>Ga0194128_10002340_pt1 | contig 30818 bp, 20 predicted proteins | sample TA2KigCa65mmetaG_FD_148650 | JGI IMG/M metagenome (GOLD analysis project Ga0194128, IMG submission 148650) | Freshwater microbial communities from Lake Tanganyika, Tanzania - TA2015037 Kigoma Deep Cast 65m | ecosystem: Environmental > Aquatic > Freshwater > Lake | place: Tanzania: Lake...
CCCACGCCGCTATGCCAAGAATGGTAAGCGGTCAGCTGGCAAGACCCACTCCTAGAAAGACCAGGAAGGCGACCGCCATCTTTTTTGGCGTCAACTCTATGTTTACGTCCGAGATGGTGGTTTGCAGCCGGCATAGAGCGGGTCGGATCGTGGCGGCGTGAGGCCAGGCTTTCTAGCCTGATCGCGGAGGTAGGTGGCTAGGCTGGAACGCCCGGCCCCACGGGCCGGGCGAGGCTGGAAAGCCAAGTCCCACAGAAGACTATCTTATCAGATATTCGCCGGGTTCGATGGATCGAGTCTTGCGATCGCGCGCCGAGGACCAGAGATAGTCCTCCGGCGTCTTCGCTAGACCGGCCTTGACCGGATTGTCTTCGATGTACCGGATGATGCGTTCCAGCTCGTCATCGCCGCGAACCACGTGGTCCCAGGATTCCTCTTGCCAAAACGTGCCGGTCAAGCCGATGAGTTTGTTGCATTCGCGGGCCGTGAAGCCTTTGATGCTCTGCATCACGCATTCGCGCGGGGTGCGTTGGTCGCCAACCTTCTGATGCTCTTCGAACCAATCCGCGCGCGGGTGAAACACCCAGTGAAAATGGCTCGGCATCACGACATAAGCCAGCAGATCGTAACGAACGCCCGCGAAATGCAACATGGCATCGCGCACGATCCTGGCGGCTTGATTGTTCTCTAACCACTTGACCGCAGGAATACGATCGATCCAATCGTCGAAGCGGGCAAAGACCAGTTTGTGTTTGCGGAGTTCCCATGCGGGTTCGTCGATGGTGGCCGGCTTCACACCGGATTCGAGTTCGTCGCGATATCGGTTGAGATCGAGTCGCCCTTGCGCGGGAATACTGCCTTCCAGGCACGCCGTGACAAAATAGATGCCGTCCTCAACATCCCAGTGCGGCAGGCGTCGGCGACGAAAAATGCCATCGTTCATCGATGCCTCCTTTAGTGGGGCCAGGCTTTCTAGCCTGGCCAATCCGGCTCATGGCCAGGCTAGAAAGCCTGGCCCCACATCACCCTGACGGTCGCGGCTCTGACGTTCGCGCTGCACGTCACTTCAGCTCGACCAGCCAGACGTTGCGGTAGACGACGGGGTTGCCGTGGTTTTGCAGGTGGATGGTGCCAGACTGGGCGCCGCCTTTGAGCTCGAAGCCGTCGTGGACGAGGACGCCGTTGTGGTGGACCGTGATGCGCGGCGGGCCTTGCTTCTTGGTTTCCGGATCGATTTTTCCTGGACGGTGCTCGATGTCGAAAGTCTGCCAAACGAGGGGAGGTAGGCACATGTTGACGTTGGGGGCGCGTTCGCTGTAGATGCCGCCGCACTCGTTGTTCTTGCCTTCCAGGCCGAAGCTGTCGAGCACTTGAACCTCGCGGCCACAGACGTAGACGCCGCTGTTGCCTCGACCTTGTCCGCCGGCGGTGGGCTGGAAGGGGGTGCGGAATTCGATGTGCAGCTTGAAGTTGGCGAACTTCTTTTTGGTCGTGTTGGGCACGCCGAGCAGCTCGCCGACCATTTTCTTTTCGTTCCATTCATCGGCGTTCTTGCCGTCGAAGAGGACGACGGCGCCTTCGGGCGGCTTGGCGCCGAGCGTGGTGCTCTTACGCTCAACGCGCTTGAGCTCGATGTAGATCGGATCGTCGGTGACGAGGTTGAGCGTATTCTTCTTGGCGTTGATCTGGCTGCCTTTGCGAAAATCGCCGCCCATGAAGGAGGCGATGCCTTTGTCGGGATCGAGCTTGGCTTCGAGTTTGGTTTTTTTGGATTTCGGGTCCCAGCCGGCGCCGGGGAGGCCGCCCTGGAGGATGTAGACGTCGAACTTGCCGTTGCCGCGCGCCACGACCTGGGCGGCGACGCCTTGGCCGTCGCGCGCGTATTCGCCCTGGATGGCGTAATCGATCGGCGCGTCGGCCACATCGGTGAAGACGTTGGCCGGTTTTTTCGGCGCGGTCTTCTTGTCCTTGGCATCGGACGAAAGCGGAACAAACGCAGAAACGGTGATGAGGAACCCGATGAACCAACGCATGACTGCCCCCTTTTGAGGTTGGCCTACAGCGCAAGCAAGGGCCGCCCTTGCTTGCGCTGCGGGCTTGTTGAGACGCTACGGCGCTGCAAGACACCTGATACAATAGTTGACAGGATCGACGGCCATTCTGCAAGTAGAATGATGCGACGGCAAGAGGGTCTTCGATACCGGAAGGAGCGGAGCGGAGAGGTAACCCATGACCAAGGACGATCATTTCGTCGGCATCGATCAGGCGGTTGCGCTGCCTGCGCTGCTCGGCTACCTCAATTTCTCGGAAGGCCGACCGGATCCTCGTTTCCAGAAGAACCTCCACGACGCCTTCGCATTTCTCCTCGACCATGGCTCCGACAAGCCGTGGGACGACCTGTGCCGTGTTCTGCTGGCGCGGCTGAAGACACTGCAACAGACAGGCGGGGCGGCGTTTGCCGATATTGCACAAGCCGAAGCAGTCGTGCAACTAGCGCTCGGCGACGTGCTTCCCGCGTACCGGGCACATCATCGCGATCTGCTTGCGCACCAGAGCGAAAGCGACCTTTGGCAGCCGTTCTTTCTGGCCCGCGTTCTCGAGGCCGTGTTGGCTCAGCGCGGCCCATGGTCTGAGACTGCACGCATCGTCGCCGGCGCCGTCAAGCTCCTCAACGATTACGTCGGCCATCGTCCGGTCGCCGTCCTTGAGAACGAGCGCCGCGGCGAAATCTACGACCACGAACGCGTTCGCCCCATCCCGCTTTACTTGCGCGGCGCCGGCGTCGCGCGTGGCAAGTATCATGACCTCGTCGAACTCGCTCTCAAGATCCTCGACAAGACGCCTGAATCGATCCGCCTCGACGCCTACTTCGATTCGACCATGCTCGACGAACTCACTCTCGATCCACGTGCCTACGACTTCGGGCATCCCGCCGACAAACGGCCCAACTATTGCTTCGGCGAATGGGACCCGCATCTCATCGACAATCAGGGCCGCTATCGCCGATTCGTCGTTCGGCAGATTCTGATCGACGGTTTGTGGCAGCGAACGCTGCGCAATTCTTCGGTCGACCGCGACGAACTGCTCTACGAATCGGCCGCCGTTCTCGCCGGCACGATCCTCATGGCGTCGGGCGTGTGCGGTTCCGGACCGACGACCCACGACTCCACGGTAACGCTTTCGACGCTGGTGCCGCGGATCGCCAAATACCGCGAAGGATTCTACACGCAGCTTCTGCCGACGGTTCCAGGCAAGCATGGTACGCGGCTGCAGGCCGAGGCCAAGTTGCTCAAGCAACCGTTCGGCGGCGTGCGCCAGGCACTCAATCAATACCTCGCTAACCAGCGGGCGCTGCAGCTTCAGCAGCGCCATCTCGCCCTGTTGTTCGCCGACATCGGCTATCCCGAAGCCGCGCGGCGGCAGGTCGCCCTTATCCCGGTCGCCTCCGTTCGCATCCTTAGCGAGATGCAGATTCTGCTCACCACAGGCAATCTGTCGATCGACCAAGGCCATCTGGACGTCGCGGCGAAGAACCTCACCATCATCGAAGAGATGCTCAAACGCGGCATCGCCTGTGGCGCTCTCGTCGATCCCTGGAACATCCTTGGCTTCAGCGGCCATTACCCGCGCTTTCACTCCGTTGAAGACAGCGTGCGCGATCAACGTATCGACGATCTCATTCACATCGTCGATCAGTTCTTCAATCTCTATGGCCGATTGCTCAGCGAAGGCGCGACGTCCGGGACGTTCAAGCCCGACAAGGACCTGGCCAAGGAGATGCGCCGCCTCGCCGACTGGTGGGACCGCTTCGCCACCACTACCGTTAGCGACATCGAACACGTGCACGGCAACGAGGCGACGCAATCGGCCGAGCACGTCGCGAAGTCCTTGACGCGCTGGCGCGAGCGCGGCGCCGGCGCCGCCGACCTCGCTTTCTGGCGCGAGCAGCTCGATGGGTTCCACTCCGCCAAAGCCTTCGCTCTGGTCGTCGACGCGCTCCTGCACAAGCAAGATTATCGCGCGTCCGCTTCCCTGCTCATGACCTGGCTGAGCCACGCCGACCAGGTCACCCTCGTCGAAGGCGAGCACTCCTTCCATCAACTCGCACTTCGCTGGATGCTCGGCATCAGCCTGGCCATTGCCGAGCTTCAGACTCAGGGCGAAGCCGCCAAGCCGCTCCTTGAGTTGACCGTCAAGTTCTTCGACTACATCGAAGCCAATGCCGACGAATTCTGGAACGTCCCCCGGCTCGACGTGCTTGGCACGGGTACAGAAACAGCGCCCGACGAACCGCCGCCTCCGGATGACGACGACGACGACGACCGCGAATCGCTTTACGGGGCCGCGTATGAGGAAATGACTTACCAGGACAGCACCGACGACGATATCGAAGGCAGCGTTATGGACGCTGCCCCGAAACGCGATTTCGACCTGCTCTATGAAGCCGAGCGATTGGAAAAGCGGCTGCAGTTCCTTTCGACGCTCGGCCGGCTTTGGAACATTGCCACGCGCTGCCTGCGCCGAGTCCCGCGCGAACTCGTGCCGCGCCTGGCTCACACAACGAGCGGTTGGCTTCGCCGAGCCGAGCACAACGAGAAGGAACTGCGTGACCTCCTCAACGTCATCCACGAACACGACGTCCCCGAACCGTCGGGCGCTTATGAAGCCATGGTCGAGTACGATCGCCATCGCTCGACGAAGGAGCGCATTCTCAACCAGGTCATCGCCACCACGCTCGACCATGTGCTGGCGATCGGCGCCATGCGCGGCATACGCGAGGACGGGGCGCTCGACGACGGCGAGGCGTGGAGCCCGGTGGTTCTCTCTTTGGAGCGGGCGCTAACCCGCGAGGACGCTGACGCCGCCCGGTCGCTGCTGCCGGTGTTCATCGCCCGGTTTCGCCAGGAGCCGCTCTTGTACACGCCGCTCTCGCACGGCGGCCACCCGGCGCTCATCCTGCAAGCCAGCCTCGCCCAGATGATGTTGCGCGGCCTGGTCTACAACCTGCCCAAGCAAGGGATGATTCACGAGACGTATCAACTGCTGCGATTAGCTCGCTCGATGGAGGCCGGACAAACGCTTGCCGGGCCTCGCATCACGGAATACGACCGGCTTTTCCAGCTCGGCCTGCAGGCCGCCGTTGATGCCGTCGTCGATGCCGCCCTGCGCGAGAATATTGAACCGACGAAACTGATCGATTCTCTCGAGACGGTAGTCGAGCCGTTCGCCGTCACCTGGCGCGACCACAGCCAAACGTTGCGCGTCGCCACGCTCGAACTCATCACGCAGGATCGCGACTGGGCCAAGCTCACCGAGTTCATCAAACGCTATGGCCGCGAATTGTTCCACGCCAAGTTCCTGGCCATGGCGAACATCCGCGGCATCCTCTTGCGCGGCGTCGGAGCGCATCTGCAAGACCTGCAGGCCGAGCCCGATCCGCTACACCCGCTCAAGCTGCTCGACGAGCTCGATCGCGGCATCCCGCGCGACGAAGCCGAGCGCATCCTGCAGATCATTCTGCAAACCCTCGTCGAGAACTACGATCATTTGCGCGACTACAACGCCACCACGACGCAGTCGGATTACGGCGACAACCTCCATCGCCTGTTCGATTACCTTCGCCTCAAGTCGCGCTACGATCGGGCGGCGTGGCTGTTGAAGCCTTTGGGTCTGGTGCACGAGACGCTCGCCCGCCGCGACGCCATCGCCGCCACGCTGTGGCAAGCACGCGTCGAAGACATCACTCGCGATTCGGCCGAGAAGTACGTCTCCGAGCTTGCCAAGCTGGAAAAGACGCATGGAATTCGCCTCGCCACCATCCGCGACCGCATCGAGGAACGCTTCGTCCAGCCCCTCGTCCTCGATCGCCTCTGCGCCATGATCGAGCCCGCCCTCGAACAGGCCCCCGCTTGGCTTGGCAAAACTGAGCCCTCTCCACTCGAAAAGGAACTCGAACCCTTCGCCACCACCCCCAGCGGCGTCGGCCTCGATGTCCCCCCCTGGCTCGTTCGCCTGCAAAACGAACTCGAACGCGCCCGCATGTCCAAATCCGACCTCGGCAACCTTGCCGAAACCGTCTTCCAGGTCCCCAAAACCGTGGTGACCTTCGAGAGCCTCATCGCCCAACTCCGCGACTGGGACAAACGGCCACAGGACGAGACGTAGCCCACGACAGCACGATTGCGGCCAGTCGATTTCATCGCCGTGCAACGACATCTTGTAGTGCGACTCCTCGCTACGATCTCGCTTCGGCAAAGTCGTCGCACAGCCACACGCGCATCCCTCTCTGCGAAACGCAACGAATCCGCGTGCGGCCCCGTAGCGGCAAGCCACTGGCTTGCCGAATCTGCGTGGCGATAATTCGTGCGCCAACCGAGCTGGTGCTTTCATCGCCGGTGCGTCATACGGCCGATGGGAGCGTTGCAGACCCCAGAGGTGAGGGGTTGCGACACAAGCCTGAAGCCCGAGCGAAGGTCACGACATACTCCTTCGCTTGCGCATCAGGCGTGTATCCGCGAGATTAGACCACCGGGTTTCTGAGGCGCCGTAAGCCCACAGAAAAATCGTTAATATGCGCCCTGCTCGCCGATCAGCTTCAGTCTACGCGGCATTGCAGCTCCATCGCAACCGGCTGTGGCATCCGCGGTTCAGTTCAGCCAGGTTTTATCCTGCGTGCTCCGCCTTGAAGCCGAAACACGTGGAGTGAGCCCCTGCACGCGAAGCACGCAGGATAAAATCCTCAACGTTCGGGGCTTGGCTCAGTGTGCCGGCATTCGCGTGAAACAGGCGAGTCTCATTTCCAGCTTAACGCAGACTGTCTTGACGCTGCCTGGACGCCCCGCTCATCCCACTGAATGAAAAATCCCTTCCTCATCGGCGAACGCATTTATGCCCGGGCCATCGAACGCGACGATGCTCCCATCGTCCAGGCCTGGCTTAACGACCCCGACATCCGACAGCATCTGCGGCTCTTTCGCCCGATCGATTTGCAGTCGGAAATCGACTTCATCGACAAGACTCGCAACGATCCGACGACGATCGGCATGCTGCTCGCGCTCCAGGAGGACGATCGCCCGATCGGCGTCATGAGCCTGCGCGACATCGATTCGAAGAACCACAAGGCCGAGTTCGGCATCTGCATCGGCGACAAAACTTGTTGGGGCCAAGGGCTCGGCAGCGAAGCCACGCAACTTTTGATCGACTACGGCTTCGGCACGCTCAACCTCCATCGCTTCTATCTTTGCGTTCATGCGAACAATGAGCGTGCCGTTCGTTGCTATGAAAAGCTGGGGTTTCAGCGCGAAGGCGTGTTGCGGCATGAACACTATAGCGATGGCCTCTACTGGGACACCATCGTCATGAGCATCCTGCGCGACGAATGGGATTGGCTGAAGAAAAAGTGAAGCACATCGCAGTGACCGCGGCGCATTCGCCCAAATGTTATGAACGAACGGAACCGACCGCGATCAGGATCGGGAAATTGCGGTGAGGCAGCTCGAGCGGCGTGACTTCGTAACGCCAAAGGCCGGGCTCGGCTTTCGGAATCTCGATGATGTACAGGCCTTGATCGACGTGTTCGATGGTTTTGCTGCTGGGCGAGCGCAATGTGAGTTTCAGGCGAGCGCCGAGGTTTTCGAAGCCGAGCGCGATTTGCAGCCCGCCGCCCTGGTGTTGATACGTTCCCTCGATCTTCATATCCGGATTGACGGCGGCCGGGCGCATCTCGTGAAGCGAGAAGTGGTACCGGTGCATCAGGTCGCGCAGCCGGGCCTCGCTGCGAGCGTTCACAGTTGCGAAGACGAGAAAATCGAGCAGTTTTCGGACGATTTCCGAATCGTTCTTGGTGTGATGAAACGACGTGAAGATCACCGTCCCCTTTTGATGACGGAACTTCACCAGAAGCGGCGCCTGCACGGCTCGCCCCTGATTGTCGCGATATTCGCTCTTTAGGCACACCGTGACCTTGGCAGGATCGAACGACGCGGGCCGCCAGTCCGGCGCGTCAAAGGATAGCGGAATGGTTTTGCGATTGAGGAATGATCGCAAGCCGTCGTCGACGACGCTCGCGTCAACCTTCTGCGGAACGCCGGGGAGAAGCGCAATCTTCATGCGAAACTCGGGAAAAGCGGCCAAGAGCAGATCGCCGCGCAAGTCGGAGGCGTACAGCGTTCCGCCGTTGGCAACGAACTTTCGCAGAGCGTTTGCCGCCTGAAAGTCCTGCACGTACATGTCGGCGCACGTGAGGAAAACCACGTCGTGCTTTTTCATCACGTCAAACGAAAACACGTCGGCCTTGCGCAGTTGTGTGAAGGCGTAGCCGGGACCCATCGTGGTCAGGATGCTGCCGAGATCGTCGTGCATCACCGGCGTGACGGCGAGTCTGAGTTTTTCCGGCTTGCCGTCGGGGAATTGCAGCCGGCGCACGGTGAACGGGATACTGCCGTCGTCGATCTTGGCGACTTCGATGGGCATGATCAGCCCGATGCCGTCAGCCGGCTTCTCGACATTCCAGCGCAAGGGCGACTTGAGCGGCGGGTCCTTGGCGTTCGTTGGGGTCGGCGCTTCCAGAGCTGGGTCCGCAGGCGCGACGGGCGAAATCGAGCGGCGCAGAACGATGGCGCCGGACCATCCATCGCTTGTATCATCCGGCACCCGTTTTCTGACGGGCGGGTCCTCAGGTCCGCGGTCATCACCTCGTGTGTTTCCGGCCAATCGCGGCGTTTCCGCGGGTTCACGGCTCGGCAGCAGCCTCGCCCTCCCGTTGTCATTCCAGCGCTCCGTGCGGTCGGCACGGTCCACATGGCGGGCGGCATCGTTGGGCCGCGTCATGGTCCAGCCGGCAGCAACGATGACGCCGCTGACGACGACAAGGCCGATCAGGATCATCGGCAGCGTCCAAGTCGGCAAATTAGCGGTCGGTCGGCTCATGCGAGAATCTCAGCGACGGCGATGCGTGCCGTGTCAGCGGGCGGTTGACTGCGCTCAACCGTCAACGGGCGGCTTACGCCGCTCGGCTCGCCCATTTAAACATCCGATTGTAACGAGTTCACGAAAGCGCCGGAAAGAGCCCCGGTTACGAAAACGAGGCGCCGCCGACGACTAGCGACGGATTGCGCGGGTTACGCGGGAGTTGCTGGCGTGCTGGTAGGACCAAACAACCGCGCCGGTGCGATCGACCTCGACCGCCCCGACGCCGGGATTCATGGACGTGATCACCGTATTGCCGTTGACAAGGCGCGTGGCCACGATGGGCTGGTCGAACGGAATCTGCCAAACGATTTTGCCTCGGCTATCGTACTCAACGACTTTGCCTTCACCATGATGCGGAACGAGGACGCGTCCGTTGGGGAGCATGTGGATTCTGCCGCCGAAGAGGCGCATGTTGATGCTGATGGAGAAACTGTGCAATTCAGTCCCCTTGGAGTCGTAACGGACCACGCGGGCGTCGGTGTGCATGCAGACGATCTCACCGCTCTGCAGCTTCATCGACTTCATGACCTTCTGCTCGCCGTTGTTGCCCAAGCGGATGTTGACAACGACGTTGTCGTCCTTGTCGTATTCAAGGAACTGGTTGGCGGTGGCGACGAAGGTGTTGCCGTTGGGCAAACGCTGGGCGGCTTGCGGACCGCCGGACACGCCGCCGTTGATCGTGATCGTGCGCAAGGTCTCGCCACGCGAATTGCGCTCCGTAACCCGATTAGCGTGGTATTCGGCGACAAGGACCCGGTCTTCGTCCAAGCTCTGCGCATCGAGGGGGAAAGTCAGATTCTTCACTTCGAAGCGAAGCTGATTATCCGGGCCGAGATCGATGACTGCGTTCTGATCGAGCAGCACCACCAGCGTCCGGCCCAGCATGCGCGGCGCGTCTTCAAGCTTGGCGAGATCGACTTTGTCGCCATTTTTCTTCCACCACTCCTGCCAGGCGGCCTTGCATTTCTCACGCGTTTCCTTGTCGTTGCCCATCGGTTCGACCGGAGGAGGCGCGCTCGTCGCCAATTTCAACAAGAAATCCTCGGCCTGCCAGGCGGCGTTGATCGGCAAGTCGCTCAACGTGTCGATGAGCGTCGTCGCCGCGTCGCGCTCCTTGGCGAAGAGCATCGCTCGTGAAAGGCGATAACGCACCGTCGGATCGGGATCGGTCAGCAGCTTCCGCAAAGCGTCCTTGTGGTCGGCGTAGGCGCTGCGCGCGAGCGCCTCGGCTGCCAGCGCGCGGCGCACCGGCGCGCGATCGGACAGGGCCGCGAGTAGACTCGGATCGGGCTTGCCCGCCTTGACGCCATGTTTGAGCAAGGCGTAGCGAATCTCGTCAATCGTCGCCTCATTGTCGGCGAAGGGCACATAGGCGAGCAGCGTTTCGGTCAGGCCGGCCGCGGGTCGAGCCGTCAGGACACGGACAGCAACAGTCGGTACCTCGCGCGGAACGTCCTTTTCGTGAATCGTCTGGAGCGCCCGTTCGATACGGCGCTGCACTTCACCATCGATCGTGACGCCTCCCACCGAACGCAGCACATCCAGCGACAACACGCCGCGACCGATCAAGTCAAGCGTGGCTTTCTCGCGGCGGCGGAAATCAGTGGAACCAAGCGTGCGAACCAGTTGTTCGATGGCAGGGCGTTCATTTTCGGGAAGGACGCGCTTCTTGAAGAACGCCAGCAGCGTGTCGCTCTCCGTAGACAGCTTGTGCCGGCGAAGAATCTCGTCGTCGAGCTTGTCGATCGTAGGCTCAGTTTTTTTCTCGTCGGCCTGGGCAGCCACGCGCATCGTGCCGGACGCTGACAGGGCCATCATAGCGGCGGCGAACAGCAGGGTTGCCCAGCATCCTCGCATGACTCGGTCTTCCTCACCGTAGGTCAGGCTTTCTAGCCTGACAGCCTGGGGGAATGTCCGGCTAGAAAGCCTGACCTACGCTAGCGTCTTCGAATGCGGATGGGCCGGCCGTCGGGGCGATAGGTCCACACCTCGTGGCCGGCACGATCGAGCTCAATGACGCACGGATCGAGCACGCATGTCACCAGCGTGTGGCCATTGGCGAGCCGCGTTGCCGTGCTCGGGCGGTGATTGATCTTCGCTTCCCAGTGGCGGTTGCCGTTCCAGTCGAACTCGACGATCGTATTGTTGAGGTAAAGCGGCACGAGGACCCGACCGTTGGGCAGAACCTCGACGCTGCCTCCCAAAGGATAGACGGTGCCGCCCATTTGAAAGCTCTTCAGTTCGCGGCCCTGAGCGTCGAGCAGGATGCAGCGGCTCGCCGACGTCACGACCGCGATGTTGCCGTTGGGCAGGCGTTGAGCGCCGCTGATGCTCGCATTCATCGGGAACCACGAAAAGACATCCTTGCCTTCGGCATCGAGAGTCAGCAGCTGGCTTCGGCAAACGATGAAGGTTTGCCCGCCCGGGAGCCGTTGGCAGCCCACCGGCATCGGCGCCGAGAATTGCCGCAGCACGTTCCCCTTAAAGTCCCGCTCCGTCACCCGGCGATCGAAGTACTCGGCAAGAAGAAGACGATTCGGTCCGAGAATTTGCACATCGAGGGTGTTGCGCGGGGCATCGAATTCCCAGCGAACGTCGGTGGATTTGCCGGGACCAATCTCGAATACCTTGCCTTTGATCGGTACGCGCGTGGTCATCGTCACCATGACGTTGAAGCCGAGCTCGGTGCGGGCGAGCTGTTTGCTGAGGTCGATGGTGGCGGCATGTTGTTCCTGCCATTTCGTCCACGCGGTGCAGACGGCTTGGGCGGTATGTTTGCCCGTGTACGAGACGCTTGGAGATTTCTCGCCGGCCACACGATAGAGAAGATCGAGCGCGCGCTCGGCTCGCTCCATGGACGGATCGTTGATCGTCTGAACGAGCAGGCCGATGCCGCGACGATCATTCTTCTCGACGAGTGCTTTACCGATCTGGTAGCGGACCAGTGGATGGGCGTCGTCCAGCAGCGGCTCGATTTGCTTGCCCACACTGGAACCCAGGTTGCGCAACAAAGCCTCGGCAGCGGCGGCGCGGCGGGCCGGTTCGGCGTCCTTAAGAGCGGCCACGATTTGCGGCGCCGGCTCTTTGCCGACCATCGCAAGGACGTTGATCGCTTGCTGCACGTCTTGGCGAGCCGATTCGCTCGGCGCATACGGGACAAATTCGAGCAGCACCGGCAGCGCGGTAGCCGGCTTGTCGCGGGCGATCATTCGCGCCGCTGCCGAAGTGACCTTGATGTCCGTGTCCACGGAGAACTTCTCCGCTACGCTGCGCAGTCGGCCGATCGTTTCCGCGTCGGCCTTGAAGTCCTGCAGAAGGTTCTCCAGAAGCGGCCGAACGCGCGGGCCCAGACGCGCCAAGTCGGCAGTCGCCTTGAGCCGATCCGCATAATTGGAGACCTTCAGCTTGGCGACGCTCGATTTGAATCGGGCAATGCCGTCGGCGGACGGAGTGTGGTCGCGCAAGATATTCAGAAGCTCCGGGCCCTTGGTCGGCAGCTTGTGGTCGCGCAAGACGGCTTCGTCCGCGGCGCGTTCTACGTCAGGCGTCGGTTGGGCCAGCACCGACGTTGCGTGCAGGCATCCGATTATGGCGATGACGAAACGCATGCAGAATTCTCACTTATCGTAGACCTCACGCTCCGCGTGAGGTCTACCTTCGGCGGGCGACGAATACGATGCCGTCGGTCTGGTAGTTCCACACCTGTTGGTTGCCGTTGAACTCGTACACCTGGCGCTGGTTGTAGCTGGTGACCAGGCTATTGCCGTTGGGCAGGCGAACGACGGAGTTGGGCCAGGCAATCTGGATGGGGTTGCCGACCTGGGCGCCGCTCTCGTTGTACTCGACCACGCGCTGATTGTTGTAATGCGGCACGATGATATTGCCGTTGGGCAGGATCTCCATGCTGCCGAAGAGCATCTGCACCGCCGTGATCGTGAACGATTTCTTGATCTCTTTGGTCCGGCTGTCCATGCGGAGGTACATGGCGTTGCCTTGATTGGGATTGTTGGTGATCATGACGACTTCGCCGGTGGGGAGCTTCTTGGCCCGCATGATGTCTTGGACGGGGCGCTGATAGCTCCAGACTTCGTTCTTGTTGCGATCGACTTCGACGAGCCGGGCCTGCATGGCGATGAACGTGTTGCCATTGGTCAGTCGCTGGACGGAGAAGGGGTTGCCGCCGCAATTGTATTCCCACTTGACGTCGCCCTTGAGATCGCGTTCGGTGACTTTGTGGGCTTGATACTCGGCGACGAGAACGCGCGAACCAGCGAGAACGTGGGCGTCGACGGGATAGCCGGCGGGGAGAGTGATTTTCCAGCGGGTGTTTTTCTCTTTGTCGAGTTCGAAGATTTCGCCGACGTTGCCCGTGCCGCCCGGTCCGATGCGGTTGTTGTGCTGCACGATGAGGGTGTAGCCGAGGAAGACGTTCGCCTCGGAGAGCTTGGTCATGTCGATCGTCTTTTCGCCGGTGTACCATTTATGCCAGGCGTCGCGGCACGCTTTGCGCCCCGCGGGGTCATTGCCCAGCCCCACCGCCGGCGCCTTGTCGCCCGCCAAGCGGAGGAGCGCTTCCTCGACCGGCCAGAGCTGGTTTGGCGACAACTCGCCAAGCAGCTCGATCATCACCGGCACGACCTCCTTGTCCTCCAAGGACAGCATCGCCATGCAGACGCGATAGCGCACCGTCACGTCCTTGTCGGACAACAGCTTCTTGACCAAAGGCAACTCGGCCTTCGCCCCGGCCCGCGCCAATGCTTCGCCGGCGCCGGCCCGCTTGATCGGCACAGCATCTTCAAGCGACTTCAGCACGATCGGCTCCACTCGGCCCTGCACCACGGCCACCGCGCCGAGCGCCTTGCAAATCTCATCGACTACCATCGGGTCCTTGGCAAACGGCAAGAACTCCAGCAATCGCTCGGCCGACCCTGCGCGCTTGAGCTTGGCGACGATCCGAGCGGCGGCCACTTGCAGCGTAGGCTCCGCCTTCAATTCGATGCGGTGTTTCAGGTCGGCCACGCGCTTGCGAATCTCCAGGTCGGGGTCGCTTTCGCCCTCCTTGATCGCGTCCATCGCATAGCTGCCTAGTTCGACAAGGGCCGTGAAAGCCCTTTCGCGGGCGGCGAAATCCTCATCGCCGAGTAGTTTGACCATGGCCGTCACTTCTTTGGGCCCCGGCTGTTTCTGCGTTTTTTTGCGGAAGTACTCGAGGAGATCGGGCCCGTCCCCCTTGAAGCCGTTCTCGCGCACGACTTTCAAATCGTCCTTGAACGTGTCGGCGTCGGCGGGCTGCTTGACCGGCGGGTCCTTGACGTCTTTGCCCTGTTGCGTCACGCCCCAGCCGGTGAAGAGCCCAAGACACACGAACATCGCCAGTGCGAATCGCTGGTAAAACATGATGACTTCTCAATGCAATGGGAAAGCTCAGTTTCGTCGTATAGCCTTACTGTAGCAACCATTTCGGCAAAGATAAAGGGAGAAAGCTTTGGAGTGCGGCGGCTCGACGCCGCTTTCTTTCTTTTCTTTGAGCGATCAAATTGCCTTCGAAAAAAAGAAAGCGGCATCGAGCCGCCGCACTCCAAATACGTTGCCATTCCGCGCGCCAAGCCCTATTGTTCCCATGACGAATCTCGACGCCGTTTCGAACAGGACAAAGCCGATGGAACCGACGCCGGACCCAGGGATATTGCACACGCTGATCGTCTTGGCGAAGACGCTGGGCACGCTGATGATGCAGCTGGCCGGGCTGGGCCTACATTGGCTCTTGTGGATTCTTTGGGCCGCGTGGTGGTTGGGAGGCGTCAACGCCAAGAAGATGCGCTACGTCCTGGCTAGCGGCGGCTGGGCGCCAGCGGTGTTGTTGATTGTTGTTGTCGCTATCGTTTGGTCGCGCATCGATCCCAGCCCGTGCCCTTCGTGCGGCCTGCCGACGTTTTGGTGGCAACTCGGCTACGTCAGCCTCCTCGCGGGCAGCGCCCTCTTTTTCGGCTGGCTCCAATGCGTTTTCCACTGGACCCCGCACGACATCAACCTCGACCCGCCGACGCATTCGCATGGGCCTGGGCATGGGCACGGACACGGGCATGAACAACATTAGGCACTACGCCGCTCGGCTCGCCTAGCGACGATCGACATTCGCCGTTCCCTCTTTCCTCACGGTCCTTTCGCTCCTATAATAATTGTCCTTAACATTCTCCGTATCCAACCTGCGACGCCGCGTGCGTCCAGCCCGAGGAGGTGCCTTGCGTGGCGATCGTTCAAGTTCAGGAGCTCGTTGAAGCCGGCGTTCACTTTGGTCATCGCGCCAGCCGCTGGAACCCCAAGATGCGGCCCTATATTTACGGCAAGCGAAATCTCATCCACATCATCGACTTGCGCGAAACGGTGCGCGGCCTACTGCGAGCGTACAAGTTTCTCGCCAAGGTCGCCAGCCGGGGCAGCCTCGTGGTGTTCGTCGGCACGAAACGGCAGGCCAAGGAAGCCATCGAACGCGAAGCGGGGCGTTGCAAGATGCCCTACGTCAACGAACGCTGGCTGGGCGGCACGCTCACGAACTATCGCACCATCCGCGACCGCCTGAAACGCCTCACTGAGCTCGAAGCCATGTGGCTCCCGCACGGGGAAAAGGCCGACAAGGTCGATCTCGTCGCCTATATGAAGACGATGCTCAACGAGACCGGCCGGCTTGACTTGACCAAGGCGCCCGAGTCGGCGTTGATCCGCACCTATTCCAAGAAGATGGTTTCGCAGCTTACGCGCGAATGGACCAAGATCAATCGCAACCTGCAGGGCATCCGCGAGATGAATCGCCTGCCCGACGCGATGGTCGTGGTCGATCCGAAGCGCGAAGAGATCGCCGTTAAAGAAGCGCACCGAATGGGCGTGACCACCGTGGCGCTGATCGACACCGACAGCGATCCCGATACGGTCGATCTCCCCGTCCCGGGCAACGACGACAGCATTCGCTCGATCGAGTTGATGATGGCCAAACTGGCCGACGCGGTGAACGAAGGCCGAGCGTCGCTGCCGCCCGAAGCCGGCCGTGGCGGCCGCCCCGGCGCGAACCCCAAAGCCCCGGCGCCGGTCGTATCGTAAGAGATTCAACCACAGATGAACACAGATAAACACAGATCAGAGAATTGGTAGTCGCCATTCATCTAGATTGGCGCGGTCTAAGCTCTTTTCTATCTGTGTCCATCTGTGTTCATCTGTGGTTCTGTATTTTCAGGAGAGAACCATGGCCATTTCCGCGAATGATGTCAAAACACTGCGCGACCGCACCAACGCGCCGATGATGGAATGCAAAACCGCCCTCACCGAGACCGGCGGCGACATGGAGAAAGCCGTCGAATGGCTACGCAAGAAAGCCGGCAGCAAAGTCGCAACTTTCGCCGCCCGTGAAACCGCCGAGGGACGCATCGGTGTCTACCTCGATCGCGACGCCAAATGCGGCGCTATCGTCGAGATCCGCTGCGAGACCGCGCCGGTCGCCAAGACCGACCAGTTCATCCAGCTCACGGCCGAAATCGCCAAGCAGGTCGCGGTCAACAATCCAGCGAGTGTTGACGACCTCCTGAAGCAGCCGAGCCTGGCGCAGCCGAATAAGACGATCGCCGACCGCGTGATGGACGTGTTCCAGCTCATCCGCGAAAACATGAAGCCGCACCGCTTCGTGCGGTTCACCGGCCTGGTTGGCGACTATCTGCATCACGACGGCTCCGTCGGCGTGCTGCTCTTGGTCGAGGGTGCAACTGCCGATCCGCAGGTGCTGCGCGACGTGTGCATGCACATCGCCGCCCGCAATCCAGTGTCGGGTACCAAGGACGACGTGCCGGCCGCCACGCTCACGAAGGAAACGGAAATCGCCCGCGAGCAGACGATGAACGATCCCAAGAATAAGAGCAAGCCGCCGCAGATTCTCGAAAAGATCATCGAAGGCAAGATGAAGACCTGGCTTGCCGAAAACGTGCTCGTCGATCAACCGTTCGTCAAGGACGACTCAAAGACGGTGGGCCAGCTGTTGTCGTCCAAAGGACTGAAGCTCGTCAAGTTCGTCCGCTATCGCGTCGGCGATGTGAGTTGACCTGTGCGCTCTCCGTCAGAGCCCGAAACGTCACCGAGGTTCACTCGATCCCTCGCGAACGCTTCGGGCTCTGATCGTTTCATGCCCGACCGCCGCGCCATCCCGCCCGCCTCGGTAGTGCAATTCTCAGCGACGTGCTTTCAACCGACCACGGCGCGAATCGGCTCCCCGTCCCGAACGATCGGCGTCGGCTGGCCGTTCGGCGCGGCATAGTACTTGTGTGGGTCGATGCCCAGCAGCGCATAGATTGTGCACGCGAAGTCGGCCGGGCTGTAGCTGCGATCGGTGACATAGGCGGCATTACGGTCGGTCGCTCCGTAGATGAGCCCCCCCGGTACGCCGCCTCCTGCCAACATGATCGACATCGCTTGAGGCCAATGGTCGCGCCCCGCCTGCGGATTGATTCGGGGCGTTCGGCCGAACTCGCCGAACATCATGATCAGCGTGTCGTCCAATAGGCCCCGATCGCGCAAGTCTTCGATCAAGGTGCTGACGGCCAAGTCGACGACCGGCAGGTTCTCGCGCAAGCGGCGGAAGTTTGCTTCGTGCGTGTCCCAGCCGACCGGCTCGCTGATCGTCACGAAGCGGACGCCGGCCTCGACGAGGCGGCGGGCCAACATCAGGCGCTGACCGAGTTTGTTGCGTCCGTAGCGATCGCGCACGGTGGTCGGCTCCTGCTCGACGTCGAAAGCGCGCCGCGTTGCGGGCGACTGGATGATCGAATAGGCGTCCTGGTGGAACCGATCAAGCCCTCGCAACACGTCGGGGCGCTCGGTCAACTCATCGAAGCAGCGATTGGTGTCGTCCAGCAGCTGCCGACGGCGCTCGAAACGCGCCAAATCGATGTCGCGCGGCATCGCCAAGGCGCGGACGCGGAAATCGCGGTCGTTGGGGTCGGCCTGCGTCGCGAACGATTGCCAGGCGGCGCCAAGAAATCCCGAGTTGGGTCCTTCGCTCGGCTCCGACGGAATCGCCACCGCTGTCGGAATACCCGGTCGCGGTTCGGTCTCGCGCTTGACGACGGCTGACCAGGTCGGGTGAAAAATCGTTGGGTTCGGCGGGTTGCCGCTGCCCAGCATGTACATGCTGCCTGGGTTGTGGTCGGGAATGTGATGGTTGACGCCGCGCAGAATGGTCATGCGCTGCACCAGACGCGCCAGCCGCGGCATCAGTTCGCAGATCCGATAGCCGGGCAGCGCCGTGGCGATTGGGCTGAATTCGCTGCGGTTCTCCGAAGCGCAATCCGGCTTCATGTCCCACATGTCTTGGTGCGGCGGCCCGCCTTGCTGCCAAATGAAGATGACGTTCTTCGTGCGCGTCGCACGGCGGTTCTGGGCTTGCGCATGCAAAAGCGTCGGCAGCGTCAGACCGGCAAGACCGGCGCCGCCCAGTTTCAGAAGGTTCCGACGAGATATCTTCAGCATGTTGCGCCCCCCCAATCGATTCCGACTGCATTGAGCACTGGGTCAAAAACGTCAGAAAAACGCCTGACGCAGTGTCGATCACGTAATCCTATCACGATCGCATCAATGATTAACCACAAAATCGTGGCGATTCAATAGCGACCACATCACGTCTTGGTACCCTTCCAGCCGCGACCCCGCCAGCCGTACGTGCTTCAACGAACGGTCGATTTCCGTCGGCGTCGGGTAGCGCGTCAGGGTCCATAGGTACAGCTCCTCGACGAGTCGGCGATCATCCGCCATGGCGTCGACCAGGTTCTTCAATCGGCCTTTCGGATCGTGAATCTTGCCCAGCAGCTGATCGTCGTTGAACAAGTACAGCGTTTGGCTTAAGGACGCGGCGCCGGAACGTTCACAGTCGCAATTCTGCACGCGCAGCGGCCGGCCGAAGATCTGCAGCACATACGCGTCGTCGCCTCCCATGCGCGACAGCGCCAGCTCAGCCGCCTTGATGCCCTCGCGCGGCGTGCCGAATCGCTTGCTGAACCTGACGGGCGTCCCGGTCACCTGGGCTATCGCATCGACGGCCTGCTCGGCGTTCAATCGTCGCAGCAGCCGATGCGAGTAATGGCGTTCGTCCTTGGCGTTGGTCGCATTCGTGCGCCAGTCGCGCTGGTACGCCAATGTCGTCAGAATCCGGCGATGAAGGCGGCGCAGATCGAACTTGTGCTCGATGAAGTCGCGGGCGAGTTCATCCAGCACGTCCGGGTGGGTCGCGGGGTTCGCCGCTGCCTGCGAATCAGCCGGTTCGATCAACCCTCGGCCCAGGTAGAACGCCCACACGCGGTTGACGAGGGCGCGGGCGAAATACGGATTGTCCTTGGAGGTCATCCATTGCCACAACTCCTTGCGCGGATCGACGTCGTCTTTGACGACGATATTCGCGCCGCCGAGCAGTCGAGCCGACAACGGTTGTTGCGTCTCAGGATCAACGAACGTCTCGACCGGCGTGGGCTGCACGTGCACGCCGCTGAGATTGACCTTGGCGGCTTTGAGCTTCGGGTCGACCCCGGCGATGTGCGTGTGAGCGAATGTCATCGCGAAGCCGAAGAAATCGCCTTGCGACCAGCGGTCATTGGGATGTTTGTGACACTGGGCGCACTCGAGGCGGACGCCAAGAAACGTTGTTGCGACGCGGAGGGCGACTTTCTTGGAGTCGATGATGCGAGGCTTTTCCTGCGTGTGAATCAGATTGGAGTGAAAGAAGTCGAGCGAGTTGCGCGTGGCATACCCCACTTGCCACGGCTTCTTGCCATCGGAAGCCGGCGCCTTCGTTCCCTTTGCCTGTTTCTTTTCCTCGGCGATTCGCTTTTGATCTGCCAGGATTTGCTACGGCTCGCGATCGTCGGCTGCTGTCGCGCAAATCACGCCGTAGGCGATCTTGTCCCACGGCCAGTTCGCTTCGAGCTTGTTGCGAAACCAATCGTGAAATTGATAGACGCCATCGCCCAAGAAGCGATCGTCGGCGCCGGTCATGTCACACATCCGCCCCGCCCAGGTCGCAGCGTGAAGCGGGTGCGCAAGGAGCCGATCGATCACTCGGGTCCGTTTGCCCGGCGCTGGATCGCTCAAGAAGGAGCGAACCTCGTCCGGCGTTGGAAGCTGGCCGATCACATCCAAGTAGACGCGACGCAGGAACGTCAGGTCGTCGCAAACCGGCGACGGCACGATGTTCAGTTTGGCCATGCGCGACAACAACAGTTTGTCAACGATATCGGTAGGCGTTTCGGCCGGCGCCTTGACGTTGGGATTGGCCGCATAGGGAGCCAAGATCGTCGCAAAACCGACCTGACCCGCATAATGCGCAAGGATGGCCGTGTCGCCTGGAAGCTTGACGGCGACGATCCCGTCAGCGTCGGCGTTGGCCGTGCTCGGATCGAGCGACTCGAACCGCGCGAACTTGGTCACGTCGTCTTCAACACCCGTGGACAGCCTGGCGAACACCTTCAGTCGCCGCGCCTCACTCGGCGTTTTCGCTGTCGCCGTGATGATCACCGACGCCGGTTCGATGCGCTGACTCACGACTTTCGCTTCCTTGCCGGCATCGTAGCGAGCGCCGGACGCTATCCACTTCGCTAGTACGTCGTACTGCCAGCTTCCCTTGCGCAAGCGCACACCGCCCATGTGCTCGACCTGTCCCGTCGGCTTTAACAGGAGCAAGCTCTTTTCGGGATCCTGTGCGCTGAGTCGACGATCAAATCCGCTGCGGACGTTCTGATAGTCCATCTCCGGGCTGCCGGCGAAAAGGGACAGGCGAAATCCCCCCTTCCCGGAGAACGAACCGTGACATTGTCCCGCGCTGCAGCCCAGCTGATAGAGCAACGGCGAAACGTGTCGGCTAAACGATATCTCCTGCGCGCCGGCGCCGGCGGCCGCAAGCCACACGATTCCCAAGGCGATAAACCATCGCTGCCACATTGGCGTCCCCCCGCGGTAATGCCTACTTGTCGCGCCGATAGACGGCAAGAAAGAACGGCAGCTCTTTCGACGTCTCGAATTTCGTCGGCCGCGTCTTCCCGGCAATGTCGTAGCAGACGCGTAACGTGTCCCCCTTTAGTTCGTAGATCGCCAGCATGGTCTTGCCCTTATTCGGGCCTTCCATGCCGACGATATCGAGCGATTTGGGATTGGCTTTGTCATCGAACTTGAACGTCCCTTTGTCGACGGCTTCTCCGACGGTGACGGTGTATTTCCCGTCGGTCAAGACGAGCGTCATCGCCTTGAGTTGGGCTTCCGGGAACTTCGCTCCGGCAAATTCCGCGGACATGGGCTTCCACGTGCCCTGCACCGCTTTGCCGTCCCCTTCTTGACAAAGAGCGGTTGACGCAAAGATGAGGACAATCGCGACGCAGCAACGTTTCATTTCGTGATCTCCTTGTTCGACTCAATCGTGTAGTTAAAGGCATAGCGATGCCTTTTCAACCGTTAATGTGGGTTCATCTGGAGTGCCGCCGACCGCGAAAACAACCAACTGTGCGCGCTGAGGCCCCTCAATATCGTTCCACAACACGCGCTGCCCATCCGGCGAAATATGAAAACGCATCAACTGTTTTGTCCAGTAATGTCCGCACGGTTCACCGGGATCCACTTCCGTGACAGAAACCTCTTTGCATCCATCCTGATCTTGCTTCCACGCCCGGACAACAACTCCGGCACAAAGCGTTGAAGGCCAATCGGCTTCGAAATGCTCTGTCAAGTAGATAGCAATTGGAGGATGGCCACTTCCAAACAACCATCCGCCGATCTTGGCAAAAAAACTCGGCGCGTAATAAGATTGCCAACGGCTCTCGGCCCGCTTGAACAGCAGACGGTGTATTGCGTCGTTCATGTTGGCAAGGAATCGTTCTGGAACAAAAGCCGGCTAGCGCGGCAGCGGACGATTTTCAATGTATCGATTCAACGCTTCAGGCGTCAATGCAACGGGCGCCCCAGCAGCCGGTATCTCGACGTTAGCGCTCCAGAGGATGCCATTGACGAGGAATCGGCGGTACCCCTCCTCGGCCAAGCTCGCATGCAGATGGCCGCCGGTGAACGCGAAGGATCGCCCGCCGGCCTCGCGCTCGAACGCCCATGCAACGATTGACGCATCATCAATCTTGGCATTCGGTGTTTTCGGATTGACCGTGCGCAACAGCGGCGTGACGCCTTTCATCGCGGGAGCGAATCGTAGCTTGAAAAGGTAACCGTCATCGATCTTGAACTTCTTGACGCCGCGCGTGATCGGATGCTTGGGGAAATCATTGAACTCGTAAATCCAGTGAGCGCGCTGCGAGTAACCCTTCTCCCAAACGGCGCCCATCCAACCTTGGGCGCGCGCGCCAAGCTTCTTGTCGACATCAACGCCTTGATGCAGCATGACCAAACCCGCGCCGGCCTCGGCTAGCTTCGCGATCTGGGCGAGCTTGGCGTCGCGCGACGCGGGATGCTTGGCGCCGCCGTCGAGGAAGAACACCACCGCGGCTGCACTCTCGAACGTCTTCGGATTCGTCGGCCAATCGAGAGCGAGCACGGGAAACACACCTGGCGTCTGTTTGACAAGGTCCATCAGCACGGCACAACCGCCGATGTACTCGTGCTCGCCTGGCTTATAGTAATTCGAGCCGGCGATAAAGACGATCTTCTTGAGCTTGCCGTTCGCCGGTTGCTCTTCGAGAGCGATGCCTTTGGGGAGGAACGGTTTTTTTTCATTCGCGAAGAGCGGACTCGCCATCACCAGGACGAGAAGAACGCTCACGTGGACAAATCGGCTATGCATGCTTTCACCTCACGTGCTTTCTCAAGAACGCCTCGATGCGGTCGAAGGCGTGTGCGACATTGGCGTCCATCATGCCTTTGCCGTCGAATCCGTGCCCGCCGCCCTTGATCGTGATTAACTCGTGCTCGACGCCGACGCGCCTGAGTTCGCGGGCCATGTCGACCGATTGTTGATACGGCACATCGGTATCGTTGTCGCCGTGCAGGAGCAGCGTCGGCGGATAGGCCTTGGTCACGTTGCGCACCGGGCAGAAGCGGTCGAAAGCCCTCGGCTCCTTGGCTGGGTCATGGCCGGTGACGAGCTGAGGCCAAAGCCCGTTTTGGCGACAGTACATGTAAAAGTTGCCCCGGCCAGGCACGCTCCCCTCGGCAATCTCCTTCGTGCCGATCGCCTTGTACGCGTCCTCCTTGGAGACGAGCGGACGCGTCTTGCGATAAAACGGATCGGGCTTGGCGTACCAGTCGCCGTCGATGTCGCCGTAGCCATAGAACGGGATCAGCGCCTGCGGCCGCGGTTCGACGGCGAACCCGGTCATGAGCGTCAGGTAGCCGCCTGCCGAATGCCCGATGACGGCGACCTTCTTGGGATCGATCTTGAACAACTCCGGCCCTTTCGTCCGCACCCACTTGAACGCGTCCTGCACGTCCTCGATGATGCCCTTGAGCTTCGTCTCCGGCGCTAGGCGATAGTCGATGGAAACGATGACATACCCGGCGTTCAGATAACGTTTGCGCTGCTCGATGTTTGGTCCGCCGGTGCGCTGCCCGACGATCAGCGCCCCGCCATGAATCCAGACGATCACCGGCCGCACCTCGTCGCCCGCCAGCCGATACACGTCCGCCTTGATCGGCAAGGCGCCGGCCGTTTTGTAGGTGTAGGTTTTTGGCATGAGGGTTTTGTCGTTAGCCAAGGCCAGCGACGGCGCCATGACAAGGCACAAAAGGATCGCGATTTGCATTTCGGCCTCCGGAAGTCATCTGTAGGGTGCGTGAAACGCACCTTACAGTCTCAGTCATCGTAGTGAGTTGATATTGCATGCAGGAGGCGATCACGCCTCGGCAATCAGGACGACCATGGAATGGGCTGCAACCGGATAGAGGGAATCGGCGGCGACAACGGGGCCGTCGTCGGGACCGACGATGTCGAGCGGCGACAACAGCGACGTATCGATAGCGCGGCGCCAGAGCTTGCCGTTAGGCGAACGCGGGATGCGGAAGGGAATGGCGTCCATCCAGGCATTGCACGCGATGTAGAAGTCGCGATCGACTTCACGCCCCGTCTGCGTGCCGTCCAAAGCGAACGCCAGCGTTCGGCTCGAGTGAGAGAAGTCGGGGCAGAACGGCTCCACGCCATGCCAGATCACATCGGGGGGCAGAGTGCCGCTCGGCCCGCTGCCGCGCAGGAAGTCGCGGCGGCGGAGTGCGGGATGGCGCTTGCGCAGGGCGATCACCATCGACGTGAAGCGCAGGAAGTCGGCGTGCGTTTCGCGCAGACGCCAATCGACCCAGCTCAGGTCGTTGTCCTGGCACCAGGCGTTGTTGTTTCCCTTTTGGGTGCGCAAGAACTCATCGCCGCCCAAGAGCATCGGCACGCCTTGCGAGATCATCAGGGTCGTTAACAGATTCTTCGCCTGGCGTTTGCGAAGCCGGAGCACATCGGAGTTGTGCGTCGGGCCTTCGAAACCGCAGTTCCACGAGAAGTTCTCGTCCATGCCGTCGCGGTTGTATTCGCCGTTGGCGTCGTTATGCTTGTGGTTGTACGAGACGAGGTCCCAAAGCGTGAAGCCATCGTGGCAAGTGACGAAGTTGACCGAGTGCCCCGGGTGTCGCCCGGACTGCTGATAGAGGTCAGCGCTGCCGCAGATGCGCGTGGCCAGGGCGCCGGCCATGCCTTCGTCGCCGCGCCAGAACCGGCGAACATCATCGCGGAATCGGCCATTCCATTCGGACCAGCGGCCGCCGAATTTCGGGAACGTGCCCACCTGATACGTTCCCGCCGCGTCCCAGGGTTCGGCGATCAGCTTGGTGTCACGCAACAGGCCGTCCTCGGAGATCATCTCGACGATCGGCGGATCGACCAGGATGTTGCCTTTGCGATCGCGGCCAAAGACCGACGCGAGATCGAAACGCAACCCGTCGACATGCATTTCGCCGATCCAGAAACGCAGGCAGGTCAGGATCAATTCGCGAACGATCGGGTGGTTGCAGTTGACCGTGTTGCCGCAACCGGTGAGGTTGAGATAGTTGCCTTTTTCGCCGAGGAGGTAGTAGAGCTGATTATCGAGGCCGCGGAAGGAGTAGGTTCGGCCGCGATCATCGCCTTCGCCGGTATGGTTGAAGACGACGTCGAGGATGACTTCGATGCCGGCTTCGTGGAAGGAGCGGACCATGTCGCGGAATTCGTTGACCTGGCCGTGCTCCTTGCCGCTGGCCGCGTAGGCGCCTTTCGGCGCGGCGAAAGCGATGCTGTTGTAGCCCCAGAAGTTTTTCAGCACCTCGCCGGTTTGCGGATTGACGAAAACGCAATCGTCCTCGTCAAACTCGAACACGGGAAGCAATTCCACTGCCGTGATGCCGAGCTGTTGCAGATAGGGAATCTTCTCGATCAACCCCGCAAACGTGCCGGGCTTGGAAACGACGGCCGACGGATGCACCGTGAAGCCGCGCACGTGCAGCTCGTAGATGATGGAATCTTCCATCGGCGTGACGAGCGGCACGTCCTCGCGCCAATCGTAGTGCCGGCGATGATACAGGCTGCGGCGATGGGTTCCGCGCTCACTGTTTCGGCCGTTGAAATAATGTCCGTTGCAGCCCCACACCGTGCCGTCGGCGACGGCGGTGCAGCTGGGATCGAGGAGTATCAGACTGGGATCAAAACGATGGTTGAATCCCATCGGTCCGTCGACGCGCCAGCCGTAGCGGAAGGTGCGAGGCAGATCGTAGATGTGGATATGCCAAAGATCGCCGGTGCGATGCTTGCGCGGATCGAGCCGGATCTCCGCGAGGATTTGATCGCTCTCGACACGCTGCAGGACAAGGCTCACTTCGGTGCCATGCCGGCACATCAGGACGAAGTTGATCCCCTCCGCAAGCGGGGTCGCCCCTAACGGCGTCGAGCGTCCTCGGCTGGTGCGAAAAGCAACGGGAGTGATGTCGGGTTCGACCGAGAGTTCCATGTTCACAGGGGAGAGGGAGAATCAATCGCCCGCGGGTCGGCAACGCTGTTTACGTTTGGCGCTTGCATGGCGCCGCGCGAGCGCTAAACGCAAGCCCAGTCCATGATACGCCATCGATCCCGCCCACACAAGCGGCCCAGCCAAATCCCATATTTTCATCGATCCGGAAAAATTCCCCTTTCCAAATCCCGTTTCGATGCCATAATACAAATACATCTTGATCGCGCGGGCGAAATCCCGCGTCCGCTCAAGGAAAATCGGCATCTTCACGACTCCGACGCCCTCGCCTGCCCGAAGTGAACAGAAAACGGCAAATTGCGCTTTTCTTTTTTTCGGCTTTTGACCAAGATACCGTGGTAACCAAACCCTAGCCAGGGAGGCCGGGGATTCAAAAGGAAGGTTCGCTTTCCTGACCTCGCGACGTTCAGGCGGAATGTTCGCAGGTTCCTTCATCACCCAGACGCATTTTTCAGTCCCCCGGCGAGCCGAATTGCGTAAGCAAATCGGGTTTCGGCGGACCCTTGAGCGATCGTGATGACTGTCGCAAGACTCTGTTGAACGGAATTTCATGTCCGGAAACAAACTACGTGATTTTGTTTAGTGCTGCGATCCACGCTGACCCGCGTCTTAAGAAGGGTTTTGCGTTGGATCAGCAGCGGTCCACTCCCATGTTTTTGGAGGTATTGCTATGGCCGTCGCACGTGGCGACGAAGGTTCGGGGAATGTGACGTCCTCGACCGGCGCGGGTACGGGTACCGTACGCCGTCGCATCATTCGAAAGTCACCCACCGGCGCTCCGGGCGAAACCGCTCCCCCCACCTCGCAACCGGTTTCCCAGCCGCCGACCACCCCATCCTCTGCTGCGCCGACCCCGGCGAATCAGGGCACGCGGCTTGACGATCTCTATCGTCTGCCCATGCCCAAGCTGTTCGCCTTTGCCGAGAAGGAAGGCATCTTCGAACACACCGGCATGAATCGCGGGCAGCTGATCATGGCCATCGTTCGCAAGCAAATCGAACGCGGGCTCGTCGTTCGCGGTTCCGGCACCCTCGAAGTCCTGCCCGACGGCTACGGCTTCCTGCGCTCCAGCGCACACAGCTACCTGGCGTCGCCGGAAGACATCTACGTCTCGCCAAGCCAAATTCGCCGCGTCGGACTGAAGACCGGCCTGATCGTCGAAGGGCCGATCCGTCTGCCCGTCGAAGGCCAGGATAACTTCGCGCTCATGCAAGTTGATCTCGTCAACGGCATGAACCCCGAAGAACGCATCTCACCGACGACGTTCGAAGACCTAACTCCGTTGCATCCGAATCGGCGATTGATTCTGGAGACGTCAGGCGAAGAGCTGAACATGCGCGTCGTCGACATGGTGACGCCGATCGGCAAAGGCCAGCGCGGCCTCATCGTTTCGCCGCCTCGCGCGGGCAAAACGATCCTCTTGCAAAAGATCGCCTTGAGCGTGCTCAAGAATCATCCGGAAGCCTACTTGATCGTGCTGCTCATCGACGAACGGCCCGAAGAAGTGACCGACATGGCTCGCACCGTTGCCGGCCCGAACTGCGAAGTCGTCGCCAGCACGTTCGACGAGCCGTCCGATCAGCACGTCCATGTTGCTGAAATCGTTTTGGAAAAAGCCAAGCGCATGGTGGAAGGCGGCCGGGACGTTGTGGTCCTCCTGGACTCGATCACGCGTCTGGCCCGCGCTCATAACACCGAAGCACCCTCGGGCGGCAAGCTCCTCTCCGGCGGTCTCGACACCAACGCCATGCAGAAGCCGAAACGCTTCTTCGGCGCCGCCCGGCAAACCGAGGAAGGCGGCAGTTTGACCATTTTGGCCACCGCCCTCATCGACACCGGCAGCCGCATGGACGACGTCATCTTTGAGGAGTTCAAAGGCACGGGCAACATGGAGCTCCACCTCGATCGCCGTCTCGTCGACAAGCGCGTCTGGCCCGCCATCGACATCAACCGTTCCGGCACGCGCAAGGAAGAGCTTCTGCTTCACCCCGGCGAAGTCGAGAAGATTCGCATCATGCGCCGCGTCTTGAGCGACATGCACCCGGTCGAAGCGATGGAAATGCTCGTCAGCCGCATGCGCAAGACCAAGTCGAACGCCGAGTTCCTGATGGGCATGAACATGTCGTGATGCCTGATTCTTCGTTTAGCGTTCGCGCGGCGCCCTGCGAACGCTATACAAGAATCACCAAGCGCGGCTTGAAAAGGAGTTCTGCAGCGATTCGTGGCGTCTGCCTTGCCCACGCTTGGGCATTTTCTTGCAATTCTGCGCGCTGAGCCGTATAGTTCACATTTGCATCCGCATGGCGAGCCGCGTCTGGGGCCGGGTGATGCTCACGACGTCATAACCCGGCCGCTTACGTGGCTCGGCTCGCCACGTTGTTTCAGTGGAAAGAGGCGATACATGGGTAAACTCACGATGCGGAGGATTTCTCATACCGCCGCTGATGCCGTCGAGCAGCTTTACGCGCTCTGCCGACAGCTTGGCCTGCAAGCCGACGTTGTGTCGCCGCGCGGCAAGGCGCTTACCGAGCAAGTGTTCGGCCAGCCGCTTACCCCGGCGCAAGTGGTCGATCGCATTTGCACCGACGTGCGGCAACAGGGATTAGCGGCCGTCCTGCACTACACCGAAAAGCTCGACAAGGTGCGATTGACGCCGGAGACGTTGCGTGTCTCGAAGGACGAAATCGATGCGGCTCACAAGTCGGCGGCGCCGGAGTTCCTGGAGACCGTGCGGCGCGTTCGTGCCAATATCTTGTCCTTTCAGATGGGATTGGTGCATCGCGACGCCGTCTTGACGAAACGTGACCATCATGAGTTGCGCCTGCGCTATCGGCCCATGCGCCGCGTCGGTGTGTGCGTACCGGGCGGGGCGGCGGCGTATCCGTCAACCATCCTCATGACCGTGTGCCCCGCACAGGCAGCGGGCGTCCGAGAGATTGCCCTCGTCATGCCCCCCACCAAGACCGGCGCGAACAACCCCGACCTCCTGGCGACCTGCAAGGAACTCGGCGTTACCGAAGTCTATCGCGTCGGCGGCGCGCAAGCCGTCGCGGCGCTGGCCTACGGCGTCGAAGGCCTGGAACCCGTCGACATGATCGTCGGTCCGGGAAACATCTTCGTCGCGTTGGCCAAGAAGTACGTCTTCGGCCAGGTGGCGATCGATTGCCTGGCCGGTCCCAGCGAGGTGGTCGTCGTCGCCGACGAAACCGCGTCGCCCGAGTACATCGCCGCCGACCTCATCGCGCAGGCCGAGCACGATCCGGCCAGCAGCATTCTCATCACCTGGCACGAGCCGCTTATCGATCAGGTGGAGGCGGCCATTGAGCGACAGCTGGCGACCTTGCCTCGCGGCGATTTGGCGGGTGTCTGCCTGGAACGCTTCGGCGCGCTCGTATTGGCTCGCGACCTGAGACAGGCCGTCGACTGGACGAATCGCATCGGGCCGGAACATTTGCACCTGGCGACGCACGATGCGGAGCGCCTGGTTGATAAAATAGAAAACGCCGGCGCGATCTTTGTAGGGCATTACTCGCCGGTGGCGCTTGGCGACTACGCGGCCGGGCCGTCGCACGTCCTGCCGACGGGCGGAACGGCGCGGTTCGCCAGCGGGCTGTCGGCCAACGACTTCCTGCGGCGATCCAGCGTATTGATGTTCACGCCGCAAGGCCTGGCAGCGCTCGCCCCCGATGTGCGCGTGCTCGCGGAGAAGGAAGGCCTGACGGCCCACTCGGCGAGCGTCGATGTGAGGTTGAAGTAGCGGTTTCGTTTAGCCCCGCCTCGTAGAGGCGGGCGCGTGCGGCGCTCACCCGCCTCTACGAGGCGGGGCTAAACGCTGGATGAATCATGTCCCAATTCCTGCGGCCCAATATCCGTTCCATGGTCGGCTACACGCCGGGCGAACAACCGCAGGACAGCGGGTTCGTCAAACTCAACACCAACGAGAACCCGTACCCGCCCTCGCCGCGCGCTCTGGAAGCAATGGCTGAGGTATTGCACAGCGATCGACTGCGAAAATACCCCGATCCGCTCGGCACGGCGTTTCGCAAAACCGCCGGCAAACTCTTCGGCGTCGATCCCGACAGCATCCTCATCGGAAACGGCTCGGACGACATCCTCACCATCGTCACCCGCGCGTTCGTCCCCGAAGGCGGGCTGATCGTCTCGCCGACGCCGAGCTACTTACTGTACGCGACGCTCGCCGACATCCAGGGGGCACGCTTCGAAGGCGTACCGTTCACCAGCGATTGGCAACTGCCCAAGCCTTGGCCGAAGCCGAACGCTCATCTGACGTTGGTCGCCAATCCGAACTCGCCGACCGGGACGATCGTCAACAACGTATCGCTCGAAAGGCTGGCGAACGAACTGCATGGGCCTCTGATCGTGGATGAAGCCTACGCCGACTTCGCCGATGCCAATGCGACTGAACTGACGCGGTTGCCGAATGTGATCGTCACGCGGACATTGAGCAAATCATACAGCCTGGCCGGGCTGCGCTTTGGCTTCGCGATTGCCACGCCGACGCTGATTCGCGAATTGGTCAAGGTCAAAGACTCGTATAATTGCGATGCGTTGAGCCTGGTCGGCGCTCAGGCGGCGCTCGAAGATCAAGATTACCTGAAGCAGACGCGCGCCAAGATCATTGCTACTCGCCAACGCATGACGGGTTCGCTGCAATCGCTCGGCTTCCACGTACTGCCCAGCCAGGCGAACTTCGTTTGGGCCACGCGCACCGATTGCCCCGTTAAGCCGATCTTCGAAGAACTGAAAAAACGCCGAATCCTGGTGCGCTACATGAACTACCCTGGTCACGGCGACGGCTTGCGCATCAGCGTCGGCAGCGACGCGGAGATCGAT
>Ga0194128_10002343_pt1 | contig 30796 bp, 33 predicted proteins | sample TA2KigCa65mmetaG_FD_148650 | JGI IMG/M metagenome (GOLD analysis project Ga0194128, IMG submission 148650) | Freshwater microbial communities from Lake Tanganyika, Tanzania - TA2015037 Kigoma Deep Cast 65m | ecosystem: Environmental > Aquatic > Freshwater > Lake | place: Tanzania: Lake...
CGCCGCCGCCGCCGCCGCCACCACCGCCGCCGCCGCCCAAGCCGGCCCCGCCGCCGGCGCCCAAGCCGCTGACGGAGGACGAGATCTTCGCCAAGAAGACCCTCGCGGAGCTGAACGCGGAGCGGCCCCTGGGCGACGTGTTCTTCGACTTCGACATGTCGGTCATCCGGCCCGACGCGCAGGCCACGCTCCAGAAGAACGCGGAGTTCCTGCGCCGGTGGCCGTCAACGCGCATCACGCTCGAGGGGCACTGCGATGAGCGCGGGACCAACGAGTACAACCTCGGGCTCGGCGACCGTCGCGCCAACGCCGTCAGGGACTATCTGGTCAGCCTTGGGATTGCGGCCGATCGGATCCTGCCCGTCACGCGCGGGGAGGAAAGCCCGCAGTGTACGGAGAGCGGCGAGGACTGCTGGCAGCGGAACCGCCGCGGGACGGCCGTCTTTACGGCCAAATAGCTCCTCCGGCCTGTGGCCGGGTAGCTCGTGCGAGGTTCCAGGTTCGAAGGGCGGGTCGGTCGACTCGCCCGTCGCGTCTCGCCTATCTCGGCTTGATCTGCCGGAGCTGATTCTGCGCCTGGACGTTCGTCGGGTCGAGCGCCACCGCGCGTTCGGCGCTCTCGACCGCCCCTCGCGCGTCGCCCGCCGCGGCCCGTGCCTGTGACATCGCCACGTGCGACCGCACCGAGCCGGGGAAGTACTCCAGGTTGGCCTGCAGGTATTGCATCGCGTCCGCGGGCTTCTTCGCCGTCATCGCGCGCTGTGCCATCGTCAGCAGGCTGTTCTCGGTGAAGTCGTACTGCTGGCCGCCGTAGAACTTGGCGCGCAGCTCCCGGTACCTGGCCAATCCCGCCGTCGGACCGCCGCCCGTCTCGGCGTCGGTCATGATCGTGGTCAGCTGCCGCGGGATCGGCAGGCCGTGGTGGCAGTCGCGGCAGAGGACGCGGATGGGAGCGCCCGGCTGACCCGGCCCCGCCGTCGGTCCCGCGCCGGCCGGCTTGTCGACGATTGCCCCCAGCATCACGTTGATCGCGTCGCGCAGCAGGATCATCTGCCGGGCCACCCGCTTCTCGCGCTTCTCGTCGGAGGCCATGTCGGCCACGTGGCAGTAGTCGCATTCGACGCCGAGCGACTCGTTGAACGCCCGCATCGTCTGCATGACCTGCTCGCGCGGCGTGTCGGGCGGCCAGACCTGCAGATTCGTCATCGGCGGCGGCGCCTGCGCCCGCACGGCGATACCGGTCAGACAGACCATCGTGGCGACGAGCAGGAATCGATTCATGGTTGCCCCAATTCTTCCACAATCGCGGCGGCCGCCGCGCGTGGATCGGACGCCGCGATGATCGGCCGCCCGACGACGAGGTAATCGGCGCCCGCGCGCATGGCGTCGGCGGGCCCCATCGTCCGGACCTGATCGTGCTGCGCGCCGCCGGCCGACGCGCCGCGAATGCCGGGTGTCACGATCGTGAAGTCGGGGCCGCACGCGGCGCGGATGGCGGCGGTCTCGTGGGGCGAGGCCACGACACCCGCGAGGCCCGCGCCCTTGGCCATGCGGGCCAGCGCGACGACGTGGTCGAAGAGCGGCAGGCCGACGCCGCAGGCCTGGAGGGCCGCCTGGTCCATGCTGGTGAGCACGGTGATGCCGATGACGAGGGGGGCGGGACGGCCCAGCCGGTCTGCCGCCTCGCGCCCGGCGCGCGCGGCCGCCTCCATCATCGCGGCGCCGCCCGAAGCATGCACGTCGATCATCCACGCGCCGGTCTGCACCGCGGCGTCCACGGCCTGCGCGACCGTGTTCGGAATGTCGTGGAACTTCAGGTCGAGAAAGACCCGCGCCCCGCGATCGACGAGCGCGCGCACGAGCCCGGGCCCCTCGAGCGTGAACAGGCGGCTGCCCACCTTGAACCCGCCCGCCAGGTCGGTGAGCGCGTCGGCCAGCTCCAGTGCGCGGCCGCCGTCTGCGACGTCCAGCGCGACTAGGAGCTGATCCACTCTTTTTCGCGCGCCGTGGTGTCGATCGTGGCGGTCACGTCGGCGACCCGGTCGATTCCGTGCCGCTGCAGGTACTCGCGGATGCCGTCCAGCAGCTTCGACCAGATGAACGGGTCGACGAAGTTGGCCGTGCCCACCTGGACGGCATCGGCGCCCGCAATCATGAACTCGAGCGCGTCGGTGGCCGACGCGATCCCGCCCATGCCGATGACGGGGATCTTCACCGTGCGACGGCACTCGTAGACCATACGGACCGCAATCGGCCGGATGGCAGGCCCGCTCAGGCCCCCGACGATGTTCGAGAGCTGCGGGCGGCGGGTCTCGACGTCGATCGCCATGGCCAGAAACGTGTTGACGAGCGAGACCGCGTCGGCGCCGGCGTCTTCCGACGCGCGGGCGAACGAGGCGACATCGGTCACGTTTGGCGTCAGCTTGGGGATGACGGGCAGGGGCGTCACTTTCTTGACGGCGCTGACGACGTCGTGGGTGCCTGTCAGGCTGCAGCCGAAGGTGATCCCACCCTCCTTGATGTTGGGACACGAGATGTTCAGCTCGAGGGCCGCGACCCCCTCGGCGTCCGACAGGATCCGCGCCAGCTCCACATACTCGTCCACGGTGCTGCCGCAGATGTTCACGATCACCGTGGCACGGCGGTCGCGCAGCTCGGGCAGCTTCTCGCGGATGAACCGGTGGACGCCGATGCCCTGGAGCCCGATGGCATTGAGCATGCCTGCCGGGGTCTCCACGATCCGCTCGGGTGGGTGGCCCTCGCGCTCGGCCAGGAAGAGCCCCTTGACGGCGACGCCGCCGAGGAGCGACAGGTCGACGACGTCCGCGTACTCGACGCCGTAGCCGAAGCAGCCGCTGGCGGCGATGATGGGATTCTTCAGCCTGAGGGGGCCGATCTGAACGGAGAGGTCCACGTTATCTCCCAACTCCCAACTCCCAAGGCCCAGAGCCCAGGGCCCGAAGTCCGGCTAGTCCCACGCAATCTGGTCGGCGGGGAAGACGGGCCCACCGAGACACGAGCGGACGTAATGATGGCCCTTCGGGCCGTCGCGGATCGGGATGACGCAGCTGTAGCAGCCGCCCAGGCCGCAACCCATCACGCGCTCGACCGACACTTCACAGCGGCGCTGATGCCTCGCCGCGACGTGAGCCACCGCCTCGAGCATCGGCTCCGGCCCGCAGGCGTAGATCATGATCTCGACCGCAGATCCCCGGTGCAGCGCGCGCTCGAGCGGCTTGGTGATCCGGCCGTGGTCGCCGAGGCTGCCGTCTTCGGTGGCCAGCATCAGCCGCACCCCCCGGGCGCGGAACCAGTCTAGATAGAAGAGGTCGCCGTCGGTCCTGGCGCCGTAGAAGAGCGTGACGGTCGTGCCGCGCGCGCGCAATACCTCGGTGAGCGTGGCGAACGGCGCAAGGCCGACGCCGCCGGCGACCATCCACGCCTCGGTCGGCGGATCGACGAGCGAGTACGGCTGGCCGAGCGGACCCAGGCAGGACACCACGTCGCCTTCGACGGCGTCGAAGAGCATCTGCGTGGTCACGCCGATGCGCTTGCTGAGCAGCGTGAGGCCGTCGATCCGTCCGTTCGTGCGCAGGACCTCGAACACGGAGAAGGGCCTGCGGAGGAGCGGCGTCGAGCCCCGGCCCGGCTTCACCATGACGAACTGGCCTGGGGCGGTGGCGGCGGCGATGTCGGGAGCGGCTAGCGCAATGACGTTGTAGTCGGGGGAGAGGCGCGTGTTGCGGATGACCCGTGCCTCGACGTCGACGGGCATTACGGTGAGTATACCTGCAGGTCTGACGGCGGAGGGGTCGCGGATCTACAGTACCTCCGTGCGTCGCAGGCACCCGCCGGGCCCCAGGGTCGATTTCGTGCTGGCCGTCGTCGCCCAGATGCTGCCGAAGTGGTTCCCCTTCGATCCGCTCGACTTCCATCTGACGCTCGGGCGGGAGTTTGGCGACGTTGCCTACTACCGCGTGGGTCGGTACCGCGTCTATCAGCTGAACCATCCCGATCTCGCCCGCCAGATCCTGGTCGAGCAGCCGGAGAAGTTCCAGAAGGCGCAGTTCGTCAAGCGCGCGTTCCGGCCGTTTGCGGGGAACGGACTGCTGACGAGCGACGGCGCGCTGTGGCGGCAGCAGCGGAAGCTGATGCAGCCGGCGTTCCACCACAAGCAGCTCGCGGCGTACGCCGAGGTGATGGTCGGGCAGGCGCTGCGCACGGTCGATTCGTGGCGGGACGGCGAGGTCCGCGAAATCGGCGCCGAGATGACGAAGCTGACGCTCGGCATCGTCGTGAAGGCGCTCTTCGGCGCCGAGGTGCCCCGCGGCGGCGAGGGCATCGGGAGGTTGATGGCGACGGTGCTCGACGCGAGCAACCAGCGCATCAACTCGGCCGTTCAGGTTCCCGACTGGGTGCCGACCCCGCGCAACCGCCGCGAGCGGCGCTCGCTGGCCGAGCTCGACCTGATCCTCCAGGACATGATTCGCGCCCGCCGCGCGTCGAGCTCCGAGGGAGGCGACCTGCTGTCGGCGCTCCTGTCGGCCGTGGATGCCGACGATGGGACGCGGATGTCGGACCGGCAGCTCCGCGACGAGATGATGACGCTCTTCCTGGCCGGGCACGAGACCACCGCCAACGCGCTCGCCTGGACCTGGTATCTGCTGGCACAGCACCCGGAGGTCGAGGCCCGTCTGCGGGAGGAGACCGAGCGCGTGCTGAAGGGCCGCGCGCCCACCGTTGCCGACCTGCCGAGTCTTCCGTATGGCGACATGGTGGTGCGCGAAGCCATGCGGCTGTATCCGCCCGCGCCCGGGTTCGCGCGGGAGCCGATCGAGGACGTGCTCATCGGCGGCTACGTGATCCCGAGAGGCAGCCTGATCATCGTCAGCACCTACGCGCTGCACCGCGACCCGCGATTCTTTCAGGCCCCCGAGTCGTTCGACCCCGAGCGCTTCGCCCCCGGATGGGAGGAGCGCATCCCCCGCTACGCGTACCTGCCGTTTGGCGGCGGGCCGCGCGTCTGCATCGGCAGCGGCTTCGCCATGATGGAGGCGCGGCTGGTGCTCGGCACGGTGGTTCAGCGGTACCGGCTGCGGCTGGAGCCGAATCAGGAGGTCGTGCCGGCGCAGATGGTGACCATCCGGCCGAAGCACGGCATCCGGATGAGGGTGTCGAGACGCTGACCGTGCTGTCCCGATCCTGGGAAGGACGTACCACTAGAATCACCCCAATCGACCCCATGGTGTTCGGTTCAGCGTGTGGGCTCGTTAACGTCACTGTTTAGGGTCAGCTTCCAGCTCGCGGCAAGAGACGTCACCGCACGTCGGTGGCGGCCATGCGGGGCGAAAGGAGCGCCATGAAGAGCATCGAGGAAATCAAGACGGTGGTCATGAGCTTCGCGCGGAGCTCTTCGTTGTTCATCACGCCCGCCGGCGACGACGACCCGCTCGTGCCGCAGCCCGAGGCGATGACGGATGCTCAGAAGCGGCAGTTCTTCAATACGCTGCTGCAGGCGCTGGCCGCGGGCGGTATCAAGGCGAAGCTCCCGTTCAATTCGTTGATGGCGTGCGACACGTGGACCCAAGTGCGGATCCTCGTCTTTCATTTTCAGGAGTAACCATGCGTTGCATCTGCGTTGTCATCATGGTCTCGTGTCTGTGCAGCGGGGCCGCCGCTGCCCAGGAGCCGCCGCCGCTTCCGATGACCATGACCGGACAGGTGGACATCGCGGCCTCGACGCTCGGCCTCATGCCGACGGTGCCCGCCGCGCCGACGGCGAGTATCAGCACCGGATGTTCCAATCAGCCCATCACGCACGATTCCGCGATCTGGTCGGTGCTCGTGTACGGCACGTCGGTCCCGCCAGGGGGCGTGCTTGCCAGCCCAGGCACGTCCGTGTACACGGTGCCGAGCCAGCCCGGGCACGTGTACGTCCCCGTGGTGGAGAGCGCCGACATCCCGCCGATCCGCATTCAGCTACGTGACAAGACGTTTACATCCGCGGTTACCACGAATTTCGGTTTGCTCGTGATGACGTTCGGCCCGATGACATTGTCGGAAGCGGGCGATTTCGTCAACGCGCTCGAAACGTCCGACGCCGTTGACGCCGCGTTTCGCGCTGCCAGGATTTCGTTGCAGGTGCTCGACTTCGTGGACCCGAAGGCGCCCGGGCGCAGACCCGATCAGTTCTACGAGCAGGAGCTGCTGATGCGGCTGGGGCCGCAGCCGCTTCCTGGAGACTTCGCGCAGAAGTTGGCCGCCCTCAAGCCCGCGGCATTTCGGGCAGACGTCACGTTGGCCGTCAACCGTGGAAGCGTTCCCGCCGCGAAGAACGCCATCCGAATCATGACCGGCGCCGCCCCGCCGCGAGCGGACGCCGGGCAATACCCGATCTTCATCATCGACGAACCCTGTCTGGCGTTCTCCGTCTCTCCCGTGCCGGTTGCGGGCGATCGGGCCAGCACCGCCGTATCGTTCCGCGGCCGCTACGACTTTTATGACGGGATGGGCACGCGGTTCGCCAAGCTGCGCGCCGAAGGCGACGCGGCGCCCAGCGGGACCTATTACGACCGCGTCGAAGGCACGCTCGACATCGGTGCCAACCGAGCCGCCGGACGATCCGTCGTGGGCTTCAGCGGGAGTGGCGGCTACTCGGTCACCCGGCAATCGGGAGCCAAACAGGACGCGTGGCGCGCGGTGGTCAAGACGCAACTCCAAGGTCCGAACCTGGCCGGCATCTTCGGGTCCTTACCCGGCGCCACGACCAGCCCCATTCTCAGCGTCGAGTTTGGCGGCGCGGGCGGCACTTCGCTGACTGACGCCGAGGCCGACTGGATCCTTCGAGGCACGTTCGCGCTCACGGGACGCTTGACGACCAGGTTGTACGTGGATCTGCGCGGCGTGGGCGCAGCGGGGGGCGAGCCGCGATTCGCGGGCGCCGATCACTACGGATACGGGAGCCTCCAGGTCCGGTTCAACGTGAATAAGGACTGGGATTACCTGGTCAAGTACGAGTGCGGAAAGAAAGACCCCGACTACCGGCACTTTTGCGGCGGTCAGTCGGGGCTTGCCCTCACGCTCGGCCGGTAGGCGCGTCCCGCCTCGAGCTGCTATACTCGTCTCGACTCTTTAACTGCGGTCCAGCGAGGCCGCAAAGAGGACGCATGGACCGCCATTCCAGCTACACAGGGGCCGCTCCGTTGTCGCGGCCCGGAGCGCGCGCTCGGGGGCTCGTTGCGAGTCCCACCCGCCAGGCGCGAACGGCCCAGTAGATGCCTACCGTGATGGACGCCGACCGGATCGGCCGCGCCCTCATCCGCATCGCCCACGAAATCGTCGAGCGCAACCGCGGCGTCGATGCCGTCGCCCTGGTCGGCGTGCGCACCCGCGGCGTGCCGCTCGCCCGCCGGATCGCCAGAAGCCTCCTCGAGATCACCGGGGAGGAGGTGCCGACCGGCGCGCTCGACATCACCCTCTACCGCGACGACCTGATGCGGCAGTCGGTCGGGCCGCAGCCGCTCGTCCGGCGCACCGAGATCCCGTTCTCCATCGACGACCGGACGATCCTGCTCGTCGACGACGTGCTCTATACGGGGCGGACGACGCGGGCGGCGCTCGACGCGCTGATCGATTACGGCCGGCCGAAGGGGATCCAGCTGGTCGTGCTCGTCGACCGCGGCCACCGGGAGCTGCCGATCAAGGCCGACTACGTCGGCAAGAACCTGCCGACGTCGCTGGAGGAAAGCGTGCAGGTGTACCTGCAGGAGAGCGACGGCCGCGACGAGGTCGTCCTCCAGCAGGCGCAAGGAGGTGCCGTATGAGCGCGCCGGCGCAGACCCAGGACCCCACGCGCACCGATGCGCCGCCGCCGGTGACGGCGCTGCGGCGGAAAGACCTGCTCGGCATCGCGGAGCTGACCACCGACGAGATCGCGCTCATCCTCGACACGGCCGAGGCCATGAAGGAAGTGGGCGAGCGCCCGATCAAGAAGGTGCCCGCCCTCCGCGGAAAGACGGTGGTCAATCTCTTCTTCGAGCCGAGCACGCGGACGCGCACGTCGTTCGAGATCGCCGAGAAGCGGCTCAGCGCCGACACGCTCAACATCGCCGTCGCCAGCTCCAGCGTCGTCAAGGGCGAGACGCTGGCCGACACCGCCCTCAACCTCGAGGCGATGCACCCGGACATGATCGTGCTGCGGCACTCCTCGTCCGGCGCGTGCCATCTGCTCGCGCGCATCTGCCGCTCGGCAATCGTCAACGCCGGCGACGGCATGCACGAGCATCCCACGCAGGCGCTGCTCGACGCCTTCACCATCCGCGAGCACAAGAAGCGGCTGGCGGGATTGAAGGTCGCCATCGTCGGCGATTTGCTCCACAGCCGCGTGCTGCGCTCGAACATTCACCTGCTGACGAAGATGGGGAGCGACGTCTGGGTGTGCGGGCCGCCGACGCTCATCCCGGCCGACATCGGGCGCTTCGGCGTCCGCGCCACGAGCGACGTGGACGAGGCGGTCGCCGACGCCGACGTGATCATGCTCCTGCGCATCCAGCTCGAACGGATGGAGGGCGCCTTCTTCCCGTCGCTGCGCGAGTATTTCGCCGTGTTCGGGATGACCGAGGCGCGGCTGCGCCGCGCCAGGCCCGACGCGATGATCATGCATCCGGGACCGATGAACCGCGGCGTCGAGATCGCCTCCGAGGTCGCAGACGGCCCGTACTCGGTGATCCTCGAGCAGGTGGCCAACGGCGTCGCCGTGCGCATGGCGGTCCTCTACCTCCTCGCGGGCGGAGTGGAGCATGAAGAGGCTGCTTAGAGGCGGTCGCGTCGTCGATCCGGCCAACGGGATCGACGGCGTCCACGACGTGCTCATCGACGGCGACCGCATCGCCGCGTCCGGCCGCGACCTGCCGGTCGACGGCGCCTCGGTCGTGGAGATCCCGGCCGGGTTCGTCGTCTGCCCAGGGTTCATCGACATGCACGTCCACCTGCGCGAGCCGGGACAGGAGCACAAGGAGACCGTCGCCACCGGGACGGCGTCCGCGGTGGCGGGCGGCTTCACGGCCGTCGCCTGCATGCCCAACACGACCCCGGTCAACGACAACGCCAACGTCACCGCGTACATCCTGGCCAGGGCCGCCGATGCCAACCTCGCGCGCGTCTATCCGATCGGCGCCGTGTCGCGCGGCTCGAAGGGCGAGCTGCTGGCCGACATCGCGGAGCTCAGGCAGGCCGGCTGCGTCGCGATCACCGACGACGGGCACCCGGTGGCGACGGCGCTGCTGCTGCGGCGCGCGATGGAATACGCCGGCATGTTCGGCATCCCGGTCATCGAGCACTGCGAGGATCCGACGCTCAAGGGGGATGCCGTGGCGCACGAGGGCTACCAGGCCGCGGCACTCGGACTGCGCGGCATGCCGGGTGCGTGCGAGGCGCTGGGCGTCGAGCGGGGCATCCTGCTGTCGGAGCTGACCGGCACGCGGTTCCACGTGGCGCACATGAGCGCGCGCGCCTCGCTGCGCGCAGTGCGGAAGGGAAAGGAGATGGGGGTGCGGGTCACCTGCGAGGTGGCGCCCCATCACTTCACGCTGACCGACGAGGCGCTGGCATTGCCGATCCCCTACGACACCAACACCAAGATGAACCCGCCGCTGCGCGAGGCGGCCGACCGCGACGCGATGCTCGCCGGGATCGCCGACGGGAGCGTCGACGCGATCGCCACCGACCACGCGCCGCATCACTACGACGAGAAGAACGTGGAGTTCGACCGCGCGCCGTTCGGCATCGTCGGGCTCGAGACCGCCGTGCCGCTCTCGCTCGATCGCCTGGTGCATGCCGGCCTCATCCGGCTCCCGCGCCTCGTCGAGCTGCTCTCGGTCAACCCGGCGCGCATCCTGCGCGTGCCGGGGGGCGCGCTGTCGCCCGGGGCGCCCGCCGACATCACGATCCTCGCGCCCGACCTGAAGGTGCGGATCGAGGCCGCCTCGCTCAGGTGCCGCTCGAAGAACACGCCGTTCGACGGCTGGGAGCTGCGCGGGGGCGTGGCCGCGACCATCGTCGGCGGCCGGACGCTCTTCGTGAATCCGCACGCGGCGGTCGCCGTATGAGCCGACGAGACGAGATCCGCGCAAAGGCGCTCGAGGACCTCCAGCAGTACGAAGTGCTGATGCGCAGCGGGCACTTCGATTTCGGCAACGGGTTCCATGGGCCGGTCTACCTCAACCCGCACCAGCTGTTCCGCTATCCCTCGACCATCTGGCGCTTCGCGCAGGACCTGCTCGACGTGCTGCCGGCGTCGATCGTCGACGCGACCGAGGTGGTGGCCGGTCCGGTCACGGGCGGCGCCCTGCTCGCCCACACGATCGCAGGCCTGCTCGACAGCCGCCGCGCGCTCTCGCGGCCGCCGACGCTGTTCGCGCCGTTCACCCTCGACGCGGATTCCGGGGTCCCCGGACGGCGTGCCGCGCACACGCTGACGCCGTTCTACCGGCGCCTGGTCTCCGGCCGCGCGGCGCTCGTCGTCGACGACGTGCGAAACACGGGACAGACGCTGGCGCGATGTGCGGAGCTCGTACGGACGTCGGGCGGAACCGTGCTGGCGACCGCCGAGATCTACGATCGGCTGGAAGCCATGGTCGAGGCCGGCGCGCCGAACGTCGCGCTGGCGGAGTACAAGGCGCCCGACAACGTGCCGTCGGCCGACTGTCCGCTCTGCAAGGCGGGCGTGCCGGTGACGACGTTCTAGGGGGCAAGGGGGCAAGGGGGCAAGGGGGCAAGGGGGTAAGGGGGCGAGGGGGTGAGGGGGAACAGTGACCGACAGAACAGTGACCGACATACGTATCGAGCCGGTGCGCGAGCAGGACGTGGCGCTGCTGCTCCGGCTCATCAAGGCGCTGGCCGACTACGAGCGGCTGTCGGGTGAAGTGGTCGCCACCGAGGCGCTCCTGCGGGAATCGCTCTTCGGTTCGAAGCCGGGGGTCGAGGCGGCGCTCGCCTACGTCGGGCCCGACGCCGTCGGCTTCGCCGTCTGGTTCTACAACTTCTCGACCTTCGTCGGCCGTCCGGGGCTCTACCTCGAGGACATCTTCGTGCTGCCGGACTGGCGCAGCCGGGGCGTCGGCCGCGCCCTGATGGGCCACCTGGCGCGCCTCGCCGTCGCCCGCGGCTGCGGTCGCATGGAGTGGGCCGTGCTCGACTGGAACGAGCCGGCGGTCGGCTTCTACCGCACTCTCGGCGCGCAGGCCATGGACGGATGGACGGTGTACCGCCTGGCGGGCGACGCCCTCGCACGCGCGTCGCGCCTGTGACCCCCGCGAAGCGCCCCGAGCTGCGGGCGCCCCTCGAGCGCCTCTATCGCACCTTCGATCGCGTCGACGCCGCCAGCGATCCGGTGCACATCGTGCGGCGCTACCGCGCGCCGGACGATCGCGAGATCGTCGGGTTCTGCGCGGCCGGCCTGGCGTTCGGCCGCGTCGCGAGCGTGCTCGCCTCGATCGAGGCGCTGCTGACCGTGATGGGAGCGTCGCCGGCGGCGTTCGTCCGGCGCTTCGACCCGGCCGCGGACGGCCGCCGGCTGCGATCGCTCGGCCACCGCTGGATCCGCGGCAGAGACCTGGTCGCGCTGACGCTCATCCTGCAGCGCATGCTGCGCGAATCGGGGTCGATCGAGCGGTTCTTCGTGGCGGGGGACGATCCGGCCGCCCCGGATGTCGGTCCGGCGCTCGACGCCTTCTCGGCCCGAGCCCTCCAGACCGACCTGCGCATGATCTACGGACGTGCGGCGACGCGGCCCGGGGTGTGCTACTTCTTCCCGCGTCCATCCGCCGGCAGCGCCTGCAAGCGGCTCAACCTGTTCCTCCGCTGGATGGTGCGCCGGGACGCGATCGATCTCGGCGTCTGGTCGCGCGTCTCGCCCGCGCGGCTCATCGTGCCCCTCGACACGCACGTCATCCGGCTGGGGCGCTGCCTCGGCCTCACGCGCTACGCCACGCCGGGCTGGAAGATGGCCGCCGAGATCACGGCGGCGCTCCGCGCGCTCGACCCGCGCGACCCGGTGCGCTACGACTTCTCGCTCTGCCACGTGGGCATGGCCAATGCCTGCGGCTACCGACGCGCCCAGCGGGACGCGCGCTGCCCGCTGCGCGGAATGTGCAGGCCGCCGCGGCCCGACTGATCGCTTCCGAAGCCGGGTCCTACCGTTCCGGCAGGCTGATGTTGATGGGCGCGGGTTCTCCCGCGACGACGGCCACGTCCGCCGCGTAGCTGCGGTACCCCTCTTTCCGGACCTCGAGCCGGTGCGTGGCCCGGCCCGAGCTGAACCACGAGCGCCTCATCGTCTCGCAGCCCGTCCCACCGTTCTCCGTCGATCAACACCTCGGCGTCGGCGGGCTGGACGCGAATCGCGACTGCGCCGAAGCTCCGATCGGCGCGCACGACCTCGTCCCGCTGCGGCACACGAGCGGGGCCGGATCCAGCCCCGGGTCGCTCCGCCGGAGACGGCGGCGGCGCAGCCGGCCGCGGTTCGCCGATTTCGCCCGGCGCGAGCGGCTCCATCGTGTGGCGGACGCGGAACGTCCCGCGGTCCTGCAGAAAGATCGCCTGGCGCGGCGTCCTGTGCCCGGGGAGATAAAGCGTGATTTCGTGGTCCCCGGGATGTCGGCGTCCGGCGCGGCCGGGAGCCAGGCGGCAAATATTCAATCAAAGTTGTCGCCTTGATCGTCGATTCAGACAACTTTGTGGACGGCCACCCTCTTGTCTCGATCCGACGGAGTGTGTATCTTCGTGGTGCCCCGCGCGCTGCCGCGCGCGGCGCATCCGCCGGCACCGCCGGCCCCGTCTCACGACGCGCAGCTCGTTCCCCGTTCGAGCGAGCGCACCACGCGCGCCGAGCCAGGTCACGACTCCATGACGAGTGCGTAGGCTGGGTTCCGCCCTGCGGACCCGGTGGGAGTCTCAGTGTCGATGTCCGCTTCCGCCGTCCTGCCGCTCCTGACGCGGGTCGCGCGCCACGGCGACGCGCTCGTCTACGCTCCGCCCGCGCAGTGGGGTCGCGACGCGGGCCGTATGCCGGGCCGCGTGCCGGGCCGCGGCGAGCAGTACCGCTTTCACTTCGACATGCAGACGTGCATCGGCTGCAAGTGCTGCGTGGTGGCCTGCAACGAGCAGAACGGGAACCCGGCGGCGATCAACTGGCGCCGCGTCGGCGAAATCGAGGGCGGGTTCTTCCCGCACGCCACGCGGACCTTTCTCTCGATGGGCTGCAACCACTGCCTGGAGCCGACGTGCCTCAGCGGCTGCCCCGTCGACGCGTACTCGAAGGATCCGGCCACGGGCATCGTGCGCCATTCCGCCGATGCCTGCATCGGCTGTCAGTACTGCACGTGGAACTGCTCCTACGGGGTCCCGCAGTACAACCCCGAGCGCGGGGTCGTCGGCAAGTGCGACATGTGCCACGGCCGTCTGTCGCTCGGTCAGACGCCGGCGTGCGTGAGCGCCTGCCCGGAAGGCGCGATTCAGATCGAGGTCGTCGCGATCGACGGCTGGCGCGCGGCGGCCGCGGCCGCCGCCCCGGCCGCCGGCGTGCCGATCGCCGACGGCAGCCTCTCGACCACGCGGATCACGCTGCCGGAGGAACTGCCGCCCGACGCCCGTCCCCGCGACATCACGCACGTGGCGCCCGAGCACCCGCACTGGTCGCTCATTCTCATGACGGTCCTGACGCAGCTGTCGGTCGGCGCCTTCGTCACGATCTGGCTGCTGCACCTGCTCGGGGCGTCGACCGGCCTCGGACCGGCGGCGATCGTGTCGCTGACGGTGGGCGGGCTCGCGCTCACGGCGGCCACGTTTCACCTGGGCCGGCCCGTGTTCGCGTACCGGGCGCTGCGCATGTGGCGCCGATCGTGGCTGAGCCGGGAGGTGCTGCTCTTTGCCTGCTTCTCGGCGGTCGCCGCGGCGTACGCGGCCGTCCTGTGGCTGCAGCTGCCGGGCGGTCCCGCCATCGGGGCGCTCACCGCCCTGCTCGGCCTCGGCGGCGTCACCGCCAGCGCCTGCATCTACCGCGTGCCGTCGCGGCCGGCGTGGAACACGCCGCTGACGCTCCTCCAGTTCAATCTCACCGCCGGCGTGCTGGGACCGCTGTGTGCGGCCGCCGCCGGCGCGGGCGACCTGCGGTGGCTGGGGATCGCCGCGGCCATCATGGGCGGGAGCCAGCTCCTGCTGCTGGCGGTGCGTTTTCTGCGCTGCATCGCGTCCGACAGTCTGGAGCTGCGCGGCACGGCGCGGCTGCTCTCCACCGTCCTGGCGACGCGCCTGCTCGCGCGAGGGGCCCTCCTCGTCGCCGGTGCGATCGTCCTGCCGCTCGTCGCCGTCTCGTCGGATCCCGCCGACGCCGGCCGCGTCGTTCCCGCGGTCGGCCTGGTGCTCGCGCTCGGGGGAGAGCTGCTCGGCCGGTATCTCTTCTTCGTCAGCGTGGTGCCGACGCATCTCGCGGCGCCGTATCTGGCGGCCGCCCGGGAGGCGGCATGACGATCCGCCGCCTGATCGGCCTCGACACCCGCGCCGAGCGGTATGCCTACGGCGTCGATGCGGCAGGCGGGTACGTCTCGGCCCAGACGATTCCGGATCGCTGGATCGCCACCACCTGCGGGTACTGTTCGGTCGGCTGCGGGATGTTCATCGGGGTCAGGGACGGCCGGGCGGTTGCGGTCCGCGGCAACCCCGACCACCCGGTCAGCCGCGGCATGCTCTGTCCGAAGGGGCTGGCGGAGCACCACACGATCGCGGCCGACAACCGGGCGCGCCATCCGCTGCTGCGGCGCGACGGCGTGATGACGCGCGTCGGCTGGGACGAGGCGCTCGAGACGATGGCGGCGCGCGTCCGCGACGTGCAGGCGCGGTTCGGGCCCGGCGCGGTCGGCGTCATCAGCACGGGCCAGCTGGTGACCGAGGAGTTCTACACGCTCGGCAAGCTCGTGCAGCTCGGCCTCGGGACGTCGAACTACGACGGCAACACCACGCTCTGCATGGCGACGGCCGTGTCCGGCTACAAGCGGTCGTTCGGCAGCGATGGCCCGCCCGGCGCCTACGAGGACCTGGAGACGGCCGACGTCGTGCTGCTCATCGGCGCGAACATCGCCGACAACCACCCCATTCTCTGCTCGCGCCTGCGAGCCAACCCGGCCGCCACGATCATCGTCGTCGATCCGCGGGTGACGAAGACGGCGATGCTCGCCGATCTGCATCTGCCGATCCGGCCGCGCGCCGATCTGGCCCTCGTGAACGGCCTCATCCACCTCGTGATCGAGCACGACCTGGTCGATCACGACTACGTCGCCGCCCACACCACGGGGTTCGACGTGCTCCGCGCGTCGGTGCGGGAGTACACCCTGGATCGCGTCGCCGAGCTGACGGGGCTGACGTCCGAACAGATCACGCGCACGGCGCGGGCGTATGCCAGGGCCAGGGCGGGGTTCATCGCCTGGACGATGGGCGTGAACCACAGCTCGAAGGGGACGGAAACCGTCAACGCGATCAACAACCTGGCGCTCATCACCGGCAACGTCGGACGCGTGGGCGCGGCCCCCTTCTCGATTACCGGACAGTGCAATGCGATGGGGACGCGCGAGGCCGGGTTCGCCTCCTCGCTGCCGGGGTACCGGCGGTTCGAAAGCGCGGCCGACCGCGAGGAGCTCGCCCGCCTCTGGGACGTGCCGGTCGCGCGCATCCCGACCGCGCGCGGCCTCGCGTACCCCGACATCATCGAGGCGGTGCTCGAGCGGCGGATCCGGGCGCTCTGGATCATCGCGACCAACCCCATCGTGTCGTTTCCCAATCTCGGCGCGCTGCAGCAGGCGCTCGAGTCGCTCGAGTTCCTCGTTGTCCAGGACGGCTACTATCCGACCCCGACCGCCGAGTACGCGCATCTGGTGCTCCCCGCGGCGATCTGGGGCGAGAAGGAAGGCACGTACACCAACTCCGAGCGGCGCGTGAGCAAGGTGAATCGCGCTGTGCCCCCGCCGGGAGAGGCGCGCGCCGACTTCGACATCTTTCTGCATCTGGCGGAGGTGCTCGGCGTCCGCGACGCGCTCTTCGCCGGCTGGCAGGCGCCGGTCCAGGCCTTCGAGGAGTGGGCGCGCGTGTCCGCCGGCCGGCTCTGCGACTACTCGGGCATGACCTACGAGGCGATCGAGCGGCACGGCGGCGTGCAGTGGCCCTGTCCGCCGGGCGCCGATCCCGGGGAGACGCGCCGCCTCTACGGCGATGGCCGGTTCCCGACCGCCGACGGCCGCGCGCGCCTGCTGCCGACGGCCTGGGAGCCGTTCCCAGAGCCGCCGGACGCGGCGTTCCCCTTCGTGCTCAACACCGGGCGCACGGTCGAGCACTGGCACACGCGCACCAAGACCGGCCGGGTCCCGATTCTCGAGCGCCTGTCGCCGGCCGCCTGGCTGGAGATGAACCCGCGCGACGCCCGGCAGCTCCGCCTCAGGCCGCAGGACCGCGTGGACGTCGTCTCGCGCCGCGGCCGCGTGCGCGGCGTCGAGCTGCGCATCACGGAGACGGTGGCTCCCGGCCAGGTGTTCGTGCCGTTTCACTACGCGGAGTCGAACGCGAATCAGGTCACGCAGAGCGCGTTCGATCCGATCTCGCGCGAGCCGAACTACAAGCAGTCGGCGGTGCGCATCGAACGGTCGTCCGGATCCCGGACACCGGATCCCGGATCCCGAAAGCGAGGAGGCCTATGAATCGCCTCGTCGTCGTGGGCAACGGCATGGCCGGCATGGCGTGCCTGGAGCAGATCCTCGCGTACGCGCCGCGGTTCGCGGTGACGGTCTTCGGCGACGAGACGCACGTCAACTACAACCGCGTGCTGCTCTCGTCGGTGCTGGCCGGCGAGAAGACCGCCGACGACATCGTCCTGCACCCGATCGAGTGGTACCAGCGCCACGCGATCGACCTGCGCCTCGGCGTGCGCATCGTCGACGTCGACGCCGCGGCGAAGACCGTGACCGGCGACGACGGGAGCATCACGCCGTACGACACCCTGCTCCTGGCGACCGGGAGCTCCGCGTGGCGTCCGCCGATCGCCGGGCTCGACCAGGACGGCGTCTTCGTGTTTCGCACGCTCGACGACACCCGCGAGCTGCTGGACCGCGCCGGCCCCGGCGTGAAGGCGGTCGTGATCGGCGGCGGCCTGCTCGGCCTCGAGGCGGCGCGCGGGCTGCAGGTGCGGGGGTGCGACGTCACCGTCGTGCACCTGATGCCGACGCTGATGGAGCGGCAGCTCGATCCCGACGGCGGCCAGTACCTCGCCGGCAGGATGGAGGACCTCGGCGTCCGCGTCCTCCTCGGACGCTCGACCGCGGCCGTGCTCGGCCACGGGCGCGTCGAAGGCGTCGCGCTCGAGGACGGTGCGCTCCTCGAGGCCGACGTCGTGGTGGTCGCGGCCGGGATCCGCCCGAACGTGGAGCTCGCCCACCGGGCCGGGCTCCACGTGAACCGGGGCATCGTCGTCGACGACCACATGGAGACGAGCCACCCCGACATCTTCGCGGTCGGCGAGTGCGTCGAGCACCGCGGCGTCTGCTACGGCCTGATCGCGCCGCTCATCGAGCAGGGGAAGGTGCTCGCGGCGACCATGACCGGGAACCGCGGCCCCGCATACGCGGGCACGGTGCAGGCCGCGAAGCTGAAGATCATGGGGGTCGACGTCTTTTCGGCCGGCGACTGGAGCGAGCAGCACGCCGAGCCGGTGCGCTACGAGGACCGCGCGCTCGGCGTCTACAAGAAGCTGACGCTGCGCGACGGCCGGCTCGTCGGCGTCATCCTCGTCGGCGACACGGCCGACAGCCATCGCTACATGGAGTGGCTCCGCGGCGGCAGCGATCTGACCGCGCAGCGCCGCCATCTGCTGTTCCCGCCGCCTGCCGCCGACGCCGGCCTCGACGTCGCCGAGATGCCCGACAGCGCCACGGTCTGCGGCTGCGTCGGGGTGAGCAAGGGCACCATCGTGCGCGCCATCCACGAGCGCGGCGTCAACACGCTCTCGCAGCTCAAGGAGTGCACCCGCGCCAGCACGGGGTGCGGCAGCTGCACGAGCCTGTGTCACGACCTGCTGCGCGCCGTCGCGCCCGAGTTCGAGGAGGAGCGGAAGAAGGTCATCTGTGCCTGCGTGCCGTTCGCGGAAGACCGGCTGCGCGACATCCTGCGCAGCCAGAAGCTGCGGTCGGTGCAGGAGGTGCTCGACATCTACGGCAACGGCGTCGGCTGCGAAGTGTGCAAGCCGGCGCTCAGCTACATGCTCGACATGCTCTGGTGCGGCGACCACGACGAGGATCGGTCGGCGCGCTTCATCAACGACCGCGTGCACGCCAACATCCAGAACGACGGCACGTTCTCCGTGGTGCCGCGGATTCGCGGCGGGGTGACGAGCCCCGCCGAGCTGCGCCGCATCGCGGACGTCGCGGAGAAGTACGACGTCCGCATGGTGAAGATCACCGGCAGCCAGCGGATCGACCTGCTGGGCGTCCGCAAGGAGGACCTGCCGCAGGTCTGGGCCGACCTCGGGATGCCGTCGGGCCAGGCCTACACCAAGGGCGTGCGGATGGTGAAGACGTGCGTCGGCACCGACTTCTGCCGCTTCGGCACGCAGGATTCGATCGCCGCCGGCATCGAGATGGAGCGGCGCTTCGAGCAGCTCTACACGCCCCACAAGGTGAAGATGGGGGCCGTCGGCTGCCCCCGCAACTGCGCCGAGGCCACCGTGAAGGACATCGGTCTCGTCGGCGTCGAGGGCGGATGGCAGGTCGTCGTCGGGGGCGCGGCGGGGAAGGGCGTGCGCAAGGCCGACCTGCTCACGACCGTCGAGACGACGCAGCAGGCGCTCGAGGCGGCGGAGCTCTTCTTCCAGTACTACCGCGAGAACGCCAATTACCTCGAGCGCACGTACGACTTCGTCGAGCGGCTCGGGATCGAGAAGGTGCGCAAGGACACCGTCTACGCGCCCGACGCCGTGAAGCAGGGGCTGCTGGATCGGCTCCGCAAGTCGAAGGCCCGCGCGCGCGACGCCTGGCAGGAAGGGCAGCAGCCCCGCCACCCGACGCAATTCATTCCGCTCGTGCCGATGGAGACCCTGGCGTGACCGAGTACCGATGGATCCGCGTGTCGGCGTGCGACAGCGTCCCGCTCCGCGAAGGGCGCGCCGTGCGCCTCCCCGACCGCGAGCTGGCGATCTTCAACCTCGGCGACCGGTTCCTGGCCGTCGACAACGAGTGCCCCCACCGCGGGGGGCCGCTCGCCGACGGCATCGTCAGCGGCGCGTCCGTCGTCTGTCCGCTGCACGCCTGGAAGGTCGATCTCGAGACCGGCCGGGTCGAGCGGCCGGCCGCCGCGAACGCGTCGTGTCTCGCGATCTATCCGGTGCGGGTCGAGGAAGACACGATCCTCGTCGGCATCCCGGTCGATATGGCCGGCGTCGGCGCCAGGCGCGCGAAGGGTGAGGCGGCATGACCGGATTCCTCCGCGCCGGCCACCTGCCCACGCTCGTCGCGGCGCTCCTCTACTTCGACGTGAGCTTCATGGCGTGGGTGCTCCTGGGACCGCTCGCGCCCTTCATGCGGGAGGACCTCGGGCTGAGCTCCAGCGAGATCGGCCTGCTCACGGCCGTGCCGCTGCTCGGCGGGTCGCTGTGCCGGCCGGTGCTCGGCCTGCTCGAGGAACGGATCGGCGGCCGGCGGACGGGCCTGCTGGGTCTCGCGCTCACGATCGCCGCGCTCGGTGCGGGACGGCTTTTCGCTGCGACCCCGGGGCACTTCTACGTGCTCGGCCTCGCGCTTGGCATCGCGGGCGCCAGCTTCGCCGTGGCGCTGCCGCTGGCGAGCCGCTGGTACCCACCCCAGTACCAGGGACTCGCCATGGGCATCGCCGGCGCCGGCAATTCAGGCACGCTGCTCGCCACGCTCTTCGCGCCGCGGCTGGCGGAGCGCGTCGGCTGGCAGGCGACGTTCGGCATCGCGGCGGCGCCGCTCGCGCTCGTCTTCGTGCTGTTCGCGTGGCTGGCGCGCGACTGCCCGCGCCGGCCGGCGCCGGCGACGGCCGCCGCGTATCGCGCCGTGCTCCGTGAGCCCGACACGATCGCGCTCTCGTTTCTCTACGCGCTCACGTTCGGCGGCTTCGTCGGATTCGCGACGTTCCTGACGACGTTCTTTCACGACGCCTATCGCGTGTCGCGGGTCGCCGCGGGCGACCTGACGACGATCGTCGTCGTCGCCGGGAGCCTGTTGCGGCCGGTCGGCGGATGGCTCTCGGACCGGGTGGGCGGGTACCGCGTGCTCGTGCTGCTGCTCGCGGGGTGTGCCGGCTGCGTGGCGCTCGTCGCCACCATGCCGGCCGTGCACGTGGCGGTCGCCGCCCTCTTCGTCGGCGTGGGGCTGCTCGGGATGGGCAACGGCGCCGTCTTTCAGCTGGTGCCTCAGCGCTTTCCCGAGCGGATGGGCGTGGTGACGGGCGTCGTCGGCGCCGCGGGCGGTCTCGGCGGCTTTTTCCTGCCGTCGGCGCTCGGCGTCGTGCGCGACGCGACCGGCTCGTACGCCGCCGGGCTGTTCGGGTGCGCGGCGCTGTTCCTGGCCGGTACGGTCGTGCTGCTGGAGCTGGGCACCCGCTGGTCGATCCGGTGGCGGGCGACGGCGGTCCGCCAGACCGGCGTGTACTCGTACCGCGCCGCGCTGTTCGGCGCCGCCCGGCGGGAAACGGCGGGCTACGGCGGGTGAGGCAGGTGATTCCGTCAGAAATGTCCCCTGCGGCAGCTGTCTCAACAGGAATGTAGTGCAGGCGGATGTGCTGCGCCTGGAAATCCGGGGTTTTTGCCGGATCGCGGGCTCCCGGCCCGGTTCACAAATTGCAGACTGGCAATGGCCCTGAGCGTGATCAGCACCGAGTCCTCCGACAACGGCCGCGACGCCATCGAGTTCGATCTGCTCCACGAGATCGGCAGCCGCATCGCGGCCGCCGACCCGTTTCACGCCGTCCTCGCGCGCGTCGTCGGGTTCGTCGCGAGCGTCGTGGCGTGCGATTCCTGCTTCGTGTACGTGCTCGACGGCGACGACCTGGTGCTGCGCGCCTCGAAGACGCCGCACCCCGACGTCGTCGACCGCCTGAAGCTGCGGGTCGGCCAGGGGATCACCGGCTGGGTCGCCGAGCACCGCGAGCCGGTCGCGATGTGGGAGCGGGCGTTCGAGGATCCGCGGTTTCAGACGTTCAACGAGCTGCCCGAGGACCGGTACGAGGCGTTCCTGTCGGTGCCGGTGCTGTCGCGCGGCAAGCTCGTGGGCGTCATCAACGTGCAGCACCGGGAGCCGCACGTCCACACGCGCCGCGAGATTCAGGTGATCTCGATGATCGGCTTTCTCGTCGGCGCCGAGATCGAGATGGCGCGGCTCGAGACCGAGAACACGGAGCTGTCGGAGCAGCTCGAGACCCGCAAGATCGTCGACCGCGCCAAGGGGATCCTGCAGCGCGATCTCGCCGTCACCGAGGAAGAGGCGTACCTCACGATCCAGCGTCAGAGCCGGCAGCGGCGCAAGAGCAAGAAGGAAATCGCCGAGGCGATCATCCTGGCCGACGAGCTGCGCCGCCGGACGTAGCGTCCCTCTTCTCGTCCGCAGCGTCCGGCTTCAGCCGGACCAGCCCCGAACTCGGCGACAATGCGGCGCATGTTCCAGACGAAGCCGCTGCCGCCGCGCCCCGATGCCATTGCCCCCGACGGCTCGCACGTGCGCGTGCTCCTGAGCCTGGCGGGCGGCAGCATGGCCCACTTCGAGCTCCCGCCGCATCAGACGTCGAGGGCGGTCGTGCACCGGACGGTGGAGGAGATCTGGTATGTCCTCTCGGGCCACGGTCAGATGTGGCGCAGGCATGGCGTGGAGGCGGGCGTCGTCGACGTCTCGGCCGGCACGTGCGTCACGATCCCGCTGGGGACGCACTTCCAGTTCCGATCCACCGGCGCCGAGCCGCTCGCCGCGGTCGGCGTGACGATGCCTCCGTGGCCCGGTGAGGGTGAAGCGGTTGTCGTCGACGGACCGTGGCGGCCAACGGTGCCGTAGACCCGCTCGTCCGCGCTTACGTCGCTTTCGCAAGCACGTAGAACACGTAGGCGTAGCTGCCTGCAGATTGCCTGAAGATCTCGATCTCCTCGATCGTCTCGGTCGCCATGTGCCGTACGGCAGCATCGGCATGCTCGACGAGCGCTTTCGCCCGCGGCTCCAGGACGTCGTAATACCCGTCGATCCACGCCTCGCCCGGGATGCGGTGGGTGGCGATCGAGCGGTATCCGGCGCGTTCGACGACGGCGAGGTTCTGCTCGACCGATCGCATGTCGGGATAGCCGGTCCGGAAGAACTCGCGCACCGCCGTCGGCGCCTGCGGGCGCACCCACGACAGTTCGCTCACCACCACGAAGCCGTCCGCGTCGATTGCCGGCGCCCAGGTGGCGAGCGCGCTGGCGAAGCCGATGGTATAGGCCGCTCCTTCCGACCAGAGCAGGTCGACGCGAGGAAAGACGTGGGGAATCTCACTCATGTCCATGCAGCGCGTCTGGACGAGGTGCCCGAGGCCTGCGGCGCGCGCCCGCTCTCTCAGGCGGGCCAGAAACGGCTCATGCGAATCAATCGCATGAATCGGCGCTCCCAGCTCCCGCGCGAGCACGAGCGTCTGGCGTCCGGTGCCGCATCCGGCATCGACGACGACCTCGAACCGCTGTCGTGGAAGCTGGCGCAAGACGTGCCGCGTATCGGTGTCGGCTCCGGGCCCCAGCTTGTCCAGGCCGCCGTAGAGGAGATCGATTGGATCCACGGTGCGGCTACTGGCGGGCAGAACGCCGCCGGGGCCGGCGAGGGACCGCGAGGCGATGGCTGCGTCGCAGGAGGCGCGCCACGAGGCGCCAGTTCACGCGGCCGTCCGCCCACAGGCTGACCCACTGGCCGCGGCCGTATGGCGTGGCGAAGAACCGCGAGCGGTGGAGCAGGAGGTCGACGTCAACCGGATCGAGCCGGAAGGCCATCGACGGTCGTCCCCTGATCCACTCGAACGCCACGAACGTGCGCGTTCCTGCTTTGAAATTCGGATGCCCCCACGAGGCGACCTCGCTGGTGGCGGGAAGCGCCAGACACAGCGCGCGCCACCGTCGAAGCACGGGGTCGGAACGGTTCAGGCTGACACGGGAGCGGCTCATGCCGTCTCCGGTCCTCGCCAGGGGGTGATCCGCGGCCACCACCGGCCGACGTGTGCGCGGTACGCCTCGTAGGAGACGCCATATCGCCGACCGAGCGTCGGCTCCTCGTAGGCGACGACGAACGCGTGGAACGCCAGCCAGAGCGCCGCCGCATACGCAAGGAGCGTGAGACTGCCGAACAGCACCGCCTGCCCGACGACGATCAGCAGCACCGCGATGTAGATCGGATTGCGGACGTGCCGGTAGGGTCCGGAGGCGACGAGCGTCTCGGTCGGCGCGACCGGAGCCGGCGTGCCGCGTCCCTCCCGCGCGAACCGCGCGAAGCAGTCGACGAGCAGGAGGAGGCCGGCCGCGGCCAGTGCCGCGCCCACCCAACGCCCGGCCGGTGCTCCGAGCAGCGGCGGCTGCAGCCGCCACCCGGTCAGCCGGTACGGGATGAAGCCGGCGATCGTGCCCGGCGCGACGACGAAGAAGACGACCGAGCCGACGATTGGCGCGGCGCGGCGGGCTCCCATCACGGTTCAATCCGGGGAACGAACGTCATGAGGTTCGACGCGGCGGCAGCGTCGAGCGATTTTGCGAACGAGAACTGGGTCTTGATGATCGTGTAGCCCAGGCGCTCGTAGAACCGGTGCGCGGCCGTGCGCCCGGCGCTCGACGAGAGCCGCACCACCGGGCAGCCCAGCTCGCGCGCCCACGCCTCCGCGTGCTGCATCAGCAGCGCCCCGATCCCGGTGCGGCGCGCGCCGCGGTCCACCACGAGGCCGGCGACGACGACGAACCGGCCGGTTTCGACGTATTCGGTGATGGCCGCATGCAGCCAGCCGACCGGCCGGCCGTCGTGTTCGGCCACGAAGAACCGCTGGCCGGCGCCTGGAAGAATGCGCGCCAGGCGTGCCGCCACCTCGGCGTCCGGCACGTCGTACCCGAGCTGCGACGTGAGGCGCGCGATGTCAGGTGCGTCGGAGGTTCGGGCGAGTCGGACGTTCGCGGTCACGGGTCCTCCCTCCGTCCCGTCTTGTCCAGTTCGCGATAGAAGCCCAGGTCCCGACCCCCGACGAGCTTGGTGATGTAGAGCACCTGCCCGTAGTGCATGCCGAAGTGCTCGACGACCTGGTAGACGGCATCGAGACCGGTCACGGTGTAGCCCTGGATGCGATGGGTGGCCAGGAGGTCGCGTTCGGTGAGTCGGGCCAGGACCGCCGACGCCTCCCGCAGCGTCGCGTCGAGCGTCTCGAGGAGCCGCGCCGGAGGGATCGCCTCCCGCGCGGCGAATTCGGCGGGGCGGTTTCGCACGTCTGGCTCGCCGTTGAAGGAGGCCACCAGCCACTGCCGGACGTTGCCGTCCAGGTGCAGGAGGAGGTTACCGACGCTGTTGCTCGCGTCATTCGGACGCCACCAGGCCTGTTCGACTGTCAGGGATTCAACGCACGACTGCAGCCGGGGCCAATACTGGTCCAGCAACTTCGTGCGCGAGAATTCCAGGAACACGGCGCTCATACCGGCTTCGACGGAGGCCATCACGTTCCCCCTCTTGCATCGGCGGCCCCAACGACCGCAACGGGATCGCACCGACCACCATCGGGTGATCGCACCTGAACACCCCGTCAGGGTGATTGCACCTTCCGGCTCCGCCCCATCTCCCACAGCTTCGCGAACTTGAGGAACACCGAGTACGCGTTCATCAGCGAGATCGTCAGTCCGGCCGTGCCGTCGAGGATCCCGCGGCGCAGCAGGTAGTTGCGCAGGAACGCCGCCGGCGGATGTACCAGCAGGTGCAGCGGGCCGGAGCGGCGCCCGGATTCGTGCATCTGGCGGGCGGCAAGCGTCGTGTAGTGGTTGATGCGGTCGAGCTGGTCGCGCAGGTTCCGGAAGGAATAGTGCTCGAGCTCGCTGTGCAGCCGCCCGGCCGGCCCGTCCACGGCCACGGATTCGTGCACGTAGTTCCCGCGCCAGCGGGCGGCGCGGCGGTCGTAGAGCCGCGTCTGGTAGTCGGGATAGAAGTCGGTCGTGCGGATCCAGCGCCCCAGGTGGTACGCCACGCGGGGGAGGCGGTACCCTCGCAGGGGCGGCTCGGTGGCCAGCAGCGCGCGTATCTCTGCCGCCAGCGCGGGCGTGACGCGCTCGTCGGCGTCGAGCGAGAAGATCCAGTCGTTTGAGGCCCGCTCGGCGGCGAAGTTCTTCTGGTCGACGTACCCCGACCACTCGCGGCGCAGGACGCGCGCCCCGCTGTTGCGGGCGAGGTCGACCGTTCCGTCCGTGCTCCCGCAGTCGACCACGAGCACCTCGTCGGCCCAGCGCGCGCTCTCGATCGCGGCCGCGATGTGCTCGGCCTCGTTGAGCGTGATGATCGTGACCGAGACGTTCGGCACCAGGAGGAATCTTACCTGAGCGGTGCCTCCTGGACGGTTTCGAAGTCGACGACCGAGCGGGTGTAGTCGAGCGTGGCGCGCAGCTCGTTGTTCCGGGCCTGCGCGAGATCGCGCTGCGCCTGGAAGACGAAGAAGCTCGTCGTGGTCCCGGCTGCGAGCTTGCGCTGCTCTGCCTCGAGCCGCCGCTCCGCCAGCTGCCGCGACACGCGCGTCGTCTCGACGCGCCGCTGATCGGTGAGCACCTGCCGCGCCGCCTGCCGGACCTCGACGGCCACCTGCAGCTGCTGGCTGCGCAGCGCGGTCTGCGACCGGCTGTACTGCAGCCGCGCGCGGGCGAGGCCGGCCTCCTGCGGCGTCGGGCCGATCGGATAGCCGATCGTCAGCGACGCCGTCCAGCTCCGGAACTCGTTGCCGAAGAGATCCCCGATCACGTCGGCAAACCCGCGGTCCGTGTTGCCGATCACCGGCCCCGGGAAGCCGGCGCCGCGGATGAACTGCCTGCCGCCGAGGCCGGTGAGGCCGTAGTCGAGGCTCGCGGTGACGTCCGGCAGCGTCTGGTTGCGGAAGTAGCGCAGGTTGATGTCGGCCGTCTCGAGGTCCTTCTGCGTGCGCTGCAGGTCGCTGCGGTTCGCCAGCGCGGTTCGCAGCGCCGCGTCGAGGTCGACCGCGGGGGCCGCGAAGCCCGGCGGCGTCGACGGCTCGATCCGGAACGTCCAGAAGTCGGCGGCGACCGGATCGTAGACGAGGGCCCTGAGCGCGTCCTCGGCGGTGGCAATCAACGCCTCGGCGACGACCGCCGCTTCTTCGCGCTGCGCCACCTCGGCCTCCGCTTCGACGATGTCGATGGGCGCCGTCGTGCCGATTTCCACGCGCGCGCGCGTGTCCTTGAGCGAGTTGCGCGCGAGCTCCAGCGACTGCTGCTGCACCTGCAGGCTCGCGATGGCGAACACCAGATCCCAGTAGGCGTGCCGCACGGCCCGGGCCGTCAGCGCGATCGACTGGCGGAGCGTCAGGTCGACGACCTCGCGGCTCTTGCGGCTGACCTCGAGCTGCTGGCGCGCTGCGTCGATGCGGAAGCCGCGCAGCAGCGGCTGGCTGTAGCTCAGCGCGAGCGACGAGCGCAGCACCGGCGAGAAGTTCGTGAAGATGTTGGTCGTCGTCGCGCGCGAGCTGTCCCACCCGACGCTGTAGTTGCCGCCCCAGGGGAGCGTCTGGGCCACGCCCACGTTCGTGTTGATGCGCTCGTCGGTGGTCTTCGGCCCGAGCGCCCCCGAGAGGAAGCTGGCGTTCGGCGTGTCGACGCTCGACCCCTGCAGCGTGCTCGCGAAGGTCGGGGCCCAGGCGGCCTGCGCCTCCGCGACGGCGAGGTCCTCGATCTGCGGGTCGAGGCGGGCGACCTGTACGCCCAGGTTGTGCTCGAGCGCGAGGCGGACCGCCTCCTCGACCGTCAGCCGGCGGACGTCGGTCTGCGCCGACGCGGCGGGCGGCAGCGCGAACAAGGCTGCGAGCACGAACAGCGTGGCGGTCGTTCGAAGCAGGGTCGTACGCATGTGTCTCACTCCAGGTCAGCGATTATGATGACGCGGATGGATGCCGCCGATGTGATCAATCGCTTCCGCCGCGCCGGGGCGCTGCTCGAGGGGCACTTCCGACTGACGTCGGGCCTGCACAGTTCCGGCTATCTCCAGTGCGCGCTCGTGCTGCAGCATCCGCGCGAGGCGGAGGCGCTCGGCGTCGCGCTCGCCGCGCTCGTCCGCGCCCTCGCGCCGCAGGCGGTCCTCTCGCCCGCGCTCGGCGGCATCGTCATCGGACAGGAGGTGGGGCGCGCGCTCGGCGTCCGCGCGCTCTTCGCCGAGCGGCAGGACGGGCAGCTGACGCTGCGGCGCGGCTTTGCGCTCGCCCCCGGTGAGAAGGTCGTGATCGTCGAGGACGTGGTGACGACGGGCGGCTCGACGCGCGAGACGATCGACGTGGCGCGGGCGGCGGGTGCCGAGGTGGTGGCGGCGGCGGCGATCATCGATCGGAGCGGAGGCGACCAGCGGCTCGACGTGCCGTTTCACCGCCTTGCTGCCGTGTCGGTGCCGACCTACCCGCCGGCATCGTGTCCGCTCTGCCTGGCCGGGCAGCCGGTGGTCAAGCCAGGATCAAGAATGTAGGTAGATCGGTCGGATCGTTCGGAATGTTCGGACCGTTCGGATCGTTCTGGTTCGGGGGTGCGAAAGACCCGAACGCGAATGACCCGAACGCGAACGACCCGAACGCGAACGACCCGAACGCGAATGACCCGAACGCGAATGACCCGAACGCGAACGACCCGAACGCGAACGACCCGAACGCGAACGACCCGAACGCGAACGACCCGAACGCGAACGACCCGAACCAGAACGATCCGAACGATCCGAACCCGAACGTTCCGAACGATCCGAACCCTCCGAACGATCCGAACGGTCGTTTATGCGCACCCTGAAACTCACGCTCGCCTATGACGGCACGCGCTTCGTCGGCTGGCAGCGGCAGGCCGCCGGCGAATCGATCCAGGGGCTGCTCGAGGAGGCGCTCGTGCGGTTCGAAGGCGCCCCGGTCACCGTGCACGGCGCCGGTCGGACCGACGCCGGCGTGCATGCACTCGGGCAGGTCGCGAGCGTGCAGCTCACCTGTACCCACGCCGCCGACGCGCTGCTGCGGGGATTGAATGCGGCGCTGCCGCCCGACGTGCGCGTCACGGCCGTCGAGGCGGCGGCGGCGGACTTTCATGCGCGCTTCCGCGCGCGTGCGAAGACCTATCGCTACGTCATTCGCAATGCGGCGATCGTCGGCCCCTTCGAGCGCGCGTACGTGTGGCACGTGCCCGAGCCGCTCGATCTCGACGCGATGCGGACGGCCGCCGCCGCGCTCGTCGGCACGCACGACTTCGCCGCATTCGCCAGCGCCGGCAGCGAGACGGCCGACACGGTGCGGTCGATCAGCGCGTCCGGCATCCGCGTGCTCGAGGCCGGGCACGAGGGAGGTCCGGCCCCGCAGGCGCCGACCGCGGGCGACGGACCCGGCCTGCTGGTGTACGAGGTCACCGGCACCGGTTTCCTGCGCCACATGGTCCGCGCGATCGTCGGCACGCTGGTCGAGATCGGCCGGGGCTGGCGTGCGGCGTCGTCGATGTCGACGCTCGTGGCGGGCCGCAGCCGTGCCGATGCGGGCGCGACGGCCCCGCCGCACGGGCTGTTCCTGGTCCGCGTGGACTATGATTAGCGTGAGTGGGCCGTATCACCTGATGGCGCACGCGGTGCGACAGTCCCTCGACGACAGTGGCGCTGGCCGCGACGACGGAGCGGCCAGTTCTGTCTTGGGAAGGACGTAGCCGTAGGTGTCTCTGGAGCAGCTGCTGGCAGCCATTCCGGCCGGCGATCCGGACGAGGCGCTCGCCCGTCGGATCGACTTCACGCGGCTCCCGGCGCACGTCGCGATCATCATGGACGGCAACGGCCGCTGGGCGGCGCAGCGCCATCTGGCCCGCGTGGAAGGACACCGGGCCGGCATCGACGCCGTGCGGGAGACGGTCGAGACGAGCGCGCGCCTGGGGCTCGACGTCCTCACGCTGTACGCGTTCTCGGTGGAGAATTGGAAGCGCCCGGCCTCGGAGGTCAACACGCTCATGGTGCTGCTGAAGCGCTATCTGCGCGCCGAGCTCGACACGCTGTTGACCAACGACATCCGCTTTCGCGTGATCGGCCGGATGGAGGATCTCGCGCCCGACGTCCAGGACGAGCTGCGGACCGCCATCGACCGGACCGCCGGGCAGCGCGGCATGCTCTTCAACGTCGCGCTGAACTACGGGGGCCGCGCGGAGATCGTCGACGCCGCCCGCCGCGCCATCGCCGCCGGCGTGCGCCCCGACGAGCTCGACGAGGAGCGCTTCGCCTCGTTCCTCTACACGGCGGGCCAGCCGGATCCCGACCTCCTCATCCGCACGAGCGGCGAGATGCGCGTGAGCAACTACCTGCTCTGGCAGATCGCCTACGCCGAGATCTACGTGACCGAGACGCTCTGGCCCGACTTCCGGCGCCGGCACCTGCTGGAGGCGATGCTGGCCTACCAGAAGCGCGAGCGCCGGTACGGCGGCATCACCGCGGCGCGGGCGGCCATCGGCGCGCCGTGACATGACCCTTCGATTCGCACTCAGGGACGTCCTGAGCGGAGTCGAAGGATGATCCGGCTCCTGAGCGGGATCGCCCTGGCCGGCGCCGCCCTCGCGGCGATTCTCCTGCTGCCGCCCGTCGGCCTGCGGCTGCTCGCGTGCCTCGTGGCGCTCGTGGCCGCCCGCGAGTACCTGCAGATCCTCCACCACGACGGCCGCCGCGTCGATCCCCTGCCCGTGCTGCTGCTCGTGGCGGTGACCTGCTGGTGGATGGCGGCGCCGTCGCGCGCGGGCGTGCTGCCGCTCCTCCTGGCCGGCCTCGGGTGGCTCGCGATCGAGGTCGTGTTCCGCGGCCTGACCGTCGAGCGCGCGGCGGCTCGCTTCCTGGCGCCGTGGTACATCGGCATGCCGCTGGGGATGCTCGCCGGCGTGCACGCGACCGGCGGCGGGCTGGCGGCGACGCTCCTCATCGCCACGGTCGTCGTCAGCGATTCGGCGCAGTACTATTCAGGCCGCCTCGTCGGGCGCCGGCCCCTGGCCCCGACGATCAGCCCGAAGAAGACCGTCGAGGGCGCGATCGGCGGCACCGCGGCGGCGATGGCGTTTCTCGCGCTGGCGGGTCCGCACGCGCTGCCGGCGGCGGGCGCCGCATCGCTGGCGCTGGTGGGGCTGGCGGTCGCGCTGCTCGGCATTGCCGGCGACCTGTTCGAGTCGCGGCTCAAGCGGATTGCGGGCGTCAAGGACAGCGCGGCGCTGATTCCGGGACACGGCGGCCTCCTCGATCGCATCGACGCGCTCCTGTTCGCCACGCCGGTCTTCTCCCTGTACGTCCAGCGGTTCGGGGGATGAAGCACGTCGCGATTCTCGGGTCGACCGGCTCGATCGGGCGCAGTGCGCTCGCCGTGGTCGATGCGCATCCCGCGCGGCTCCGGATCGTGGCGCTCGCCGCGGGCGGCAACGCGCCGCTCCTGGCGGAACAGGTCGCGCGGTACCGCCCCGACACCGTCGCGATGGCGACCGGCGACGGCGTCGATCGGCTGCGGCGGCTGTGCGGCGGCGGCGCGCCGCCGG
>Ga0194128_10002344_pt1 | contig 30796 bp, 29 predicted proteins | sample TA2KigCa65mmetaG_FD_148650 | JGI IMG/M metagenome (GOLD analysis project Ga0194128, IMG submission 148650) | Freshwater microbial communities from Lake Tanganyika, Tanzania - TA2015037 Kigoma Deep Cast 65m | ecosystem: Environmental > Aquatic > Freshwater > Lake | place: Tanzania: Lake...
CCCTGGGCGCCGGCATACGCCGCCAGCGTCAGCAGCACCGCCGCGGCGGGCAGCACGACTCGACGATCCATGGCCGTCCTCACTCCACGTTGGCGCCGGGACCGACCCACTTGAAGCCGTCCGACGGCCGCTCGATGGTGTGGAGCAGCATCTTGTGGTCTTCCGCGATGCGTCCCGGAATGCCGGTGACGATCACGCGGTCGCCGGGGCGCAGCGTCGACTGCGACAGCCCGCTCTCGGTGAGCTGCTGCGGCGCGGCGCCCTCGATGACCCAGAGGTGCTTCTCCCCTTTCTCGTCGGCGGCCTCCACGCGCATGAACGAATGGGGATTCCGCCAGAGAAACTCCTTGAGGACCCCGTCGATGCGAACCGACTTGCCGATGAGATACGTGGCCGCCACCGAATGATGCGCGAGGGTCAGACTGCTGCCGGCCGACAGCATCACGGCCGCCAGCGAGACCACGACGAGCGCTCTGTGCTTCATGGATCGCTCCCTAGTTGCTGCCACGGCCTCCACCGGCCGGCTTGCTGGTCAGGCTCCGGTACGCGGCCTCGACGAACATCTCGGTCGTCCAGGCGCCGGTCGTCCGGCCGTAGATCGGGTCGAAGTCGCGCGTCGGCCGCGCCGCCTTCACCTGCTCCAGGGTCAGGCCGCGCCGGATCATGTCCCGCAGCCGGTCGCGGACGATGTAGACCATCTGATGGTAGGTGGCGAGATCCGCCGCGTCGGCCACCCGCCCGTGGCCGGGCACGATCATCGTGCCGCCTTCCTGGTGGTCGGCGGGAATCGTCATCTGCTTCACGCGGAACAGCCCGTCGACGATCGCGTCGAGGCTCCCGCCGCGCGTCAGGTCGATCACCGGATACGACGTCGGATCGAAGAGGTCGCCCGTGCTGATCACGTCGGCCTTGCGGAACAGCACGACGCTGTCGCCGTCGGTGGTCGCCGGCTGATGGAAGATCTGAATCGCCTCGCTGTTGAACGCCAGGTTCTTGAGCGGCACCGAATACGTGTCGTTGGGCCAGGCCGCGTCGGGGATCGGCGGCGTGGCGTTGCGGTCGCTCATGCGGTCGAGCAGCGAGCTGAAGGCGACGATGAACACGCGCGCCTGCGCCGCCCGGGCGATGGCGAGCGGCCGCCCCGCCCGCGCGAAATACTCGTTGCCGCCGAAATGATCGGGGCGGTCGCTGGTGTTGACGATATAGGTGACCTGGCCGCGCGAGAGCGTCCGGACGGCGTCCGCGACCTGTTCGCTCATCCCGGCGGCGCCCGAGTCGACCAGCAGCACGCCGTCCTTGCCGACCTGCACCGTGACGTTGCCGCCGGCGCCCGCGAGCATGTGAATGTTGCCCTGGACGTGGAGCAGCTCGAGTCCCGCGCCGCCCGGGGCCGGGCGGGCCGGGGCCTGCGGCGGATGCGCGCGCCCGGCCGCACCCGCCAGTCCGATGAGCAGGATCGCCGCCACCGAGAGTTGCTTCAGCACGGCGCCGATTGTAACGCCGAACCGAGCAGGACGGAGATCTCCGCTCAGGAGGCGCCCTGCCCGGTCGGCACCCACGGCCGGCTGGCGCCGGCATTGAGCGCCAGCGCGCGCTCGAGGCCCATCAGCACGAGATCGTGCACGACGAGGTCGAAGAGCGCCTCTGCCTCGAACAGGCGGCAGAATCCTCCGGTGGCGACGACCAGGGCCGACTCGCCGTGGAAGACGCGATCGCGAACCTCCCGCGTCAGGCCGGCAATGGCGGCGCGGTTGCCGAAGTACAGCCCCGACTGGATGCACTCGACCGTCGACCGTCCGACGAGCTCCGCCGTCGGCACGATCTCCACGTTCGGGAGCCGCGCCGTGTTCTGCTCCAGCGCCTCCATCTGAATCCGCAGCCCCGGCAGGATGATCCCGCCCAGGTGCTCGCGTCCGGCGCGCACGATGTCGATCGTGGTGGCGGTGCCGAAGTCGATGAGGATCAGGTTGCGATCGGGATACAGATGCGTGGCGCCGATGGCGTTCGCGATCCGGTCGGCGCCAACCTCGAGCGGATTCCGATACCGGATCTTCAGCCCGGTCTTGACCCCCGCCTGCAGGATGAACGGATCGAGCCCGAAGTACTTCCGGCAGCAGCTGCGGAGGGAATAGACGAGCTCCGGGACGACCGAGCAGCAGGCGATCTCCCGGACGGCCGCCGGGTCGCCGCCGTTCTCGCGCAGCACGCCGCGCAGAAACAGGCCCAGTTCGTCCGACGAGGTCGGGGGGCGCGACGGCTTGCGGAACCGGATCGTCAGCGCGCCGTCCTCGAAGACGCCGCCGAAGATCTGGCTGTTGCCGACGTCCAGCGTCAGGATCACGGCGGCCCCCCGCCCGGCACGTTGTCGATCAGCCGGATGTCGCCGAGGCGGACGGCGCCCAGGCGGCGCCCGTCCCACTCCTCGACGTAGTCGACGGCAAACCCGGCCTCGCGAAGCATGCGCACCGCGTCCTCGGGCGACGGGGCCGTGGACAACGCGCGATGGAGCTCGGGCGCCAGCCGGCGATCCGCGGGCGACAGGCGCCGGTTGCGCGAGCTGAGCGCCAGGCCGTCGGGTTCGCGAACGGTCGCACCGGCGACGATCGCCGTCGGCAGGAAGAACGCCGCCGCCAGTCCCCGTACGAGGCTCAGCTGCTGCCAGTCCTTCTCGCCGAAATACGCGCGGTCGGCCGCCGCGAGCTGCAGCAGCTTGAGCACCACCGTCAGCACGCCGTCGAAGTGCCCCGGCCGGCAGGCGCCCTCGAGGATTCTCGAGCCTTCGACCTCGGTGACGCGGTAGCGAAAGCCGTCGGGGTACAGATCGCGCTCGCCCGGCATCAGGACGAACTCCACCCCTTCGGTCCGGAGCAGCGCCAGGTCGTCCTCGACGGTGCGCGGGTAGGCGGCGAAGTCGGCCGACTCGTCGAACTGCGTCGGGTTGACGAAGATGCTCACCAGCGTGCGATCGTTCTCGGTCCGGCTCCGACGCACGAGCGACAGATGCCCCTCGTGCAGCGCGCCCATCGTCGGGACGAAGCCGAGCGTGACGCCGGCGCGGACCTGCGTGCGGCGCTCCTCGCGCCACACGGACAGGTCGTCCAGGACCCTCGTCACGGGTAGCTCTCCTCGGGCCCCGGAAACCTGGCCTGCTTGACGTCGGCGTCGTACGCGTTCAGGGCGTCGGTCAGCAGGCGCTCGCCGTCGCAGTACCGGCGCACGTACCGCGGGCTCACGGTCGTCTCGAGCCCGCAGAGGTCCTGCAGGACGAGCACCTGTCCGTCGGTCGCGCACCCGGCCCCGATGCCGATGGTCGGGATCGTCAGCTCAGATGTGATGCGGCCCGCCACGCCCCACGGCACGCACTCCAGCACGATCGAGAAGCAGCCCAGTTCCTCCAGGGCGTGCGCCTGGCGCACCAGCGCAGCCGCGTCGCCCGCGCTCCGCCCCTGCACGCGGAACCCGCCGAAGCGGTTGACCGACTGCGGCGTCAGCCCGAGATGGCCCATCACGGGAATGCCCGACCCGACGATGTGACGGATGACGTCTTCGTGTCCGTCCACGCCTTCGAGCTTGACCGCGTGCGCGCCGCTCGTCACCAGCGCGCCGACCGCCCGCATCGCCGCCGGAATTCCCTTCCGGTACGACAGAAAGGGCATATCGGCAATCACGAACTTGCCGCCCGCCGCACGGGCGACGGCCCGCACGTGCATCGCCATGAGGCGCGTGGTCGCCGTCAGCGTCGTCGGCTGGCCGTGAATCACCATCGCCGCCGAGTCGCCGACGAGAATCGCGTCCACGTGCGATCGCGCGACGATACGCGCCGACCAGGCGTCGTAGGCGGTGACGAGGGAGATCTTCCGCCCCTCCGCCTTCGAGCGGGCGAACGCCTGCACGGCGGTCATCGCGCGACCCCGGCGCCTGCGGCCGGGCCGAGGCGCGCTGGACGCGTGAACCGCGAGCGCCGGGTTGTGGAGGGACGGTCAGGACGGAGGCCGAACGCAGGTACCTGTCGCATCGATCAGGTCCTCCAGAGAGGGGTATCAACGGGCACGCCACGGGGTCGCCGTTTCCGTGGAAATCGGCGCCACGAGCCATCATACCGCGATCGAATCGGCGGCCCGCGCGTGACGCCCGGCTCAGCCGGGCGTATACAGCCCGCGCGCGGTGGAATGGATGGTCCCGTCGGCGTGCACGAACCGGAAGTCGAGCGCCCGGCCGTCGGCCAGGCGCAGCGTCAATTCCAGGCCGCGTCGATGCAGGCCCGCGATATCCACGTCGCTGGACGCGGTGATGCGGCCCTCGACGTCCAGATGGGTTCCGACCGGCGCCCCGTCATCGGCGAAGTGCTGGTACACGTCCAGGTGGTAATGCACCCGTCCGAGACGGCCACCCCGCCCGAACACCTCCCCGTCGCCCACGGGTTGCTCGATCAACCGCTGCATGCTCGATCTCCGCCGCCCGGATCGCGCAACCGGCAGGGGCGGCGCTGCGGACCCTGATGTCGATCACGGGGCAGCAGGATACCCCATCCACCGGGGCGGCGGCCCGCACTGCCGCACGCGGGATCGGCCATTGCAGCCGCTGGCGGCGTACCCTCGGGGATGGGAGCGAGGCGGCCGGGCGCCGGCGCCCCGGACTCGAGAGATTCCATGGCGCCGCGAAAAATCTCGCACGCGCCAGTCGGAGGCAGCGCGATGACTCCCGACGTCGGACAACACGACGTGATGGCATTTCTCGCCACGCCCGCCGCGCACGGCCCGGGAGTGACCGACGTCGACTGCCTCGAGACGCACATCAGCGCCGTGTTCCTGGCAGCCAATCGGGCCTACAAGCTGAAGCGCGCCGTGCAGCTGCCCTACGTCGACTACTCGACGCTCGAAGCCCGGCGGCTCTTCTGTGAGAAGGAGGTGCGCCTCAACCGGCGGACCGCACCGGATCTCTATCGACGCGCGGTGCCGGTGACCCGAGCCGAGGACGGCACGCTGGCGATTGGCGGCGCCGGGGCGCCGGTCGAATGGCTCGTCGAGATGCGGCGCTTCGATCAGAATCGCCTCCTCGACGCCGTGGCGCAGCGCCATGCACTCGACGTCGGCCTCGCGACGGCGATCGGCGTGGCCGCGGCGACGCTTCATGCCGCCGCCGACACACGGCGCGACCACGGCGGCGCCGCCGCGATGCAGTGGGTGCTCGACGACAACAACGCCGAGCTGTCCGCGGCAGGCGCGGTGATCGACCAGGCGGCCCGCGGACGCCTGTACGAAGCGTCGCTGGAGCAGCTGCGCCGCCACGGGGATCTCCTGGATGCACGGCGGGCGCAGGGCTGGGTCCGCGAGTGCCACGGCGACCTTCACCTCGGCAACCTCTTCCTGGACGGCCTCCGGCCGGTGCTGTTCGACTGCATCGAGTTCAACGACGACCTGTCGTGCATCGACGTGCTGTACGACCTGGCGTTCCTGGTCATGGATCTCCTGCATCGCCGGCTGCCGGCTCAGGCCAATGCCGCCCTGAACGCATGGCTCGAGCGGCTTCCCCAGTACGAGGCGCTCCCGCTGCTGCCGCTCTTCCTGTCATGCCGGGCCGCCATCCGCGCCAAGGTCGCGCTCACGGCAACCGCCGTGGCGTCGGACCCGGCGGACCGTCGTCGGCTGGAGCGCGACGCGACCGTCTACCTCGATCAGGCGCTCGGCTGTGTGACGCCCGGCGGGGGCGGCATCGTGGCGATCGGGGGGCTGTCGGGCTCCGGCAAGTCGACGCTGGCACGGCGCCTGGCCGCGGACCTCGGGCGCGCGCCCGGCGCCATCATCCTGCGAAGCGACGTGGCGCGGAAGCGCCGCTTCGGCGTCGATCCCACGGTACGGCTCCCGGAGTCGGCGTACGACGCGCGCGTCAGTACGGCCGTGTACGGGGAACTCACGCAATCGGCTTGCGCGATCGCCCGCGCCGGTTCGGTCGCCCTGGTCGACGCCGTCTTCGCGGCCGACAGCCTGCGGCAGGCCCTCCGCGACGCGGCAGCGCGGGAAGGCGTTCCGTTCCTCGGGCTCTGGCTCGACGCACCCTTCGACGTGATGGCCGCGCGGCTGACGCGGCGAGGCGTCGATGCGTCGGACGCGACGGTGGACGTGCTCCGCCGGCAGCATACGCAGGCCGCGCCGCCGCACGACTGGACGCGGCTCGACGCGGCGCGCGCCCTCCACGAGATCGTGGCAGCCGCCCACGCCTCGGCGGCTGCCTCGCTGCACATGAGCGCGAGTGTCGGCGCCCGCCACTCCGCCCAGGGGCCGCGGGTCGCCTCGAACGAGCCCTCGCCTACGGCATGACGCAGCTCGTCATCCGCGGCGCCGCCTGGTTCGGGCTCTACGCCGTGCTCATCGCGCTGCCGGCGACGATGGCGGTCGCCGTCGATCCGTTCGACGCCCGGCGGCCGGGGGCGATCGAGATCGGCGTCGCGCTGGGGCTGCTGGCCTTCCCGCTGATCATGATCCAGTTCGCGCTCGTGTCGCATCTGCGCGCCAGCTCGCGGCCGTTCGGCACCGACGCGCTGGTGCTGTTTCATCAGTACGTAGGTCTTCTCAGTGTGCTCCTGGTCCTGGCGCATCCGCTGCTCCTCAACGTGCAGGGCCTTCCGTGGGGGGCATGGAATCCGCTGGCGGGATCGTGGGCGACGCAGAGCGGCGCCCTGGCCACGCTCGCGATCGTGCTGCTCGCCGTCACGACGGTGTTCCGCAGCCGCCTCCACCTCTCCTACGAGTGGTGGCAGCGGCTCCATCTGGGGACGGCGCTGGTCGCGGCCGGCGCGATGTTCGCGCACGCGCTTGCCGTGGACGGCTACACGCGGAGCGGGCTGCTGCGCGGCACGTTGTTCGCCTATGCCGCGGTGTTCGGGGCCATCGTAGCCCTCTACCGCATCGGCCGGCCGCTGCGGATGCGGCAGCGTCCGTGGCAGGTCGCCGACAACCGGCTGGAAGGCGGCAGCACGCGCACCGTCCGCGTGCGTCCGCTCGGCCACGACGGCTTCGCGTTCGAGCCCGGTCAGTTCGCCTGGCTGGTGACCGGCGCGTCGCCCTGGTCGGCGCAGCAGCATCCGTTGTCGATCTCCTCGTCGGCCGAGCGCGTCCCGGACCGGGCGCTCGAGTTCTCGATCAAAGCGCTCGGCGACTGGTCGGCGACGACCGTCCCGGCGCTGACGCCCGGCACGCGCGTCTGGGTCGACGGACCCTTCGGCGCGTTCACGATCGATCGGAAAGGCGGACAGGGCTTCGTCCTGATTGCCGGCGGCATCGGCATTGCGCCGTTCCGCTCGATGCTGCTGACGATGCGGGATCGGGGCGACCGGCGGCACGTCGTCCTCTTCTACGCCGCGCACGACGACACGCGCACGATCTTCGGATCCGACCTGGAGATGCTCCGCGAGGCGGTCGCACTCGACGTCGTGTACGTCTTCGAAGCGCCGCCGCCGGGCTGGACGGGCGAGCGCGGCCACCTCACCGTCGACATCCTGCGGCGTCATCTGCCGGCGCAGTTTCGCCGGTATGGGTACTTCGTCTGCGGGCCGACGCCTATGATGGATGCGGTCGAACCGATGCTCCTGACTCTGGGCGTTCCGCCCGGCGCCATCGACACGGAACGCTTCACCATGGTGTAACGCATGCGGCACGTGGCTGTCCGGCGTCTCACGGTGCTGCTCGGCATCGTGTGTCTCGTCTGCGCGGTGGCGTTCGCCTGGCTCGTGCACGACGACTCGCCGCCACCGTCGGCGCAACAGGGGCCGATCGAGGCCGGCGCGGCGCTGTTCGCCCGGCACTGCGGCACATGCCATGCTGCGGAGGATCTGCGGCCGTCGCTGGCCGAGGGGGGCGCCGAGCGCCGGCGATCGATCGACGCGTTCCTCCGCAACCACGGCGAGACCGGCGACGCCGACGATCGCCTCATCCTCGACTATCTCAGCGCGGCCGGCTCGTGAGCTCCGTGGATCGGCCGCCGAGATGCGCGGCGAACCACTGCGCCGCCAGCTCGGATACATGCGCCAGCGCGCCGGGCTCCTCGAACAGGTGCGTCGCACCGGGGACGATCTCGAGCTCAACGTGCGCGTGCATCTGCCGCATCGCGTCGCGACTCAGCGCAATCACCGGCTCGTCCCGGCCGCCCACGATCAGCAGCGTCGGCGCCTCGACGCGGCCGAGCGCGTCGCCGGCCAGATCCGGGCGGCCGCCGCGCGACACGACGGCGGCAATCCCGGCCGGCCGCTCGGCGGCCGCGATCAACGCGGCAGCGGCGCCGGTGCTCGCGCCGAAGCACCCGACGCGCAGCCCCGCAAGGTCCGGACGCGTGGCTGCCCAGTCGGCGGCGGCGCTCACGCGCGGCCCGAGCCGCGCGATGTCGAACCGGTACCTCGCGGTCTGCACGTCGACGGCGTCCTCACCCGGCGTGAGCAGGTCGAGCATGAGCGTCGCGAACCCCTGGTGACCGAGAAACTCGGCCACCTGGCGATTCCGTCTGCTCAAGCGGCTGCTGCCGCTTCCGTGCGCGAAGATGACCAGCCCGATCGCGTCGCGAGGCGCGCGCAGGTCGGCGTTCAGCAAAGACGTCTCAACCGGGACGATCACGGCTTCGGTCATGTCAGCCACCAGTACTCGCGGCCCCTGCCTGACACGACCGACCTCGCGTGTCTGTCGAAGTCGCCACCACGAGGCCGGACGCGCCAGGCGGGTCGCCACTTTCGAGCCTGTCCCGCAGGCCACGAAGGATCCTCGGAGTATCACGGCGGATTCGGGCCTCGAGAACAGACCGTTTGAGAAATCCGAACACGCCGCCGAGGAGGTCGAGCTGAGAACGATTGAGGTACACGAGATACCTCGCCTCGGGCGCCGCCCCCTGCATCACCATCGTGAGCCCCAGCGAACTATTCATGTAGTGGCTGGCAAAGATCTGCTTGCCGGCCACGATCACGGCCGGAGGGCCCGCGCCATCGGCGGGGCGGGCGATCGTCACGTGGGTCACGCTGACGACGGGCTTCCCGGCGTTGAATGCCTCCTTGGACCAGTAGAAGAACGACTCTGCCTGGGGACTCTGGACGCGCGGATAACCCTCGAGATCCGCGGCGAGATCCGGTACGTGCTGCGGCAAGTACGGAGAGCTCGCCATGATCGCGTCGAACGCCTCCTGCGGGTGGACGGGCTCGTCCATATCGACGTACGGCGGCAGTCCCGCCGACCCATGCGCGCGGTACCGATCGAGGCGCTGGAGGACCACCCGGCGAAACTCGCGTTGTATCGCCTCTTGCCAGTCGGCATCCTCCTCGTCGACCGCGCGCTGCAGCGCGTCGATCTCGTCCATCCCCAGCTTCAGCCCGCATCGGCCTGGCCGACACGTCCGAATCGCGTCGAGATCTTCGTCGTCGAGGCGCAGGGCGTCGAAGTCGGCCAGGGTCGGCGGATCCGAGAATCTCCCGATTGCGAGGACGAACGGGCCGCGCTTCAGGTCGGCGATGGCGCGCGTCCAGGCCACGAGCCGGTCGGGGGGCGCCTGCAGCCGCGCCACTCCGATGACTGCGAGCTGGCCGTCTGCACCGGGAAGGGTCCGCACAAGAACGTCTCCCTCGTCGACGCGCTCGATATCATCGCGCGAGATGGTGACCCAGGGCCGCAGGAAAGCGAAGGCTTCGTCACCGCCGTCGCTGCCGGCTGGCCTGCCGGCCGATGCCCCCGCGATCGCCGCCACACACGCCACGGCGACCCGCCTGGGCCACTGGCGGCACGCCCACCCGCCGCGCCGCGTCGGTCGATGACGGCCGCTCACAGCTGCGCCCGCACGACGGCCTCCTTGAGCTTGCCCCGCGCCGCCAGGAGCCGCTCGACGGCCCGGTCGTCGTCTTCGTCGTAGAGATCGCCCAGGATCTCCTCGAGGATGTCTTCGAGCGTGAGGATGCCCACGGGGATGCCCGCGGGCGTCGTCACGATCCCCATGTGGCTGCGCCGGGCCTGCAACAGCCGGAGCACGCCCAGGAGCGGGTCGTCGGGCCCGACGTGGACCGCCGGCCGCACCAGGGCGCGCCAGTCGTGTTCGCCCGCCGCGAGGAACGTGAGGAGCTCCTTGGTGTGCAGGACGCCGATCACCTCGCCCTCCCGAAGAATGGGGAGGCGCGTGTGACCGGTGCGGTGCGCGAGGCTCGCCAGCGATTGCGGCGCCATCGCCACGTCGGCGGTGACGGCCCGGGACCAGGGCACCATCGCATCGCGCGCGCGGCGCCGCGCCAGATCGAGCGGGTCCAGCGCGTAGTGGCGCCGCGGTTCGGCGCCCGGCGCCTCCCGCGGCGCGCCGAACGGCCGCCGCGGAATCCACGCCACGAGCCGTCTCGTCATCCACGCGAGCACCGCCACGAGCGGCAGGAACAGGCGCGCAAGGCGATCCAGCGAGCGCGCGCCCGCCAGGGCGATGGCCTCGGGATGGCGGAGCGCCAGGGCCTTCGGCACCAGCTCGCCCGCGACGACGGTGGCCAGCATCAGCGGAATCGCGACGCCGGCGATGGCGGCGGCCCGGGCCGCGCCCACCGACAGGCCGAGCCGTCCCTGCAGCAGCGGGCTGAGGAACTCGTGGGCGCCTGCCCCGCCGACGACGCCGGAGAGGATGCTCACGAGAGAAATGCCGACCTGAATCGCCGAGAGGGTCCGCTCGGGCGTCTCGCGCAGGCGCAGGAAGTCGCCGACGCGAACGTCCCCCGACAGCGCGCGCGCCCTGATGTCGGCTTTCGACGCCGAGACGAATGCCATCTCCAGCGCGGCGAGCGCTGCATTCACGACGATGCAGGCTGCCACCACGAGTACAGCGACCATGGTCAGACGAGCGCGGCTGCGCGCCCGGGTATCGCTGTAGCAACAGACGTGCTCGGTCGCGATCGCCCGTGCGCTCGACGGTCGCCATCGACCGTCCCCAGCACCGCCGACCTTCCCGGGGATCCGACCGCGGGGTCGGGAAAGATTTCACGGTCGGATGGGCAATCCTTCACGCCCGGCGCGCAGACGGTTCGGCCATGGCGCGCGCCGCGCCGCGATGAGCCACGCGCGCCAGCCCGGCCGGCGGTGGTACTCCACTTGCCTCGACTGTTCGGCGGCGGCGCACCACCGCCACTCTGGAGGCTCAGCCATGACCGTAGGGGAGATCTGCACCCGGACCGTCGTCGTGGCCCCGAAGACGGAGTCGATCGTCGACGCGGCCAAGCGCATGCGCACGTCGCACGTGGGCGACCTCGTCGTGGTCGAGGTCCGCAACGGGCGGCACATTCCGGTCGGCATCGTCACCGACCGCGACATCGTCATCAGCGTCGTGGCAGGCGACCCGGAGCACATGCTGTACCTCCTGGTCAGCGACGTCATGAGCGACGACCTGGTCACGGCCGGGGAGCACGAGAGCGTCGAAGCGGCGCTGCGGAAGATGGAGGAGCACGGGGTGCGGCGGCTCCCGATCGTCGATGCGCGCGGGGCGCTCGTCGGCATCGTCAGCCTCGACGACGTCCTCCAGTACCTGACGGCGCAGCAGAGCGAGCTGGTCAAGCTGGTCGCCCGCGAGCAGCATCGCGAGCGCCAGTACCGCGTCTGAGGGTGCCGGCGGCATGGTCGCCTATTTCTCGATGGAGATCGGCGTCGACCCGGCGGTGCCGACCTACGCCGGGGGCCTGGGTGTCCTGGCCGGCGACGTCGTCCGCGCCGCGGCCGATCTGAGCCTGCCGCTCGTGGCCGTCACCCTGCTCCATCGGAAGGGGTATTTCCGCCAGCGGCTGGACGCGGCAGGACGACAGCGCGAAGAGCCGGCCGAGTGGCCCGTCGAGCGGCACCTCGAGCCGCTGCCCGTCGGCGTGTCGGTCACGATCGAGGGCCGGCCGGTGGCGGTTCACGCGTGGCGGCGCCGCGTGGTCGGGGTCGGCGGCGCGAACGTGTCCGTCTATTTCCTCGACACCGACGTCGAGGCGAACACGGCCGACGATCGCGCGCTCTCGCACGTGCTCTACGGCGGGGACGCGGCGTACCGGCTGGCCCAGGAGGCGGTGCTCGGCATCGGAGGCGTCCGGCTGCTCCGCGCCCTCGGCTACGACCGCATCCACCGCTTTCATCTCAACGAGGGGCACTCGGCGTTGCTGGCGCTGGAGCTCGTGTCGGAGCGCCTCCGCGCATCCGGCCGCCGCACCGCCACCGAGGACGACATCGAGGCGGTCCGGCAGATGTGCGTGTTCACGACGCACACGCCCGTGCCGGCCGCGCACGACCAGTTTTCTCCCAATCTGGCCGAGCGTGTCGTCGGCGCGTCCGTGATGGCGCAGCTGATGGACCGCTGCTGCTACGGCGGCGCGCTCAACATGACGTACCTGGCGCTCAACGTCAGCCACTACGTCAACGGCGTCGCCCTGCGGCACGGCGAGGTCTCGCGTCAGATGTTCGGGGGCTACCCGATCGACGCCATCACCAACGGCGTGCACGCGGCTACGTGGGTGTCCGACCCCTTCAGGGCGCTGTTCGATCGCCACATCCCGAGCTGGCGCGCCGACAACTTCGGTCTGCGCTACGCCGTGAGCATCCCCGCGCAGGAGATCTGGGACGCCCACCTGGCGGCCAAGCTGCGGCTCCTCGAGGCCGTCAATCGCCACCAGACGCCCCCCTTCGACCCGGCCGTCCTGACGATCGGCTTCGGGCGGCGGGCCTCCGCGTACAAGCGCGCCGACCTGCTGGTGTCCGACGTCGCCCGCCTGCGTGCGATCGCGCGCACGGCGGGACGCCTGCAGGTCGTCTATGCGGGCAAGGCGCATCCGCGCGACGAGCGCGGCAAGCGGATCATCGAACACGTGTTCCGGGCCCGCGAGGCGCTCGGCAGCGACGTGCCTGTCGCCTACCTCGAGGACTACGACATGGCGACCGCGCGGGTCCTCACGGCGGGCGCCGACGTCTGGCTCAACACCCCGCACCCGCCGCTCGAGGCGTCGGGCACGAGCGGGATGAAGGCCGCCCTGAACGGCGTGCCGAGCCTCAGCGTGCTCGACGGCTGGTGGATCGAAGGACATGTCGAAGGGGTGACCGGCTGGGCGATCGGCGCCGACGGCCGGACGGCGCCCGTCGAGACGGCGGACGGCGCCGCGCATGCCGCCGCGCTGTACGACACGCTCGAGCACGCCGTCATACCGCTCTTCTATTCCGCTCGCAATCGCTTCATCCAGATGATGCGGCAGGTCATCGCCGTGAACGGGTCGTTCTTCACGGCGCAGCGCATGCTTCAGGAGTACGTTCTCAAGGCCTACGGCGCCGACGCGGTGCGCGACTCCGCGCCCGCGCAGGCACCGGCCCGCGAACCGATCACGGCGTGAAGGAGTGACGTGGCCATCTCGACCATACCGTCGACGCGACGAGGCCCGGCCGTGCATCGGGACGCACGCGGCTGGCACGGGGTCTGCTCCCGTTCCGCGAAGGCCCTTATGCAAGACGCATCGTGGTTTGCCGCCTGCCGGTCGAGGCGGCTGTGGATGGTCGTCGGTGTGTTCGTCCTCGCGGGCGCGCTGGGCCGGCCCGCGTCGGCCCAGTACTTCGGGCAGAACAAGGTCCAGTACCAGTCGTTCGCGTTCGAGGTGCTCGAGACCGAACATTTCGACATCTACTTCTATCCCGCCGAGCGCGAGGGCATCGCCATCGCGGCGCGCCTGGCCGAGCGCTGGCACGCGCGGCTCTCGCGCCTGCTCGACTACAAGCTGCGCGGCCGGCAGCCGCTGATTCTGTACGCGTCGCATCCGCACTTCGAACAGACCAACGTCATCAGCGGGCAGCTGACCGAGGGCACCGGCGGCGTCACCGAGGCGATCCGGCGCCGCATCGTCATGCCGCTCGGCGGACCGATCGCCGACACCGACCATGTGCTCGGACACGAGCTGGTGCATGCCTTTCAATACGACTTGACCACCGGGCCGGACATGGGGCCGGGGCGCGGCGGCATGGCGCGCCTGCCGCTCTGGTTCATCGAGGGCATGGCCGAGTACCTCTCACTGGGCCCCGTCGATCCCAACACGGCGATGTGGCTGCGCGATGCGGCGAGCCGGGAGCGGCTGCCGTCGATCGGCGACCTCGACCGCCCCGAGTATTTTCCGTACCGGTGGGGGCACGCCTTCTGGGCCTACGTCGGCGGGCGCTGGGGCGACCGGGTGATCGCGTCGATGTTCCGGACCGCCGCGGCCGCCGGCAGCGTCAACGTGGCCATCGAGGAAGAGCTCGGACTCACGGCCGCGGAGCTCTCGAAGGACTGGCAGGCCTCGGTCTACGAGACCTACGCCGCGACCCTGAAGACACCGCAGCCGTCGGTCCCCGCTGGCCGCGTGGTCGTGGCGGGCCGGGAGCTCGGCGGCGAGATCAACGTGGGCCCGGCCATCAGCCCCGACGGCCGGTGGGCGAGCTCGACGTCGTCCGCCCGTTTCAGCGGCCCGACCGCGGTTGGACCGTGGCCTTCAACCTCCTGCAGGGGTGGTGATGGTGGAACGTGCTGGGACATGGGCTCGGCCGTGTCAGGCCGAGCGCTGAGAGGAGGACGAACATGGCTGAAAAGCAGGCTGAGAAACCGCGACACATGGAGCGCAGGGAGCCCATCGCGCGGCGCGACCCGCGGCTCTCCACGGGAAGCCCGTTTCGCATGCTCCAGCAGTTCGCCGACGAGGTGGACCGCGTGTTCGACGACTTCGGTCTCGCCCGCGGCTGGCTGACGCCGCGCGCAGAGCGGCGATGGCTGGGCGCGCCCTGGCGCGACATCGGCGCCGAGTGGGAGGCCTGGGCGCCCGACGTCGACGTCTTTCAGCGCGGCAACGACCTGGTGATCCGGGCGGACCTGCCGGGGCTCACCAGGGACGACGTCAAGGTGGACGTCACCGAGGACGGCATCACGATCCAGGGCGAGCGGCGGCGCGAGCACGAAGAGGAGCGCGAGGGGGTGTATCGCTCCGAGCGGAGCTACGGCAGCTTCTCCCGCGTGATTCCTCTGCCCGAGGGGACGATCACCGATCAGGCGAAGGCGAGCTTCGAGAAGGGCGTTCTCGAGATCACCATGCCGGCTCCGCCGGAGCAAGTCAGGCGCGGCCGCCGCGTGGAGATTGCCGAAGGCGCGGGGAGGTAACCGGGAGCGGCGTGTGGGGCGAGCCGTTCAGGCTCGCCTCGCGAACCCTGCGGGTTCGCGCCCCAGGGCGAACCAGGTCCGGGCACACCGGGACGCACCTAGAGCGCCTCCGCGCCCGCCGGCGACCTCTCGTCCTTCGGCTCGGTGACTTCGGTCATCGTCACCTCGGTCAGGAGCAGCACGCCCGCCACGGACACCGCGTTCTCGAGCGCCAGGCGCGCGACTTTGGTCGGATCGACGATCCCCGTCTCCACGAGGTCGACGTACTGGTTCGTGGAGGCGTCGAAGCCGAAGCTGCCGGTTCCCGTGCGCATCTTCTCCACCACGACGCCGCCGTCGGCGCCGGAGTTCTCGGCGATCTGCCGCGTCGGCACCTCGAGGGCACGCCGCAGGATCAGCATCCCTGCCCGTTCGTCGCCGTCGGCGTGCGAGGCCTCGGCTTCGACCGCGGGGAGGGCGCGCAGCAGCGCGAGGCCCGCACCCGGCACGATGCCTTCGGCGATGGCCGCCCGCGTCGCGTGGATTGCGTCGTCGAAGGCTTCGCGCCGGCTCTTCATCTCGGCCTCCGACGGCGCGCCGACCCGAATCACCGCCACGCCTCCGCTGAGCTTGGCGAGGCGCTCCTCGAGCTTCTCGCGGTCGTAGTCGGACGTGGTCTCGGCGATCTGCGTCCGCAGCTCCTGGCAGCGCGCGGCGATGAGGCGCTTCTCGCCCTTGCCGCCGACGATCGTCGTGTGCTCGCGGTCCACGACGACGCGCGCGGCCCCGCCGAGGTGCTCGAACGAGACGTTCTCGAGGCGGATGCCGAGCTCCTGGGCGACGAGCTGCCCTCCGGTGAGGATCGCGATGTCCCGGAGCATCGCCTTGCGGCGATCGCCGAAGCCGGGCGCCCTGGCCGCCACGTTTGCCAGCGTGCCGCGGAGCCGGTTCACGACCAGCGTGGCCAGCGCCTCGCCTTCCACGTCTTCTGCAATCACGAGCAGCGGCGCCCCGCGTTTGGCAATCTGTTCGAGCAGGGGCAGCAGGTCCTTCACGCCGCTGATCTTGCCCTCGTACAGCAGGATCAGCGGGTCCTCGAGCACCGCCTCCATCTTCTCGGGGTCGGTGACGAAGTAGGCCGACAGGTACCCGTGATCGAACTGCAGCCCGTCGACGACGTCGAGCGCGGTCTCGGTGCCCTTGGCCTCCTCCACCGTCACCGCTCCCTCGGCACCCACCTTTTCGATCGCGCGGGCGACGAGCTCGCCGATCGCCGGATCGTTGTGGGCCGACACGGTCGCGACCTGCTCCTTCTCGCGCTGGCTCTCGACCGGCCGCGACTGCGCCCGCAGCGCCTCGATGGCCACGCGTGAGGCCCGGTCGAGGCCCCGCTTGAGATCGATCGCGCTGGCGCCCGCCGCGATGTTGCGCATCCCCTCGGCGAGGATCGCATGCGCCAGCAGCGTGGCGGTCGTCGTGCCGTCGCCGACGGCGTCGCCGGTGCGCTCGGCGGCCCCCCGCAGCATCTGGGCGCCCAGGTCCTCCTCCGGGTCCTTCAGCGAAAACTCCTTGGCGATGGTCACGCCGTCGTTGCAGACGACCGGCATGCCCCACTTCTTCTCGATGAGGACGGAGCGCGACTTCGGGCCGAGCGTCACGCGCACCGCGTCGGCGATGGCGGTGGCGCCGTGCAGGATCTTCTCGCGAGCGTCCGACCGAAACAGCAGGTGCTTGTACGGCATGCGTCACCCTCGACATCGTTCACGTGTCAAGCCAACTTCGGACAAGGTCCATCTGCGGACGCTGTCGCGCCTAGACGTCGGGCCGTCCGCTCGCGCGGTTCTTGACGAGCAGCACGTCGAGAACCGCGCGGGCCAGCGGCGCGTCGATGCGCAGGGCGGCCTGGAGCTGGTCGATGAGCGCGCCTTCCCGGCTCCCGAGCCGGCCGTCGGCCAGCATCAGATCGACCGCCAGCGCAAACACCGTGGGGTGCAGATCCACGGGAATGGCCTGGGCACTGACCTCGAGCACGGCGGGCCACCCGCGTCGGGCGACGAGGCCGAGGCCGCGCCGCGCGACCGCCGCCACCGCCTCCTCGCCGAGCCCGAACGCCCATCGCGTGGTCGAGAGGACTTCGTGCAGCCGGCGGGCTTCCTCCGCGCCGAACACCCCGTCGGCGGCCACGCCCGCCACGAGCACGGCCGCGACGGCCTCCGGCTGCGACAGCGCCACAGCGTCCGTGAGCCCGGTGTGATCCCCGGCCGGCGTGGAGATCTTCATGCCGCCCTCCTGTCGGGTGACGCTAGCGCTCCGCCGGCGTGATCGGGTGCGACTCGAAACGGCACGACCGGCCGCGCCGGCAGCCGTGGCACCCGCGCCCCGAGCAGGGCGGCGAACCCGTCCGCCCGGCGGCCCGCGTCGAGCCAGATCCCGCGCCCTTCCAGCGTGAAGTGCGGCGCAAGCTCCCACCCGAGCGCCGCGCCGACCGCTGCGCCCGTCCCGGTCGAGGACGTCGCGGCGCCGACGAATCCCGCCAGCGTCGTCCCGAAGCGCCAGTCGTCGGCGGCAGGCGCCTGGGCCCACGCGAGCGGCGCCGCGGCGAGGAGCGCGACGGCTGCCGCCACGGATCGCCGAACCACTCTCCGATGAAGTATGACGATCGTCATAGTCCGCCCCTTCGCGACGCTCGCTCGTCGTCAAAGACGCTCCCACCTTGGTGCCCCCCGCACGGAACATGCCAACCGCGCGCGCATCACCCGCCGTCACCTGACCACCCATTGCTAGGCGTCGAGCCTGGAGGAGCTGGGAACTAATGCGCGTCGGTGGGAAGCAATCCGGTGTGCGTGACCGTCGATCGCGATGACACATTCGCGATTGCGAACGGGGTCGATTCGCCGTACAATCGGGCTCACACCTGCTTCGGCCGACTCCGGCCGATGGGGGGCCGTTCACAACATCGGCGGCGGGAAAGGGGCATTCCATGGGTACCACGTCGACGCCCGCGCTGCCTGATTCGACGTCCGCGCTGCCTGATTCGACGTCCGCGCTGCCTGAGGGAATCCTGGTTCGCATCTTCGCCGAGTTCAACGAGATGCCCGGTCTCCGCGTCACCCAGCAGCAGGCGCAGCGTCTGTGGGGGCTGGACGCGCAAACGTGTCTGCATGCCCTGAACCGTATGGTCGAGATCGGTTTCCTCGCCCGGACGTCGACCGGTGAGTACGCGCGGCTGACTGAAGGGCCCCACACGGCGCTCCGCATGGCCAAGGCGGAGCTGGACACACCGCCCCACCGTCTGGCCATCTGACCGCTCGACGCGGCCATCGCGTCGAGTCGACGCACGAGCGCGGGCCGGTCTCACGCTCGAGCGCCGGCATCGACGCGAACCTGCGCGCGATTCGCCTCTCCCACACCCGCTCGATCGCACGCGTGGTACGCTCGCTGGTGAGCCCGCCCGTCCATGGCCGACAACGCCTTCGCCGAAGTCGCGATCACGCTGCTCGCTGCGGCCGCCGTCGGGGCCCTGGGTGCGTGGCTGCGCCAGCCCCTGATCGTCTCGTTCATCGCGGTCGGCATTCTGGTCGGGCCTGCCGGCATCGCGGTCGTGACGCGGCACGAGCAGATCGAGCTGCTGGCCAGCATCGGCATCTCCCTGCTGCTGTTCGTCGTCGGGCTGAAGATCGACGTGCACACCATTCGCACGCTCGGCCCGGTGTCGCTGGCCACTGGAATCGGGCAGATCGTCTTCACATCCGTCATCGGATTCGGCATCGCCCTCGCCCTGGGCATGGATCCCCTCCCGGCCGCCTACGTCGCCGTTGCGCTGACGTTCTCGAGCACGATCATCATCGTCAAGCTCCTCTCCGACAAGCGCGAGATCGACGCGCTGCATGGCCGGATCGCCGTCGGTTTTCTGGTCGTGCAGGACCTCGCCGTGATTCTCGCGATGATTGCCATCACCGCGATCGGAGGCGCGGGCGCGGCGACCGAGAGCCTCGCCGCGCACGCGGCGCTGATCCTCGCCAGAGGTCTGGGCTTTCTGGCAGTCGTGGCCGGGCTCGCCGTCACGGTGCTGCCCCGCGCCGCCACGCACCTGGCACGCACGCCCGAGCTGCTCGTGCTGTCGGGCATCGCGTGGGCGGTCGTGCTCGCGGCAGCCGGTGACGCGCTCGCGCTGAGCCGGGAGGTTGGAGCCTTCCTGGCCGGCGCCTCGCTGGCCTCCACGCCCTATCGTGACGCCATCGCCAGCCGGCTCGTGGCGGTCCGCGATTTTCTCCTGCTCTTCTTCTTCATCGACCTGGGGGCGCGCCTCGATCTCTCGCTGCTCGGCGCGACGCTCGGCGCCTCGCTGATCCTGTCGGTGTTCGTGCTGGTCGGGAACCCGGTCATCGTCATGGCGATCATGGGCGCGATGGGCTATCGCAAGCGCACCGGCTTTCTCGCCGGTCTGACCGTGGCGCAGATCAGCGAGTTCTCGCTGATCCTCGGCGCGCTCGGCGTCAGCGTGGGCCACCTCGACCCCGAGGGGATGGGACTCATCACCACCGTCGGGCTCATCACGATCGCGTTGTCGACATATATGATCATTCACTCCGCGACCCTGTACGAGCGGCTCGCGCCGTGGCTGGGTCGGTTCGAGCGCCGGACCCCCTATCGCGAGACCGCCGCCGACTCGGAGCCGCCGCGGGCCGCCGACGTGATCGTCGTCGGACTGGGCCGCTATGGCGGCGGGATCGTCCGCCACCTGCTGCTCCGCCATCGCCGGGTGATGGGCGTCGATTTCGACCCCGAGACGCTGGCGCGCTGGCGCGCCGAGGGCGTTCCGGCGTTGTACGGCGATGCGAGCGACCCCGAGCTCGTCGAGCAGCTGCCGCTCGACGGCGTCGGCTGGATTGTCAGTACGGCGCCGGATATCGACACCAGCCGCGTGCTGCTCCACCATCTCAGACACCATGGCTACCGCGGCAGGGTGGCGGTCGCGTGCCGCACGGCGGAAGAGGGGGACGCGTTGCGCCTCGACGGCGCCGACGTGCTGCTCCGCCCGTACGCGGATGCCGCCGAGCAGGCTGCGGACGCGATCACCACGGCCGCCGATCGACTGGGGGCGCTCGCCACGGCCACACCCGGCCTGCGCGAAGTGCGGCTCGGATCCACGTCGAAATGGGCCGGCCACCGCATTGCGGACGTGCCCCTCCGGGAGGAGTTCGGCGCGACGGTCCTGGCCGTGAGCCGGGGCGGACGCAGCGTCTTCAATCCAGGCCCCAGCTTCCAGTTGTTTCCCGGCGATCGCCTGATCCTGTCGGGCAACCCGGAGGTGCTCGAGCGCGCGGTCGAGTACATGACGCGCACGGACTATCCCAGCCGCGAGGAGGCGGCCGACGACTTCAGCGTGGAAGAGGTGCAGGTCCGGTCGAGACCGGGCTGGGCCGGCCAGACGCTGGCGGCGCTCCAGCTCCCGGCGCGATGGGGCGTCACGGTGATCGGCATCGCGACCGATCAGGATCAACTCGTCGCGCCCGACCCCCACCGCCCGCTGTCGGACAGGGACCGGCTGATCCTGGCCGGGACCGCCAAGAATCTTCAGCGGGCGCGCGCGCGCGAGGTCGAGCCTTCCCCGGACGCTACGCGCGAACCGTGAGCACCGGGCACGCGGCGGCGCGCACGACGTGATGGGTGTTCGAGCCGTAGAGCATCAGCTCGACGCCGCCGCGCCCCTGAGCCCCCATGACGATGAGATCGATGCCGTGCGCGGCGGCGTACTGCAGCGTCGCCTTGTAGGGGCGGCCGTCCACGACCTGCTCCTCGATGCGGCACCACGTCTGCTCCTGCCGGGTGGCCAGCTCGTGCACGCGCGCCCGCGCGCGCGCCATGACCTGCTCGCGGTCCCAGGGAGGGCCCGGATCCCCGTCGTCCCAGAGCTCCTCAGAATAGCGATGCTCCACTGCGTGGAAGATCGTCACGCACCCATCGGCCTGGCGCCCGAGATCGAGCGCATACTCCAGCGCCTTCAACGACGAGGGAGCAAAGTCGACCGGGCACAGGATGTTCTTGAAGACCGCCTGCGGCGCATCCGCGCCGCGTGCCGCGGGCGGCACCGTCAGCACCGGGCACGGCGCGGTTCGCACCACCTTTTCGGTGATCGACCCGAGCAGCAGCCGATTGATCCCCCCGCGGCCGTGGGTACCCAGGACGAGCAGATCGGCCTGCATGGACGTGGCCCGCTGGATGATGGCGGGATGGGTGAGGCCCTCTTCGGCGACGAGCTCGGGCTGCAGGCCCCCTGCACCCGCCTCCGCGATCGATCGGCGCATCTGCTCGACGAGATCAGCCCGCGCCGGCGCCACCGTCATGGGCTGGACCTCGCCCCTCCAGGGGAAGCCCGGTTCCATGCTGTCGGCGAACACCGGCACCACGTGCAGCACGGTCAGGCGCGCCTCGTACCCGCGGGCGAGAGCCGCCGCGCACACGAGCGCGCGCGTCGCCCCTTCGGAAAAGTCGATCGGGCAGAGAATCCGTTGAAACGCGATCACGAGTGCCCCCCTCGCTAGGCTACCTCGCGGCCTCGTACCGCGCGGATTTTGTTTCGGCGGGCGCGGCGAGCGACGATAGGATGCTGCGCGGAGATGCCATGTCCGACACTCGCGGAACCCGCTCGGGAGGACGAATTCTGGTGGACGCCCTTCGCCTCCACGGCGTCGATCGTCTGTTTTGCGTCCCCGGCGAAAGCTACCTCGACGTGCTCGACGCCCTCTACGACACGCCGCAGATCGCCCTGGTCGTCGCCAAGCACGAGGGCGCCGCGGCCAACATGGCGGAGGCGGACGGCAAGCTGACCGGGCGGCCCGGCATCTGCTTCGTCACGCGGGGCCCCGGCGCCACGCACGCGGGCGTCGGCGTCCACACGGCCTTCCAGGATTCGACGCCGATGATCCTGTTCGTCGGCCAGGTCCCGCGCAGCGTGCGCGGCCGCGAGGCGTTTCAGGAAGTCGAGTTCCGGCAGATGTTCGCGCCGCTCGCCAAGTGGGTCGCCGAGATCGAGGCGGCCGACCGGATCCCCGAGTACGTGCTGCGCGCGTTCCAGGTGGCGACCGCCGGCCGTCCGGGCCCCGTCGTCCTGGCGCTGCCGGAGGACGTGCTGGCCGAGCCGTCGGCGGCGGCCGACACGCAGCCGTTTCGCGCGGCGCAGACGGCGCCGCACGACGCCGACCTCGCGCGCGTGCGCGACGAGCTGGAGCGTGCGACGCAGCCGCTCCTCGTCGCCGGCGGCTCGTGCTGGTCCGACGAGGGATGCGCCGCGCTCGCGCGCTTCGCCGAGGCGAACGCGCTGCCGGTGCTGGCCTCCTTCCGCCGGCAGGATCTCATCGACAACGCGCACGCCTGTTATGCGGGCCACCTGAGCCTCGGCATGCCGCCGCACCTGCAGCAGCGCGTGAAGGCCGCCGACCTGATCGTGGCCCTCGGCACGCGCCTCGGCGACATCACCACGATGACGTACACGATGCTCCGGCCGCCGCGCATCGCCGCGCGGCTCGTGCACGTGCATCCCGATCCGACCGAGCTGAATCGGGTCTACCAGGCCGACGTGGCCGTCGCCGCCTCGCCGTCGGCTGCGGCGATCGGGCTCGCGGGTCTCGCGCCCATCAAGTCGCCCCGGTGGCGCGCCTGGACCGACGCGGCGCGCCGTGAGTACGAGACGTTCATCGAGGTGCCGCAGGCCGGGCCCCGCCGCGGCGTCGACCTGGCCGTCGTCATCCGGCATCTGGCGACGCACCTCCCGGCGAACGCGATCCTCGCCAACGGCGCCGGGAACTTCACCGTCTGGGTGCACCGCTTCTTCACGTACAGGCAGCCGCGCACCGAGCTCGCGCCGACGAGCGGCTCGATGGGCTACGGCTTTCCCGCCTCGATCGCGGCGAGCCTGCGGCATCCCGATCGGGTGACGGTGTGCGTGGCCGGCGACGGCGACTTCCTGATGTACCCGCAGGAGCTCGCGACCGCCGCGCAGTACGGCGCCCGGATCGTCGTGCTCGTGGTCAACAACGGCCTGTACGGCACGATCCGCATGCACCAGGATCGGCGCTTCCCCGGACGTGTCTCGGGCACCGAGCTGGCGGGCCCCGACTTCGTGGCGCTCGCGCGGGCGTTCGGCGCCCATGCCGAACGGGTCGAGACGACCGAGGTTTTCGCGCCGGCGTTCGCCCGGGCGTGCGGCGCGGGCCGCTCGGCCGTCGTCGAGCTGGTGACCGACCCGGACCAGATCACCCCGGACCGGCGGCTCAGCGCCTGAGCCGCCGCCGGCTCGACCATCGACGCCTCCTGTCGCGCGGCGCCGCCGATCCTGGCGCGCGCATTGTATAGAGCGTTCATGTTTGCGGCGCTCGATGATCGTGGAACTGGCTGGAAACGACGCAGGAGCTCGTTTCGGGTCCGCTCTTCTATCCGATGCTCGTGGAGGCCGGCCCCCTGCCGGTGCTGATGATCATGAGCTCGCCGGTCACCGGCGCCTCGGCGGCCCGCACCCTGTACTACCTGTCGATCACCTCGGCGCGACAATCCATCCTCATCGCCAACCCGTACGTCGTGCCCGACCCCGCGGCGCTCGACACCCTGCTGGACGCACGGACGCGCGGCGTCGACGTGCGTCTGATGGTCTCGGGGGTCCACAACGACAACTGGCTCGCGCGGCGCAACGCGGTGCGGATGTACGGCCGCCTGCTCGAGGCGGGCGTCCGGATCCTCGAGTACGAGCCGACGCTCCTGCACCACAAGACGATGGTGGTCGATGACGTCTGGGTGACGATTGGCACCACGAATTTCGACAATCGATCGTTTGCCCACAACGAGGAGAGCAACGTCTGCGTCTACGACCGGGCGCTCGCCCGCGAGCTCAGACAGATCTTCGAGGCCGACTCCCGGCGCTGCACCAGGGTCACGCTCGAGCAGTGGCGGAAGCGCGGCTGGGTCTGGAGAGCGCAGGACGTCGTCGCGGCCTTTCTCACTGAGCAGGTGTGACCGGACGCTGGCACCGCGCTGGCGTCAGGTCGTCACCTTGTAGCGCGCCTCCTCCGCGTAGTACTCGGGGAAGCCGACGGCGCGCTTGAGCGCGTCGAAGTCCATCGCCTGCGCGGGGCGGTGCCCGCCGCGGAGGCTGTGGAGCGCTTCGCGCATCGCACGGATCGAGACGTTCAGCAGCGTGAGCGGATACAGCGCGATCCGGTAACCCATCGCGTCGAGCGCCTCGAGCGGCAACTCCGGGGTCTTGCCGCCCTCGATGATGTTGGCCATCTTGGGTCCCTCGACCTGCCGGCAGTACTCGCGCATCTCCTCCTCGCTCCTCGGGGCTTCGAGGAACGTAATGTCCGCGCCGAGCTCGCGGAAGGCCCGGCAGCGCGCGATCGCCTCCTCGAGGCCGACGCAGGCGCGGGCGTCGGTGCGCGCCATGATCAGAATGTCCTCGCCCGCGTCGCGGGCGTCCACCGCTGCCCGAATGCGCATGAGCGCCTCGTCGCGTCCGACGACGGACTTGCCGTCCGCGTGGCCGCAGCGCTTGGGCGCGACCTGGTCCTCGAGCATGACGCAGGCGAAGCCCGCGCGGGCGTAGCCCTGCACCGTGCGCTTGACGTTCTGCGCGCTCCCGAAGCCCGTGTCGCCGTCGCCAATCATCGGGACCCGCACCGCCCGGCAGATGTGCTGTCCCTGATCGACGAGCTCGCCGTAGGAGATGAGACCCGTGTCGGGCATGCCCAGCCGGGCGCCGGACACCGCGAACCCGCTCATGAATCCCGCTTCGAATCCCGCCTCGCCGATGAGCCGGGCCGACATCGCGTCGTGGCAGCCGGGCGTCACGATGATCCGCGGCTCGGCCAGTCGCGTCCGCAGCGTCTCCGCCGCGCGTTCTGCCATGCTCGCCTCCCCTCGAAAACCGACTGGCCCTATTGTCGCTCCCGACGACGCACCGCTGACGGCCCTGCCGCGCGCCGCCGCCGCGCGGCTCGACAGCCGCGATGGTGGGGCTGGCGGGGCATCAAGCAGCTGCCGCTGCAGCTCGGGCTGGTTGCGGCGTGGAGCCAGCCCATTCGCGCGCGCGACGGCACGGTGCTCGGCACGTTCGGCACCTACTTTCGCGAGAAGCGCGAGCCGACGCCGGCCGAGCGGCAGGCGGTCGAGATCCTCTCGCACACGGCGGCGCTGGCGATCGAGCGCACGCGTGCGGAGGAGGCGCTGCGCGAGAGCGATCGCAAGCTGCAGACGCTCGTCGGCAACCTGCCGGGAATGGTCTACCGCTGCCCCGTCGCCGCCCCGTGGCCGCTCACCTGCTGCAGCGACGGCGTGCACGGCCTGACCGGCATCGCGGCGAGCGGCTTCATGAGCGGGCGCATCACCTGGCTCGATCTGATCCTGCCGCAGGATCTGGAGGACGTCGAACGCGCGGTCGGGGCGGCGCTGGAGGAGCGGCGGCCGTTCGAGATGGTCTACCGCGTCCGCCACGCCGACGGCCGCGCGCGCTGGGTGATGGACCGGGGCCGCGGCGTCTACGACACGGCCGGCGTCGCGGTCGCGATCGAAGGCTTCGTCGGGGACCTGACGCGGCAGCGCGAAGCCGAGGAGGCGCTGCGCGAGACCGACCGGCGCAAGGACGAGTTCATCGCCACGCTCTCGCACGAGCTGCGCAACCCGCTGGCGCCGCTGCGCACGGCGCTCCACCTGCTGCGTCAGCGCGCGGCGGGCAACGGCAGCGACCGGCTGTTCGAGACGATGGACCGCCAGGTGGCGCACCTGGTGCGGCTGGTCGACGATCTGCTCGAGGTGTCGCGCATCAGCCGCGGCACGCTCGACCTGCGCCGCGACCGCGTGTCGGTGCCGGCCATCGTGCGCGGAGCGATCGAAGCGGCCGAGGGCCTCATCCAGGCGTCGTCGCACGCGCTGCACGTGACGCTCCCCGGCGAACCGGTCTGGGTGGACGGCGATCCCGTGCGGCTGACGCAGATCCTCACCAACCTCCTCAACAACGCCGCGATCTACACGGAGCCGGGCGGCCGCATCGAGGTGCGCGCCGACTGCCGCGACGGCGTCGTCGAACTCGCCGTGCGCGACAACGGCGCCGGCATCGACCCGGAGCGGATCGGCGAGCTGTTCGAGATGTTCGTCCGCGGGGAGCGCAACGGCCGGCCGCAGGGCGGCCTCGGCGTCGGCCTCGCGCTCGCGCGGCGCCTGGCGGAGATGCACGGCGGCACGGTGGTCGCCACCAGCCAGGGGCCGGGCACCGGCAGCGAATTCGTCGTGCGGCTGCCGGCGATCGAGGCGCCGGCGCAGGTCGACACGACGGCCCGCACCACCGACGCCGCGGCGCCGCGTCTTCGTGTGCTCGTCGCCGACGACAATTCCGACGCCGCCGAAATGACGGCGCTGCTGCTCTCGAGCCTCGGATGCGAGGTGCGGACGGTCCATGACGCCCGCAGCGCGATCGCCGAGGCCGAGCGCCTGCGCCCCGACCTGCTCCTGCTCGACATCGGACTGCCCGACGCGAACGGCTACGAGATGTGCCGCCGGATCCGGAGCGCGGACTGGGGCGCCGCGATGGCCATCGTCGCGGTGACCGGCTGGGGCCAGGAACGCGACCGGCGCGAGAGCGCCGACGCCGGCTTCGATCTCCACCTGGTCAAGCCGGTCGAGCCGGAGGCGCTGACACAGCTCGTGCGCGGCGCCTCAGGGCGCCGGTTGCGCTGCGATCACCCGATCGCGCCCGGCCGGCGGCTCAGCGCCTGAGCCGCGGCCGGCTGGATGGAGGGCGACACCCGGGGCTCGACCGAGCTTTCGAGCTCGCGTCCGCGGGTCTCGGGCAGCATCGACGTCGCGACGAGCACGAGCATGTAGGCGCACGCCGCGCAGAGCCCCATCGCCGTGCCGAGGCCCAGCGTCGTGGACAAGACGCCGACGAGCGCGGGCACCAGCGACCCGACGGCCCGGCCCGTGTTGTACGAGAACCCCTGCCCCGTCGCCCGTACCCGCGTCGGGAAGAGCTCCGCGAACGTCGCGCCCATGCCGGCGATGATGCCCGACTGGAAGAAGCCGAGCGGAAACCCGAGGAGCAGCGCCGCCGTCGGCCCGAGCGGGAGCAGCGTGTAGGAGGGCACGACCACGGCGGCCGCGGACGCCATGATGACGAACGTCTTGCGGCGGCCCAGCCAGTCGCTCAGGTGCGCGCTGATGACGTAGCCCAGAAACGACCCGAAGATGTTGAAGCCGAGATAGGCGCCCGTTCCGAGCACCGACAGATTCCGCACGGTTCGCAGGTAGGTCGCCAGCCACGTCAGCGTGACGTAGTTCCCGCCAAGCCCGCCGGCCGACAGCATCGACGCGAGAATCGTGCGCCGGCGCAGGCCCGGGCCGAAGATTTCCAGGAACTGCAGGCGGCCGGGCTCCGACGTCGCCCGCATCTCCTTGAACACCTGCGGCTCCTCCACGTAGCGGCGGATCCAGAGCGTGAAGAACGCCGGCAGCAGCCCGAGCCAGAAGAGACACCGCCACGCCCATTCCGGCGGCAGCACGCTGAAGACGATGGTGAACAGGAGCACGGCCATGCCGTAGCCCACCGACCACCCGCTCTGGACGCTGCCGACGGCGCGGCCGCGAACCCGCTTGTCGATCACCTCGCTCATGAGCACGGCGCCGGCGGCCCATTCGCCGCCGAAGCCGAGCCCCTGCATGCTGCGCGTGAACAGCAGCTGCTCGAACGACTGCGTGAACCCCGACAGGAACGTGAAGAAGGCGAACCAGACGATGGTGAGCCGCAGGATCGCGGCGCGCCCGAAGCGATCGGCGAGGATCCCCGCGAGCCATCCTCCCAGCGACGAGAACAGCAGCGCCGCCGTCCCGAGCGTGCCGGCCTCGCCCTGCGAGAGGCCCCAGAGCGCGATGAGCGTCGGCATGACGACGGCGTAGATCTGCACGTCCATGGCGTCGAGCGCCCAGCCGGTGAAGCAGGCCCAGAAGGTCCGCCGCTCGCGCACGTTCATGCTCGAAAACCAGTTCGCCATGCTGCCTCGCTTGGTCGGCGTGACGTCGGGTCGGGAATCGCGGGGTATTGGACCACGGCGGCGACCGTGTTTCAATGCCGAGATACGGCGCCACTCCCCTTCGGATGACGCATCCCTTCCAGCTCGGCCTCGATACGTTCGGCGACGTCACCCTCGATGCCGGCGGCACGCCCCGCTCGCACGCGGAGACGCTTCGCGACGTCCTCGACGAGGCGCTCCTGGCCGAGCAGGTCGGGGTGGACGCCTTCGGGGTCGGCGAGCACCATCGCCGCGACTTCTCCATTTCCGCCCCCGAAGTCGTGCTGGCCGCGATTGCCGCCCGGACCGGGCGCATGCTGCTCGGGACCGCCGTGACGGTGCTCAGCACCGACGACCCCGTCCGCGTGTACGAGCGCTTCTCGACGCTGAACGCGGTGTCCGGCGGCCGGGCGGAGGTCATTCTGGGACGGGGCTCCTTCACCGAGTCGTATCCGCTCTTCGGGTTCGACCTCGCCGACTACGACGAGCTGTTCGAGGAGCGGCTGGCGCTCTTCGTGCGGCTGCTCGACGGCGGGCCGGTGACGTGGAGCGGGCGCACGCGCGCGCCGCTCACGGGGCAGGTCGTGTACCCGCCGGTCGAAGGCGGCCGGCTGCGCACGTGGGTCGGCGTGGGCGGCACCCCGCAGTCGGTCGTCCGGGCGGCGCGCTACGGGCTGCCGCTGACGCTGGCGATCATCGGCGGCAACCCGACGCGGTTTCGGCCGTACGTCGATCTGTACGTCCAGTCGCTCGAGCAGCACGGCCGGCCGGCGCAGCCGATCGCCGTGCACGCCCCGGGGCACGTGGCGGCCACCGACGCGCAGGCCAAAGAGGAGCTCTGGCCGCACTGGCTGGCGCTCGTCTCGCGCATCGGCGCCGAGCGCGGCTGGCCGCCGCCGACCCGCGCGCAGTTCGAGCGCGAGACCGGCCCCGACGGCGCGCTGTGCGTCGGGGCGCCGGAGACCGTGGCCGCGAAGATCGTCCGCACCGCGCGGGCGCTCGACCTCTCGCGCGTCAACGTGAAGTACAGCAACGGCACGCTGCCGCACGACCTGCTGATGCGGAGCATCGAGCTGTTCGGCACGCAGGTGGCGCCGCGCGTCCGCGACGCGCTGGGAGGCGCGGCGGCGATCCCGCGCTGAGCGCGCGCACAGCCCACGCCAGCTGCTGGCGCGGGCAGCCGCCGGAACCCACTCCCTGCACCGGAGAGGCTGCGCGGATTCCTTCGCGTTGCAGACGCGGGCGAGGCCCCGATATAGTGCCCCTGATTGTTCGGGACGAGGCGGCATCCTCCTCTCCGATGTCCGGTTGACGGGAGAACCTGATGCGAGTGCCGAGAGGATGGGTCTTCTGTGTGGCGGGACTGACGGTCTGCCTGCTGGGCGCGGCGCTGGCCCGCGGCCAGGCCGGCTCTGCCGCTCCAGCCGAGCAGAGGCCGCTCCTGTCGGAGCACGCCTTCAAGAACGTCCAGGTGCTGCGCGGGATCCCCGTCAAGGAGTTCATGGAAACGATGGGCTTCTTCTCGGCCGCCCTGGCGCTGAACTGTTCGGATTGCCACGGTGAGACCGGCGGCTGGGCCGACTATGCCAACGACACCCCGCTCAAGCAGATGAGCCGGCGGATGATCGTGATGGTGAACGCGCTCAATCGCGCCAGCTTCGGTGGGGCGCCCGCCGTGACGTGCTACACCTGCCATCGCGGCAGCCCGCGGCCGAAGGTGATCCCGAGCCTGGCGCAGCAGTACTCCGTGCCGCCGGACGTGGATCCCGACGAGATCCAGCCGCTTCCGGCCGCGCGGGCGACGTTGACGGCCGAGCAGATTCTGGACCGGTACATCGAGGCGATCGGCGGCGCGGCGGCTGCGGCCAGGCTCACCAGCTATACGGCCAAGGGGATGTACGAGGGGTTCGATTCCGATTTCGAGCAGGTGCCCGTGGATATCTACGCCAGGGCGCCGGACAGGCGTGCCACCGTCATCCACATGCGCGCGGGCGAGAGCATCACCACCTATGACGGCCGGGAGGCGTGGGCTGCGGGCCCGCCCGATCTGACGCCCGTGACGCTGATGTCGCTCGTCGGGGAGAGCCTGAGCGGCGCCCGCCTGGACGCCCAGCTGGCGTTCCCCGGCCAGATCAAGCAGATCCTGACGGACTGGCGAACCGGCTTCCCGCCGCTCAGTATCGACGATCGCCCGGTGGCGGTGATCGACGGAAGGACACGGGAAGGGTCCCGCGTCAAACTGTATTTCGACAACGAGACGGGTTTCCTGGTGCGATCCGTGCGCTATTCGACGACGGCCGTGGGCACGGTGCCAATTACGGCCGTGTACTCCAACTACCGCGATGTGCCCAGCCTGGGCGTGACGATCCCCTATACGTGGCAGGTGACCTGGACCAACGGGCGGGGCACGTACAACATCACGTCCGTGCAGCCGAACGTCGCGATCGAGGCAGCCAGGTTCGGCAGACCCACGCCGCCGACGCGAGCGCCGAACTAGCGCGGATTTCGTTTCCGTGGCGCGAGTCCGCGCCAGCTACTGGCGCACACCCGTGTCGGAACGCCCTCCGTCGTCGCCGCCGCGCTGGGTATCACGCATGGTCGTGCCGTCGGCAAAGTCGACCTTGTTGAAGCGTCCG
>Ga0194128_10002349_pt1 | contig 30765 bp, 26 predicted proteins | sample TA2KigCa65mmetaG_FD_148650 | JGI IMG/M metagenome (GOLD analysis project Ga0194128, IMG submission 148650) | Freshwater microbial communities from Lake Tanganyika, Tanzania - TA2015037 Kigoma Deep Cast 65m | ecosystem: Environmental > Aquatic > Freshwater > Lake | place: Tanzania: Lake...
GTAGAAGTTGAAGTGCGTCGAGACGCGATGGCGGGAGCGCAGGTGCAGCAGGACGGCGCCATCGGCGAGCGGTTCGAGCTCGTACTCGCCTTCGAGCACGTCGAAGTGCGGGCCGCCGACGGTGACGTGCTGGTCGAGCGTGTGCGGCGGGATCGTGTCGGCGTCCGCGTGGATCGAGAACACGAGCTTGCGCGGCGGCTCCCAGTGCGTGATGGTCTCGACGAAGAGCACGCTGCCTTCGAAGGTCGCGTGCCGCACGCCACCGACGCCCCCGTGGGAGAGCGTCGCCTCGAGCGGACGCGGGAAGCCGAGCGCGTGACTCAGCGCGAAGTGATGCTCGTGCTCTTCGAAGCGCGGCACGCGCTCGATCTGCTTCCAGATCGCTTCGCTCGTCGCCTCGATGCGGATCGTGTTCTCGATCGTGCGGACCTGCTGCTCGGTTCCAAGGCGTGTCTCGATCGGACCCGCGAGGTAGGGGAGCAGCGCGATGCAGGGCAGCGTGGCGCCGCTGCCGTGCTTGCCGGAGCGGCGGCGAACATCGGCGATCGCGCCCGCGAGCAGTCCGCCCAAGAGCGAGAGTCCGACATAGAGCGGGAGCCATAGGAAGATGCAGATCAGGCCTTCCCACGCGAGCGCGAGCGACACGGCCAGCGCGAGGAGGCCGGAGACGACGGCCATGGAGAGCCGCGGGATCCATGTCATGGGGACGCGCCGCTCCGCGAGCGCGACGGTCACGAATCCGAGCGAGAAGGGGACGGCGAAGATGAAGCTCGCCGTCATCACTTCGAGAAAGCGCGACATCGCGTCGGAGCCGAACAGCGCGCGCGCCATGAGCCCATGCCCCGCGCCCACCGCGACCGGTAGCACGAAGCGCTCCACAACCTCGGCCGCGCGGCGGCGTTGGCGTTGACGGTTGTACGCGTCGAGGTCCTCCTCGCTCATGCGAGCGGACGGTAGCGCGTGCGGTCGGAGGGATCCACGCACTGCCCGGACCGCTGCTAGAGCGCGCTCGGCGCGCTGGAGCTCGCGAGTGGGAAGGAGCTTCCGAGTCGACTCTCTCCTGCGGCCCCTCGGACGGTGCGAGGCACGGCGAGTGGACATGACGCCGCCATGGTTTCAGAGCGGCTTCGCGCGCGGTCGAGAGGACCTCGTCGAAGCAACCGAGCGCTTCCGTGCGGAGCGCCTTCGACGCCCCCCCTGAACATGCACCATCGCAGGCCGTCCGGCTTCACTCTCGTGGAGTTGATGATCGTCGTCGCCATCATCTCCGTGCTGGTCGGCTTCGCCGTGCCGCGCTTCCTCGCTGCGCGTCGCAGCGCAAACGAGACGAGCGCGATCACGGTGATGCGTTCGATCGTAGGCGCGCAAGTGTCCGTGCAGTCGGCGGGCTCGATCGACACCGATGCGGACGGTCAGGGCGAGTTCGGCTATCTCGGCGAGATCACGGGAACGCGCCCCGCGCGCGTGTCCGTGGCCGGAACTCCCGCGGCCGGCGTGGCTGGAACGCACGAGCTCAATCCCTCGCCGCTCCTGCCTTCGATGGGGCAGGTGAGTCAGTCGGTGGTCACGCACTCTGGCTACATCTTCCAGATCTGGCTGCCGGCGTCGGGCAACGCGCCGATCGCGGGCATCGCCGAAGATGCCGATGGTGGGAAACAGAGCGGTCCCTTCCCGGACGCCAACGCGGGCGAGACGCGCTTCTGCGCCTACGCGTGGCCGGTTCGCGCGGGCTTCACGGGCTCGCGCGTGTTCTTCGCCAACCAAGAAGGCGTGATCCTCGAGATGCCCAACCGTGGTGCGGCGCAGTACTCCGGGATCGGAGCCGGTCCCGACTTCGACGCGGCCTTCGCGACGGCGGGCGACATGAGCGCTGGCTTCGCGCGCGGCGTGAACGCGGCGGACGGCAACACTTGGCGCCCTGTGCAGTGAGCCGACCGCGAGCGACGATCCACATGAGCGCAAGCACGGCGAAGCACAAGTTGCAGGGTATCGAAGCCGCGCGCGGCGTTGCGGCGTCGCTCGTTGTCGTGTACCACGCTGCACGCCACCTCGAGGTCAACGGCCTCGGGCTCCCTTGGGCGGCAGGAATCGAGAAGTTCGGCCACGCCGGCGTCGATTTCTTCTTTGTGCTGTCCGGCTTCATCATTCTGTTCGCCCATTGGGATGATGTGGGAGTTCCGGCCGCGCTCCCGCGTTATGTGGAACGCCGCTGTATGCGCATCTTTCCGCTGTACTGGCCGGTACTGGCCGTGAGCCTCGCGGCGGCGATCTTCGGCTCGCGGGCGCTGCAGCCGAGTGTTGGTACGCTGCTGGCGAACACGCTGCTATTGCCCACCGACGATGAGCCGGTCCTCGGAGTCGCTTGGACGCTTCAGCACGAAATGCTGTTCTATGCGCTGTTTGCCACGCTGCTCTGGTCGCGGTCGTTGGGGGGCATGCTGTTCGCGACATGGTTGGCGTGGGCGCTCGCGGTGTCGTGCGGAGCGCTCGATCGTCTCGACGGAGGCTTCGGCCGCGTCGCCAGCTCGGCCTACAACGCCCAGTTTGCGCTCGGAATGGCGGCGGCGTGGGTCACGCGTCGCGGCCGCGTGCGGCAGGCGGGTTGGCTTGCGCTGCTCGGTGCCGCGAGCTTCTTCGCCGTTGGGATTGCGGAGAGTCGCGGCAGGGTCGACGGGTATGGCGATTTCGCGCGCCTGCTCTACGGCGTCGCGGCCTGGCTCTTCGTGATCGGTCTGGTCGAGTACGAGCGTGCGACGAGTCTCCACCTGCCCCGACTGCTCGCATTGCTTGGCAAGGCGTCGTACTCGGTGTATCTCGTGCACCTCTTGTGTCTGGGAATCGTCTACAGGATTCTCGAGCGCCTCGGCGCGACGCGCATCGATCCGCACCTGTTGCTCGCCGTGCTGGTCGCGAGCGGCATCGCGGGCGGTGTGCTCGTGTCGGTGTGGATCGAGTACCCGTTGATGGGGCAGGCGCGCAATTTGTGGGCCCGTGCTGCTGGACGGGGCAAGGCGGTGACGCAGTGAAGCTGTTCTCATGTCGCCCGCGCACGCTCTGGATCGCCTTGCTCTATGTGGCTCTGGTGCACGCGGTGCTTTGCTTGGCCATCGCGAAGACGAATTTCCTCCCGTTGGCGCGCAAGACGCTCGGCCTCGATCCTCCCGAGGAGCGCAGCGTCTCGCAGTACCAAGCGATGCTGGGCTGGTTCGTGCGGGACCGACAGGTCCCCGAGAACGCTGTCGTCCTGCTGGGCGACAGTCTGATGCAGGATCTCGACTCAACGCATCTCGGCCGCGAAGTGCACTCGTTCACTCTCGGTGGCACGACCGTTTTGGTGCTGCTCGAGGCCATGCCGGGACTCGGCTGCCTGGAGCACGCGAAGGTTGCCGTACTCGGCGTCGGCGCCAACGACCTGAAGTACCGCAGTCTGGCGCAGATCCTCGCCGACTACTCGCTGCTGCTCAACGCTCTGCCTCCCGAGCTCGATGTCGTCGTCGTTCCAGTCTTGCCCGTGGACGAGCGCGCACCGAATGTGGCCGCACGCCCGTATCTCTCGAATCGACGCATCGGCGAGCTCGATCACCTGCTGTCGGCCCGCGCGTTGGCGCGGCCGCGCACGCGACGGGTCGATGTCCGCGAGTTGCTCGCTCCCGACGGGAGCCTGCGCTCCGATCTGCACTCGGGCGACGGCTGGCATCTCTCAGACGAAGGCGATGTGCTGCTCGGTCGCGCCATTGCGCGCGAGCTCGACGCGCTCTCCCGCTAGCTCGCGCCCTTCACGGCGTCCACGCCACGGTCCAACCGCTCGAGAGGTTGAATGTGCCAGCCGTGCAGTAGGACGGGTCCGGGTTGCGATACCAGACTTGATAGGTGCGTGTGCCTCCGAGCGCCGGAACCATGCCTTTCACGGAGATCGGCACATCGCTCGAAGACGAATACTGGGCGAAGTTCCCGACTGGCAGCTTGGCCCCGAGGCGGATCACCGAGCCGCCCGTGCACCGCAAGCCGTCGCCGAACACCTGACCGGCGCCGTTTCCGAGTTGGTCCGTGCCTTGGAAGAAGAGCACGCTCGTGTTCGGCACGGGAAACACCGAGAGCGTGAATGTGTCGTTCGAGAGCGAGCTGGAGCCGCTGCCTAGCAGGCGCGCACCTAGTCCGATCGAGCTCGCGCAACCGCTGCCGTCCGTGGTCGAGTTGCCGCACGGGCACGGCGTCGCGCTGCCATCGCCGAGACAGAAAGCCGAGCCATTCGCGGGCGCTGCGAGCGCTTGCCGGTAGAACTCCCAGTTTGCCGGACCGAGGGCCTGCAGCAGCGCGAGCGCGTCGTGGCCGATGCCCGCGGGAGTGTTCCACTCATGGCCGATCCCCAGCTGCAGCATTTCGTCGTGCAGCAGGGTGTGGTTGGCGAGCATGCAGTCGAGCTGGCCCGTCGCCATGCGCAGACGGATGCCGCTCGAGATGATCGTCGCGACGCCTTGGGCCGCGAGCGTGCGCGGCGTGTTCGCGAGGTAGTAGGCCGGATCGCTGCCCCAGACGCTCTCGTAGATCTGCAGTCGCATCGCGAGCGGCGCCGTGCTGCAGGGCGGCTCGTCGAGGAAGTCGAGTTGCAGGGGGCCCGCGCCGAGCAGCGAGGCGGCGCCGAAGAGGTGCGGAAACCGGAACGCGAAGCGACCCGTGCCTTGCCCGCCCATGCTGAAGCCCTCGACGATGCGGCCCGCGCGCGTGCCGAGAGTGCGAAAGCGCGCGTCGATCTCGGGCAGGAGCTCCTGAATGACGACCGTCTCCATCGGCACCGTGCCGTCCTTGGAGTTGGTCCACATGCTGCTCGGCATGCCGTTCGGAAACGCGACGAGCAGCGGCGGGATCAAGCCTTGCGCAATCGCGCTGTCGAACCACGCCGAGAGTTGCGAGATCGGCGCGGTGGGACTGCCCGAGCCGTGTAGCCAGTAGAGGACGGGAAAGCGCCGCGTCGGTTGAGTGTCGTAGGCGGGCGGTGTCCAGACGTGGTAGCTGACGAGCGCGCCCGCGGCCGCGCTCTGGAATGTGCGGTACTGGACGCGCGGCGCATTGACGGGCGCGGTGGTCCACTGTGCGGAGGCCGGCTCAGCCAGAGCGAGGAAGGCGAGCACCGAGCCCAGCAGGGTCGTGACTCGTCGCGCGAGCGCTCGCAGGTATGTCACCTGACGGGCGCGGGGAGCGAGCGGGAAGGCGCTTGTCTCGTCAGGTTTCACGGGCTCCTCCGATTCTACGCGGCCGGAACCCGCTCGGGCGGCGGTGGTCTCGCTGCCATGCGGATTGATCGGCCGAGCCCTTGGGCAGGTGGTCCCTGTGTTGCCGTGCGGGGGGCTGTCGCGGAGCGGTGCCCTGACAGCCAGCCCAGCCTGTTCGCAGGCCCGCACGAGGCCATGAAGCAGCGCTGATGGTCGCGCTTCGCGCAACGGAATTGGCTCGTGGACGGAACGCGCCGATCCTCTCCTGCATCCCCTTGCTGACCGTCGGAGGCGCGCTCGTGGGCTGGCGTGGACTTCGAGGTGCCGCGTGGGTGGCTCCTTCGTTCGCGCTCGGCGAGTGGCTCGCGCTGGCCGCACTCAACGGAGGCGAGCCGGGAGTCTGGCCGCTCGGTCTGCTCTTCATCGCGCTCACTCACGCGCCCGCTCTTGGCATCGGACTCGTGCTCTCGCGGCGTGCGTCCGCGCAGGATTCCCGCAGCTGACGCCGATAGCATGCGCCCATGGCGGGCAAAGGGCAGGGCAGGGGGAGCATGCAACCTGCGGTGGTGCTCGCATTGCTGGTCGGCGGGTGGCTGCGACTCACGGCGCTCGATGTGCATTCCCTATGGATCGATGAGTGCGGCACGCTCGGAGTCGCGCTCGGGCCGGACCTGCTCGAGGCGCTGCGCGCGGATCGGCATCCGCCGCTCTCTTTCACTGCGTTTCGCGCCTGGGTTTGGCTCTTCGGCGAGAACGACGCCGCCGTGCGCGCGCTGCCTGCGCTGGTCTCGTGCGTCACGCTGGTGCTCTTCGCGGTGTGGAGCGCACGAGCTGTCGGAGGTGTGCGTTCCGCCGTGGCGACATGGCTGCTCGCTGTCGCTCCGTATCAGGTTTGGATGGCGCAGGAAGTGCGCATGTACACGTTCGTCGAGCTGGGTGCGGTGCTGGTGCTGCTAGGAGGCGAGTGGAGCCGAGAGAGGCGAGTCGCGGGCTCCGTCGTCGTGGGACTCGGCGTCGCTGTCGCATTCGGAGCGCACTATCTCGGCGTTTGCGTCGCCGGTCTGGCGCTCACTGCGGGCTCGAGTTGGCGTGAGCGACGGCATGCTGCACTCGGAGCTGCGCTGGGCATGCTCGCGTGGCTGCCGTGGCTCCTGTTTGGCCTGCGTGAGCAGATGCAGTCTTCTTGGGGCGATACCGTCAAGCTGTCCGCGCGCGATCTCGCCGAGCTGGGACCCCGCTTGTTCGCCGTCGAGCTCGATGCGATTCCGAGCGCGTGGCGTCCCGCGGCGTATGTGTGGGGGGCGCTGTACTGGCTGACCCTGGTGCGCTGCGCTTGGCTCGCGCGGGAGGACCGCGCGGCGCGGGTCGCCTGCTTCGCGCTGGCGCTGCCCGTGTTGTTCACATTGTTCACGCAGGCCACGGTCGGCGGCGGCTTCCAGACGCGCTACCTGATCGCCGCGACTCCGGGTGCTGCGCTGGCCGCTGCATGCGGGCTCTCTTCGCGGCGCGCTTGGACCACGCCAGTCGTCGGCGGGCTGCTCGCCTTCGCGCTGTTCGCGCACTCCATGCTCCTGCGCCAACGCAACCTGCGCGAGGACTATGCGACGGCATGCGCGGAAGTCGCATGCGAGTGGCGCCCGGGCGATGTCGTGATCTCGATCACAGGCTTGGAGGAACTGTTCGAACTTGCTCCCCTGCGACACTACTTGCGCGAGCGCCCCGACATCCTCGCGACGGTGCAGACATGGAAGCAGCTCGAGACGCGACTCGAATACACCGTGTCGCCTTCCGCTCGCATCCACCTCGTTCATCGCGAGTCCGGCTACGCATGGGCCGAGCGGGATCGACTGGCCTCACGTTTGGTGCTCGTGGAAGCGAGCCCACGGCGGGAGCGCATCGAGCGTTCGCTGTGGCGCCGGGGACCTTAGGGCGGGGCCAGTCGCTATCCTTCGCACCTCATGCGAAAGGCAGTCTGGCTCGCGATGACTCTGGCTTCAGCTTCATGTGCGACGGTTCCCGAGCAGTCGGATGTGGTTGCGGCGCGAAAGGCATGGCATGCGGAGCGCATCGACAAGCTGCGCGAGGAGGATGGATGGCTGACATTGGTCGGCCTCGACTTCATCGAGGATGGAGCCGTTACGCTCGGAAGCGCGGAGAGTGCGACCTACAGCTACCCCAATTGCGCGGACGCGCTCGTCGGGACGCTGCGAGTCGACGGCGACGAGGTGTGGTTTCGCTACGAGGGTCTCGAGACCGAGGAGCGACTTGCGGCGGATGACATGGGCGCTCCGTCCGTGATTCGCAGTGGCAGCGTGTCGTTCACGCTCGTGCGGCGCAATGCCCGACTCGCGCTGCGCGTGCGCGACAATGAGAGCCCCGTGCGGACGCGCTTCCTTGGACTGCAGCTGTTTCCGTACGACCCAGACCTCGTTGTTCGAGCAGAGGTCGTGCAGGCGGAGCCGGGCGCTCGGCTTGCCATCACGAACGTCACGGGCTTTCTAGAAGAGCAGGCACTCGCTGCGGAACTCGAGTTCGAGCTCGACGGTACGCGCGTGCGCTTCGCGGCGACCGCGGGTTCCGACGGGCGACTGTTCGTGGTGTTCGGCGATGCGACCAACGGGAGCGAGACGTACGCAGCCGGCAGGTTTCTCGATCTTCCGGCACCCGTCGACGGCGTCACGACCCTCGACTTCAACCGTGCAACGAACCCGCCGTGTTCGTTCACGGCGTTCGCGACATGCCCGCTCCCTCCTCCCCAGAATCGACTGCGCATCCCGATACGCGCGGGTGAGCTGGCCCCGACGACACGCCACTGAAATGGCGCCGGTGAGCGCCGCGGCGTAGCTTGGGTGCATGAAGTTGCCGACGATCGCTGCTGCGCTCCTGCTGCTCGCTTCCTGCACCCGGCCGAGTGAGACTGCACCGGCCTCGCCGACTCCGTCCGTGGACGGGGAGTCGCGCGCGAACACCGCCATCGTTCCCGCGACGCGTACGGACCCTTGGATTCTCGAGCGACAGGCCGAGTGCGTCCGGCGTGCGCGGGAGAGCGCGCAGGCCAGCGTGATCTTCGTCGGCGACTCGATCACGCAGGGCTGGGAGGATGGTGGCGCGGAGCACTGGGCGCGCGCATTCGCTCCCATGGGAGCTCTCAACCTCGGCGTCAGCGGCGACCGCACGGAGAATGTGCTGTGGCGGTTGGAGCAGGCGCCGCTCGGACGACTGCAGCCCAAGGTGATCGTGCTCCTGATCGGCACGAACAACCTCGGCCACGGGACGCACACGGGCGAGGAGACGCTGGCCGGAGTGCGGCGCGTGATCGAGACGCTGCGCCAGCAAGCGCCGTCGGCGCGGATGCTGGTGCTCGAAGTCTTCCCGCGCGGGGAACGCTTCAATCCGATGCGCGGCGAGCTCGCGCAATTGAACCAAGCGCTGCGTGCGCGCGCCGCGGAGCTCGGTTGCGAGGTCCTCGCGCTCGGCGATCGCTGGGTCCGGGCCGACGGCTCGATCTCGACCTTGGACATGCCCGATCACCTGCACCTCTCGCCCGCGGCCTACGGCCAGTGGGCCGACGCACTCGAGCCCCTCGTGCGAGCAAGCCTGCGTCGCTAGCGGAAAGCCTGTGACGGTCCCCGGCGCAGACGCGCGCGTCTCAGGGGCAGGCGCGGAACTGCAGGGCGTTGGACATGCCGACGCCGCCGAGCGAGGCCGAGTCGCGGTACCAGAACTGCGCGTAGACATCGACTCCGATCGCGAGCGCCGGGTCGAGCCCCGAGCGCAGGTGCGTGTTGAAGTCGAAGGCGAAGGTGCCGCTGCAGTCGTCGGCGCCGACATTGCCGCCCGAGCTCGGGAGCACGATGCGCTTGAGCGGCGAGGCGGCGCACTTCGTGCCGCCGAAGAAGGCGCTCGCAGCCGGGGCCAGACCGTAGAACAGCAGGCCGTTGCGCTGGTTGATGATCTGCGTCGCACTGACCGTGAACGGCGCGAGGTTCGTGAGGCTCGGCGTTCCGGAGGAGCCGACGGCGGGAGTGCAGCCTTGGCTGTTCACCTTCGCCGTGCAGTAGGCGACCGGCGCCGGGCAGTTGAATGTGCCGGGACCGACCTGCACGAGCTGCACATCGTCGATGTTCCAGCCGCCGAACACGATGCCCGCGTCGCTTTGCAGCGTGAATTCGAGCTGCACCGAGGGATTTCCGGCGGCGAGCGCCGTGATGTCGAGGTCCATCGGAACCCACTCGGTGTCGATGAAGTCGCCCGTCGTCGGGTTCATCCACACGACCGTGCCGTTGACCTTGACGCGCGCCTTGTCGTGCAGGGCCGACTCGATGGTGAGCCAGCGGCGGAACTGCAGGCGCACATTCGTCGCGCTCGAGCAGTTGATCACCGGCGAGCGCAACCAGCAGTGCGAGCCGTTGTTGTAGTCGCCGAACCATGTGCTCTGGGTGCCGAGGTCATTGCCCCAACACTTCGCGCCGCTGAACGCCAACGGCGGGTCGCCGGACTCGCCCACGGGGCTCGACCACTGCCAGTCGTTGGCGCCGCTGTAGCTGCCCGTGCCCCAGCCGCCGGTCGTGGTGCCCTCGAAGTCGCTCGCGTAGAACACGGTGCGCGTGCCGACGAAGAACTTCCACGGCGGAGTGCCGGAATCGACGCCCTCGGGCGCGACTTCGACATTGCCCGCGGAGTCGAGGGCCTCGATCCAGTACCAAACCTCGCGCGGCGAGCCGAAGGTCGGGATCGATGCGCTCCACGAGCTGCCGCTCGCCGTCATGGGCCTAGACTGCCAGGTCTGCCCGAGGTCGCCGGTGTAGTGAACGGTCGCGGACGCGACGCTCGCGCCGCCGCTGGCGCTGATGGTCGCGCTCACCACGAAGGGACCGGTCGCATCGGTCGTGCTCGGGAGCGGCGCGTGGGTGATCGTCATGTCGAGCGGCTCTGCGAGGGTCACGCCGCAGGCGACCACGCCCTTGACGATCATCTGGGCGAGGTCGAAGTCGTTCGTGGAGATCGGGAACGCGTCCGAGGGCGTGTGGATCTGCGTGAAGTACTGGCCGAGATCCTCGAAGAAGAACGCCGCGGGGAAGCCGGCGCCATGGAAGGTCGCGTGGTCCGAGCTGCCGGCGAGCAACGAGCCGGTCGTCGAGGCCCAGCCCGTGACATAGCGCGGCGCCGTTGCGAGGCAGAAAGCCGTGAGCGGCCCCGAAGTGTTGTTGACGGCGAGGTCCGCGTCGCGCGCGTCGTTCGCGGCGCGGTACGCGATCATGTCCATGTTGAGCATGCCGACGACCTGCAGGCCCTGCTGCACCATCTGCTGCGCGAGCGCGCCGGATCCGAGCAGGCCGTATTCCTCGCCGGAAAACCACGCGAGACGGATCGAGTTCTCGAACGGACCCTTGCCCGCGAGCACGCGCGCGATCTCGAGCACGCCCATGCTGCCGCTGGTGTTGTCGTCCGCGCCGGGCGCCGACGCATTCGTGCCCGAGCTGTAGTTGCGCGTGTCGAAGTGCGAGCCGAACACGATGTAGCGATTGGGGTTTCGCGCGCCGGGAATGTCGACCACGATGTTCGTGCCGTGCTGCGAGCTCCACTGCTGGGTGGTGGGCGCGTAGCCCAGCGTCTGTAGGCGCGAGAGGAGCTGCGTCCGCGCTGCATTGAAGTTCGCGAGGTTCTGCGAGTCGCGGTTCGTCCAGGTCGACGAGAAGTACTGCGTGTTCGTCTGCAGGTTCGTCTTCGAGACTGCGTCGACGAGCGACTGAATGCGCGGGTCGGCGTTGACGAGCGCGGCCGGCCCCTGCGCGGTGCTGCTCGGACTCGCGACCTGTCCGCTCGACTGGCCAGGCGACGCGCTTGCGAACGCGGCGAGCGGAGAGCCGGGCGCCGGAGCGGGCACCGCTCGCATGGCGCCGCGCGGCACGGCCGTGTGGCCGCCGTGACATGTGCGGCCCGGTCGCAGGCTCTCGGGGTATTCGTCGAGATCGACGGGGACGCTGACCACGGCCTGACGACCGTGGCGGTAGAGGATCGTCCCCGCCGCATCGATGTCGCTGCGCACATCGGCCTGGGCGAGGTCGACGACGAACAGCGGGTCGGAGGCTCCGAGGCCCGCGAGCTCGGTCACGGTGGTCCCGCGCTCGCGCAGCGTGGCGATGTCGCCAGGCGAAAGCGCTCCGACCAAGAAGTCCCCGGCATCGAACCAGACCTCGCCGGCCCGGCACAGGCGATCGCGCAGGAGGACATCGTGGGCGTGCTCGACCGTCACTGGCACTGGGCGCGGCGGAACGGGCGACTGCGGCAGGGCGGCGGCGAGCAGCAGGGCTGCTTCGAGAGGGGTGCTGTGCATCTGGGGCGGGCTACTGAATGGGACGCCATCAAGGATAGGGCAGTGCGGGCAGTCGGGGGAGGTCCAGAATCCCGATGCGGGGCGCTGCGGACGGTCGCTGCCGGAAAATTGGTCGCCGGAGCAGAACCGCCACATCGGCCAGATCGTCAGCTTTGGAGAGCCAGACGCGCAAGCACGGTTCCCCGGACGCGAGGGGCGGGGTGCCGGGCTTTCTCGTCCATCTCGCCCACCAGCCCATGCCGATCCTCGCTCACGCTGCGTTCGTCGCGACTCTGTCTTCGTCGTCGCCCCTCCAGTCCCAGGTTGCGCCGCTCGAGCGCGTAGCGCTGCGGCCCGTCGCGGTCGTGCACGGCGGTGACAGCGAGTTGATCGAGAAGCTCAAGCGCGTGGGGGAAGTGTGGTTCGATGCGGGTCCGTTCCTCGTCGGTGCTCTCGCCGAGCGCGACATGAACGCGCTGCGCGGGCGCGAAGTGGAACTCGCGATCCTCGACGGGATCGGCGCGCAGGACGAGCTGTTCGTCGTCGACCTGCGCGACGAGCATGTACGCGAGGACATCGACGCCGCGGCGCGCGTCGAGTTCGCGCGCGAAGGGCTGGCACTCGTGAGCGTGCCGCAGGGCTTGCCGGAATACCCGGAGAGCCTGCGGCCGGGGCGCACATGTCACGGCGGCCACACGGCCATCGCGCGCACCCCGATGCGGCCGCTGGCTCCGCTCTCGGTGCCCAGCTCCGGAGCGAACGCACTGCTCGCGGCCGATCCGCGCATCCAGTCGCTCGTCGATCAAGTGAACAAGGCCAACCTGCAGGCGTCGGTGCAGTCGTTCACGACCTTCACCAACCGTGACTCGCAGAACCTCGCGAACTTCAACGCGGGCAAGGCGCAGCTCGTCGCGCAGCTGCAGGCGCTCGGATTTGCGCCCGTGAGCGAGAGCTGGAGCGCATCGCACGGCACGAACATCGTCGTCGACATCCCGGGCGCGGTGACGCCGAACCGCTTCGTCGTGATCGGCGCGCACTTCGACACGCGCAACTATTCCGGTGGCACCTCGGCCGTCGGGCGCGGCGCCGACGACAACACCAGCGGCAGCATGGGCGTGCTCGAGATCGCGCGCATCCTCGCGGTGTCTCCGATGGCGTTCGCGAACTCGGTGCGCCTGGTGTGGTTCTCCGGTGAGGAGTACGGCCTGCTCGGCTCTGGCGCCAACGCGGACAACATGGTCGCGCAGGGCAAGCAAGTCCTCGGCATGCTCAACATGGACATGATCGCGTACCGTGCGAGCTCGGATGTGCGCGACTGCGACTTCGCGACGAACAACACGTCCCCGGCACTCACGAGCTTCTGCCTGCAGACCGCGCCGCTGTATGTGCCGAACTGGGCCGCGACCAGCGGCAACCTGAGCGCGGGCAGCTCGGACCACGCTGCTTACAACTCGGCCGGCATACCGGCTGCGTTCTTCTTCGAGGATCTGACGCAGTACTTCTCGCAGATCCACACGAGCGCGGACGCCTACCCGACATCGACGAACGACTTCGACCTCGCGCAGATGATCTGCAAGGGCGTGCTCGCCTGCGGAGCGACGCTCGCGGATCCGGTCGACCTCTCGATCGCGCACACGGAGCTCGCGGACACGACCGATGCGCTCGGTCCCTACGCGGTGCAGGCGAGCGTGACGAGCCTGTACGGTTCGACGGTCAGCGGCGCGACCTTGCACTATCGCGTGCGCGGTGCGGCGACATGGACTGCGCTCACGATGACGGGTATCGGCGGCGGGAACTGGCGCGGGCTCATTCCGGCGCAGGGATCGCCGCAGGTGATCGAGTACTACATCGAGGCGCAGGACAACCTCGGCGCCGGCGAGGTTGCGCCGAAGGGCGCCGACACGGGCTCGACGCCCTATGATTTCTTCGTCGGCACGCGCTTGGTCCTGTACGCGACGGGCTTCGAGGAAGCGACGGACAACGGCTGGACGCACGCGCAGGTCGCGACGCAGGACGACTGGCAGCGCGGCATTCTCTTCGGCAAGGCCGGCGATCCCGCGAGCGCCTTTGCGGGCACGCGCGTGTGGGGCAACGACCTCGGCCCGACGGGCTGGAATGGCTCCTACGCGAACAATGTGAACAACTGGCTACGCTCGCCTGCGATCGATTGCTCGGGCGCGCCGCAGGTGTTCCTCGAGTTCCGTCGCTGGCTCACGGTCGAGGCTTCGCAGTTCGACAAGGCGCGCATTCGCGTCAACGGCACGCAGGTGTGGATCAATCCGGCGGCGAGCGACCTGCTCGACACGGCGTGGGTGCCGTTCCAGCTCGACATTTCCGCGCTCGCGGCCGACAATCCGTCGGTGCAGGTCGAGTTCAGTCTGCAATCCGACGGCGGCCTGACCTTCGGCGGCTGGAACATCGATGAGTTTGCCATCGTCACGCTCGGGCCAGGCAGCAGCGTGTGTCCCGCGGCCACGGCGTACTGCACGGCGAAGACCAACAGCCAAGGCTGCACGCCCCAGATCGCGGCGAGTGGCTCGGCGAGCGCGGCGTCCTCCGCGCCCTTCACGATCAGCGGCACGAATGTGATCAACCAGCGCTCGGGGCTGCTCTTCTACGGCTTCACGCAGGGTGCGAGCCTCTTTCAGGGCGGCACCAAGTGCGTCGCGGGCAGCCCCAAGCGCACACCGCTCGTCGACTCGGGCGGCAACACGGGAGCGGACGACTGCTCCGGCGTGCTCGCGATCGACTTCAACGCGCGCATTCAGTCCGGCGTCGATCCCGCGCTGTTCGCTGGCAACACGGTCTTCGCGCAGTGGTGGTACCGCGACGGCGCCGACCCGCAGGGCTTTGGCACGGGGCTCTCGAACGCGCTGCAGTTCCGGATCTGCCCCTGAGCGCGCGCGGGCGCTACAGTCCGCGCCGTGACGGCTTTTCCCGATCCTGACGAGTTCGCCTTCGTGCCTGCGCTCGAGGCGTGCTTCGAGGAAATCCTGCTCGAGCTGCACGCGCTCGGGCGGGATGCGTTCGTCGATGCGCCCGACGCGCTGTCCCTGCCCGGAGAGGGCTACGACGAGCGCGGCTGGCGCTACTTCACGCTGTTTGGCGGCGGAGCGCAGTGCGGTGCGAACCGCCGTCGCTGCCCAAAGACCACGCGCGCCTGCATGCTGGTTCCGGAGCTGGTGAACGCGGGATTCTCGCTGTTTCGTCCGGGGACGCGGCTCGCGCCGCATCGCGGCGAGCTCGACGGAACGCTGCGCTGCCACCTACCGCTCGTCGTACCGCGCGGGGATGTCGGCATTCGCTGCGGAGACGAGCAGCGCCGTTGGGAGCGCGCTCGCGCGCTGGTGTTCGACGATTCGCGCGAGCATGTCGCCTGGAATCTCGGTGAGGGCGACCGCATCGTCTTGCTGGTCACATTCCGCGGTTGAGCGCGACTTCAGCGTGCGCGCCGCAGCATGAAAAGCTCGACGGCGAGCGGTTCCTTCATGGGACGGACGATCTCGAGGCGGCCGATGGCGGCGCGCTGCCAGCCGGAGCCCTCGAGCCGCCGCACATAGTCGTCGAAGAACTCGCGACCCGCGCGGCCGCGCAGGTGGTGCGGCTCGCTGAAGAGCAGCACATCGAAGCGCGCGGCCCATTCGAACAGGCGCTCGTCGCCCCAGTGCGGATCGACGCCGCCGATCGAGATGTGCGTTTTCTCGGCGAGCTCTCTTGCGAATGTGCCGCGGTCGCGAGCGTGAGCGAGCAGTCCGTACTGGAGCCCCGCGGGTGCGACTTCTTCGGTCAGGTCAACCCAGCCGATGCGCTCCGTGGGGCCGACGGACTGGCCGACGAGCTCGAAGAAACGCTCCGACTCGTCACGAGCGAGACCGAGCGAGCGCAGGCGCCGGCTCCCTCGGAGGTCGCGTTGAGTCGCGAGCTCAACGAGCTGGTACTCGCGCACCTCGGGCTTCGGCGAGAGGAAGCCGAGCCTCTGTGAGAGCCACGCCGTGTCGAGGCCCGGCCATGCGGCGCACACGAGGACGGCGGTGGCGATGCTTCCGCTGCGCTGGAGTCGTGACTGGGGCAGCACTCCGCTCCAGCCGATGCCGGAGAGAGCCCACAGCGCGGGGCCGGCCGGAATCAGGAAGCGGGGGAGGTGGAACGGGTGTCCGAGAACGCCGACGAGCATCACGGCCGCGACGAAGAGCAGCGCGCGCACGGCGGGGCGACGCGCTTCGCGCACGGCGAGCAGCACGCCGATCGCAAGCAGCAGCGCCGCGCGCGGATTCGGCGCGAAGAAGCTCGTGATGTTGAGCAGGCGTACCTTCCACGAGGCTTGCACCATCTCCTGATTGCCCGTGATCCACTCGATGAAGGCGGTGCGATGTTCCGCCGCGCGCTCGAGGCCGCCCGGGAGCGGAAGCAGGAACCACCATGCGAGCAGGACCGAGGGCACGAGCGACATGTCGCGCAGGCTGGCGAGTGCGGCGCGGGCTCGTCCTCTGCGCGCGGCGAGACCGAACTCGACGAGTTCGTCGAGCGCGAGCCCCGCGGCGAGCAGCAGCCCGTAGTTGAACTTCGTGAAGAAGGCGAGCGCGAGTGCTGCTCCGGCAGCGAGGTCCGTTCGGCGGCAGGTCCTCGCGAGCGCGAGCTCGCGGCGACGGATCCACAGCCACAACGCGAGCGCTGTCGCGCAGGCGGCGGGAACCTCGAGCAAGACCGTCCCCGCGAAGCTCAGCGCCAAGGGCGACATCGCGGCGGCGAGCAGCGCGAGCCACCCGGCGGCTTCGCATCCGCTGGCGCGTCGCGCCACGCAGAACACCGCGAGAATCGTCGCGCACCACAGCAGCGTGCAGAAGACGCGCGCTCCATGCTCCGAGATGCCGAAGACGAACTGCTCCAATCCAAGGACGAGTGGAAACACGAACGGATAGCGCTCGCAATCGAGCAGCGCGTCCGCGAAGCCGCCCACATCGAGCGTGGCGAGCGCGCAGGTCATGCGCCATGCGGGGCCAGCGGCATGCATGGTCTCGTCCCAACCCCACGCGATGCGAGCGTCGAGGGGCAGGCACCAGACGAGCGCGAGCAGGGCGACAACGAGGAAGACGAGGCGCATGCGCTTGGCTAGGGTACGGGAGTGCGGGCCGGGCGTCGAAGCCTGCGGGTCGCTTGACCCTCGAAGCGGCCACTTCCATACTCGCCCGCGCTTTCATGCGCGCACATTGTCCGAGCTTCGAGGGTCGACGGTGAGCGCGCAGCGCTGGACCGCGTTCTCGCTGTCGCTCTCGGTCGCGCTGTGCAGCGCGGCGGCCGTGCTGTTCTGGCAGTCGCGCGTGCGCCGTCGCTCCGTCGAGCTCGAGATCGATACGCGCGGCTACGACCCGAAGGCACCGCCCGCGCTCGCTCCCGAAGAGGCTTCGGTGCCCACCGTGTTGGAGTGCGCGCATCCGCTCTACCCGCCGTCGACATTCCGGCGCACTCCGTGGGATCCGGCGGATTTCCCTCAGCCTACGGCGGCGCGCGGCAACCCGCTGCGCTTCGACCCGCAGTCCGGTTTCATGTTCTCCGGCGGGATGGACCGCCGCCGAGCGTGGGCGGAGCACCCCGAAGGCGGTTGGTCGGTGCGCACCAACAGTTTCGGTCTGCGCGACGACGACGAGCCGTCGGCGGAGCGTCCCGACCTGCGCCTCGTGGTGCTCGGCGATTCCCACACCTCCGGTTTCTGCAATAACCGCGAGAGTTTCGCGCAGCTTGTGGAGGCGCGACTCTCGTCGACACGCCAAGGGCAGCGCATCGAGGCGCTCAATGCCGCCGTCCCGGGCTACACCTTCCAGCACTACCTCGGCGCGCTCGAGCGCACGCTCGCGTTCGCGCCCGATGTGGCGATCATTGCGCTCTATGGCGGCAACGACTTCGGTGAGTCGCTCGGCCACCAGCACCGCGCTCACGGAACCGCTCGCGGCGATCTCGCGGCCCTTCAGGCGCGTCTCGCTGCGGCACAGGACCTCGATCCCGAGCTCGTCTCGCAGGCGCTGTTCTCCGTCGAGCAGTTTCGATTCGATCCGCCGCAGGTCGAAGTCGCGTTGCAGGCCGCGCGCGATGTGTTGACCGAGATTCAGGTCACTTGTACGCGCTTCGGCGTCATCCCGCTCTTCGTGTATGTGCCTTCCTCGCTCGAAGTCGAGTTCGAGCGTCGGCGCGAGCGCTTCGAAGCCGCGCTCGCCGCGCTGGGTGTGACGCGCGCGGACTGTGCGGTGCTCGATCGGCTCGCCGATAGCACGCTCGCGTTCCTCGCTTCGCGCGGCTGTGCGACTCTCGACCTGCGCCCCGCCTTCCGCATCAGCGCGGCGAAGCTCTACTGGGACGAGGACTTTCATCTCGCCGTCGAGGGCCATGCCCTTGCAGCTCGCGAAATCGCGGCGACTTTGGAGCACATGGTGCCGCCGGACGCTTGCCGCGTGCGTCGCGGCTCTCCGTCCCTCGATATCGAAGCGCGTCGTGCACTGTTCTCGCCTGGTGCCTGTGAGCCAGTGAAGTAGTGGGTTTTTTTCGACTGCGGCACAACGGGGATCCAAGGAGATTCGAGTCCATGAAGTTGCCTCGTGTTGCTGATCTCACGGCGCTCATCTGTCTCGTCGTCGGTACCGGATGTGCGACCTTCTCCGCAGCGCCACAGCTCTCCGATGGCACGCTGCTCGTGATCGGGGGCGGGCTCGACAACGATACGGCGCCGATCTACCAACGGTTCGTCGAGCGGGCGAGCGCGAGCGGCGAGGCGCGCATCGTGATCGTGTCCGCGGCCACGGGGCCGCAGGAGGAGGAGATCACGGACAAGACGGAGGCGCTGCGCGTGTGGGCGCCGCTCGTGCCGGTGAGTTCCGTGCGGCGCGAGACGAGCACGGAGGAGACCGTCGCAAGCATCGATGCCGCGAGCGCGCTACTCTTCACGGGCGGTGACCAGCAACGCATCACGGATCGCTATCGTCCAGCGGGCGCGGAAACGCCGGAGTGGCGAGCGATGAAGCGCCTGCTCGCGCGCGGCGGAGTGATCGCTGGCTGCAGTGCGGGCGATGCGATGATGGGGGAGTGGATGCTGAAGGGTGGCGGGAGCGCAGCCGCGCTCGGCATCGCGCTGCCGGTGGAGGTCGGCGAAGAGCCAGCAGCTCTCGGTCCGCGCACGGGGTCGGGCATGGCGTTTCTTCCGTGGGCGCTGACCGACTCGCACTTCTTCGAGCGCGATCGCGTGGGGCGACTCGTGGCGGCGCAAGAGCAACGCGGAATGCGCTTGGGCATCGGCGTCGGCGAGGACGCGTGCGTCGAGATCGACCTCGCGACCGGCATGCTGCGCGGCGTGGGCGTGTCGGAGTCGCTGATCGTCGACGCGTCGGGGCTCGTGCGGGACGGGGTGCGACGCGATGGCTTGCGTGCGCGTGTCGTCGGCGACGGGGAGAGCGTGTCGCTGGTCGAGTGGCTCGAGCGACCCGCGAACTCTCCCGTGCCGCGCCCTGCTGGCGAAGTGCGCGTCGTTCCGGTCGCGGAGCCTGGCCAGAATCGGCAGCTAGCACTGTGGCGCCTGTTTCGAACGGCGGGACGCGAGGGCGAACCTGCACAACGGCTCCAGCTCGACGGCTTCGAGGTGCTCGCGTGGCCAGCGGGTGACGGAGAAGTCGCCTTCGAGCTCGCCCCGCGCGCTCCCTGAAGCACGACACCCCGCCCGCGAGGCGCTTGGCTCGCGGACGGGGAGTCGGCAACACGGCGCTACTGATTTGCCGCGCGCCTGCGGCGTTCAGCCTGCGCTCACGGCAGGTTGAAGTTGAGGATCGAGTTCGTCACGTGCGGGGCGCCGATGCGCACCGCGGGGCTCGTCGGCGAGGTGTTGCAGCTGCCGAAGTCCTCGAACTGGCGGCCGAGGTTGATGCCGGCCCAGTCGTAGGCGGGGAAGCCGCCGATCGTCTCGCTGCCTTCGTACCACTCGAGCGAGTTGACGCCGGTGCAGCCGTTCGTGAGCAGCATCGAGCCGTAGTCGAAGAGCACCGTCTCCATGCCGGGGAACACGGCGGGGTTCGTCCACATGCCGATGCGCTTCTGCGTGAAGCGGGTGTTCGGCGTCATCTGAACTTGCGTGCCGCACATCCCCAACGCGTTGACGAAGGTGTTGATGAACTGACCGGCAGCGGGGACCATATTGGCGCACAGGCAGTAGGCGGCGAGCGCCGTGACCACGCCGTTTGCGGGCTCGCGGTAGGTGCAGATGTTCGCTCCTGCGGCCCAGTTGTTCCAGCGGAACGAGCCCTGCACGATCGGACCGTCGCTGATCGGCGTGTTGACCGTGGAGGGGACGAAGCCGGTGCCCGGGCCGACGATCGAGAAGCTCTTCGCGGGATCGAAGCCGCCCGGGGGAGCCGGACGCGCGGAGCTCGCGGTGTGGTGCACTTGGTCGCACTCGTGGCTCAGCGCCCACGCCACGCTCCACTGGCCCGTGCCGCAGTCGAGCGCGTAGTCGATGTGGCCAGAGACATAGAGGCGCGGGTATGTGCCGAGCGACGCCGGACGATCGAGCGGCGTGACGGGAACCGCGGCGGTGGGGAGGATGTCCCCGTTCAGGATGAAGCGCCACACCGTGAGGTTGATGGCGCCGGGGATGCTCGACTCCTTCCAGTTGCGCGAGTACTGCGCACGCAGGCCGCCCGACCAGTGGAGCGTGTTCGTCGGACAGTCGCGCAACTGCAGGCGGATGTTGTACTGGCCGCAGTAGACCGCGCCGCCGAGCATCAGCGGCTGCGGCGTGCCGAGATCGACGCAGTAGACCTTGTTGAGCGCGAGGTTGCAGTTGTCGAAGGCGAGCCAGCGCGCGTCGGTGCCAAGGATCCTGGGGAAGTTCGGCAGGACCACGCCGGCCGGAGCGCAGCAGGCACCGCCGTCGAGGTTGTCCGGGCCACACGCCTGAGCACTGGCGGGCGCGGCGGCGAGGGCGGCGGTGAAGCCGAGGGTGAGAGCGATGCGGGAGAGAGTCTGGAACATGGTGGGGAGTCCTCTTTTTCTTGAGCGGTTCAGGAGCGGGCCGAGCGCGGCCGTCACCCCCCAAGTGCGCCCATGGCCTCGCTATGGACACCTAACCCGGACGAAAACCGAAACGAGCCTCGAAAGCCCATTCTTGGGCTCAGGAAGGGCCATGCACGGCCCCTCGGCTCAGCCGAGTAGCCACCAGACGAGCAGGCCCGTCCCGCAAGAGAAACCGTTGGCCGCGAAGGAGCAGAGGAGGGCTCTCCCGAGGCCGAGGTCCCGGCGCAGAGCCAGCAGGCCGAGCCCTTCGACGAGTGCGATCCCGACCTCCGCCGCGAGCACGGAGCCGCTCCCGGGCCGGACCTCGTACTGCCACCAGGTGAACAGCGGATGCGTGAGCAGGTTCAGCGCCAGTGCGACGAGAGGTAAGTGCCACCAGCTTCCGGCACGCTGCGCGGCACCCAGCGCATACACCGGAAGCTCGAGCACGAGCGTCCACAGGAACAGCGCGAACCAGAGCGTCATGACCCACGCAGCGTACCGCTGCGGGCGAGCAAATACGCGATCACCGAGAGCTCGATCCAGCCATGCGCGATCGCGATCTGCAGGTAGGTCGAGCGCGTCTCCACCGGAGCGAACCAGCCGCAGATCGGTACGGCGATGCACACGAGCGCACAGAGCCAGAGTCCGCGGAGGCCAAAGTCCTGGCGCAGCGTCGTGCGCGATCCACCGGGAAGCTGCCACGACCAGATGCCGTAGTGCACGAGTTGAGCGAACGCGAAGGACCGCACGAGCGCGTCGCCGAGCGGATTCTCGAGGCCGGGTGCGAGCTCGCGGACGAGGCGCGCGCCGTCGAAGGCTCCGAGTGCTTCTCTGCCGACGCTCGCGTTCGACGCCGCAGCGACACATGCCGCACCGACGATGTAGAAGAGCAGCACGCCGCGGCGCGAGCCACGCGACGGGCTCCAAGCAAGCCACAGCAGCAGCGCGACGAGATTGTGAGCATGCGCCAGCAAGAGCAGCGTCTCGCGTGCGGCCAGCAAGGCCAGTCCACCGAGCACCGCGACGCCGAGCGCCCAGTACAGGCGCGAGCGTCGCCCTCTCGCTCCGCCGATCGCGGCACACGCGACGGCCGCGATGCCGCACGCAAGCTCCGCCTCGATCGGGATTGGAGCTCCTGTGAGCAACACGATGCGCAGGAGCGTCATGGCGAGCAGCGCGAGCGCCACGCAGGCCGCCGTAGCGCCGCCGAAGCCGCCCGGCTTGCGCAGCCACAGTGCGCGCATGTCTCCGATCACATGGGGCACGCCGAACACGATCGGCCCGATCAGCAGGGCGCCGAGGGGAGCGACCGCCGCGAGCAGCGCCGCCACCGCGATCGCGAGCGGCAGCCGCGCATTCCATGCGCGCTCAGCGACCGCCGCTTCCATCGTCGCGCTTCCACAGCTTGCGCAGCGCGAGGAGCACCAACGCGAGAGCCACCACACCGGCGACGGCGAGAACCAGCGGATTCAGCCGTTCCAGCGGCCCTTCGGAAGGGACGAACTCGTCCGCGAGTGCGAGCGACAGCATCGAGCGCATGGACGGAGGCTACTTCCTGCTCGCCGTGCGATTCAATCAGGCCAGCATCTCGCGCACGACTCGACCTGCCACATCGGTGAGCCGGAAGTGGCGCCCTTGGTAGAGCCATGTCAGGCGTTCGTGATCGATCCCGAGGAGGTGCAGCACGGTCGCGTGGAGATCGTGCACATGTACGCCGCCGTCGACGATGTTGTAGCTGAACTCATCGGTCGCTCCGTGCACATGCCCTGCGCGCACGCCGCCCCCTGCGAGCCACATGCTGAAGCAGCGCGGATGATGGTCGCGGCCATAGTCGCCCGCGGTCATGCGGCCCTGGCAGTAGGTGGTGCGCCCGAACTCGCCGCCCCAGATCACGAGCGTGTCGTCGAGCAATCCGCGCGCGGCTAGGTCCTGCACGAGCGCGGCCGATGCTTGGTCCGTCTGTCCACACTGGTGCGCGATGCCGCCGGGCAGCCCGCCGTGCTGGTCCCAACCTTGGTGGAACAGCTGCACGAAACGCACGCCGCGCTCCACGAGCCGCCGCGCGAGCAGGCAATTCGCGGCGAATGTCCCCGGATCGCGCGCGCCCGCACCGTAGAGCTCGAAGGTCGCGTCATTCTCGCTGCTCGTGTCGGTCGCCTCGGGCACGCTCGCCTGCATGCGGAATGCGAGCTCGGCCTGCGCGATTCGCGCCTCGATTTCCGGATCGCGCTCGCGCGTGCTCGCGTCGCGTCCCATGCGCGCGAGAGCATCGAGCATCGCACGCCGCGCGTCGCGGCCGACACCCTCCGGATCGCCGAGGAACAGCACGGGTTCCTTTCCAGCGCGAAATTGCACGCCCTGGTGCTCGCTCGGCAGGAGGCCCGCGCCCCACAGACGAGCGTAGAGCGGCTGGTCGCGGATTGCGTCCTTCGATACGAGCACGACAAATGCGGGCAGGTCCGCATTCAGCGAGCCAAGGCCGTAGGAGAGCCACGAGCCCAGCGACGGGCGACCCGCGATCTGGCTGCCGGAGCAGAGAAATGTGATCGCGGGATCGTGGTTGATCGCCTCCGTGTGCACGGCACGCAGGACGCACAGGCGATCCGCGATGCGTCCGGTGTGCGGCAAGAGCTCGCTGACCTCGAGGCCGGATTCTCCGTGGCGAGCGAAGCTCGCGAACGAAGCCGCGATCGGCAGCACCGCTTGATTCCCGCTCATGCCCGTGAGTCGCTGTCCCGCGCGCACGCTGTCCGGCAGCGGCCGTCCGTGCAGCGCGCGCAGGCCCGGCTTGTGATCGAAGGTCTCGAACTGCGACGGGCCACCCGCCTGGAACAGGTAGATGATGCGCTTCGCCCGCGGCGCGTGCTGCAGCGCTCGCGTGCGCGCTCCCTCCTGCGCCCCGAGGATGTCGGCGAGCGCGAGCGCGCCGAGTCCGAGGCCGGCGCCGCGCAGCAGCCCGCGTCGATCGAGGGGTGCGCCGTTCATCGGACCACCATGGCTCCATCGCTCGCGAGGATCGTGCTGCAGGCGAGCGCGAGAGCGGCGAGTTCCGCGTCGGGAGTTCCGACGAGCTTGCGCGCGCCTTCGAAATCGGCGTCGAAGCGCTCGACCTCGCTTGCGATCAGCTCGAGCAGGGCGTTCGACTCCTCCGAGGTCGGTGCACGCGTGCAGGCGAGCGCGAAGGCGCGCTCGACGCGCGTCACTCGCGTCCCGGCTTCGCGGGCGGCGCGCTCGGCCAGCGCGCGCGCACACTCGACGAACACCGGATCGTTCAGGATCGCGAGCGTCTGCAGCGGCGTGTTCGTCGTGCCGCGCCGCGTCATGCAGGCCTCGCGCGTTCCGGCGTCGAACACGCTCATGTCGGGCACTGGGACCGTGCGCTTGCGGAATGTGTAGAGGCTGCGGCGATGGGCGTTCTCCCCGCTGTCGGGCTGGTAGTGCCCGTTTTGCCCCGCATCGCTCCACAGTCCCTCGGGCTGCCATGGACGCACCGAAGGTCCGCCGAGCTTCTCGACGAGCAGGCCAGAAGCAGCCAGCGCGCTGTCGCGCAGCATCTCCGCGCTCATGCGGACCGAAGGTCCGCGGGACAGGAGCGCGTTGTCGGGATCGAGTGCGCGCTTCTCGGTGCTCGCGCGCGAGTCCTGCCGGAAGGTCGAGGAGAGCACGAGGCGTCGCAGGAGCGCACGCATGTTCCACGCGCTCTGGGGAGTGCCATCGCCGCGCGCGAAGTCGACCGCGAGCGCGTCGAGCAGCTCCGGGTTCGAAGGGAAGCTGCCCTGCAACCCGAAGTTCTCGCTCGTCTCGACCAGACCGCGCCCGAACACCTGCGCCCACAGTCGATTCACGGCCACGCGCGCGACCAGCGGATTGCGCGGGTCGAGCATCCACCGAACGAGTCCTTCGCGGTTGCGCGGCAGTGACGCATCGAAGGGCAGGACGGCCTCGAGTGCGCCCGGCGCCACGGCTGCGCTCGCGTCCGGCTGGTCGTAGGCGCCGCGGCGCAGCACGAAGGTCGGTGGCGCGAACGCGGAGTCCTGCATGCAAGCGAAGGCGGGAATGCCATCGAGGTGCGCCGCGAGCTCGCGCTGCGCCGAGCGAACGGCGGCGCGCGCGGCCGCGACGCCTTCGTCGAGTGTTTCCGCGAAGTGCTCTTCGAACGCTTCGAACTCGCCCGGAGCGACGCCGAGTCCATCGAGAATCGCAAGCTCGCGAGCCTGCACGCTCGACAGCGCTCGTTTCCACACGCGCAGCTCGTCGATCGCGCCGCCACGGAAGCCGCTTCCGCGCGAGCGCGACCCGAGCTCGAGCGTGTGACCCGCGAGCGGACCATCGAGTCCGTCGCGCACGACCTCGACGATCTCAGGCACGCCGTTCACGAAGATGCGCAGGCCGCTCGCGCGCGACGAGCCGTCGTAGGAGACGACGAGGTGGGTCCAGATGTCGAGCGGCAGTGGTTCGCGCATGCGCACGCTCGCGGCCGAGCCCGGCCAGAAGTGGATCGCGCTCCAGCGCACATGCCCGTCGACGAGCTCGAGCTCGATGCCGGAGGCGTCCGCATCCTGCGTGTAGAAGCCCGACGCATGCACGATCGCGGCGCGCGCGTTGCGTTCGCTGGGACGAATCCACAGGGCGATGCTGATTTCGTCGTGTCGCCCGAAGCCCGCGAGCCCGTCGAGCAGCAGGCCGCCGTCGCCGTCGAAGCTCGCGCCCGCTCCGCTCTTTCCTTCGCCGAGGGCAAACTGCCCGAGCTGCTCGGGTCGGCGGCGATCGACGCTCGCGGGCGGCGCGCCTGTCACCAGATTCGCCACCAGACCATTCTCGAGCGACTCGAACGCCCAGTGAGCGTCGGGAGGCGGAGCTTGCATCGCGGTCGCTGCGAGCCGCACCGATTGCAGCCGCGTCCGCGCCTCGGCACGCCGCAGCGCGAGCTGCGCTTGCGCCTGTTCGAGCGCAGCGCGCAGTTCCTGCTCGCGCAGCCGTTGCTCCTCGCTCGCCAAGCGCACGAAGGGCGGCGGCGCGTTCACCGGCAGCGCGTACGACTTGAGCCCGTTCTCGTCGATCGAGCCGAACATCGCGGCGAGCGCGTAGAACTCGCGCGTCGGCAGCGGGTCGAACTTGTGGTCGTGACAGCGCGCGCACTCCAGCGTCAGGCCGAGAAATGTCGTCCCGAACGTGCCGACGCGGTCGGCGATGCCCTCTTGGCGAAACTCCTCCGCGATCGAGCCGCCTTCCTCGGTCATGCGATGGAGGCGATGGAAGCCCGTGGCCACGCGCTGGCCGAGGTCGGCCTCGGGCTGCAGGTCGCCGGCGAGGACCGCGCGCACGAACTGGTCGTAGGGCATGTTCGATTGGAGCGCGCTCAGCAGCCAGTCGCGCCACGGCCATGTGAACGAGCCGCCGTCGGTCTGGTAGCCGTGCGTGTCGGCGTAGCGCGCGAGGTCGAGCCATGTCGTGGCCGTGTGCTCTGCGGCGCGCGCGGAGGCGAGCATCGCATCGACGCGCCGCGCGAATTCACTTGCGCTGGGATCGCGCGCGAACGCTTCGGCTTCGTCGGGCGTCGGCGGCAGCCCGGTCAGCACGAGCGATGCGCGTCGCAGGAGCAGGCGCGGATCCGCCTCCGGCTGTGGAGCCAGTCCGGCGCGCTCGAGAGCAGCGAGCACGTGTAGATCGAGCTCGTCGCGGGCCCAGCTCGCGTTGCGCGTGCGCGGCGGCTCGACCTTGCGCGGCGCCACGAAGGCCCAGTGCGGCATGTACGCCGCTCCCTCGGAGGCCCAGCGCAGGAGCGTCGCGCGCTGTGCGTCGGAAAGGGGCCGCTTGAGCTTCGGCGGCGGCATCACTTCGTCGGCGTCATGGCTGGCGACTCGCCGCGCAAACTCGCTGTTCGCACCGCCTTCGAGCGCCTCGCGCGCGCCGTCCTCCAGATCGAGGCGCAGCCCTGCCTTGCGCTTCTCCTCGTCCGGCCCGTGGCAGCTGAAGCAACGATCCGCGAGGATCGCTCGCACATCGCGATCGAAGCGCAGAGCCTGCTCGATCCGACGCTCGTGGACGAGCGTGGCGCAAGCGACCGTGGTGAGCAGCGTGGCGAGGATCGCGACCGTGCGCGTCCTGCCGACACCGTGCGCGCCAACCGCTCCCCGCTCGCCTCCGAGGCGTGACACGACGGCCGCGCTCGACACGCTCGCGTCGGCCTCGGGGGACGGCAGGCACACCGCGCCCGAGGGGATGTCGCTGGGCGGCGCCACCACCTCGCGTGTGGCGAGCGCCTGGCCGGCCAGCGGGAAGGGGATCATCGGGGGCCGATTGTGCGGGGGAGGGCGCGGATGCGAAAGGGGCCACGCAACTCACTAGACTCTCGAGCCGATGGTCAAGCTTCGGCGCATTCCCACGTCGATGACGTCGGGCTCCCACCTCGTGGCCGCGCTCGAGCAGTCCGGCCTGCGCGAGGTCGAGCGGGTCGCGGACCTCGCGCCGCTCGTTTCGTGGCGCGGGCAGCCGCTGCCGGAGCGAGCCGAGATCATCGTCCGCCGGCGCCAGATCGGCGCCACGGCGGACGACTTGGGCTTCGTGCGCGGGGCGGAGGGGCGCTACGAGGCGCTCGTGAGCGAGATCCTGCTCTCGCGCTTCGACAAGCGCTGGTTCGCGGAGCTCGAGAAGCGCTACGCGGCGCTCGCGGGCGGCCCGGTCCCGGAGGCTCGTCCGACGCAAGCGCCCGTGCCTTCCGTCGAATTGCCCGCAGAGCTCGCTCCTTCCAAGCAGCCCGAGAGGCCCCGAACGGACGCGCCGCCTCCGACGCCAGCGCCGCAGCCGACCCCCAAGCCACAAGCCGCTCTTCCCGCGCCGCCGCTCGCTCGCCGCGGAACGATCGAGGTCGATAGCGTCGAGCTGCCCGCCTTGGCGCGCGAGGAAGGCAGCGCGTCCGAGCTCGCCAAAGTGGAGACCGATCTCGTCGCGATTCTCGGGGCTGCGAAGCGTGCAGGTGGCGGGGCTGGGTGCGCACGCTCCTTGGTCGTCCTCGCGCTCGTGTGCGGCATCGCTGCGGCGACGGAGAGCGGGGCGATCCTCGTTCTTGGGCTGCTCGGCTTGGGTTTCTACACCGTGCGCGATCTTGCGCAGCGCAAGCAACGCATGGTGCAGGCGGCGACCGCCGAGTTCCGCGCGCGCTTCGGCTCCCGGGCCGAAGCGCGCGAGCTCGCGCTGCAGCGCCTGCGCCGCGAGATCGGCAAGCTCGACGGCGACAAGCGCGCCGTGGTCGAGCAGCTCCTGCGACGCGTGTCGTGAGCCCTTCGCCCCCGCCCGTTCGCCACCTCGTCCGTTGGGGGAGCCCTGCCCACGCGGATCGCTGGCTCGGCCAGCTCCTCGCCGCCGTTCCGTGGAAGCAGGAGCACATCACCGTCTTCGGCCGGCGCCATCCGATGCCGCGGCTCTCGTGCTGGATGGCGGACCCCGGCTGCGAGTACCGCTACTCCGACCTGCAGAACGTGATCGAGCCATGGACGCCGGTCGCGCAGGAGATTCGCGCCCGGCTGCTGGAGGAGCTCGGTTGCCCGTTCAACTCCCTGCTCCTGAACCTCTACCGCGACGGGCGCGACTCGATGGGCTGGCATGCCGACGACGAGGCCGAGCTCGACCCCGAGGCCCCGATCGCCTCGCTGAGCCTCGGCACGACGCGCACGTTCCGCATGCGCGCCCGTCGCGCCCGCCGCGAGCCAAAGCTCGCCTGGGAGCTCGGCCACGGCGACCTGCTCGTGATGGATCCTCCCACGCAGCGCGACTGGCAGCACGAGCTTCCGCGGCGCCTGCGCGTCGAGGGGCCGCGCGTGAATCTGACCTTCCGCGTGGTGCGGCCGCAGGCCAGAAACACCGCGCGGGTCGCGTCGCCCTGACCGGACGACGCGACCCGCGCAGGGTTGCGAGCTCGAGCGGCGACTAGTCGCCGTTGGCGATGTTGAGCTTCCGGACGGTGAAACTCACCTTCTCGGAGATCTTGTCGTTGAGCTCGGTAAAGCCGCCGACTGCGCCGCCCGCGACGACCAGGCCGGTGATGGTCACTTCGGTCGTCTCGGCACCGCGCTCGTCGCGCAGAAAGCTCAGAATCCAGCGAGTCATGGGAAGCTCCGTGTGCGTAGGCCTGCAGTGGTCTCTCGTGCCTTTCGAGCGTTCCGGGCGCCCTTCTGGAGATGCAATCTCCTAGGGCGCGGGGCCGCTTTCGCGGGCCGGAAAGACTTGCGGCTCCGGTTGCCCGGAGCCGCAGGTCGTCGGCTACGCGTGGAAGCCGATCAGTTGCCGTCGGCAGCGTCGAGCTTGCCGATGAGCTCGTCGCCCTTGGCTTCGATCTTGTCCTTCAGCTCGGTGAAGCCGGCGACGGCGCCGCCAGCGAGGACGAGGCCCGTGATGGAGACTTCGGTCGTCTCGGCGCCGCGCTCGTCCGCAATGAACAGCTTGATCCAGTTCTTCATGTTGTGTCGTTTCCCAGACAGGGGGAGGGGTTTGAGAGGCGCGGAGCCGGGCCCGATGCCCAAACTTTCATCGCCGGGGCTAGAGCATCCCTCCGATCTGATCCGAGGGGAAGTGCCGCCTTCGTTTTTTTTGAAATTCCTTAGAGCGTTTCGATTCTGAAACGCCGCCCCGCTGGCAAGCTCGCCACGAGCCGACGGGGCGACCACGGAAGCAAGAGACAACGCCGACCCCGCTCTGGCGGAATCGGCGTCGCTGCGACGAGCGCCCACCCAGCGGGGGGGCTAGGAGGAGTCTCGGGCGTGCGCTCGAGTCGCACTGCCTGTGCTAGTTGCCCGTGGCCGCGTCGAGCTTGCCGATGAGCTCGTCGCCCTTGGCTTCGATCTTGTCCTTCAGCTCGGTGAAACCGGCGACGGAGCCGCCAGCCACGACGACGCCCGTGATGGCGAGCTCGGTCGATTCGGCGCCGCGCTCGTCGTTCAGGAACAGCTTGATCCAGTGCTTCATGATGTTGGTACTCGTTCTAGCGAGGTGGAATGTGGGAGAGAGGCGCTTCGGTGTCACGCGTGGGCCGAGCACAGCGCTCGTCGCGCGGACAAAGGAGCTCTCCCGCGAGTCCGGGACCGAGGTCGGACGGAGCTCCAAGAATTCGAGCTCGGCTTGCGGCGTGTGGACGCTCTTTCCCGGTGCGGGCGGGCCTGCGATGCGGACGCCCGGATAGGGCCGCGCGCCGACGGCCCGCACGCGGGGCCATCGGCGCGCGATGGTGGAACGAGACCTGGGAAGAGCGCGTCGAGCTCTCTCGCGCCTCTGGCGGCGCCCTCAGCGGCTCGCGGCGAAGCGCGCGCGGCTGGCGCGGGCGATCTCGAGGTTCGAGTTCACGTCGGCCGGGGTGAGCACGCGTCCCCACAGCTCACGCGCGCCGTCCTCATCGCCGCCGAGGGCCCGGGCGAGCGCGAGGTTCGACACGTACTCCGCGTCGGCGGGGTCCGCCTTGCAGGCCGCCTCGAAGTCGGCGGTGGCCGGAGCGAGGTCCGCGGCGAGCAGGTGGCACAGACCGCGGTCGTTGTGCAGCACCGGGTGGCCCGGGAAGCGCACGAGCCCGCGGTCGAGCCAGCCGATGGCGTCCTGCATGCGACCCTCCGAGAGCAGGATCTCGGCGCCCTCGGTGTAGGTGCCGAGGTGGTCGGGGTGCTCGCGCAGCAGGCGCTCGATCACGTACCCCGCGCGCGTGGTGTCGCCGCGGGCTGCGAGGACGCGGGCCGTGAGCTGCAGCGTCTGCGCGGTCGTCGGCTTGAGCGCGCCGCCCTCGAACCAGTCGAGGTTCGGGTCTGGCGTCGACTGGCAGGCGCTCGCGACGAGCAGCAGCGCGGCGGCACAGGTGTGAGTGAGGAGGTGCTTCACTGGAGGTTGCTCGTCGGGGTGGTGCTGGTGCCGGAGTTCTGGGCGCTCGGGGCGAGCTGCGGCATGGGCGCGGTGGAGATGCGCGCGCGGATCATCAGCGCGTCGATGCTCGCCACGCCCGGACCGGAGGCCGGCCGCGTCTCGACCGCGATCTGTTCCGGCGCGATGCCTCGGGCCGCGAGGGCCGCGCTCACGGTGGCCGCGCGCGCCGCGTGCAGGTCTTCGCTCTCGGAGCCGCGCGGCAGCGCGATGCGGCCGCCGCTCTCGCGCAGGCCCTCGGCGAGGATCGCGAGGTCGCGCTCGCCGAGCCGCGTGAGGCGTGCCGTGTCGGGCGCGAAGTGATGGTCGAAC
>Ga0194128_10002357_pt1 | contig 30692 bp, 24 predicted proteins | sample TA2KigCa65mmetaG_FD_148650 | JGI IMG/M metagenome (GOLD analysis project Ga0194128, IMG submission 148650) | Freshwater microbial communities from Lake Tanganyika, Tanzania - TA2015037 Kigoma Deep Cast 65m | ecosystem: Environmental > Aquatic > Freshwater > Lake | place: Tanzania: Lake...
GTGCTCCGTCGGCACCCAGATTTCATCCATCCGATTGCACTTTTCGACCCACTCCTGCGGCAGCCGATCGGTCTCGAACATGGTTCTGCCAATGCAATAGGCAGCGCCCGGCAAACGCTCCAAACGTCTTCCTGAAGCGTGGACCACGCCGACGAAAGGTGATTCGACGTCCCGTGAAAGCAAATCATCCAACATCTCGCGCTCGGCGTCGCCCAGTTGACTTCGGAACGATTCTGGAGCTTGTGCAAACGAACGGATGCCAATGTTCAGACGCTTCCTGTCGAAGCTCAGAACGAACTGGCGCGCCTCTTCGGCGTAGCCGCTTCCACTATAAAACAGGCCCGTCCACAAGACGTTGACCGCGGCTGGATGTCCAGTGTCCGCACCCTGAACTTGGTAGGGACGCGTTCCACTGCGTCCCTGATCTTGCGCATGCTGTAAATGTAGCGCAGGCATCTTGCCTGCCTCCGGATTCGTCGAGGAATCGGACGAAGGAGGCAGGCTGGAAGCCTGCCCTACATTGACGGACCGATTCTTGCCTCGCAACAGAAGCTCTTGCTCAATCTGACGCAAACGATCTTCAACCATTCCCGCCACCCGATCCCATTGCCAATGTTTGACGTCTTCGCGGGCGCGCTTTCCAAGAGCAGTCATGGCCGCGGGATCATCAACGGCCCGGCGCAAAAGCGCCGTCAAATGCTCGACAGACGGTTCAGCCCAGCGGTGGCCGCGGTAAAAGGAGATCTCGCAACGTTCATCAACTTCGACCATGGAATAATCGATCAGCAGGCTGTTCTGATCATTCATGAACTCCTGCGTGCCTCCCCAACGGGTCGCGATCGTCGGCAACCCGCACGCCATGGCTTCCATGGGCGTTCGCCCCCAGCCTTCCCCGCGCGACGGCGCCACGTACGCGTGCGCAGCGGCATACAACCGCGGCATGTCAGATTCAGGGATTTGCCCGGCCAGGACAATAATCGGCGCGAGGTCCTGCCGTCTGATCCCCAAACCGTGCGCGAGACAGGCGTTAATCCGTTGCTCGATGAGAGCCTGTGCATCTGCCCTGTCCGCGCCGTTTGCTGGATAAGTTCGCAAGACGAGACAGACGTCATCCGCCGGCTTGAAAGCCTTCGCCCAGGCCGCCAGAAGCACGTCCCAGCCCTTTCGATAAATCCACTCGAAGATGGAGAGGAAGACCTTGGCGCGGCGGCCGGGAATCGCGATCGGTTCCAGCCCGGGCCGGAATCGATCCGTGTCCACGCCTTCCGGAATCTTAGCGAGTCGCACGCGAACCCCCGCTCTTCGAAAGGCTTCAAGGCTGAGTTGAGACGGCACCCAGATCTCATCCATGCGATTGCAGCGTTCGACCCAATCGGGCGGAAGACGATCGGTCTCAAACATGGTTCGACCGACGCAATAGGCGGCTTCATCGGAGCGCTCGAACGAATAGCCCGGCCCATGAATCACACAGATAAACGGGGGCGAAATCGTATGCTCCAGAAGCGAGTCAATCGTTGTTCGGGTCTTGGCATCCATCCGAGATCGAAACTCCTGTGAATCACGTCCGATCGACCTGATGGCCAAGTCGCAGCCGCGTCTCTTAAGGTTCAGCACAAAATTCCGCGCTTCGTCCGCGTATCCACTCGGGTCATAAATCGCCCCGAGCCAAACCAGCGAATGCCGGGTCAGAGCTGGCTCTCGACTCTCCGTGATTCCCTTCCTTGCGGTTCGGTTCCTGGCCATGAGATGACTCACTCGTTGAGTGATCCATTGAGCCGTTCTTTCGAGAGTCCACTGGGTCTGGATGTCTTGCCGGGCACGCGTCCCTTTGACTCTCGCTTGCTCTCGGTGCTCGAACACGTAACGCATCAAGGCGGCCGTACGCTCGACGGACGGTTCGGCCCAGAGATGATCGGCTTGAAAGAAGAGATCTTCTCGCGTTTGCTCGGGATCCACTGGGGCCAGCCTTTCGAGATCGATGAGGAAGCTGTTTGCGTCATTCATGAAATCCAGATGGGAACTCCACCTGGTCGCGATGACCGGCTTGGCCATCGCCATGGCCTCCATGAACGGAATGCCCCATCCCTCGCCACGCGTCGGCAGGACAAAGGCGTCGGCGGAGGCATACAAAGCCGGCATTTGCTTCTCTGGCACGAAATCCTCCAACAAGATGATCGCCGGAATCGAGCGCGGATCGTAACCAAGCGCTCGAACGAACGCATCCACGCGCTCCTGGAGAGGCGGAGTCTTTTTGGTTGGGAAGGGATACGAGCGCACGAGCAAGCATACATCGTCGTTCTGCCGAAAGGCGGACAGATACGCCTTAATGAGCACGTCCCAGCCTTTGCGCTTGGTCCATTGGAACACAGACAGAAAGGTAAAGGATTTGCGGCCGGCTATCTCCATCGCGTCCACTCGATTCGGATCGTACCACTCCGAATCGATCCCAAACGGGATGACCTGAACTCGATCTGACTCCACCCCGGACGAAAGAAAGGTCTGGTGATTGAAATGGGATGGCACCCAGACTTCATCCATTTGGTTGCAGGCCGCAGCCCACCCCTTCGGCAGCCTGTCGGTTTCAAACATGGTCAATCCCACATAGGCCCGGAAGCCAGGATTGTCCTTGCGCCCCAGCGCGAACACGTCATGCCCACCCCAGTCACATGCCGGATGCGCGAGCACATAGACCCCATCCAACACTTGTTCTTTCAGCACTTTTTCCCAAAAGGCGAATTCAGCCGGATCATGGGCCGCCCCGGAGATGAAGGCCTGATTGAAAACCATGGGCAACCATTGCAGTCGAACTCCTTTGGCCAGGACGGAAGGAAGCGTCCGCCGCGATAGCCACGAGTAACCGCCGAAGTCCACCGTGGCCACCCAGCGCATCGCGGGTGCCTCAACCTCCGTTGAGAATTCTGATTCGGCCGCGGATTGCGGCCGCTCAATCTCAAGCCCCGAAGCACGGGGCGTCTGTTGGACAAGTTCCCGCCCCAGCAAAGTTCCCAGAACCTCCTCGAAACGCGTCACGGTTTTATCCAGCGTGAACGACTCGCCGAACTGTTGTCTGCCCGACTGGCCGAGAGACTGGCGCAACTCCCGATCCGCCAGCAGCTCGTCAATTCGCTCCGGGAAAGCTTCCACGGGTACAACGATTCCTCCTTTCAATTCACGGGCCAGCGCCACCGCCGGGGTGGTCAGCCAGGGCACGCCAAACTGCATCGCCTCCAGCAGGACAAGGCCTGCCCCTTCGTTGAGTGACGGGAACAAGCAGAGCGACGATTCAACATAAGCCGCAACGACCTCTTCCCGCAAGACCGGACCGACGTATCGGCAGTATGGATTCGCATGAATCATCTGGAGACATTGCGCCCCGTAAGCGGACGGTTCCTGAGCACCCATGAACACAAGGCAGACGTTGCTTCGAATGCGCGGAACTTGCTTGATCAAGTTGATCTGGTTCTTCAGAGGAGTGAGCAAGCCGGGCACCACAAGCAAATGAGTATCAGCCGGGATCCCGTGTCGGCAGCGGAAAGAACCCTGCTTCGGAACGAGCTGAGGCGCCCCGGTTTCGACCAGGTAAAAGGGCAGTCCGAAACGGCTAAGAAATCTTGCGGCGAAGCTGGATTTGAACATGACCGCGATTCCATCGAACGTTTCCAGCGCGCGGGCGGTCTTTTCCGCGAATTCCTGATTGGTCTGGAGCTTTTCAAAATCCAGATTATGAACATTGGGATACAGCAACTTTTTGCAATCCGTCCGCCAGGCGCTGGTCAGGTCCACGAACGGACTGCTGATGTCGAACAACAGAATGGCCGCGTCTGCCTTCAGGTTTACCAGAGCGTCGGCGATCGAGTTCGGACGGGAAACATCGACGAAGTCAACCGGCACTTTCGGAGAAACCGATGAGCGGCCAGATGCCTCGGGCATCCTCATGTCGAAGAACAAAACGCTTGCCTGATAACCACGCTCCTGAAATCGGCTCGCCAAATCGAGCGCTAGCGTTTCCGTTCCTCCCGTGGGATAAACGTGTTGAGCTACGACGACGATCCGTTCCTTTCCCGCGTCACTCCTGCTCTCGACATGGCTTGCGTGACCTTTCGCGGAACGGCCGGCTGGCTCAGGCTTCGAGCTCGTGCTCGTCTGGCCTGGATTCAAGTCGCCCGCCGCGCGCATACCCGAGTCGAATGAGGTCTCGGCCGAACTCGAGCCCGACGTGTTAGGGAGCGATCGGACCGTTTTGCGACCGCCTTCCGAACTCGGCATGCCGCCAAACTTTTCCACGATCTTCTCCCAGGCTGTCCTGGCCAGATCGAACGCCGGGAAAGCCCGCATGCAGTAGCGGAGAAAATCCGCACTCTCGGCGAAGTCTCCTTGTTCGAAATGCGCCAGGCCCTTGCGGACCAGTTCCGCTGGCGATCGGTTGATCAACTCGGATTCCGGAATCACCGTGCGGCGTCGGGCCACGATCCGGCCGATTTGCGTGTGCCGGGGATCATCGTGGGTGACCGTGCCGAACGGGCAGAATCGGACTGAGAAACCGCTGGCTCTGATCCGCCGGGAATACTCGACATCCTCCAGTTCATAGTAGCCGCGAGACTCGTCCCATTGAAGGGAATCGGTGAGAGCCGCTTTGACGACCAACACTCCGCTGGTAAGATACACCGAGGAGTCGTCCTGTGTGTAATCCAATAACCGCTGCCCGTTTGGCCCGCCAAACGTCGCCCAATCCCAGTAACGAGTGCCGTCAGGATTCAGGATTCTTACGCCCAGCGCATCGTAATCCTCGCCGAACTCCAGCAGACCTCGGTAGAAATCAGCGTGAAAAATCATGTCGTCGGCGGCGAACACGACATGATCGAAGCTGGCCCGCCGGGACAGGGCATTGCGTATCACGCTGGTGCGCCCGCGGCGGGCCGCTTCCTCCATCGGAAGCGAAAGCACGCCGTGCAACTCGGCGGTCCATTCGCCTCCCACCAGAATCTCGTAGACCGGCATCTGGAGGGCGTGGATGCTCTCGATTTCTCGGCGCAGCTTCTCAGGACGCTTCCCGTTGGTGATGATGCAAAAACTGAATCCGGGGAGCCGTTCCTTCTTAGTCACTTTGAGGATGACACCTTCCGGACATGCCACTGGAGCTTCAACCGGGGCGGTTGCAGAAGGCGCGCGCACGAAGTCCCCGCGCCGCGTTCGCTCTGCGGCCAATTCATCGATCCTCGCTTCTCGGAGCGCTTGAAGAGTTTCGTTCCAAAAGGACTCCTTGCCCAGGTCGATTTGAGTTCGCGATGCCAGACGAAGCAGCGCCGCCAAAAGATGAGCGCAGACGTACGTGACGGATTCGGAATGGTAAGTCTTGAATCTCTTCCAGGCCTCGTACATGCGAAACACCGTCTTGAGGCAAGCCTGAAGAGCTGATACGTCCTCGACGCGGGCGTACCCCATCATAGCGTGCCAGGCCAGGACCAACGCATCTCGTTTCCCGGGATTGCCGAGGTCTTCTCCCAAAAGACGGGCGATCTGATACACGGCTGCCGTGGCATGCTCGACATGAGTCAACTGCTTGTTGCCCGTACCTTGCCCCTCGTGCATGCGGTAATACATCAGCGCTTCCGGCAAGTTAGCCATCAGATGCTTCTTGATCGACCGCAGCCACAGGTCGTAATCGAAGGCGACCCGGTAACGCGGATCATAGTAATTGAGCTCCGTGATGTAGGCCCTTCGATAAATCACTGCCGGATGGTTCAGGCAGCATTCAAAAAAGGTGTGCCATGCAATCTCGGCAGGCCGAATCGGTTTGACGTGAAACTCCCCGGTCACTCGGCTCTGCTGGTCGATCGTGAGCATCTGAGTCCCCAGGACGCTGACTTCCGGATGCCTCTCCAGATACTCAGTCTGTTTCTGCAACCGGGTTGGCAACGCGACATCATCCGCGTCAATCCGGGCAATCAAGGGCGTCTGGATCAGCTTCAAACCTTGATTCAACGCGGAAACCTGGCCAATGTCCGAAGGAAGCTCGATCAACCGAATTCGATCGTCTTTGAAACCTTTGATGACCTCTCTGGTCCGGTCGGTTGAAGCGTTGTCCAGGATCAGGAACTCGAAATCCCTGAAGCTCTGCGCCAGGACGCTTTCAACCGTCTCCCGGACGAACGGCTCTCCGTTGCGGACCGACATGAGAACAGTCAGGATTCTACGTGGCATAACCGGTTAGTGAGCATCCGTGGAAATCGCATTTCGCCAGATGGTACGCCGGATCGAAATCCGGCGACCGGGCATCTTTGTCGGAGACGACACTCGGAGCAAACGGCCACTGGATGTTGAACTTGGGGTCGTTCCAGCGCACCGTGCGTTCGTGCTCTGGAGAATACGACTCCGAGGAACAATAGAGGACTTCCGCGTCCTCGGCGAGCGTGAGAAAACCGTGCGCGAATCCCTTGGGAACGTAAAGCATGGTTCGGTTCTGGGCGGTCAGTTCAACGCCGAGCCACCTGCCGAAGCTTGGCCCATCAGGGCGCAGATCAAGGATGACATCAAAAATGCCGCCACGCAGGCAGCGGATGAGTTTTGTTTCAGAGCTGGGGGCAAGTTGGTAGTGCAATCCACGGAGCGTTCCGATCTGTCGGCTGAACGACGTGTTCACCTGCACGATTTCTGGTTCCAGTCCATGGGACGAGAATTCCTGCTTACAGAATAGCCGGGCAAAAAAGCCCCTCGCGTCCTCGCGCTTGTCGAGTTCGATGACTTTGGCGCCGGCCAGTGGCGTGTCCTGAAAGTGCATGGCATCTACGCAGGGTCAGAATCGGGCCAGATTTTCCAAGGCGCCTTCCCGTTCAACCAAGTCGCTTCCAAGCTATTCTTGTCTCTAAGCGTGTCCATGGGCTGCCAGAAGCCGTGATGCCGATACGCCACCAACTGGCCTTCCTGGGCCAGTCTTTCCAACGGCGTGCCTTCAAGAACGGTCTCGTCGCCGTGCAGGTAATCGAAAACTCCGCGCTCGAAAACAAAAAAGCCGCCGTTTATCCATCCCTCACCCGTCTGAGGCTTCTCTTTAAATTCTGCCACCCGGTCACCCTCAAAGACGATGTTTCCGAATCGCGCAGGAGGGCGCACCGCCGTCACGGTGGCCAGTTTTCCGTGCTTTTCGTGGAATTCCACCAGAGCCCTTATATCAACATTTGCCAATCCATCGCCGTATGTGAGCAGGAACTTATGTTCCCGACACAAACAATCTTTCAGGCGGTGGAGCCGGCCACCCGTCAAAGTGCTCAACCCGGTGTCAATCAACTGCACGGTCCAATCTTCTACAGAATCCCTGTCCTTGGAAACTTCGAATCGACCCGATTTGAGGTCCAGAGACAAATCGCTGCGGCGGGTCCGGTAATTCAAGAAGAAATCCTTGATGACTTCTCCTTTGTACCCCAGCGCCAGCACGAATTCCCGAAACCCGAAGGTCGCGTAGATCTTTATGATATGCCACAGAATGGGCATACTGCCGATCTCCACCATGGGTTTGGGGCGGACCTGAGTCTCCTCGCTCAGCCGCGTCCCAAGCCCTCCACACAAGATCACGGTCTTCATTGGCTCACGGTTTGGAGGGCTTCACTCAGTTTAGCAACAGCCATTTCGACATCGTCCAAGGAGAGGTCGAAGTGAAGCGGAAGGGAAAGCAACTCGGCGTGCAGAAGTTCGGCGACCGGGAGTTGGGTTTGCCCGCCTCCGTAACGAGCCAGCAGATGATTCGGTTTGTAGTGGATTCCCGCCTCGATCCCGGCGGAGTTCAGGCGCGCTTTGACTTGGTCTCGCTTTCCGCGCAACACCCGGACCGGCTGAATATGGGGCACGACCGGTCCCAGCTCCGTCTCGAACAATTTGATCTCTTCCATGCTCTCAAGGAGCTCCCGATAACGCGTCGCCAGGGCAATCCGCTTGGGACGAAACTCATTTTCGAACCGGGTCAGTTGCACCCGACCCACGGCCGCCATCAAGTCGCTCATATGATAGCGCCAGCCCTGCTCACGAACCTCGAATTCCCAACTCCGCTGCCGCTCGTATCGGCGTTCGGTGTCTTTCTCCACACCGAGCAACCGCGCGTCGCGAACACGCCGGATGACTTCCGGATCTTGTGACACGACCGCGCCTCCTTCGCCGGACGTGATATTCTTGATCCCGTCGAAGCTGAAGCAAACCACATCGCCAAAGCTTCCGATTCGCCGGTCCTGGTAAGTGCATCCGAAGGCGTGCGCTGCGTCTTCGATCACCCGCAGGCCGTGTTTCTTTGCGAAAGCGTACACCGCATCGAGATCTCCTGGGTAGCTGGCGTAATGAACGGGCATGATCGCCTTGGTTCTGGAGGTCACTCGCTTCGCGGCATCCTCTAAGTTCAAAAGTCCGCTCGTCTCCAAAACATCACAGGCCACAGGACTGGCTCCGGTCGCTGAAATCGCTTGAAAGCACGCGATGAAAGTCAGCGTTGGCACCAGAACCTCGTCTTCCGACCCGATGCCGCACGCCTGCAAGGCCAAATGAAGCGCGGCCGTCCCGGTATTGACACAGGTGACCGTGACGCCTCGGCCCAGGAAATCTTGCAGTTCGCGCTCGAAAGCTTGAGTTTCAGGGCCCGTGCCAAAAAACGCATTCTGAACGATCCGGACAACGGCATCGACTTCCCGGGGTCCAGTTGATGATTTCGAAAGTCGAAGGGAAGTCGGAGACGAATTCACAGAAACAACCTTCAATCTCGCTGCGGAGCACCACTCAGAATCGATTCATCGTTGGGCGATGCTTGAACTCGGTCCTGCACCGCCGTCGCGAATTATTCGATAAAAGCCGAAATCGTATTGTCATTCACAGGACTAACCATGCGGCGCCGTGCGTTCACAGCCCACTGGAGAAAATCTTTGTCGCTGCGTGTCATCGACTCGATAATGGAATCGCGCAGTTCCTCCGGCGACCGCAGTGCGGGGTTAAACTCATGAAACCAAGCTAATGGATTCAAATCAAAATCGGTCTCCCTGCCGTAGACTAATACCGGAGTCCCGGTTAAAGCCACCTCGATCGCACTCGTGCTCGCCGTCACCAGGGCAACACATGCCCGGGTTAAACACTCATTCAGGTTGTCGCGAGTGACACGCACGTTGCCAGGGAGCCTGTCCCCTCCGAGAAATGAGTGAACCGTGTCCAACGCCATCATCGGATGTGGCTTCAGTAGAAACTGACAGTCGGCAAGCCAGGAGCTCACGCTGACGACCGCAATCATCAATTCAATGCAGGCGGCTTGATCCAGAGGCAAAACAACAAGAATCGACCTGTGGATTGGATCTTTGATTTCTGGGGCTTCCAAAAGATGCTGATAGCGCAGCGAAGGTCCGAGACGAAGCTTTTGCGGCGGGAATCCGCACGCCTTCATCTGTTCCAAGGCTAGAGGCGAGTTGCAGACAATGATATCGGGATGCGGCGCCACCTCGGCTTCGGAGGGGGTAGTAAAGAAACACAACATCGATGGGAACAAACCCAGATAATGTTGATAACCCACGGTCCGCACTCCCGGCATCCATCTCCGGATACCTAAAACTTGTGGCTTCTCCGTCACCATATTCTCGAACGTGTCCACAAAAAGATCGAAGTGGAACCCCAGCCTGGCGAGTTTTTCAAACAGCCGGTAGTACCGGACGTATTTGGAGAGATCCGTCTCGCAACTCTGCCGCCATTGGGTCTCGAACACCAACTCGGTGATGTTCATATTTTGGAAGAACTGTGTCCCGGTCAGGAGAGCGGACTGGCTCCGGATGACACTGGCCGCCCAACAATAGTCTTCAGGCGTGTAGAAGTCCTCTGGGATCAGGTAGGCACACCCATGCCGCCGAAACCAGCCGAAAGCCTCTTCAATCGGTTTCCCAACATTATAGAGCCAGGGAATCGTGATGACTTCACATCCCCTTCTTTCCAACTGCGAGACAAGCCCCGGAAAATAACGTTCGCGAGCTTGGCCGCCGTTTCCAAAATAGGAATCATCCATACAGGAGTGCAACAACACTCTCTTTTTCCCCGCGTGGCAGGGGGGCAATGGCGCGCGTCCACCGCGTGAGTCATGAGCCGCTTTCAAAGTGGTGTCCACACTCGAGAGATATTCGTCCCAAATCCGATCCGCGTGCCTTCTCCATTGTTCCCCGAGCTCCACAAGGCCGCCCCTGGGACTCAACCACGTGACCTGATTCGCCCCGAGATAGCGCTCCAAGGCCAGCAAGATTCCCTGGCTTTCCGCGATGATGAGCAGCGGGCTCTTGGTGCCGGTGATCGCCTCCAAACCGATCCTCAGGTAACAGATCGCATGGTAAAGACTGTCGAGCATCGTGTTCCGTTCACCGATCCGAGAACTCCACCAGGTCAGGCTGTCGTGTTTTCTGGCTTGCTCGGCTGTCCATTCCAGATAAGCCCCACGCCAGGCCAGTCCAAGCTCCTGCAAACGCTCGGAATAGTGAATTCGGTTTCCCAGGCTTCCGATGCTTTGCTGCCAGGCGAGCATTCGAACGAACTGCCTGCCCAGATAAATCCAATCGACGCGACCTAGAGGCAAGCGAAACTGCTCCTTGATTCGATCGGGCTGCGCGGCGGCATGAGCAAGGTACACAAGGCCTTGGTGACGGCTGGGGACTCCGGGTATTGCGTGGTTCGGCTGCATTCGCCTCAGGGCGCGGAAAGCCGAATCTTTCGATCCCCCACTTTCCACGCGTCAAATCGGTGTTCCAGATCCATGAGCTTTTCCATTCCAGCGCGGTCCATCACCCTACGCTCGGACTGAAAGTAGGAAAAAAACAAATCCTCGCGACAAGCAAGCTTAAAAGCGTCTGGCAAATGACTCACGCTCCGCCAGCGCTCGCGCAGAAAGAGCTCAACCTCTTGATGAAATGGAGCGCATTGGTTTTCCTGCGGGGAATTCAATGAGGGCAGGCCGAGTTTCTTCCGCTGCATGTTGATGTAAGCATAGTTGGTGTGACGAAAAGTGTAGTTTGCGTCGTCGATCGCGATGATCGAGCTATCACGGAATGAGGGCTCGAGCGCCTTCAATTCTCCAAGCACCGTGTCCAGAGTGTGCTCGCTGTCTAGAAAACAGAGGTCCACATTCTTCCCCAGTTCTTTGAGCACCGCTAACCCCAGGTGAGGAGACAAACTATCATAAGCCACGAAGCTCCAGTGGTCGAATAGGTTGACCCGGTGCTGATTGAGGAGAGTATCCTGACAGACGCCGCGCAGATAGGCGCCTTTGGGACCAGAGAGGTCCCAGGAGTAAAGCATGCCGCCATGTTTCAAGACGTGGTGAAGCAAGACTATTGTGCTGGCACCTACACCGGTCTCCACCAGAACCGGGTTTGGTTTCGCCACATGCTCTTGGAGAAGATCCGCAATCGCCAGATACTCGGAGTCGGGTATGGAATTAACCCACCTTGGCAACATCCTCTTGATGGAGAGAAGGAACTTCTTTTCATCAGATCGAATGCTTTCAACGGGTCCGAAATAAAAGTCGTACATAGATTCTGCGAGTCAGCGGCTCAAAGGCGGGAACAATTGAGACCCCGGCACACATGCTGGCAAGATTCGTTTCGAGGCAGGCGAAAGGAAACTGGACGATGTGTTTCCCACGAAACGAAGCAAGGCCGAAAAGGCCGCCTTTTCCCGGTTGCGAAATCGGTTCGAGTCTCTCCCCATCTTGCGTGACACCAATTGGGCTGCGCCGGCAAGGACTGGAATCCCGTCTTCTTAACCAGCAGCGGTGCTTCGTTCAGGGTCGTATTCCCTAGCCGCCTGCACCATCTTCTGAACGTCGATCAGCCCGCGCCGGCACGATGAGTAAGGGCTGGTGGAAAGATTCTTGAGCATGGCCAACTCCGGCTGGTCGAGGGCCAAGCCAAGTGAGCGCGCGGCGACCGACGCGTCCTTTAAAAGCAAATCCCGATATTTTTCATCCGCGATCGCCTTCTCAACGATCAAGAGAACGTTTTGGAGAGACATAAATAAGGGCTTCTGATTCTGTGGTCGATCCTGAAATCCATCCGAGCTTCCCGGTTTGAGTCAAATCAAACGTCAGGCCGCCTCCGCGAGAGGAGTCTGGCTCTTTGAACCTCGGCGCTGTGGCGAACCACGTCGAGTTTCAACAAAGCCGAGAATTGTTTTCTGAGCCGCGTCGTTCACTTCGAAATCTTCCTTTTCCAGATCGATCCTTCCTGCGTCATCCTCCGCGTTTCGATCGCCCCATGGCATATGGTTCGAAAGAACCTCGTCGCGCAGTGTTTGCCAGATCCGATCCCCTTCCGGCGTGAGTTGTTCCGCTTTCTCGATCTCGTTCCAGCGGGATTTGGGTAGCTTGACGTAGAGCACAAAGCACCTCCGGAGTCCCTCGATCTGTTCCTTGGGCCAATGCGGCATCCGGAGCATTGTCGGCTTCATAATAGACCGTGCCAGATATCCCGGCTTTACGTAGCCAAGCAATTCCGACATCGTTCTGAGCGGAGTTCCGTGAAACGGTGTGAAAGAGTAGGCGTTCATCCCGTCTGACTTGATTTGCCGATTCAACTCGATCGTATCAAACGCCAAGGCTCTGGTTTCGCGCGGAAACCCTAGAATATTATTCACGCTGAAGGGGATTCCCAGGTCTCGGACAGTATTCAAGTTTCGCACAATCACTTCGTTCTCCACTCGACGAAGGAGAACTTTTTCACGGAACTGCGCGTTGCCGTGTTCTACTCCAAAGGCGGTGCGAAGGAGGCCAACTTCTTGAAGCCGCTTGAACTTGCGAGGCGTGACGGTTTCCGGTCTGGTTTGAACCCAAAACGGCAATTTGAATTCTGCATACATGTCACAGAATTCCTCGAACTCGGAATCGCTGACTGCCAGAAAAGTATCCGCCCAGAAATAGAAGGAATCTGCCCCATACCGCCCAATCAAATGCTTGACTTGCTGATGGATGGTTTCGACACGCGTTTTTCGAAAATACTTTTGTTTGCTGTCCTGGTAGATCACCGCCTGTGAAGGTGAGTTGCAGTAGGCGCAGGTGTAAGGGCAGCCGCGGATCGTCTCGACTGGAAACATGCGCCAGACCCGGCCTTGCATGGGCCGGTAGAATCGACTTTCTTCAAAGAAATCGTAGTTGGGGAGGGGAATCTCGTTCGGATCAACCACCACGGGGAGAGGATTTCGACAAAAAGAACCGTCCTTTTTCAGGAAACAAATGCCAGGAACGGATGAGAAATCCTTTCCGGCCTCCAGCCGTGCACACAATTCCGGGAGAGTGTGTTCGCCCTCGCCCGTTAGCACGTAATCGATCGAGTTATTTGCCTTCCGTAAAGCCAGTTCCGGAGCAAATGTTGCGAACACGCCGCCAACCACCACGCGCGGTCTGTCCTTCGGATCGAGCATCGCAAGCAACTCGACCGCGTTCGGATACATGTCCTCCGTCACCGAGATGGCGATGAGGTCGGGCGAAAACTCTTGAACTTTTCTGACAAAATCGGCCGTCGGCGAGCCATGTTTTTCGTTCTGGCGCAGCAACCTGTCATCGTAAGGTCTGGCGTTCAGATAGTGTTCCTTCATCTTGTCGCTGCCGGCCGTTCCGCCCCAATCGGAATATGAGGTTGTGTCGAACAACGCGGTCCGGTGACTGGCGCGCAAAAGACAGCTATTCAACATGCCGATGGCCGGCGGGAGCATGTTCATCCCGAAAAGGTTCGGATAGACAAGGAGGATTTTCATACCGAAATCAGCGCTGCATCAGGCACAGCAGACCGCGCGCCAAATTGTGATGGCTTAGGACCTGACCGCAGTTTTAGAGCCAGTCGCCACCGCTGACATTGATGCATTCGCCTGTGACGTAACTGGCCAGATCCGACGCCAAAAAGGCAATCACCGAAGCAACCTCCGTTGGACTGCCAGCTCGCTTCAGCGGCACGAGATCGGCCCGGCGGCTGATTTGGTCCGGGGTCCTTTTGAGGCGGACGGTATGGAAATCCGTGTCGATGAGGCCGGGGGCAACGGCGTTGACGAGGATTCCGTGCGGCGCTCCCACGCGAGCCAGCGCTTTGACCAGGTACTCAATGCCCGATTTGGCGAGGCCATAGATGATCGAGTCCGGGCCGCCACCATGCCGGGCCGAGGCCGTACTCGTGAGAACGACTCTTCCTCCCTTTTCCCTCATTGCGTCTATCGCGGATTGGGCCAGAAAGAAAGGCCCTTTCAAATTGGCGGCCAGATCGAAGTCCCAATTCTCTTCAGTGATCTCGGTCCAGGCGGCGGGCTGAAGAACGCCGCCCGTTAACTGGATCAGCACGTCGATCCCGCCAGCCCATTGCACGAATGAACCCACCAACTCAGAACACGAAGACGGACGCGTGAGATCAGCCTGAAAAGCCTTCACCTTGGCCGCACAAGGCTGGTGTGCCGCAAGCGCCGCTTCAAGCTTTTGCCTCTGGACAAAGAAATGAGCTCCGATCAGGACGGGGAATTGACAGAAAACGCGAATGACTTCCCGTCCTATTCCGCCGCTGGCTCCAGCCACGAGAATGCGGGTGCCCTCCTTGAAGAGTGGTGTTCCCATCGATAAAGGCGGCATCGTTTCCAAAGCAGTCAGGATTCGGTTGAACCCTCGTAGCATCTCCGCACGTGGCCGATCGCGCGGCGAATGACTTCTTCCGGAGGACCGAATTTGTTGCGCATCTCGATGGAGACAAAACCAGGGTAATGATTGCTCTTCAACTGGCGTGCGAACAATTCATGATCAATGCCCGTCGAGCCCGGAGGCGCCAGATTCGCCTCGCTGGCGTGAAAATGTTTCAAATAATTGCGACACTGCCGGAATACGGCCGCAAGGTCCTCCGCCGCGTCCACCAGGGCTTTGGCGTCCAGAAGAAGCTGAAAGCCGGGATGATTGACGAGATGGATCAATCGGAGCGCGTCGGCGCTCGAACAAACAAAATCGGTCTCCGAAGCCAGCGGCTCAATCAACACCAAAATGTGATGCTGCGCCGCGGCTTCGGCGATTTGCCTGAAAAAATCCGCGCCACGCTGGAGAGCTTCGTCCAGCGGCACCGCCCCGCGCTGCCGATTCCGAGGCGACCCAAACACGAGCGCTCTTCCCCCCAGATCGCCGCACAACTCGCAGGATGCCTTCAAGTAGTCGATAGACGCTTGCCGTTCCCGCTCGCCAGCGAAGATTTTGAGATCAGGACGCGTGAACAGCAGCGCATGCAGCCCGACCAATTCGAGGCCCAGATCGGCCATTCGCTTCCGGAACTCGAGCCGCTCCGGCCTGGGGGACGTGACGGGCTCCGGCCAGAGCAAGCTGGCCGCGAGTTCGAGTCCAGCGCAACCCAGTTGCTTGACTCCGGCGGCATAGCGCCAGAATTCCTCCCCGGCCCAGGCGATGTTCGAGATTGCCAGGCGCATCCTAGCCTCCTAGCCCGGGAGCACCGACTCGACATCCGGCGTTTCGATCCGTTTGTCATAGGGGGTTTGGGTTTCGGTGAAACCGTGCTTCTTCAGCCAGAATTCGACTTGCGGAATTTGCCACTCATAATCTATGTCAAGTCCGCCCCACTGGCGGATCGGAAGGATCTTCCTTCCCATCCATTTCTGAGGCAGCAAGCCCTCGTGAAGCTTTTCGAGGCAATGTGGCCGAACAATCGAGGTGCTCATGTCGGCGAAATAGACGTCGCCCTGGGAATCGCGGTCGCAGTTCAGCGTGGCCGGATCTCCGAACGCTTCGAAGGGAACAAACGGCTGCAAAAAGCCGCTTTCGTCGAGCTTCCGGGCCCTGAGCGGACTCCACATGTTGTACACGGACACGGTCACCGCCGAATCCGCTTCGGGATGGGCTCGAAGCAATTCGATTCCCTTGTCCAGCAGTCCGGCGCTGATCGTCGCGGCGTTGCAGAAGAGCAGGACCAACATTTCCACACTTTCCCCTTCCCGAGCTAACTCTTCGCGAATCACGTCGTGGCCATGTTTGTATGCGTCCTCGCCGAGAGCTTCTTTCGTCGCAAGGTAGGCCGGGCGATCAATCACGCGAACATTGTAGTCCAGGCTGATTCTCTTGATGCGCGGGGAGTCCGTAGAAACGTAAACCCGCTCCACTCGGCTGGCATGGATCGCCGCCAGCAACGGGTAGAGCATCAAAGGCCGCCCTAGAACCGGGTAGAGATTCTTGAATGGAAAACCGCTGCTCCCTTCGCGCCCAATAAGCAATGCACAAACCATGATTCTCAAACCACCGTGCAGCGACTGCACGGCGAAAGATGATTCCGGCGCTGCGACAAATGCGCCGCTCGATATGCCGAGTACTTTTCTCCCTGCCAGAGAGATGACAGCTCGGTGTCCTTCACGTTTCCGACCGACAGGGTGGAGAGATAATCCACGTCGCAAGGATTGACCGTCCCATCCCACCATACGAACATGCGGCGCCACAAATCTGAACAGGGCGTCTCCACGTCGTTGACCGGGCGCAGGTAAGTGTTCTCCCAGGGATTGTAATCGACAAAAGCGACCTGATCGACCAGTCCGCCCCAGAACGCCTCCATCTGATCCAGGTCCTGGGCGGAATTGTATCGAACGCCCGAAACACGCGTGATCAGTTTTGAGTCCGGATATTCACGCCGGCGAATTTCGAAAAACCGTTCGACGTTCGCCCGGACCTTCTCCAGCTTTCCGTTCACTCGCAACTGGCTGTACAGAGGCTCGGCCGCCGCATCTGCCGAAAACACGAGCGTGCTCGCGCCCGACTGCAAGATCGCGTGCGCCTTGGCTTCGTCCAGCAACGAGGCATTGGTGTTGATTTTTAGGCCGAGGAATTTCCCGCGGACGTAGGCCAACATTTGGGTGATATCGCGACAGACCAGCGGTTCCCCGCGCGAGGCCAGAGTGATGGCCTCGCAGTTGCCTTCGGCTTCATCAATGATTTTGCGGAACAAATCCAAACTCATCATCCCCATATGTCCGCCTCGGCCATCCGTCAAGTTTGGGTCGGTTTGGTAGCAAAAAACGCAACGATAGTTGCAGATCGAGGTGGGTTCAATCTGCAGGCAGGGCGGAAAATCATCCACCGTTTTTGTGAGGGGATAGATGTCGTAGCGATATCGGTAGAAGAGATACCGCGCGAGCGCGTCATCTGAAATCCTTTCGATCTCCGCGGCCACATGGGGACGCAAGGTGAATCGCGCCGCGTCTCGACGGCCTTCGACACCGAGCAAATCGTCACAAGCGCGGAGCACGAGCAGGGCCGAGGAATCGTGGGCTGGCTCCAGTCTCTCCCGGAGTGATCTCACGCGATCGAGAAGACCGCCCTCGCTGCCACTCTCGCGCCGCAGTTCCCGCAGACTCTCTGCCTTCTGATACAATCTCTGCTGCTCCATAAATGAACGCGACCCGCGCGCTTAGACAGTGCTCCGCTGCTGGAGCCGCGTGTTCAAACGGGACAACGCGCCTTGAAGGGGGACCCGCTCTCCGATCTGCTCCCTTCGTCCGTCGGTTTTCTCGGCCGAACCTTGGTCCCGGACCAGGACGTAACTGTGAAACTTCGATCCCGGCATCCTCAAGTTGTGATAGCTGAATCCGATGCAGGTGAACATCGCGTCGTATTCCTCGTCGAAGTAGCAGTGATCGCCTAGCACCGGGTCGGGAGGAAGAAGAGGTTTCCACGTTCGTCGCGCCTCAGCGCTGGACAATCGAGCGCGCAAGTCTCGAAGGTATGGTTCCTGAACTTTAGGCATTTCGGTCACGTGCTCCCCGATCATGAAAACCAATCCGCTAGGCCGCAAGACTCTCCGAATCTCGGCGAGCAATCGCAACGGATCGTCCGCGTGATGGAAGGCCTGCGACATGAAAACGAAATCGAGCGCGCCGGTCGGAAGCTTCAATTCATAAAAACTCCCCAGGCAAAGCACCACCTTATCCTTCGGCACGCCGTAGGCTTTCAGCACGTACGGGCCGATATGGGTGATCCGGTGTATGGAATACTCCACCGCATAAATGCGCTCGACCTCCCCCGCCTTCAGCATCTGAGGAACTCCCCATAAATTCCCCGCCGCGAGGTCAGCGCCGCAACCTTCGGGCTTTCGTCCGTATCGCGCCTTCACGAATTCGAGCAGTTGCCGGAGCTGCGGCAAAAGAAAACTCCGATCGAGGTACGACTCCATTTTTTCGATGTTCCCATCCAGGATCCACCATTCCTTCTTCCGCTCTTCCTCCACGTCATTCCAATATTTCGCGTATTCGATCTGCCGCATCTCAGCCAGAGATTTCCAGATTTCAACTTTATACCCACCGATCTCTTGCGGCGGGCTCGCCGGATCGAAGGGAGCAGCACCGCTGGCTTGGTCTGAATTGGACCGTGGCGCATTCCTGGAAATCGATATCGAGAGATTCATGTTACGTGGTTGGCTGAGCTTCAGTTCGTCCATGAGTATTTGCTTCCACTCGCTGATCCACTCTGAACTGGCCCTTGCATACCGCGCCGTGAATCGCTCGCGAACGGATTGCACATCAGCGCTTCCCCACCATTTCGCCGGGTCACAGTAAATCTCAGCCGCCTTTGCCGCGGCGTCTTCCGGCGTGTCCCAGAGAATTCCAACCCGGCGGAGCTCCCGGAAATATGGCTCCGCGCTGTCGCGAACTTCCCAGCATTCCGGGTCCCAAAACATAATTGTGGGAATGTTCAAGGCCAACGTGAAAAGCAGCGTTGTCGAATTGTGGTCAATCACTACGAGGCGCGACGCCTTGAGCCGCTGCGGGAGAGTTGCGGACCAGGAACGCACATCATCGATCAGGACAGTTGGGAATCTAGACCGAATCGTGCCAGTGGCTCCCCAACCGTAGTCATGCATATACGGCCGGTAAATGAGCCGGGAGCGCAAGGCGTCCGGCAAACGCGCGAGAAAGCGCAGCTCCCATTCGAAATAGCGATCCAACTGATCGAAAACAGGATCGCTCTGGAAGAGCTGTCGATATTTACAAAATGCGGTCGCAAAAAACGTGATGCTGCCCCTGTTCTCCTTGGAGTCGGAGCCCGCCTGGGCCACCTTGCGCTTCAAATCTGTCACCTGCGGACTTGGAACTGGACGAACCTCCTGGTCGTTGCTTTCGCGCCACCCCCAGGAGAGGTAACGGTCAGAAATTCTTCTTTCGAAGGTTTCCGCGTGGCTGTTCAGAAAAACTCCGTACCCGCTGCCGTGTTGCAGGCTCACCAGACGGGCACCGCGGTTGGAAGCCTCGGCCGCAAAGAATTTGAAGACCTCATTATCGTACCACGCGTTTGCGGAAACTATGACGGACGGGATTAACTTGGTGAGACCTGCCACAAGCGATCGCGCTTGCTGAAAACTCTCCAGCCACAGAGTCGGGAAATGTTGGGGAAGACCTTTCACCAACAGCGCCTCAAATTCATCCTGAGTCGGCATTCCGGCCAACCCCTGACGTTCCTGATTCATCCGGGCATCCGGCATCTGGGCAAACCGTCTGGCGGCAGTGACGAATTCACAGGCGATGGGGTTGGCGCCTTGAATCAACTCGTGAGCCGTCTCCTGACCGCAATACAGTTCGTGCAGCATGACGATCGGTCGCAGCGGCGGAAGATCTTTCTGCCCCGCCGGATTGCGCAAGGAGAGATCTTGGGTCCGGTTTATCGGTGAGGAGGGGGATTCCCTGATCGCTTCGAACGCATATCCGATATCGCGGAGAATTTGTGACATCATCTGCCAGTTGTACCGAGCCGATTCTATTAGTGAGAAGAAATCCGTTGTGTCCTTCGGTACAACGAATGATTCGGGCGGTAAAACGAGCGTATCGAAATCTCGATAAAGTTTCTTTGCGTCCTGAATGTGGACGTACCGATCGAAATAAAGTCGGACATGCCAGGTCAGCCACGGGCCGATCAGGATTCGCCAGAATCGGGGCTCGGCGTTCAAGCCGTGGACCTCGTTCAAGTACCGGGCGATTGAAAGAAGGACGCGTTCATTGAGGAGATCCATGTATTCCGCCACATGCCGCATCCGCCGCCGGTCATGCCAAGGATTGGGCATCACGGAGAATCCCAGTTTTTGCACTTCCGTCTTCGTGGTCTCCGAAAGACACCACCGGTTAATCAACACCAGCTCCGTGTCGGTTCTCCACCAACGGCATTCATCTGTTAATGCAAGAAACATGCGACGCTTTGGCAGCTCAAACTTTCTCGATCAAATAGCCATCGAGCAGCAACAAATCCAGGCCGCTCAGCCGGAATACCCTAGCCGCATCCGACGGTGTTTGGACGATCGGCTCGCCATGTAAATTAAACGAGGTGTTCAGAACCGAGCCGACCTCCGTCTGCCTCTCAAATTCTTTGATCAAATCGAAGTAGGCGGGATTGTGAACATGCTCCAGGATTTGAGGTCGACACGTGAAATCGGCCTGGTGGAGGCCCGCAACCAGTTCTCGACGCGCTAACGGCTTGGTCTCGAATGCAACTGTCATATACGGCGCCGGTCCGCCGTTCCTTCGCAGCAGATAATCATCGGCCCGATCCGCGAGGACTGTCGGCGCGAACGGCATCCAGAAGTCCCGGTTCTTGACGCTTTCATTGATCCGACGAATGGCGACGAGTTGTCTCGGATCCGCGAGGATCGATCTGTTGCCAAGGGCTCGAGCGCCGAATTCGTTTCTTCCGAAACATCGACCAACGATCTTCCCTTCGGCAAGGCGCGAGGCAACATAGGGCAAATCAACGCCCTCACGAACGCGGTACGTCGGGTCGCCTTGAAACCCCGCAGCCACACGCTTTGCTTCCTCCAACGAGCTTTCCACGCCCAGGTACGCGTTGGGCATCGGCTGAAGGTACGAGTCAGGATCGCGCCCCTCACTCACGAGCGCGTCATGCATCACGAGGTACGCCGCTCCGATGGCCAGCGATTCATCGGACGGGGAGGGACAGACAAAAATCTCGCGCAGCTCAGGGAGTTTGGCGATTTCCATCATCGCCTTCACGTTCATGGCGATGCCGCCGCCGAACACCAATCGGTCCACACCCGAGGCAGCGAGCGCGTTGCGAGACCACTGAACCAGGATTTCTTCCGTGTATTTCTGCAATCCGCCCGCGATGGTATCGAAGCGAAGGCCTTCCAATCGGTCGCGAAAATAAACGTAGAGATCCGGGGGTTGCTCGCTATATGCGAAGCCAAGGCCATCCACGTACTGGGTGTTTCGAAATACCTCATAAGCCTTCTGATAGTATTCCGGTTTTGCGTACGCCGCCAGCCCCATCACTTTGTATTCGTGCTCATCGGGCTTCATGCCGAGCAGGAGCGTCATCGACCGGTAAAGGCGTGCTCCCTGAAAGTTGCTCGATCTGGAGATAAGTCTGAATCCATCTGGATCGACAACCCAAATGGTAGCGTTGCAATTATCTCCGAACGCATCCGCGGTGAGGATCAGTGTTTTTTCATTCCCGCGCGTCCGCAGCGGGCTCCCATAGTAAGCATAGCACGCGTGAGCCCGGTGATGCTCCGCAAAGCAGACTTTTTCGGACGGCACTCCCAGGTGAGATCGCACCACGTCTTTCCGGAATCGCTTCAAGGACTCGACTTCTTTGTCAACGTCCCCTTCGCGCAAAATGTGCAAAATCTGACGGACAGTTTCCGGACTGAAGTACGGCTGGTTTATGTCCAGTTTGTCTTTGAACACATCCCCGTAAAACGGGTTTTTTCTTTCATACATCCGCGGGAAGAAATAGTCCTTCTGTTCGCGAAGCCGGTCCGAGATCGAAAAGCCGGAATACTTGTGAACCAGCACGGCTTTGATGTCGAATCGCTCCCCCGCGAACACGACGCAATCCAAGTCCGCCGCGTTCACGTTGCCGAATTCCAACACCGCCTCTATTGCCCGCTGAGGATAGCGTTCGTCATTTTTGATCCGCGAGAAACGTTCCTCGCTCTGACAAGCCACAATCTGCCCATCCACCAGCAGCGCGGCGGTGGAACACTCACCCCAGTAAATGCTGAGAATTTTCACTGCTCCAATCAACTCAAAAGCCCGTGCCGCCGCTTCAGAATCTGCTCCGCAACGAAGAAGTCAAAGGGGTCGTCAATATCAAGATTCTGTTCCTTGTCCAAATGCACGCGTTCGATGCGTTTGCCGTACCGCTCGCCCTGCCGGAGCAGGTCCGCGCGGATCACATACACATTTCCGTCGTCGTAAAAAAATCCTTTGATGTCCTGTCGGCGCAGTTCGCTGTTGCCATATTCCTCATACTTGCACACAAAACCCGTCGCCAAGGAATCCGCCCGGGACTCCAAAAACTGTTCGACACACCGGTCGATCAGTCCCGCATCCCGAACCGGACTCGTCGCCTGGAGCACGACCACCACCTCGGCCGCAACTTCGGCGAGCGCGTGCTGCAGGACGCTGAGCGTTGACGCATGATCATCCGCCAATTCCTTCGGTCGCCACAGAACCTCGGCTCCCCACTGTTGGCTCACCGCTGCGATTTCCGGATCTTCAGTCGAAATCACGTAACGGTCCAATTTGCGGGAGATTTTCGCCGCCTCGATCGTCCAGGCGATGAGTGGCTTGCCGCAGAGTGGTTTCAGATTTTTCCGGGGAATGCCTTTGCTGCCGCCCCGAGCCGGTGTGATTCCTAAAATCATTTGGGCTTTTGCCCCATGTAAACAAATAGCCCGCAATCCTGCCGGTGCTGCTCGTTCCGAAGGCGGGCCGTGTGAACGGCTTCGTAGTCCGTCAAGAGCGCCTCCAACGCCTCGAAACTCGGCAGCGCTTCCTTGCCGTAGTAAGGTTTCTGGAAGTTTGGAAAGGACTGGGAGACTAAAAGAAACCCGCCGGGGCGAACGAGCGGTTCAACCGACGGATCACGTCCTTCATACAGTGGATTACATACCAGAATAGCTCTTTCACGACGACGAGGTGGTACCGCCGCAACGGGTTGAAATCCTCGCGTGTGATGTCATCTACGTAGAAGTTCACGCCGCGGTGCAGACGCGAGGCTTTCGCAATCGCGGTGGGGCTGATATCGAACGCATCAATGCCGACATCGTTCAACGAGGGTTTGGCTCCCGGCCTACCAAGTCGAATCGCCTGGGGTTCAAGAAAAGGTTGAAGCTGGACCGTGACAAATCCTAGCCCGCAGCCGACTTCCAAAATGCTTCGATACGGAGCATGATCACGCGCCATAGCCAGGACGACCTGGGAATACCACCGGAACGCCGTCTCGTCCTGATGACATGGGGGTACGGCGGAAAATCGATACATGCCTTCGTAATCGCCCACATACTTTCCGTCCCGCAAAAAGTAATCGTGGTAATCTCGCGAAGGGCGTTTCGGTTGATTTGTGTTTGAGTGGCTTCTCGTCATGCGAAGAGCAGCACGAATCCTGTGAGGGCTCCACTAATTCCACACATCGCGAAGCAGGAGGTGGGCTTCGGCCGCCTCGAGTCCGATTTCCATGCCGCGTTTGGCCGCGAGCACTTCGATTCCCTTGGCGGACCGGGGATGAGGAAAGGCTCGGCTTTCGCGCTCGTACGCTTTCATGGCTTCGATCTTTTGGCTCAGAAACGGCTTGATGTTGACGTAATAATTGGGTTGGAAGCAGAACTCGGGAAACGGCGGTGCCTGCTCGGTCGAAGATAACACTTCGTAGCAGAGCAATCGCGGCACCCGGTGAGAGGCAATGCTGCGGCAAGCCACGACCGAAGCGCTGAACACCGCGCGGTGATCCTGATTCGAGTCGCCGCGGTGGTGCGTGTAAACTGTATCCGGCCGAACCTCCGTCACGCAGGCCTCGATCGGAATGATTACGTCCAACAGTCGTTCGTCGAGCAATTCATCGCGCAGCCGCAGGAAGCGAACGTCCGAGTACCCCAGCACTTTGGCCGCCCGCAGAGTCGCTGCTTCCTCTTCCGCAATAAGCTTTGGATCGAACGCATGATGGTAAGCTCGTTTGCAGACGATGCAGACGGTCACTGCGTCGCCCGCCTCCACATGCTTCGCGATGGTGCCGCCCACTCCGAGCACCTCATCGTCCATGTGCGCGGCGATCACCAGAACTCTTCTCATGAGTTCAAACGGAAAGAAGGATTTCAACGATCCGCTCGGCTCCTCGACCGTCCACCAAACCTCGTCCGATCTCCGACTGGCGCCGGCGCTGTTCGCCCGGTTGCAACCGTTCGAGCGCTCCCGTGATCATTTCCGGCTTCATTTCCTGACCCTGGCAGAGGCAGAACCCGAAACCCTGTTCCGCCAGAATCTCCGACTGCCTGCGTTCATGAGGGTCGTCATAGACCGTGACGGACGGAGTCCCGACGCAGGCTAGTTCATAGAGCGTGTTGCCTCCCGAGGTGAACGCGACATCGGCTTTCGCCAGCAACTCGGCAATGCTTGGCAGCGAGTGGTGACATCTCACCTTGTGGCGATGAGACTTTCGGAGCGCGGCGGTTAGATTCTCGCCGTCGAAAAAACCGGAGCCTAGAACCACGTCGATTTGCAGCGGGTTTCGCCAGTCCAACAACGCCGAGAGAATTCTCGCGGTGGCTTGGCTGCGGTCCGTGCCTCCGAGCGTGATCACGATGCGCCGAAGGCCCTCTGAAAACGCGCGCGCCTTTCGATGAAGGCACGCATAATTCTCGTCCATGGCCAAGTAGGCGGGGCCCGTGAAAACCCGGGGAAAACCGTCGCGCGCGAAATACTCGTGAAACTCCGGGACGATTGTGTTGTTGAAGATGAGGTCGGTTTCGAGCCGGCGTTGCCCGAACTCGTCAATCGCCGCCACGCAAGAAAAGCCGCGTCGCAGCGCGCAGACCTGTTCGTTATTGAGCTTCCGAAAATTCGTGACGCAAGTCTTGGATTTCCCGATAGCGCGGTCGGCGATCCGCTCAAGCGTCCTGGGCGCAAAATCCCGCACCAGGCTCGCCGGAATCGGGCTGTTGCCTAAGAGTCTTTCCGGACAGTCCTCATTGACAAGAAGCGTAGTCTCGACGTCGCGGTGCTGCGCCGCCCGCGTCAGATTAAAGCATTCCACGACGTGGCCGGTGCCGATTTCCGGCGACGCTTCTCCCAAAATCAGCAAGGCCACGAAGGAAACCTCCTAGCAAGGATTCGCTTGGAATCGCCCGCGCAGAAATTTGCGGAGAATCAACTCGCCGGCCGAGCGCTCCCACTGGCCATTCCCCAGCATTTGCTCGACTTCGCGAATCTGACGCACCATTTCTGCCAGCTCCGGCGGTTCGAGCGAAAGCACATGGTCGGTGCCCAGATAGTTCTTGCCTTCCTGGAAATGCCGGATCGGCGTGTCTCGGTCCAGAGTGACATGCTTTTCCACCACCCGAGCGCCCGCGGCCACCGCGGCCACCGGCGCCAGAATTCCGGCCGTGTGATCCGAATACCCCACGCGGTATTGCGGGTAGCGCTGCGCCAGGATTCGCATCATCCCCAGTCGGACTTCACTCGTCTGCAGGGCTTGCAAACCGCGCTTTTCCAGAAGGGGCCCCGTCGGATATTCAGAGACGCAATGGAGGATGAACAGTTCGCGGACGCGTTCAAGCCGGCGCACGGCGGCGTCCACTTCCTCCAGAGTCCCCATGCCCGTGGACACGAACACGCGGTCAAAACGATCGGCGACGAATTCCTGCAAAGCCGAGTCCGCCAAACTCGAGCTCGCCAGCTTAACCACTCGCAGGCCGCGATCGCAAAGCCAGGCCGCAGTCTTGGGATTCTCCGGAGTAAAACAGATCGCGATGCCCAGTTCCTGGGCGAAGGCAATCAACGCCTCAATCTTGCGATCGGTCAACGCGATTCTCAGGAACCATTCCCGTTCGGGATCATCCTCCCGGATCTGCTCGAAATCGAGCGTCTGGAATTTGACGTAGTCGCAACCCGCCGCCTGGGCGACCTCCATCAATCGCTTGGCCGTGGGGAGGTCGCCGTTAAAGCACTCGCCAATCTCCGCGATGATGATCACGGACGCGCTCGGATCCGGCATTTTCAAGCGAAGACTTCCTCGATGCGTGGACTGGCCTCGCCGAAGAGAATCTCAGCCGAGCGAGGGCCATGGTTGAACAGCAGGTCGATGGCGCTCATGCAAGGCAAGAACGGCTCGTGCAGTTGGGGGTAGATCGGATGATGGAACTCCTGAAATCTCACTTCCATTCCAGCCCTCTGAAAATCCTCCAAGTTCAAATAATCCCGACCGGAGACTCCTGACAGATAGATCGAGGCCCCGCATTCGCGTGCCAAGGCGAGCATCAAATCGCCGGCGCGCTCTGTCCGTTGGAACCGCGAACTGAGGAGGATATTTTTCTCGATATGAAACGCGTTCAGCAAGACCCGAATGATCTCGAGATTCAACTCCGACAGGCTTGTCCACGATCGGCTGTAGAGGCTCTCCAGAGCCGGCATATAGTCTCTGAAAAACGGGGATCGCCCGTAAGCATGACGGATCGATTCCCGGCACTTGTGCCGCCAGTCCACATCGTTGTTGATTTGAACATCCTTGATCAGCGTGACGCCCCACTCCGAAAGAACCGGCACGGTCAGCCAAGCGAATCCATCGACCGTGCGGATCTTGTTTCGATTTTGGAAATAACGTCTGCGGTACTGAACGTCATCCAGCACCACCAACACGTCGGCCTGATTGATCTTGTCGAGAAGACCGAGCCAGGGCAGGTGTTCCGGCTGGTGGATCGTGGCGACCATGACTCCAGCTAGGCGCCGACCTTCTGATTCCGGCCCACCAGGTCGTCCAGATAAATAGTCCGATTTCCGACGGTGTAAGGGGTCGGGACCGTCTTTCTTGGTTGGTAACACGCCTGGCACGGGGCAAGTTCCTTGGTTCCACAATGCTGCCGGTGAATGCTCCGGATGCGGCGCATTTTCTCCCCGCTCCACACCTCAAAGACCGTTTCCTCGCGCAGGTCTCCGACGCACTCTCTTCCCAGTTCATCATTGATGCACATGAAGACGCGGCCGTCGGAACCCACGGACATTCGTTGGAAAGGCACCGGACAAGTGAAATGTTCGAGGTGGCTGATTTCTTGATCCACGTGCAGGTAATCCAAAAGAGTATTAACGCTGACCTCGTCCACGATCGGTTCAAACGTATCGAAGTACTCTTCAGGATTCTCGCGGATGGCGGGCCAAACGCCTTGAATTCGGATGACGGGCTTGACGCTTCCTCTCTCTTTTTTTATCTCGGAAAAGCGCCGGATCTTGGCCACCATTTCCTCGTACTTCGCCGGCGCCCGAATCTTCTCATAAACCGCCCCTGTGCCGTCGAAGGAGATTGTCAGCCAATCCATCTGCAAATCCACCAGTTCGGCGAACATCTCCGGGGTCAATCGGAGCGCATTGCTGAGTGAATCGACCTCTCTGATTCCTTTCGCCTTGGCGTAGCGGATACAGTCCAGAAAATGTTTGTTGAGAGTCGGCTCGCCGCGCCAGCTCAAGCGAATGGAATAAACCCCATGCTCTGCCAACTCATCCACGATCTTGCAGAACAATGTGAAGTCCATGTTCACGTGAGGCACGTGGTCCTTGAAGGCCTTCGTCGTGGTGTAGCACATGGGGCACTTCATGTTGCAGACCGCGGACAATTCAAGGTCCACGTGGTCCGGATAACTCCCCGCCAGTCGAAAACGGGGGTACACGTGCCAGCGGATACGGTTCCACAGGTACCGGAGTCGATGCCCGGCGCCGCGGTTCCAATGAAAGAGCCAGTGGCGCCACGCGCCACTGGCACCTTTATCCGCTTTGTTGATCTTCATGGCGACGCAACTCAACCGAGTCCGCGCTTGAACATTTGATCCAATCGTTTCTCTTTCTCCTGGGATTTCAGAAGCTGTTCCTGATACCACGCGATGTAACGCCGCACGCCTTCCTCAAATGAAATGCGGGGTCTCCAACCCAACTCGAACGCCGCGCGCTCGCTCGAAATCTCTTTGCCGCTGAAATCCCCCGGACGCGCGGGAACGGTTTCAATGCGCACATCCCCCAGAATCTTTTGGATGGTCTCGGCAATTTGACGGATGGTGACCTTCTCGGTTCCATCGAGGTTATAGACCCGGTTCTTGCCGATCGGCTTCAACGCGAGCACATTTCCCTCGGCGAGATCTTCGACGTAAACAAATTTTCGGAACTGCGACCCATCCCCGGCGATGGTCAAGGGCTCCCCTTTGAGCGCTTTCTGAACGAAAATAGGAACGACGGCGCCGTTCCGCGCGCGCGGTCCATACGGGATGCCGTAGCGGAGAATCGTCACAGGGAGATTGTAGAGTTTGCTGTAGCACTGGCAGTAATACTCGGCCGCCAGTTTCGTGGCCGTATAGAGATGGCTGGGGGCTCCGAGCGGCGTATCCTCGTTCACGAAATCCTCTTTCACATCGCCATAAACCCAGGTGGTGCCTCCGTAAATCACCCGCTTGACGTTCGAGCAAAGCCGAGCGGCTTCCAGCACATTGATGGTTCCCCGCACATTGATGGACTCCGAATAGTGCGGATCGTTAAAGACATCTTTCACGTCGGCGATTGCGGCCAGGTGGTAGATCGCATCGATGCCATTGACGGCCATGCGCAAGGCCTCCAGGTTGAGAAGACTGCCGTGGAAAAATTCCACGTCCTTTCGGAAAGTCGGCAGCACCATGTCGAAAATCCGCACTTCCACCCCGCGATCACACAATTTATCCACGACGTGAGAGCCGATGAATCCTGCGCCGCCGGTGACCAGAACTTTCATATTGATTCCTCTTCTTTGATTAGTTTGTTGGATTGTAATAAAGGGGCACGCACCAGTGGTGCGACGAAACCCACTCCGCGTTAGGGAAGGAGCCGCCGCGCTTCATCAGATTGTGACAGAGCTTTTCGTAAACTTTGCCGGTGGATTTCTCGATGGAATCAAAAACAATGTATTTGTAGTACCCGGAGATCATTCCCTCGGGAAACTGAACCCGGTTGGGATAGACCCGATTGAGGACGTTCTCTGCGACCTCGTTTTTCCAGGCGACAATCTGGGGCATCCGCTCCGTCTGGATCACCCCTAATGCGGCTGTAAACTCGGACAGGCGATAGTTCAAACCATCGACCTCGTGCTCGAATTTGCCGTAGTTCCGGTACTTCCTGGCGAATTCAACCAAGCCCTGGTTGTTTGAGACGAGCATACCGCCCTCGCCAGTGGAGATCGACTTTGTGGCGTAAAACGAGTAAACACCCGCGTCTCCCCAGGTTCCCGGTCGTTTTCCGTTCCAGCTTGCCCCATGCGCATGCGCGCAGTCTTCCAGGAGTATGACCCGGTTGGCTCGGCACCATTCCGCAATTCGTAGCGTGTCGAACGCGATGTGCCCCCCGATGTGGACGAGCCAAACCGCGGCCAACTCATGATGCCGGCTGGCTTCGAGCACCGCGTCGTAACTGAGACATAGATCCAACCGGTTGCAGTCGCCAAAGACGACTTCGGCTCCTGCCTTCACTACAGACAAAGGGGTAGCCATGAAGGTATTGGTCGGGCACAGCACCTTCTTGCCCCGCAAATCGAAGTACTCCAGGCACGCCATCGCTGCCCCGGCCCAACTCGAGGTTGCGACCGCGGAGGCGCCATTCCATTCGGACCACTTCGCTTCAAACATTTGCGTGTACTTGCCCTCGGCCCACTTTTGGCTGGTCAAGACGTCATCCCAAAGGTCATGCAGCCGCGCACGGTCGCGTGGGTCAAACCCGATCGCAAACTTCAGATAATTATCCGCCATAAAGCTGTCCTCTGAGCCGGGGACTGCTGGATATCAGCCCCACTTGAGGTAAGCGGTCATTTTTTCCTCTGGGAATGTTTTTCCTTGCTGGACGGCCATCTGGCCGTTCACGGGCGGATGTGGGGTGAACGGTAGATCCATCATTTCCAGCCGCAAAAGGCCGCGGGAAAGACGCAATTTGGATGTCGAGTGCATCGCAAGTGCTTGCGCGAACGAGACAAAGCTACCGCACCCTGGCACGACTCAGCACGTTCAGGCAGAATTCGAACATTAATCTGGGACTCCGCCATCAGGCTACCATTCCCGGTAGCTCAAGGCTGGAGGTGTAAGGAGCAGTCGATATGCCGAAGTGGGCTTAGTGGTCCTAGGGATAAGCTGATCTCGCTGCACTCGGTCTGGGCTAACTCCCAATCGCCGGCCGGATTCGACGCTGGCCCTGACAGCTTCCGGATTTGGCGTATGGCGAACTGATGCGTCTGGACATCCCTGCAAACTCGAGCCAGATGGGAGAGGGCAGCGTAGGCTTCAATTCGAGGTGGGTGGATTTTGCACGCAGCCCCAAACTGGCGGGCCGCCTCCAGGAATTTCCCCGCCCTGAAGTGCCCGTAACCCTGGCTCAACAACTCTCGGACCGACGCACAACGACCGCGCAATCCTTTATCCTGGCGCGGTGACTCGCCGTTCGCTTCGGCATGCTTTGCGTCAGCTTTCTCGAACAGCGCACAAGGAAGCGGCCCGTGCCCGAGAACTGTGGTCCGCAAAAAAGATGACCAGAACCACCGGTAATCAAAATGGGCATGAAACCAATCCTGCCCGGCGCACGCGATTCGTTCGCGCTCCGCATCATGGCGCACGAAGTAGATGGCTTTCTCCAGGCATTCCGGAATGTCCCGGTAATACGCGACGCAACCCGCGGGAATCAGCCGCTGAGTCTCCGCG
>Ga0194128_10002360_pt1 | contig 30660 bp, 27 predicted proteins | sample TA2KigCa65mmetaG_FD_148650 | JGI IMG/M metagenome (GOLD analysis project Ga0194128, IMG submission 148650) | Freshwater microbial communities from Lake Tanganyika, Tanzania - TA2015037 Kigoma Deep Cast 65m | ecosystem: Environmental > Aquatic > Freshwater > Lake | place: Tanzania: Lake...
GTCGTCGCACGAGCCGCGGCCAAAGAGTTTTCCATCGGAGATCGTCGCCTCGAACGGTGGAATCGTCATGCCGGAGATGGCGACGGTGTCGGTGTGCGCCTCGAACACGATGCGTTTGCCGGGCACGCGGCCGGGCAGGCGCGCGACGACGTTCGGTCGGTCGGGAAAGACTTCCTGGTCATGCGTCTCGATGCCGCGTTGCGCGAAGAAGTCACGGATGTAAGCCGCGATGAACTTCTCCGGTCGCCCACCCGGATACGAGGGACTGACGCTGTTGATGCGGACGAGTTCGGCGAGAGTGTCGAGAAGGCGTGGCTCGGCCATGGGAATCAATGCGGCTTCAAATGCTTGTCGAACCACGCGAGGGTCTTCTCCCACATCTCCGGCAGATATTGGTGGCCGAGGCCGGGATAGAGTTCACTGGCGTAGTCCGAGTCCTTGCCGACGAGTCTCCACACCGGCCGCACCCTGGCTTCGATCGTCCGGATTCCATCCGCAGGCGAACCGCCGTCCTCTTCGCCCGTCATGAAGAGCACCGGGCGGGGCGCGATGCACGCGATGACGGCCTCCGTGTCGAAGTGGCGGAGCATGCCCGGCACGAAGTAATAGATACCGTGGGCCGAAAGCTTGCCGTGAGCCGTGAGGTTTTGGTAACGGGTGAGGCACGCGACCGGCACGCCGGTCTTCAGGCGGTCATCGAGCGCCAAAAGCCACCACGCGCGTGTCGCGCCCATGCTGAAGCCCGTCACGCCGACGCGCGCCGCATCCACCTCCGGCCGCGAACAGACGTAGTCGAGCGCCATCAGGTCATCGCGCAACATCATTCCCCAAAGCGACCGGCCGAGCCACAGGTTGAACTTGCTCGCGGTCATCTCGCCCGCGCCGCCCTTCTCGTTCGGGCCGCCCGGACCCTTCCCGTCGCGTTCGCCGAAGCAGTAGGCGTCAATCGCGATCACCACGAAGCCGCGCCTTGCCAGTTCCGGTCCCGGCGCGACCGGCACGGGATTGCCCGCGATGAACAACTCCTCCTTGCCGCCCTTGCCATATTGGCCGCCGTGCTGATGGCAGTAGAGAATCGCCGGCGCCTTCTTGCGGGCGCTCGCAGCCTTCGGCACAAGCAAGTAACCCGGCACGGTCGCGCCCGCGCCGTTGTCGAACTGAAACTTCTCCACCACGAAGTCTCCCCGGTCTTCACGCGAAAGGGTCTTCACAGGAAAGCCCGCCGGTCGTGGCGGGAGTTCACCCAGCAACCGGCCGAGCGTGGCTCGAATCTCCCCGCGGCGGCGGGTCCACGCCGCCTTCGTCTCCGGCACGGTGAATTCCGGCACCTGCCGTGCCGCGCCGAGCCAGCGCGCGCCTTCGTGGATGTTGGTCTGGCCCATCAGCGTAAAAGTCCCGACGAGCAACACGATGCCAATCCCGGGCCCTGGGCGAAGTGGGGTGGTGGAAATCATGGCGTCACCGGACTTCGGGCGGGATTAGAGCGCATGCAATCCGTGAAGTCATCCGCAAACGCGGCCGGGACCCGCGCCGCCAAAACTCACTTGCCTTCCAACTCGCTCCCCCTAACGTCGCGCGCACATGGCTTTGTCCGCGCACCCCGACAGCTTCGTCCGCCGGCACATCGGCCCGCGACCGGAGGAGCTTCAACAGATGCTCGCCACCATCGGCTGCGACAGCCTCGATGCCCTTGTCGATGCCACCGTGCCCGCGGGCATCCGACGGCGCGAACCGCTCAACCTCCCCGCCGCCACAAGCGAGTTCGATGCCCTTGCGCGGCTGCGCTCCATGGGCGCCAAGAACCAGGTCTTCCGCTCGTTCATCGGCATGGGCTATCACGATTGCATCACGCCGCCCGTCATCCAGCGCAACATCCTCGAAAATCCCGGCTGGTATACCCAATACACGCCGTATCAGGCCGAGATCTCGCAAGGCCGCCTCGAGATGCTGCTCAACTTCCAGACGATGGTCTGCGACCTGACCGCGCTCGAGATCGCCAACGCCTCGATGCTCGACGAGGCGACCGCGTGCGCCGAGGCGATGATGATGTGCCATCGCTTGAAGGCCGCCGAGGGCCGCGCCGCATTTTTCATCGCGGCCGATTGCCATCCTCAGAACATCGAAGTCACGCAGGCGCGCGCCCGCGCGCTCGGCATCGACGTCGTGGTCGGCTCGCACGAGTCCCTCGCGCCCGACGGCAGGTTCTTCGGCGCGCTCGTCCAACATCCCGCGACCGACGGCTCCATCCGCGATCTCGGCGGCTTTGCTGACAAGGTCCACGCCGCGGGCGCGTTGCTCGTCGTCGCCACGGACCTGCTCGCGCTCACGCTCATCAAGCCTCCGGGCGAGATCGGCGCGGATGTCGCGGTCGGCAGCGCGCAGCGGTTCGGCGTCCCGCTCGGCTACGGCGGGCCGCATGCGGCGTTCATGGCCACGCGCGGGGAATTCAAGCGCCAGCTTCCCGGCCGGCTCGTCGGCGTGTCGAAGGACGCGCGCGGCCGGCCCGCCCTGCGCCTCTCGCTCGGCACACGCGAGCAGCACATCCGCCGCGAGAAGGCCACGTCGAACATCTGCACCGCGCAGGCGCTGCTCGCGAACATGGCCGCGGCCTACGCGATTTATCACGGGCCCGGCGGCTTGAACGCCATCGCGACGCGCATCCACTCGCTCACCACCGTGCTCGCCGAGGGACTCAAGCGCCTCGGCCACGCGGTGGTTCACGCGCACTACTTCGACACGTTGCGCGTCCAGCCCGCCGGCACATCCTGCGCCTCCATCCTCAAGCTCGCCGAGTCCCACCGCATCAACCTCCGCGCGCCCGACGCGCACACCGTGTGCATCGCCCTCGACGAAACCACCACGCCCGGCGACCTGCGAACACTCTTCCAGATCTTCAACGACGACAAACCCGCCGACCTCGATCTCAACCTGCCCGCATTCTCCTCCCCATCGGCAGGCGCCCGCCGGCATTCGGCCATCCTCACCGCGCCCGTCTTCCACCGGCACCACTCCGAGACGGAGATGCTGCGTTACCTGCGCCGGCTCGAAGCGCGCGACCTCTCGCTCTGCCAGGCGATGATCCCGCTCGGTTCGTGCACGATGAAGCTCAACGCCACGTCGCAGATGTTCCCCGTGAGCTGGCCGGAGTTCGCGCGGATTCATCCGTTCGCGCCCCTGCGCCAGACCCGAGGCTATCAGGAACTCTTCGCCCAACTCGAGGACTGGCTTGCCGAAATCACCGGCTTCGCGGCCATCTCGCTCCAGCCCAACGCCGGCTCGCAGGGCGAATACGCCGGGCTCCTGTGCATCCACGCCTTCCACGCGAGTCGTGGCGAGGCGCATCGCAACATCTGCCTCATTCCCACGAGCGCGCACGGCACCAATCCCGCGAGCGCGGTGATGGCCGGCCTCCGCGTCGTCGCCGTCGCGTGCGACAAGGAGGGCAACATCGACCTCGCCGACCTCCGCGCCAAAGCCGCCGCGCACCACGCGGACCTCGCGTGCCTCATGGTCACCTACCCGAGCACGCATGGTGTCTTCGAGGAAAGCATCCGCGACATCTGCGCCATCATCCACGAGCACGGCGGACAGGTCTACATGGACGGCGCGAACATGAACGCGCAGGTCGGCCTCTGCCGCCCCGGCGACATCGGTGCGGATGCCTGTCATCTGAACCTTCACAAGACGTTTTGCATCCCGCACGGCGGCGGCGGTCCCGGCATGGGCCCCATCGGCGTCGCCGAACACCTCGTCGGGTTCCTGCCCGGCCACAACGTCATCAACCTCGGCGGCGAGAATCCCATCGGCGCCGTGAGTGCTGCGCCGTGGGGCAGCGCCAGCATCCTGCCGATCTCGTGGAGCTACATCGCGTGCATGGGGCCGGACGGACTCGCCGAGGCCACCAAGGTCGCCATCCTCAACGCCAACTACATCGCGCACCGCCTCGACAAGTTTTTCCCCGTGCTCTACCGCGGCCGCGGCGGACGCGTCGCGCACGAGTGCATCCTCGACTTGCGCCACTTCAAGAGCGTCAGCGCCGAGGACGTCGCGAAGCGGCTCATGGACTTCGGCTTTCACGCGCCCACCCTTTCGTTCCCCGTGCCCGGCACGCTGATGGTCGAGCCCACCGAGAGCGAGTCGATGTTCGAGCTCGACCGCTTCTGCGATGCCATGATCGCCATCCACGCCGAGATCACGGCCATCGAATCCGGTGCGATGGACAAGGCGGACAACCCGCTCAAGCACGCGCCGCACACGGCCGAGGCCCTCGCCGCCGCGGACTGGACCCACCCCTACTCGCGCGAGCAGGCGGCCTTCCCGACGCGGCACGAGCGCGCGCAGAAGTTCTGGCCCGCCGTCAGCCGCGTGGACAATGTCTTCGGCGACCGCAACCTCGTCTGCTCCTGCGCCGGGATGGAAGCGTATCAGTGATGCGAACGCCGGGGACGGCACCGGCCACCGCCAACGAACCCAAGGAACGCAACGAAGGAGGGCATCGGAACAGGACGCGCCGGAACGCAACCGGCGCAATTCACTTCTTGTGCTGGCGGTGTCCCAGGCGGACTTTGTGGCGGCTGTTGCCGGTGTGGCGGGTCGTGTTGCGACTTGCGGCGTGTCGCGGCGCGGCTCACTTGATTTTTCTTCTGATCGGCGGGTTGGTGAATCCGCGGGGCCGGAATGGAATTCGCCTCTCCCCGGAGTCGCGACGACGCCGGGCCCGAACGTTCACACCTCCCGCCGTCTCCGTTTCCTTCGTTGCCTCCTGTTCAACGCCGGCTGACGCGCGGGCGCTACTCGGCGGTGTTGACGGTGTAGCCGCCGGATTTTCCGTCGGCTTCGAGTTTCAAGAGGCCGCGTTTCTGGGCTTCGAGCAGGAGGTCGTTGAATGAACGAAATCCATGGGCGCGCTCGTTGAAGCCGGGGTTGCGGCGCTTGATGGCCTGTTTGATCATTGAGCCCCACACCCGTTCGTCCGCGCCGCGTTCGCCGTTGAGGGCCTCGAGGGTTTCGACGACGAGTTCGAGGGCCTTGTCGAGGGATGGACCTTTGTTTTCGTCGCCCGCGGGCTTCGCCGCCGCGGCCACCGAGGTGCTGCGGGGGCGCGAGCGAGCGCGGTCGGCGCGGACGAGGTCGTCGTAGTAGATGAAGTCGTCGCAGTTGCCGATGAAGAGGTCGGAGGTGGAGTTCTTCACGCCCACGCCAATGACGGTCTTGGCGTTTTCGCGGAGCTTGCTCACGAGGGGCGAGAAGTCCGAGTCGCCGCTGATGATGACGAAGGTGTCCACGTGGCCCTTGGTGTAGCAGAGGTCGAGGGCGTCCACGACCATGCGGATGTCGGCGGAGTTCTTGCCGGACTGCCGGACGTGGGGAATCTCGATGAGCTCGAAGGCGGCCTCGTGCAGGCCGCGCTTGAAATCCTTGTAGCGGTCGAAGTCGCAGTAGGCCTTCTTGACGACGATGTGGCCCTTGAGCAGGAGGCGCTCGATGACCTTGGTGATGTTGAAGGCGGGGTAGTTGGCGTCGCGCGCGCCGAGGGCGATGTTCTCGAGGTCGAGGAACACGGCCATGGTGGCGTCGGCATCCTTGGGGGCGGGAGGGTTCATTCCGTTGGGAGGAGAGCTTAGCGAACCAGCGGCGTGGGGACAGCCGAAAGTTTCGCAAGGGGTGGAGACGGGCGCGTGCCTGTTTGTTGCGACCTCCCGGGAGGGACAGCTCCGACCGGGGGAAAACGCGGCGACTTGGATGCAAGCGCACACCCCTCACCCGGTCCTGCTCCGAGCGGGACCACTCTCTCCCTTCGTCGGACGAGGGGAGAGAACCAATGGCCGGCAACTGCCGCGATTTCGACCCTTGAACCCGAACGGACACTCCTCACCCCATCGCTCTCCCCTCCTCCGAGGAGGGGAGAGGGTGTCCGAAGGGCGGGTGAGGGGTGGCTGTGCGCCAACCGGTTCATGGGTAGGGATGCAGTGAAGGGGCAGGAACCGGGATGCGCCCGAACGGAGCCGGACGCTTTCAACATGAAGCTGCTCTCAAGCGGCGGGCCCGGCGGCGGGCGGACCGGGTTGCCCCGCGGGCGGGGGCGGCACGACGATCACGGGAAGGGGGAAACGGAGTTTCATCACGTCGTCCACGAGCACTTCGACCCAGTAAACGCCGTCGGTCTTGAATTCGAGTCCGCCGAAGACGGTGGCGTTGGTGGTGTTCATGCCCGGGTCGTTCAGCGCGAATTTCATCTGCGACTGCCGGAGCACGGTCAACTGGTCGGGCGCCATGACGCGCACGACCTCGGAGAACTGCCCGAGCCCGGCGCACCAGCGGTTGAACACGCAGAGGCGGCCTGCGGTGACGGGAACCTGCGGCAGCCGGATGACGCTCAGGATGCCGAGCACGATGAAGTTGCCGTTGGCTTCCTGGCGGATGTCCTCGCACAGGAGCGAGCATTGCAGGTCGGGGAGGATGCGGTTGGGGGTCATGGGGATTTCCGATTGCCGGGTGCGGGTTGCCGGTGGGGGAATGGTCAGGCCGTGGCCAGTTCGGCGGCGCGGACGGTGTTGGACATGAGCATGGCAACGGTCATGGGGCCGACGCCGCCAGGATTCGGCGTGATGAGGCCCGCGATGGGCTGGACCGCGGCAAAGTCCACGTCACCGACGAGCCGCGAGCCGTTCTTGGCGGTCGCATCGGGGACGCGGTTGACGCCCACGTCGATGACGACCGCGCCGGGGCGGACCATCGCGGCCGTGACGAAGTTCGCCACGCCCATCGCGGCGATGAGGATGTCCGCCCGCCGGCAATGGGCCTGGATGTCGCGGGTGCCGGAGTGGCAAAGGGTGACGGTTGCGTTCGCGTAGCTGGACTTCTGGCAGAGGATCGCGGCCATGGGCTTGCCGACGATGTTGCCTCGGCCGAGGACGGTGACTTCCGCGCCCACCGTCTTGACGCGCGAACGGATGAGCAGCTCGTGGATGCCCGCGGGCGTGCAGGGAACGAATCCCGTGCTGTCGCCGAGCATGAGCTTGCCGACGTTGAGCGGGTGAAAGCCGTCCACGTCCTTCGAGGGCGAGACGGCGGTGAAGATGGTGGCGGAATCGATGTGTCGCGGGAGCGGCGCCTGGACGAGGATGCCGTGGAAGGCGGCGTCGGCGTTGAGCCTGGCGATGAGTTGGAGGAGTTCGGATTGCGTGGTGGCCTCGTGCAAGACCTCGGTCTTGGCGTGGAACCCGAGTTGCGCGCAGGTGCGCTCCTTCATGCCGACGTAGACCTTGGAGGCCGGGTCTTCCCCGACGCGCACGAAGGCGAGCCCGGGCTGGATGCCGCGGGACTTGAGCGCGGCGACGCGCTGGGAGGTTTCCGCGAGGAGCTGGGAGGCGATGGCGCGGCCGTCGATGAGGTTCTGCGGCTGCATCACTCGACGGTCTTGAGCGTCTCGATGCGCAGCACGGGCATGCGCGGCCAGCGGCGGTCGATCATTTCCTCGCCGGTGACGAGGATCACGCGGCCCTTGATGGAAGCCCACGGGACGCTTTCGTTGGTCGAGTAGAGGTAGTTGATGGTGCGGCCGGTGTAGATGTCGGCGAGTTCCCAATTGGAGGGCGCCTGCACGTTCCAGACCTTGCGCACGATGCCCTCGCGGGTCACGACGCGCGGCGGACCGGGCTCGGTCTCGACGACGGGCGGCGGCGTGTTGGTGGAGGTCACGGCGAGCTTCTTCGGCGGCGGCGCCTGGGCGCGCTTGGCGGCGTCGCGTTGCTCGCCGGTCTCCTGTCCGCCGCCCCAGCCGAAGATGCGGCTCCAGATGGAGCGTTTCGGCGGCGGGACTTGAATCTGATAATACACCTCGCCGCCCGCGGGCGCCGTGGCGGCGGCGGATTCGGACTTCGCAGCGGCGGCGGGAATCGCGGCGGCGGAAGTCGGCGTGCCGGGAGTCGGACTCGGCGCCGTTGCGACGACCGGCGTCGCTGATGTCACCGGCGGCACGGCTGGAGTGGTCGTCACAGGAGTCGTGACGGGCGCGGTCGCCGGCAGGGCAGCGGCGGGCGAAGCGGGGGTGAGCAGGGCGGGATTCGAGGGGACGGTGGTGAGCGGATTGGTGCGAATGGGCTCGACGCGAACGAGCGTGGGCTCGGAAAGCGGTGCGGGCGTGGTGCTGGGATCCACGCGGCCGCCCGAAATGGACGGATCGGATCCAGGACGGACGGCGGTGGGCGAACCGCTGGCGCGGACGCCGGACTTGCCCGAAGACGTGGAGGAGGCGGTGGCCTCGCCCTCGCCGGACTTCCGGATGACGGTTTCAGCCGCGACGAACGCGCTCGCGCCGGGAGGCGGCTCAATCTCCATCCACGCGCCCGAGGTGCGGAGCGGCTTCACGGGAGCGCCCTTCTCCATGCGGGCGACGATGCTGTAATTCTCGCCGGGGCCGGCGCGGACGTTGAGCTTGGGCACGTGGACGGCGTTGTTCGAGATGAAGCTGTTGAAAACCCAGACGGGGGTGTTGGCGGGCAGCGCGATGCGGAGCCAGGCCCTGGGTTCGCCGGCCTTCGGCGCCTTGACCGGAATCTGCTCGAGCACGGTGACGGTCTCGCCCTTCTTGAGCTGGGTGATGACCTCGCTGTTGAGCGTGGCCTGGCCGCGGATGTTTACGCGGTTGTCCTTCACGGTCGCGGTCTGTTCCGCGGCGGGCGCGGTGGCGGCGAGGAACAGTGCGGTCAACAGCAGGCTGCGTTTCGTTCTCATGATGGGTTGAGTAAAGTTTTAATTTCGGGCGCTGTCAATGTCCGCCAACGGCCGGAGCGCAGTTCGCCGAGGCGGATGCGCCCGATTTGCGTGCGCTGGAGCGCGCACACCGTCAGACCCAGATACTCGAAGAGCCGCCGCACTTCGCGATTCTTGCCCTCGGACAACTCCAGCTCGACGATGCTGCGCGTGTTGTTGGCATCCACCAGTTGGACGCGCTCGGCCTTCAGCAGCTCGCCCTCGTGCTGAACACCCTCGAGAAACTTGCGCAGCATCGGACGCTCGACCCGCCCGTCAACCACGGCGCGATAGTGCTTCCGCACGCCGTATCGCGGGTGCGTGAGCCGGAGACAGAAATCGCCGTCGTTCGTGAGGAAGAGCAGGCCTTCGCTCTCCCGGTCGAGGCGGCCGACGGGCACCAGAGAGGCCCATTTCGAGGGCAGCACATCATAAATCGTGCTGCGCCCAAGGTCGTCGGAACGCGTGGTGATGACGTGCGGCGGCTTGTTGAACGCGATGTAGAACTTCTCGCGAACCCGGAGCGGCGCGCCGTCGAGCGTGACCTTGTCAATGGCCGGGTCCACCTTGGTGCCAAGCTGGGTGACGACCTTTCCATTCACGGCCACGCGCCGCCCGGCGATGAGCTGCTCACCGGAGCGACGCGAGGCGACGCCGGCCTCGGCCAGGAATTTTTGAAGGCGGACCATGAGTCGCTGCGAGTCACGACCGCGGGACGGCGGCGGATTCCCACCGTGCGCGAGGTTTCGAAACCGCGGCCCTGGACAGGCAAGCCGCCCATCCGCGGGGCGGGTTACGCCTCGGGCCGGGTCTTCGGGAGGCCGGTGACGCGGTTGCCGGGATTCCACTGCCCGCGCTTGCGCAGCAGCGCGACGCGCTCGAAACGCTTGAGGACATTCCGCTTGGCGCCGGTGGAGCTTGCGGCGCGGAGACTGCGATGCTGTGACATAAAAAGTTGCGGGTTGCCCGGCGCCCGGCGCGCGCGGGAAGCGGTTTGTAGCAGAACGCGCCGTCGAAGCAAATGGTTTGTTCACCCCGGCCGGTGGTTCCGCGCCATCGTGCTTGAATCCGGGCCCGCAGGCTGGCGTCATCGGTGCGATGCGGCATCACGCGCCCAACCCGGAACACCTCGCGCTCACGCGCCGGGAGTTTCTCAACCGCTGCGGCCTGGGCATGGGCGCGCTCGGGCTGGCCTCGCTGTGCGCCGAGCACGGATGGCTCGCGCCGACGGCGGACGCAGCGGACTTCACCAACCCGCTTGCCGTGAAGCCGCCGCACTTCCCGGTGAAGGCCAAACGCGTCATCCACCTGTTCATGAACGGCGGGCCCTCGCACGTGGACACCTTCGACCCCAAGCCCGCGCTCACGGCGAACGCCGGCAAGCCGCTGCCCTTCGAGCTGCGCACCGAGCGCCGCACGGGCGTCGCGCTCGCGTCGCCGTTCAAGTTTGAGAAGCGCGGCAAGTCCGGCATCGAGGTGAGCGAGCTCTTCGCGCACACCGCCGAGTCCATTGACGAGGTGGCGATGATCCGGTCGATGCACGCGGACGTGCCGAACCACGAGCCTTCGCTGATGCTGCTCAACTGCGGCGACGCGCGGCAGGTGCGGCCGAGCATGGGCTCGTGGATCACCTACGGGCTCGGCACGGAGAACCAGAATCTGCCGGGCTTCATCGCGATGTGCCCCGGGTATCCGATCCAGGAATCGCAGAACTGGCAATGCGCGTTCCTGCCCGGCGTGTTCCAGGGCACGCACATTGACACCAAGAACACGCAGATCGAGAAGCTGATCGAGCACGTCAAGAACCGCTACCAGTCCACCGCCGAGCAGCGCGAGCAGCTCGACTTGTTGCAGCGACTCAACGAGCGGCACGCCGCCCAGCGCGCGCGCGAGGCGCAACTCGAGGCGCGCATCCAGAGCTTCGAGCTCGCTTATCGCATGCAGGGCGATGCCGCGGACGCCTTCGACGTGAGCCGCGAGCCCGAGCCCATCCGCCGGATGTATGGCGAGGGCACGCAGGCGCGGCAGATTCTCATCGCCCGGCGGCTCATCGAGCGCGGGGTGAGATTCGTGCAAGTGTGGCACGGCGACGGACAGCCGTGGGACAGCCACGACGACCTCGAAGTGCAGCACCGCAAGCTGGCCGGCCAGTGCGACCGCGCGATCGGCGCGCTGTTGAAGGACCTCAAGCAGCGCGGCCTGCTCGACGAAACGCTCGTCATCTGGGGCGGTGAATTCGGCCGCACGCCGACGGTGGAGTTGCCGAATCCCGGCAGCAACGCCGGCAGGATCAACGGGCGCGACCACAATCACTGGGGTTACACCACGTGGCTCGCGGGCGGCGGGGTGAAGGGGGGATACGTCCACGGTTCGACCGACGAATTCGGATTCAAGGCCGCGGAGAAGCCCGTGCACGTCCACGATTTGCAGGCGACGATCCTCGCGCTGCTCGGCTTTGACCACGAGCGACTCACCTTCCGTCACGCCGGCCGCGACTACCGCCTCACGGACGTCCACGGCGAAGTCGTCCGCGACCTGATTGCGTAGCCGTCAGCGCATGGCCGCCGAGGGGCGGAGGTCCCACTCTTCGAGCAATTCCCGCGGGAGTTCGCGCAGGAAACGCGACGACTGCTGCATCTCGGCGCCACCGCCGAACGAGGAGCGCAACAGCGGGTGGCTCAAGTAGAGTTCGTCCTTCGCACGTGTGATCGCCACGTAAAACAACCGCCGCTCCTCCTCCTCGCCGTCCACCGCATTGAGGGCGCGCGCGTTTGGGAACATCCCCTCGCAGAGCATGATCACGAACACGACGCGGAACTCGAGTCCCTTCGCCTGATGGATGGTGGAGAGCCGCAAGCGTTCGTCGTCCCGATCCGGTTTCGAGTCCTGCTCCTCGGCATCCACGTTGGTCAGCAGCGCGAGCTGCGTGAGAAAATCCTCGAGCGTCGGGAAACGGCGGGAGAAGACCGCCAGCTGCTCGATGTCCTCCATGCGGGCGCGGTAGTTGGCGAAGTTGGCCTTGAGGTGATCCTCGTAGCCGGCCTCGACCACGAGCGCGATCATCTTCTCCGTGTTGCCGAGGGTCCCGGGCGCCTCGAGCTGCGACATCGTGGCGGCAAACTGCGCCCACGCGACGGCGGTTTTCCTCGGGATGGCGGCGCCGCAGGATTGGAGCGCCCGGGCAAGGCGAGGCGCGGTGGTTGGAGACCCCGGTTCGACGTCAACGGATGCCGCCCCGGAACCCGGAAGCCGGAACCTGGAACTGAATGCGGCCCAAAGCTTGTCGGCGGTCTTGCCCCCGATGCCGGGAAGCATCCGGATGAGGCGCTTGAAGGCGAGCTCGTCGCGCGGGTTGGCGACGAGCTTGAGGTGCGCGGCGACGTCCTTGATGTGCGCCTGTTCGAAAAACCGGACGCCGCTGGTGATGCTGAACGGGATGTTCCGGCGCGTGAGTTCAAGCTGCAGTTCAAGCGAGTGAAAGTGCGAGCGGTAAAGCACAGCCATGTCGCGCAGGTCGAAGCCTTCGTCGCGCAACTCAAGCGCCCGCTGCGCCACAAACGCGGCCTGTTCCGCGCCGTCGCCGCATGCGACGAGCACGGGACGCGGGCCGGACGGCCGCGCGGCGGCGAGCTGCTTGGCGAACTGGTGGATGTTCGGCGCGATGGCGGCGTTGGCGAGCGAGAGGATTTCCGGCGTGCTGCGGTAGTTGGTCTCGATCTTGTAGATCGTCGCGCCGGGATAACGCTTGGGAAACTCGAGGATGTTGCGAAAGTTGGCGCCGCGCCACGAGTAGATGCTTTGCGAGTCGTCGCCCACGGCCATCACGTTGTTGTGGCGGGCGGCGAGGAGGTCGATGAGTTCTCCCTGCAGCTTGTTCGTGTCCTGATACTCGTCCACGAGCACGAACTGGAACCTGCGCTGATACGATTCGCGGATGTCCGCATGGTCGCGCAGCACCCGCAGCCACAACGCAAGCAGGTCGTCGAAGTCCATCAACCCGCCGGTGCGCCTGCGCTCCACGTAGCTTGTGTGCACGGCGACGATCTGCGCTTCGAGCGGCGTGAAGTAGTCGTAATCTGCACGGAGCAGTTCACCGACGCTGCGGCCGGTGTTGACCGCGAGCGAGAAGATCTCCCCGAGCACGTCGGCCTTCGGGAAGCGCGTGGCCTTCATGTCGATCTTCGACTCGTCGAGGCAGGCTTTGATCAGGTCGGCCGCGTCTTCACGGTCCATGATGGTGAAGTCGCGCGGCCAGCCGAGGACGTCCGCATGGCGGCGCAGGAAACGGTGTCCGACGGAATGAAACGTCCCTCCCCAAAGCGCCGAGAGATCGCTGCCGAGCAGGTCGCCGACGCGGCGCATCATCTCGCTCGCGGCCTTGTTCGTGAACGTGAGCAACAGCATCCGCTCGGCGGGAATGCCCTGTTCCAGCAGCCAGGCAACGCGATACGTGAGGGTGCGCGTCTTGCCAGAGCCCGCCCCGGCAATCACGAGGGCGGGGCCGGGGGTGGCGGTGACAGCGGCGAGTTGTTGCGGATTGAGTTCGCGGGCGTAGTCGATGCGCAAGTCCACCGGCGGGCGAAACTCGTGGAGGGCATACTCGCGCGACATGGCGCGATTGAATGGCGGCGCCCCGGGTGCGGGAAGGAAAAACGAAGACTGTCCGGGCGGGAATTCGACGGGCGATGCGGCTGCGGCCGTTTCACGCGGATGCCATGAATGACCCACTCGGCCCGGTGCGAGCCGGAGCCAAACGGGCCGGGCGCGAGGCGGCGCAGCTTGAGTTGCAGGTGGGAGCTCGCGTTCGGGAATTGCCCCGGGATCGGAATCGTCGCGTAAGCACGCTTCGGGCTCAGCAGCACGCCGTTGGCGAGGCTCCAACCCTGCCCATTTGTCGCAACGGTGCCGGGATGAAGCTGCGCGAATGCGCAAAGGCCACCGCGTCGCAAACCTTCTGGAAGATGGTGGGCAGCTGATTGAGCGGACACCGGGCAATCATCGCGGCGTCCTTCGTGCGGGGCTTGAAGAGCACTTCGCCGAGCGTGACGCCTTGCACGGGTTTCATCGTGTAGAAGAGGCGTCCCTGCGCGCCCGTGCCCATGTCGTGCACGCATGCCGCCGCGGGTGATCTCGCGACCGGGCTGACAAGGGGATTGGCTCGCTTGCACTGGAAAGGGTGCAGCCGGGAATACTGAAGCACACAACCAACCACTCTTGGGGGAAATAGCATGGACGCCATATTGACCACCCGACGGGAAATTGCTTCACTGCCGACGAACTTAGAAACTGAAGCATGAAGTGGAGTTCTCCCATGCTGACGCTTGTTGCGTGCACCCTCGGTGCGTGTTCCAAGCCACCGCAACCCGCGAAGGGTCTCGAACTGGCCACGCCGCCTCGCGCACAGTCAGCGCCTCCAGTCGCGCCGCAAGCCGCGCCAGACCCGGGCGTCGCCGCTTCGCCCGGTGGCAATGCGCCTGCGCCGAGCCCTGCGCCCGTTGCGCCTCCGGTCGCGCAGAATCCGAGCGTCGTCACCCCGGTCCGCGTCATCACGGTTGACGCGGCGTTTGCAACCAAGCAACCCAAGGCCGCCGCGCCTCGCGCCGCCGGCCCTCAGGATGTTTTGGATGCCCTCAACCGGGCGCTCAGTGCTCACCTCGCCACCGGCAAACCCGCGCCCGCCACCATCGAGGACCTCGTTCACGCCGGGGCGCTCAAACGCCTTCCCGCGGCACCGCCGGGGATGAAGTTTACGATCGACGCCGCCCAGGGACAGGTTGTGCTTGCTCCCGCAGGGGGTGGCGCGAACCGATGAGCCCATCAGCAAAGATGAAGACAAACCCAAGACCCCGATCCGGTCGCCAGCGCGGTTTCACGCTCATTGAACTGCTCGTGGTCATTGCCATCATCGCTATCCTCGCGGGATTGTTGCTGCCCGCGCTCGCGGGCGCGAAGCAGCGCGGGCGCGCCATCGTGTGCGCAAGCAATGTCCGGCAGTGTGGTCTGGCGCAGGCCATTTACGCGGACGACTTCGACGACAAGATGCCGTATGCCGGCATGAGGTCGAGTCCGACGACGCAATGGTCTTGGGACGATTTGGTCAGCTCGTATATGGGAATCCGGCAGACGCAGGCGGAGTTTGACAGCTTCGTGGCGAGCAATGTTGCCGCCGTCGTGTGGTGTCCGGCGGACAAAGTCCATCGCAATCCCGCGTTCGTCGCCCTTGGCGCCAAGCCTAGGACTTATGCGATGCCGACGCACAACATGATCGCCTTGAACCCGAACGGAGCTAACCCGCCCGTAGCGGCGCGCGACTGGCCACCGGGACCGAACAATGGAACCGGCATGGGGCTCCACTGGGATATGGGCGGATTGAACGGGACGCCAAACCTGATTTTCCCGGGGTCGAACTGGACACCTTCCGACCCGGCGCCTCCCAATATCGCGCCCAGATCTCAGCTCGCCATTCGCAAGTCCACGCTCATCAAGCCCGAAGGGATCATCAATCTCACCGAACGGATTTCTCCGGACAACGTCGCAGGGCAGGCTCAATACGTCATCGGTGGTTCGCTCGGACTCATCTCGATGCGAACCGTGATCAACTCGCCGATCACTCACCTCGAATCGCGCGTGCTCGAAACTTACAACATCACCCTCACCTTCACGAGCGTCCTGCAATACCATGGCGGCACGATGGTCTACCAGATGGCCGACGGCCACGTGGAACGGCTGAAGCCGGAGGCGACCCTCGGCGCCGCGACGAATCCGGATTTGCAAGTCGGCATGTGGACGTTGAGGCCCGATGACTAGCCGGCGCGTCGTGGCTCGTCGGCTAAAGTCTGGACTCACCGCGGCGCCTCCACCATGCTCGCCGCATGGCCGAGCACAAGGTTTCCGAAGTATTGAGCAAGCCCGACGCGGCGCTCGAAGTCACGCTCCGGCCATCGCTCTTCTCGGATTTCACCGGACAGACAAAGGTCAAAGAGCGGCTCGAGATCGCCGTGGCCGCGGCGCGGCAGCGCAGGGAGTCCCTCGACCACATCCTGTTGAGCGGACCCCCGGGCCTCGGTAAGACGACGCTCGCAAACATCCTCGCCAAGGCAATGGGTTCCAACCTCCGCGCCACCAGCGGGCCGACGATCGAGAAAGCCTCCGACCTCGCCGGGTTGCTCACGAACCTCGACGAAGGCGACGTGCTGTTCATCGATGAAATCCACCGGCTGCAAAAGACGATCGAGGAGTATCTCTACCCCGCGATGGAGGACTTCAAACTCGACATCATCATCGATCAAGGGCCCAACGCCCGGAGTGTCCGGCTGAACTTGCCGCGCTTCACGTTGATCGGCGCCACAACACGCAGCGGATTGCTCACGGCACCGTTGCTCACCCGCTTCGCCATCCGCGAACGCCTCGACTACTACCAAGCGGATCAACTCCACCAGATCGTGGTCCGCTCCGCGCGGCTGCTCGGAGTTGAAGCGGAAGAATCCGCCGCCATGGAGATCGCGCGCCGCAGCCGCGGCACGCCGCGCATCGCGAATAACCTGCTCCGTCGCGTGCGGGATTACGCGCAGGTCAAAGGCAACGGCAGCATCACGTCGGCCGCCGCCGATTCCGCGCTCGCCATGCTGGAAATCGACCGCGACGGCCTTGATGAGATGGACAAGCGAATCCTGGAGACCATCATCATCAAGTTCAGCGGTGGCCCCGTGGGAATCAGTTCGCTCGCAGTTGCCGTGGGAGAGGAAGCCGACACGCTCGAGGAGGTTTATGAACCCTTCCTGATCATGGAGGGCTACCTCCACCGGACTTCCCAGGGGCGGGTCGTGACGGAACTGGCCTTCAAGAAACTTGGCCTCAAGCCGCAAGGGGCGAAACAGCCCAGTCTGTTCTGAAGAGCGGCGGCAGGCAAACCCGGCGCCCGGGCGGCGCAGTTCCAACCATGCCGCGCGAGCGACCAAGCCGCCGGAACGGCAATGGATTCATCCGGAGTCCTACGTAGCGCCAAGCGGGGATTTTGAACCATGCATCCTTCCCTCCCGGCCCGGCCAAGACCGCACGCTTGCAAACGAGATGCTTCGTCCTCCTTCCTTGACCTTCCAGCGACCCTTGCCCATCGTCTCGCCGCACACGGACTGACTGAATGGATCTAAATCCCGCGCCCGAATCTCCGGACCGTGACCTGACGCCCGCCGTGGGCGCGGAAACGGACGTCGCGCGCCTCGGCCACAGCACGCCGCCGCCCCCGCACGAGCAAACAGCGGATGAGGATGCCGATATCGCGGATTGGGACCGCGTGGCCGCGATGAGTGAATTCCGATCGCTGCTTCGCGCGAAGGCCGCGTTCATCGTTCCGGCCGTCTTGTTCTTCGTCATCTACTACTTCGCGCTGCCCGTGCTGGTCGGCTGGTTTCCCGAGCTGATGGACAAGCGCGTCGGCCCGGTGAACGTCGCGTATCTCTTCGCCCTCTCACAGTTCTTCATGGCGTGGGTGCTCGCCTACGTTTACCTGCGCAAGGCCGCGAGATTCGACGGCCAGGCGGCGGATGTCATCGCCAAGCTTGACGCGTCGAAGAAAGGCCGCTCGAAATGATCCCGCTCCTCGCCGCCGCTGCCGAGCCAGCCGCCCTGCCCGCGGGGTTTCATTTCACGCCTGCGCTCGGCATGTTCCTCGCCTTTGTCGTCGTCACGCTCGCCATCACGTATTGGTCTGCGCGGAAGTCCACGGGCGCGAGCAATTTCTTCGCGGCGGGCCGCGGCATCACCGGCTGGCAGAACGGGCTGGCCGTCGCCGGCGACTATATGAGCGCGGCGAGCTTCCTCGGTATCGCGGGAATGATCGCCTTCAAGGGCTATGACGGCTTCATGTATTCCGTCGGCTGGCTCGTCGCCTATCTCACCGTCCTGCTCGTCGTCGCCGAACCGCTGCGCAACGCCGGCAAATACACGATGGCGGACGTGCTCGCCTACCGCCTCAGCCCGCGCCCCGTCCGCGCGATGGCTTCCCTTTCCACACTGACCGTTTCGACGTTTTACATGATCGCGCAGATGGTCGGCGCGGGCGCACTGGTCAAGCTCCTTTTGCCCGGCGTGAGTTACGAGGCGGCGGTGACCGGCGTCGGCGTCCTGATGATCGTCTACGTGGTTTTCGGCGGAATGCTCGCGACCACGTGGGTGCAGATCATCAAGGCCGTGCTGCTCATGAGCGGTTCGCTGTTCCTGAGCGTGCTCGTGCTCAACCACTTTGATTTCAGCCTGGCCAAGTTTTTTGAAGCCATTGGCAACGTCCCCGTGGCCGGCCCGGACGGCACGATCGTGCACCGGGATTTTCTCAGGCCCGGCTTGAAGTTTGGGGCGGCGGTGACGAATGGCTGGGGGCCCTTGGACCAGGTCTCGCTTGGACTCGCGCTCGTGTTTGGCACCGCGGGCTTGCCGCACGTGCTCGTGCGCTTTTACACCGTGCCCGACGCGAAAACCGCTCGTGTCAGCGTCGTTTGGGCGATGGCCATCATCGGCTCGTTCTACATCATGACCACCTTCCTCGGCTTCGGGGCGGCGACGATTCTGACGCCAGCGAACATCAGCGTTGAAAACATGAGCGCCCCGCTGCTTGCCAAGGCGCTCGGCGGGGAGACCTTCTTTGCATTCATCAGCGCCGTCGCGTTCGCGACCATCCTCGCGGTGGTCGCCGGGTTGACCATCAGCGCGAGCACCAGCTTCGCCCACGATTTCTACACCAACGTGCTGCACCACGGGCGCGAGCGCGCCCCCGGCGAGGAAGTTCGCATCGCGCGCATTGCGTCATTCGTCGTCGGGGCCGTGGCCATCCTTCTTGCGATCAAGCTCCAGACCATCAATGTCGCATTCCTCGTCGGCCTCGCCTTTGCCGTCGCGGCCAGCGCGAATCTGCCGGTCATCGTCCTCTCCCTCTTCTGGAAACGCTTCAACACCTCGGGCGCGGTCTGGGGGCTTGGAGCCGGTCTCCTCGGCAGCATCGTCCTGATTATTCTAAGCCCGAGCGTGATGGGCGTGGACCCCGCGGGCACCCCGGCCGACAAGATGCACTTGATTCAATCGCCGGCACTCTTCCCGCTCACGAATCCCGGCATCGTGAGCATTCCCCTCGGATTTCTCGCCGCGTGCCTCGGCACGATGTTGAGCAACGACCGCACAAGTGAAACCAAGTTTGCCGAGCTGACCGTGCGCGCAAACACCGGCCTCGGCTCCGAGAAAGCCACGGCGCACTGATTCCCCTTGCGGCGCGGCGACCCGCCCCCGCAGGCGGGCCGGCGCCGGGAACGCCATCTCCACGGACGTCCTCTGGATCATGCAACACACCGGCGGGCCGCAGTGAGCCCCGGGCAAGGCTGCGTTTCCCGCTCATGAATCTTGCTGGCGACTTGTCCGTCCTGTCTTCCGTGCGCTGCGCGCTCAACGCGCCACCGCGCGAACCCGCGCCATGACACAAGCCCATCCAACCCGCGACACCCGTGCACCGTCCGCTTTCACTTTGATCGAACTGCTCGTCGTCATCGCCATCATAGCGATTCTCGCGGGCATGCTCCTGCCCGCCTTGAGCAAGGCCAAGGAAAAGGCCAACAGCGCGAAGTGCATCGCGAACAACAAGCAACTGCAACTCGCGTGGACGCTCTATTATGGCGATTTCGACGACCGGCTTTGCCGCAACCCCGGCGCCGTCGCCCGCACTCAGACCAACAACACCTGGTGCGCCGAGGGACAGCGCCCCGGCGCGACGGGTTACGTGGCCGGCAACGAGACCAACACCACCCTCTTCATGCACGCGCAACTCGGCCGCTACGCGCAAGCCGCGGCGATTTTCCGGTGCCCGTCGGACCGCTTCGAATATCCCGGCGCCGTGTCGACCTACGTCCGCAGCGTCTCCATGAACAACTGGATGAATGGCGGCATCCGGCCGAATCCCTTCCCTGCCCCGCCCGCCCAGCAATTCAAGCTCTTCCAGCGCATTGTTGACCTCAACAGGCCCTCCGAACTTTACGTCTTCACCCACGAAGACCCGAACTCGATCGATGACGGCTACTTCGCCATCGACATGTCCACGACCAACGCTTGGACCGGATGCAACCTTCCCGCGGCGTTGCACCTCGGCGGCACTTCGTTTGGATTCGCCGACGGAAGGGCCGAGACCCACAAATGGGGACAGACCCGCCTCTCCGCCGGAAGCGCCACCTCCATTGGCGGAGTCGTCCGCCCCGCCACCGTCACAGACGGCGTGGACATCCTCTGGCTTAAAAGGCACACCACGGAGTAACCGCGAAGCACGTGCGGCGCGCCGATTGCGCGCTTCCAAAGCCCCCCCGCGCAGCGCACACTCCGCGCCCGTGCTGACTCTCGAGCCATTCACCATCGGCGTCGGCGACCGCTTCGCCCATCAGGCAAAAGCACAGCTTCATGCCTTCCAACTCGCCGCGGCGCAGGGCGTCGCCGCGGTGCCCGTCTGGAACAAGTCCAACCGCGAGCACACGTTCATCGGCTCGCACCCGCAAAGCGTCCTCGATGCCGCGCAAGCCGCGGTGAAGTCACTGGGCTGGACCGGCGGCTGGCACGTGGATGCCGATCACATCCGGCTCGAGACCGTCGACAAGTTCCTCGCCTGCTCTGACTTTTTCACCATTGACGTCGCCGACAGCATCGGAAAGCCCGCCGCGCCCTCGGACGTGCGGGCGTTCGTGGACCGCCACCCCGAACTCGCCGGCACCGTGAGCATCGCGGGCGCCGGTGCGCCGTTCACGACCACGCGGGCAGACGTCGCGCGTGTCGCCGGCAAGTATCTCCTGGCCGTTCAGGACGCCGGGACCATCTATCGCCACATCGCCGCACGGAAAGGCGGGGACAACATCATCGCAGAAGTTTCGATGGATGAAACCGACGTGCCGCAAACGCCGCCGGACTTGCTGATCATCCTTGCCGCACTTGCGGATGAAAAGGTCCGCGCACAAACCATCGCGCCCAAGTTCACCGGCCGGTTCAACAAGGGCGTGGACTACGTGGGCGACCTCTCGCAGTTCGAGCGCGAATTCAACGACGACCTCGCCGTCCTCGCGCACGCCGTGAAGTCCTACGGGCTTCCGGCGAACCTCAAACTCAGCGTCCATAGCGGCAGCGACAAGTTCAGTTTGTATCCGATCATCCGCCGCGCACTGAAACGCACCGGCGCGGGCGTCCATCTCAAGACCGCGGGCACGACATGGCTGGAGGAACTCATCGGCCTCGCCGAGTCGGGCGGCGACGGCCTCGCCCTCGCCAAGGAGATTTACGCCTGCGCCCTCGCGCATGTGGATGAGCTTTGCGCCCCCTACGCAAGCGTCATCGACATCCAGCGCGACAAACTCCCCGGCGCGGGCACCGTCGCTCAGTGGAGCGCCGCACAACTTGCAAACGCATTGCGGCACATCCCGTCTCATCCCGAATTCAACCCCAGCATCCGCCAGCTCCTGCACGTCTCCTTCAAGCTCGCCGCCAAGGCCGGCACCCGCTACACCGACCTGCTGAAAGCCAACGAAGCCACCGTGGCCAGGAACGTGACGGCGAATCTTTTCGAACGCCATTTGCAACCTCTGCTAATCGGATGAACAACCATGTCCCTCCAGCAAGGCATCCTCAATCCAGGCATCCTCTCCCTGCTCGCCCGGGCGCGGCACACAAACGCCATCGTCCTCGCCGACTGCGACTTCCCGTCGTGGCCCGGCCTCGAGACCGTGGACGTCTCGCTCGTGCGCGGCACGCCGACCATTCTCCAGGTGCTCGCGTTCATCCAGCCCCACTGGAAATGGGGCGCGGCATTCATGGCGAAAGAATTTCTGGAACAAAACGACAAGCGCACCCGCGCCGCGTTTGTCCGGGCGTGCCGTGGAATGGACTTGAGCTTCGAGCCGCACGCAGACTTAAGGCGCCGCATCCCGTCCGCCATCGGGCTGATCCGCACGGGCGACGCCACGATTTACAGCAACATGCTGCTCGTCTCCGCGTGACGGACCGCCGGTTTCCAAGCGGATGCGCAGACCACAACCGATGAAATCAGCCGTGACCATCTCCCTCGTGCCCGAGGCGCGCGGCGGACCGTTTGTCTTTTGGGACGACCTCGAAACCGGCTTTGCCGCGGCCGCCCGTCACGGCTTCGATGCCGTGGAGATCTTCATGGCATCTTCGAATGCGATCCCCTTGAGCCGGGTGCAAAACTTGTGCGCGAGCTATTCCCTCAAGCTCGCGGCCGTCGGCACCGGCGCGGGCTGGGTGAAGCACAAGCTCCGCCTCACCGACGCCGATCCCGCGGTGCGCCAGCGTGCCAGGGAGTTCATCTTTGGCATCATCAACTTCGCGGGCATCCTCGGTGCGCCGGCGATTGTCGGCTCGATGCAGGGTCGGTTCGAAGGCGCGGTGTCGCGCGAACAGGCGCTCGACCGGCTCGCCGATGCACTCCGCGCCCTCGGCGAACGCGCGAGCGGCCACGGGGTGCCGCTGCTTTACGAACCATTGAACCGTTACGAGACGAACCTGATCTGCCGCGCCGCCGATGCCGCGAAGTTCATCGAGGAACGCGGCATCAAGAACGTGAAACTGCTGTGCGACCTTTTCCATATGAACATCGAGGAGGCGGATGTCGCGGGCGCGTTGCGCGCAGTCGCGCCGCACCTCGGCCACGTGCATTGGGCCGACAGCAACCGCCACGCGATGGGCTTCGGCCACACGAGCGTCGCGCCCATCGCCGCGGCCTTGCGTGACATCGGCTACGCGGGCTACCTGTCCGCGGAGGTTTTTCCGTTGCCGGATGCCGAAGCCGCGGCGGCGCAGACCATGGTGAGCCTCCGCACGTTGTCCGCCTCCGCTTGACCGCACGAACCATGCTCAAAACCCAGCTCCTCCACCCCGACATTCTTCGCGTCTGCGCAAAAGCCGGCCATCACGCCAAGATCCTCATCGCCGACGGCAATTATCCCGCCTCGACGAAGAAAGGTCCAAACGCCGAACTGGTTTGCCTGAATCTCTCGCCCGGGTGCGTGACCGTGGCGCAAGTGCTCCGCGCCGTGTTGAGCGCCGTGCCGGTGGATTTCGTGAACACGATGGGCATCCCGGCGGACGACCGCTACGCGACATCCGGCGAACCGCCCGCGTGGGCGGAGTTTCGCGCCATCGCGAAAGAAGCGGGTGTGGCCACCGCGATCGAGCCCATCCCGAAGTGGGACTTCTACAAACACGTCGAGTCACCCGACCACGTGCTGACCATTCAGACCGGCGATCAGGCGCTGTGGGCCAACGTGCTGCTCACGCTCGGTTGCCGGTGCTAGCGCTGGATCCCGGGATGCGCAACGCAGCCGACACTTGCAGAACCGCCCATCTTCCACGACAAACTCACCCACGCCCGGACCACTGCCACTTCACCATGAAAGCACTTCCCTACCTTGTCGCAGCCGCACTCGCCTTGTTCTCCGCCCATCCTGCATCGCTCGCGCAGTCGCCGAAAGCCGCGGCAGACGCCGTCCGCCAGCAGGTCCGCGCGCGGGCAGAGGCGGAGTTGCCGACGTTGCTGGAACTTTACAAGCACCTCCACGCAAACCCGGAACTCTCGATCATGGAGGAGAAAACCGCCGCGCGCATTTCGGCCGAGTTGCGCAAGGCAGGCTTCACCGTGACGGAGAAAATCGGCGGGCACGGCGTCGTGGGCGTGTTGCGAAACGGCCCCGGCAAGACGGTGCTCGTGCGCACGGACCTTGACGCGCTGCCCGTGACGGAGACGACCGGGCTGCCTTACGCCAGCAAGATCCGCACGAAGGATTGGGACGGCAACGAGGTCGGCACGATGCACGCCTGCGGACACGACGTGCACATGACCTCCTTCATCGGCACGGCGCGCACGCTCGCGGCGATCAAGGACCGCTGGGCCGGCACGCTCGTCTTCATCGGACAACCCGCGGAGGAGAAGGTCGGCGGGGCGAAGTTGATGCTCGCCGACGGCTTGTTCACGCGATTCCCGCGGCCGGATTATTGCCTCGCGCTGCACGTGGCAAGCGACCTGCCCGCGGGCACGGTCGGCTTCACGGAGGGCTTCATGCTCGCGAACTCCGACTCGATGGACATCCTTGTGCGCGGCGTCGGCGGTCACGGCGCCTGGCCGCACACGACAAAGGATCCGATCGTCCTCGCCGCGCAGATCATCCTCGCGCTGCAGACGGTCGTGAGCCGCGAAACGCCGGCCATCGAACCCGCGGTCGTCACTGTCGGCTCGATTCACGGCGGCACGAAGCACAACATCATCCCCGAGGAAGTCCGCCTCCAACTCACGCTGCGATCCTACTCGGACACCGTGCGCGACAACACCATCGCGTCCATCAAGCGCATCACACGCGGACTCGGGCTCGCGGCCGGCTTGCCCGAAGACAAACTGCCTGTTGTCACGGTGCAGGAAGAAGGCGCAAAGGCGACCTACAACGACCCGGCGCTCACGCAGCGCGTGGTGCGCGCGTTCAATGCGTGGATCGGCGAAGGCAGCGTGCTCAAGCGACAGCCCGTGATGGGCGCGGAGGACTTCGGCCTCTACGGCCGCACCGAGCACAAGGTGCCCATCTGCATGTTCTGGCTCGGGACGATTTCATCCGAGGTCGTGAACGCGAGCCTCCGCACGGGCAGGAGTCTCCCGTCCCTGCACTCCAGCCTCTACGCGCCGCAACCGGAGCCCTCGATCAGGACCGGCGTCACGGCCATGAGCGCGGCGGTCCTCGAATTGCTCGGCAAGCCGTGATGGGGGTGACGCGTTTCGTGATACGGTTTGGGGCGCCCACAAAAGGATTGGCCATCGGGCGCGGGACTTCGGCATTCTCACGCCGTTTGCAAAAGCACCATGAAGACACTCCTGATTCTCAGCACGATTCTCGCGCTCGCGGCGCAACTCGACGCCGCGACGAACACGCCCGCCGTCACAAATCCGCCGCCGGCGTGGCTTACCCGGCCGCTCTCGCTCGGCGAGTGCATCAACCTCGCGCTCCAACAGAATAGCGCGGTGCTCAAGAGCCGCCACGACATCGAAGCGGCCTACGGCCTGAGCGTGCAGGCCCGCGCCATCACGCGGCCGCGATTGACGCTGACCGGCAACTACACGCTCACCGACCGTGGCGCGATCGAGGACTTCGGTTTCCCGGGCGCGCCCCGGACGAGCGATCAAACGTGGACGCTCGGTCTGCAAGTTTCTCGATCCATCTACGAGGGCGGGCGCATCCAGCAAGCCGGGCGCATCGCGGACCTCACGCGCGAGCAGGCGCTCTTCGCCCATCAGTCGGTCGTGCAGGACACCGTGCTCGCGGTGCGGGTCGCGTATGACGACGCGCTTCTCGCCGCGCAGCAAATCATCGTGCAGGACGCGAGCGTGAAGCTGCTGCAGAAGGAACTCGAAGACACCACGCGCCGGTTCGAGGCGGGGACCGTGCCGCGCTTCAACGTGCTGCGGGCGGAAGTCGAGCTCGCCAACGCGCGCCCGCGAGTCATCAAGGCCCGCCACGCGCTGCGCATCGCCCGCGACAACCTCGTCCACGCGCTCGGCTACAGCCTGCCGCCGGCCGTGAGCGAGGACATCCCGCTGCAACTCAGCGGCCGTCTCGAAGCCACCCCGCTCGACATGGATTTGCCGGGCGCAGTCGCGCGCGCGTTCGAGGGGCGCACGGAGCTCATCGCGCTTCGCAAGGCCGAGGAGTTGCGGCGCGAGGGAATCCTCACCGCCGAAGCCGCGCGCAAACCGAGCGCGCAGCTTTTTGCGGGCGGCACATCTCACAACCGGCGCTTCAGCAACAACCCGACCCGCGACACCTCCGGCTGGAACGTTGGCGCGCAGATGACCTGGAACATTTTCGACGGCCGTCTCACCGACGGCAGGGTGCGGGAGGCCGCCGCGCTGCACCGCAAGGCGGGCGAGGAACTGAACGACTTCGCGCGACGCATCGAACTCGAGGTCCGCACCGCGTGGTCCAACTTCATCGAGGCGAGGGAAGTGATCGAGTCCCAGAAGAAAGTGCAGGAACAAGCCGAGGAGGCGCTGCGGCTCGCGAACGCCCGCGCCGAGGCCGGCACCGGCACGCAACTCGACGTGCTCAACGCGCAGACCGCACTCACGGAAGCCCGGAACACGCAGATCCAGGCGCTGCACGCATATTCCGTCGCCCGCAGCCGGTTGGAGCGCGCCGTCGGCGTGAAGGTCGAAGTGCAGAGTGACGTGAAGCGATGAACGGCTGCGCGGCCCGTGGCGCGGGCGGTTCGGAATCAACACCAACCCTTGAAATGAAAGCCATCCGCGTGAACCAATTCGGCGGCCCCGACGTGCTGCGCCTTGAGGAGACGCCCATGCCACGACCCGGCCCAGGCCAACTCGTGCTGCGCGTTCGCGCCGCGGGCGTCAATCCCGTGGACACGTATTTTCGCAGCGGAACCAATCCGGCGATCCAACCGCCTTACACACCGGGCTCCGACGCGGCGGGCGAAGTGGTGTCCGTCGGCGAGGGAGTGAGCGCGTTTGCAACCGGTGACCGCGTCTATGTCGGCGGCTCGCTCAGCGGAACGTATGCCGAGTTCGCGCTCTGCGAAGCGACGCGGACCTATCCCCTGCCCCACCCGGTGGGCTTCGAGCAGGGCGCGGCGCTTCACATTCCCTACGCGACGGCGCATCGGGCGCTGTTCCATCGCGCCGACGCGAGGGCTGGCGAAATCGTTCTCATCCACGGCGCGAGCGGGGGCGTGGGACTCGCGGCGGTTCAGTTCGCGCGCGCGGCAGGATTGATCGTGATCGGCACCGCCGGGACCGACGAAGGCCGGCGGCGCGTGCTCGCGGAAGGCGCGCACCACGTGCTCGACCACACGCAAGACAATCATCTCGAAGCCGTGGCAAGTCTCACCGGCGGGCGCGGAGCGGACATCATTCTCGAAATGCTCTCGAACGTGAACCTCGGGCGCGACCTCCCCGCGCTCGCGAAGGGCGGCCGCGTGATCATCATCGGCAGCCGTGGCAAGGTGGAAATCACGCCGCGCGACTTGATGACTCGTGACGCCGACGTGCGCGGGATGACGCTCTTCAACTGCTCGACCGGGGAACTTGCCGGCATCCACGCCGCCGTGCGCGCGGGACTTTGCAGCGGCACGCTTCGTCCGGTCGTGGGACGTCGATTCCCCCTCGCCCATGCCCCCCAAGCCCACGATGCGGTGCTTGCGCCCGGCGCGCTCGGCAAGATTGTGCTCGTGCCCTGACGCGGATGAGTTGCAACTCGACAAGGCGGCACAGTTCTTCCGAAGCTCTGCGCATGAAGATCAATAGATGCCTGGCCCCCTTGCTCGCCATTTGCGGAGTCCTCTCGATCACAGCGAGCGCCGCCGAGAAACGAATCCTGCTGATCGCCGGGAAACCCAGCCACGGGCCGGGCGACCACGAGTTTCGCGCGGGCTCGCTTCTCCTGAAAAAGTGCCTCGATGGCGTGCCGGGCATTCGCGCCGAAGTCCACGACATGGGCTGGCCGAAGGACGTGTCGGCTTTCGATGGCGCGGACGCGGTGCTGATTTACGCGGACGGCGGCGGCGGTCACCCGGCGATCCAGCCCGGGCGTGCGCAGATGATGAGCGCGCTGGCCAAGAAGGGCACCGGCATCGGTTGCGCGCACTACGGCGTGGAGGTTCCGAAAGGCGATTCCAGCGCGTGGATGCACGAGTGGATCGGCGGGCACTACGAGCATCAATTCTCATGCAACCCGATGTGGAAACCGGATTTCAAGTCGTTCCCCAACCACCCCGTTGCGAGAGGCGTGAAACCGTTCTCGGTCGTCGACGAGTGGTATTTCAACATGCGCTTCCGCCCGGACATGAAAGGCATCACTCCCATCCTCGTCGCCAAGCCGGGCGATGCCGTGCGCGATGGTCCCTATGTCTATCCCAGGGGTCCGTATCCGCACATTCAGGAAGCGAAAGGCCGCGATGAAACGATGATGTGGGTGTATCAGCGTCCCGATGGTGGCCGCGGGTTTGGTTTCACGGGCGGCCACAAGCACGTCAACTGGGGCAACGAGAATTTCCGCAAGGTCGTGCTCAACGGACTGCTCTGGCTGGCAAAGGCCGAAGTGCCTGCCAACGGCGTGGAGTCCACGGTCACCGACGAGGACTTGAAGTCCAACCTCGACCCCAAAGGACAGAAGAAGTAACTGCCCCGCGGTCAACCGGCGCGCCGTTCACCGCCGCCCGTCATACCACACCGGGCAATCGTCGCGATTCCGGAGCACGCGCCCGCCTGAAACAATCGTGCGCGTGATGAACCGGATATGCTCAAACCGGGAGTAGAGCATGATCTTGCGGACGCTGGTGATGAGCCGGTGCCGTGTGATGATCACCATCTTGCGGTTCCGCTGGCGCGCGAGCTTCTTGAGGCGCCTGCTCAAATCCAGCTCCTCGGTCGCAAAGAGCTTCTCGTTGAACCCGCCGATTTCGCGAAACCCGGCGGCCTCGCAGAAGATGAACGACCCCGCGGCGTATCGGGTCAGCCGGCTCACAATGTTCCAGATGCCGATCCAGAAATTCGCCTCGCGGTTCTGCCCGTCGAACTGAATGAGGCAGCCGCCCGCGATCGCGCGACCGGCGCGGATGACATTCGCGACCTCGCCGAACAGTTCCACCGAGGGGTGCGAATCCGCGTCCACGAAGATCAGCCAGTCCCCGGTTGCGGCGCGCGCCCCGGAATTCCGTGCGCGCGCGATTTGATTGACCGGCTCAAACACGACCTTTGCCCCCGCAGCCCGGGCGAGCTCGGGCGTGCGGTCGTTCGAGTTGTTGTCGCAGACAATAATCTCGCTCTCCCAGCCGAGCCTTGTGAACGCCTCGCGCGCGGCGTGAATGCGGTCCAGCGTGGCGGCGATGAGCTTCTCCTCGTTGAAGGCGGGCACCACGATGGAAAGGGTCACGCGCGGAGAGTGGCAAATCACCATCCGCTTGAAAGCGGAAACCGGTTCGACCACCGCGCGGCCGGCTCGGGCGCCTTGCCCGGCCACTCCGCGAACTGAAGCGCGAAGATGTCCGCAGATGATGGCGCACTCGTCGAGTGAGCAACCATCGAGCGCGCGGCCCTTCCTCTCCAGCAACTCCACGCGAATCCACCCACGCGCGCCGGTCGCGGCCGGAGAAATTCTTCTCGCCGCGCTTGTGAGCCGCGCTATGGTCGCGCCTGTTCGGTTGTCCGAAAACACACGACACCATGGAACCTACAGGCGACATCGCGCTCATCGGCCTGGCCGTCATGGGCCAGAACCTCATCCTCAACATGAACGACCGCGGCTTCACGGTCGTGGCCTACAATCGCACGACCTCCAAGGTGGACGACTTCCTCGCCAACGAGGCCAAAGGCACCAAAATCCTCGGCGCGCACTCCATCCCCGAGATGGTCGCGATGCTCAAGAAGCCCCGCCGCGTGATGCTCATGGTCAAGGCTGGCAAGGCCGTGGACGAGTTCATCGAACAGCTTCTCCCGCACCTCGAGGGCGGCGACATCATCATCGACGGCGGCAACTCGCTCTTCGACGACACGAGTCGCCGCGTCAAACACGTCGAGAGCAAGGGCCTCCTCTACATCGGCACCGGCGTGAGCGGCGGAGAGGAAGGCGCGCGCCACGGCCCGAGCATCATGCCGGGCGGTTCCACGGCCGCGTGGCCGTTTGTGAAGCCCATCTTCCAGTCCATCGCGGCGAAGGTCGCCGACGGCGCGCCCTGCTGCGACTGGGTCGGCGAACAGGGCGCGGGCCACTACGTGAAGATGGTCCACAACGGCATCGAGTATGGCGACATGCAACTCATCTGTGAGGCCTACAACATCATGAAGCACGGCCTCGGCATGAGCGCCGACGAGATGCACGAGGTCCTCAAAGAGTGGAACACCGGCGACCTCGACAGCTACCTCATTGAGATCAGCCGCGACATTCTTGCGAAGAAGGACGACGACGGCTCCTCGCTCGTGGACAAGATCCTGGACACCGCCGGCCAGAAGGGCACGGGCAAGTGGACCGTCATCAACTCGCAGGACCTCGGCATCCCCATCACATTGATGGCCGAGGCCGTTTACTCGCGTTGCGTCTCCGCGCTGAAGGATGAACGCGTGAAAGCGCAGAAGAAGCTCAAAGGCCCGCGCCCGTTCCTCACCAGCATCGCGGCCAATGCCGGGCGCAAGAAGCAGTTCATCGCCGACATCCGCGACGCGCTCTACGCGTCCAAGATCGTCAGCTACGCGCAGGGTTACATGCTCATGCGCGCCGCCGCCGCCGAATACAAGTGGAACCTCAACTACGGCGGCATCGCCCTCATGTGGCGCGGTGGCTGCATCATTCGTTCGCGCTTCCTTGGAAAAATTAAAGAGGCTTACGACAAGAACCCTAAACTCACCAACCTGATGCTCGACGACTACTTCCGCGGCGAGATCAAGCGCTGCCAGAAGGGCTGGCGCAAAATCGTCTCCACGGCGGCCTTGCGCGGCATCCCGGCGCCGGCGTTCAGCACCGCGCTGAACTTCTACGACCAGTATCGCTCCGCCGTGCTTCCGGCGAACCTGCTCCAAGCGCAGCGCGACTACTTCGGCGCGCACACCTACGAGCGCGTGGATAAACCGCGCGGCCAGTTCTTCCACACCAACTGGACCGGCCGTGGCGGCACCACCTCGTCGAGCACGTATAACGTGTAGCCACCCGTCCATCTCCTTCGCAGCCCAGCGTCGTCTCCGACGCCGGGTTTTTTGCGAGGTGGGCGCTGGTCCCTTCTCGGTGCGTTGCTCGGCTTTGGCCTCGCCTTCTTCATCCCTAACCTGCCGAGGTTCCGCGCGGGATTTGCGGGCTTGGTTGGGGGCGGGCTTGGGGCGTTGGCTTTTCTCGTTGC
>Ga0194128_10002361_pt1 | contig 30657 bp, 29 predicted proteins | sample TA2KigCa65mmetaG_FD_148650 | JGI IMG/M metagenome (GOLD analysis project Ga0194128, IMG submission 148650) | Freshwater microbial communities from Lake Tanganyika, Tanzania - TA2015037 Kigoma Deep Cast 65m | ecosystem: Environmental > Aquatic > Freshwater > Lake | place: Tanzania: Lake...
GTCGGGCGTGGGCGCGGCGGCAACGACGACGGGCTTCGCGGGGGCGGGAGCCGGCTTCGCGACGGCCGGCTTCGCGACGGCCGCGGGTGCCGCGGCGCCGGCGGGTCCGTCGAGAACGATGAGGATGCCGTCGGGCGTGTCGGCGACGGCGTACGTCGCGGAGCGGGAGAGCTGGACGACCAGGCGCGCGACGCCCTTGCGGAACTGGCTGCCGCGGATCTCCTTGATCGGCGCGCCGGTGTCCGTCAACGGAGTCTTGCGCCAGCCGTACTGCGTCTCTTCGAAGTCGATGACGAGGCGGCGAGGATCGATCAGCGAGGCGTGGTACTTGGGCACGCCGCCGGTGGTCACCGCGATGCTCGTGGCGCCGTCCTCGGCGCGCACGGTCACGTCGGTCAGACGCGCCGGCATCTCGGCCCCGGCACTGGCGACCGAGATCAACATCGCCAGGGCGAGTCCGAGAAGGAACTTCGGGATGCTGCTGCTGATCGCATTCGTCATTAGTCACTCGCCAGTTTGAGCACCACCCTGTTGTTCGTCGTTCCGGGTTTGGGCGCGATGCTGAACACCGCGACAGTGGGTCCGATCTCGATCAAGCGGCCGTCGGCGAGGGTGTCGCCGGGCTTCAGGATGTAGCCGATGCCGTCGGAGGTCTCGACGAGCGCGAACGAGGTGCCACCGCTGTGGATGACGCCCGTGAGCTTCGCGTTCGAGACCGAGTTGCGAGCCGAGCCGAGGCGCGCTTCGAGCGATTCGAACGGATCGCGGCGGCCCTTCGCCTCGTACTTCGGCGCGGTGGGAGCGAGCGCCGACGCGGCAGTCGTCGCCGCCGCCGTGCCCGGCGCGGGCGCCGTCGCTGCCGGCGTTCCGGGCTTCGGATCGGCGACCGCCGCTTGCCGACCGGCCACCGCGGACGTCGCGGCGCCCGCGGCGCTCTTCGCCGCGTCGATCTTGCCCTTGGCGTCGGCGGCGACGTTGGCCGGCGGTGCCGGCGCGGCGGCCTTCGGTGGCGGAGGGGGCGCCGCGGGGCCCCCGCATGCGCTCACGAGCAGCGCGAGACCGGCGACGGGCCCGGCGCGGATCACGGCGCGCATCACTTCGCCCCCGCGGGCTTGGCGGCGGGCGCGCCGGGCTTCGGCGCCGGCGGCGAGCCGACGGGCCGATACATGTACGTCGCGAGCATCAGCTCGGCGCGGACGGGGCCGGCAGCCGCGGCCGCGGCGGCCTTCGGGTCCCTGGCATCCTTCGGCGCGGAGGAGGCGATCTTCAGGTCCCCCACGTTCACCACGCGCGGCAGCCGGGCCACCTGCTCGAAGAACGTGCCGAACTGGTGATAGTTCCCTTCGGCGGCGAAGGCGATGGGGATCTCGGCGTAGTAGTCCCTGATCTGCGCGTCGCGCGGCTGGAAAAGCGAGACCGCGAGCCCGGCCTTGTACGCCGCGTCGGAGACGGAGCGATACAGCGGCGGTGTCTCGCGCTCGTTCGGCAGCCGGTCGGTGAGCGCGGCGAGCGTCTTCTCGAGGACGGCGATCTCCTTGCGATACCGCGCGACGTCGCCGGCGATCCGGCGCGCCTCGACCAGGTCCTTCTGCACCTTGTCCTGCTGCACGGTGAGCGCGTCCACGCGCGTCATGAGCGGCGAGAGGAGGAGGAACCACGACGCCGCGCCGATGATGGCCAGGCCCATGACGCCGAAGACGAGCTTCTGCGGACGGGGCGCGTTCGCGATCGGGGCGAAGATGGCCGGCATCGCCATGGCTCAGCCCTCGAATCGGCAGGTGACTTCGAACGTCACCAGGCGCGGCGTCTTGGAGAGGTCCTGCCTCGAGACCACGATCTCGACCTCCTTGAACTTCCCGGAGGCGCGGAGATTGGTCATGAAATCCGACACGGCGGCCGGCGAGAACGCGGTGCCCGTGACCTTCAGGACGTTCCCGCGCTCTTCCATACGTGTGACCCAGAGATCGTTCGGCACGACACCGGCGAAGGCGTCGAGGATCCGGATCGACTTCGACTGGTCCTTCGTGAGCTCCTCGATCGTCTTGACGCGCTTCTGCAGGTCCGCGAGCTGGTCCTTGACCTTCGAGGCCTGCCCGGTGATCGGCTTCAGGCGCTCCAGCTCGCTGGTGCCCTTCGCGATCGCGTCGGAGAGGCGCGCTTCCTCGCGGTAGAGGTGCGCCCAGTAGATCGTGATGCCGCTCCCCGCGGCGATGTAGACGAGGAGGAAGACGATCCCGAGGTCGAGGCTCGGGAGCTGGAAGCGGAACTCGCGGAGTCCCTGCGCTTGACGGGGCGGAGCGAGGTTGATGGTGATCACTGCGCTTTGTCTCCCGGAGTGCGGAGCGCCAGGCCGACGGCGACGGCGAGCGAGGTGCCCGCTCCCGCCACGTCGCCGGCGAAGTCGCCTGCGTCGATGCGGCCGAAGGGCTGCGCCGTCTCGACGGGAATGCCCCACGTCGACGTGAGGTACTCGGTGAGACCGGGAAGCTGCGCGCAGCCACCGGAGAGCACGATCTTGCCGATGCGCTCCGACTCCGCGGTGGACGCGAAGTAGTCGAAGGTCCGCTGGACTTCGAGCGCGAGCTCGCGCGAGACCGACTCGATCGCGGGGGCGATCGTGGCGGGATCCGCCGTGCCGCCGACCTTCGCGGCCTCGGCCTCCTCGAACGACACCGACAGCGCCGAGGCGATCGCCTCGGTGTAGCGGTTGCCGCCGAACGGAATGTCGCGCGCGAAGATCGAGGCGCCGCCGCGCGTGACGTTCGTCTTCATCACGGCCGCGCCGATGTCGATCAGCGCCACCGCTTCCTCGGAGGGCTCCACGGTGTTGATCTCGTACTGGTTCTCGATGGCGAAGCCGTCCACGTCGACGATCGTCGGGATGAGCCCGGCCTCCTCGACGACGCCGGTGTACTCCACGACCTTCGCCTTCTTCACGGCCACGAGGATCAGCTCCATCTGGCCCTCGCGGCTGCCCACCACGTGGTGATCGAGGAAGACCTCGTCCGCGGCGAAGGGGATGTGGTGCTCGGCTTCGAGCTGGACGGCGCCGGCGAGCTCCTTGGCGGGGACCTCGGGGATCTGGATCTTCTTGATGATCAGCTCGCGGCCGCAGATCCCGATCACGGCGTCGCGCGAGGAGATGCCGGCCTTCTGGACGGCCTCCTTGATCGCCGCGATGACCGTCGGCGGGTCCTTGATGGTGCCGTCGGCGATCGAGTCCGGCGGCAGCGGAACCACGGCCATCGCGCCGAGCGCGTAGCCGTCCCCCGCTTGCCGGAGCTGGACCACCTTCACCGAGCTGGAGCCGATGTCCAGGCCGAAGCTCTGTGCGCGTTTGCGTCCGAAAGGCAGCTTAAACATTGCTCTCCCTGCAGCCTAAGTAGTATAGGAAGCGCGCACGGCAGCGACCTAGAGTTTTCGGCTGTATCCAGCCGGTACCAGGCTTGAGGCCGCACATCTTGCGGTCCGCTACGGCTGGCGCGATCAGTTCGCCCGCGCCGGGAACTCGGTCGCGGACACCACGGCGTTCGCGGGACTGAGATCGATCGTCGTCTGCCGTCCCGCCGTCACCGTGACCGGCAGGTCGCTCCAGATCCGGGTTGGGCCGGCGAGGCCGACGAGCTTGTAGGTGCCCTCGGGCAGGTCCGCGATGCTGAACGTCCCGTTGAGCTTCGTCCGAGCGAACTTCCGGACGTTGCTGTCGCTGTCGCGCGTGACGACGACCCGGATGTGGAAGTCCATGCCTGCGGGAATGTTCGGCCAGGTCAGCTTGCCGCTCACCGATCCGAGCGGCGCCGCGTCCGCTCCCGGCTCCGAGGCCGCGCTCGCGGTCGAGGGCGACGCGCCGCTCTCGGCGAGCCACCGGCGCGCCGCATCGACTTCCGGGCGCCCCGGGCGGCCGTTGGCGACGACCCAGCGGAACTCCTCGGCGGCCGCCTCCCGCCGGTCGAGCTGGCTCAGCACCGACCCGAGGCCGAAATGTAGCTCGATGTTGTCGGGCTCCAGCTTGAGCGCCTCGCGATACTTCTTCTCGGCGGCGAGATAGTCTCCGCGTGACGCGAACGTCGCCGCGTCCTCGCGGAGCGCGGCGACCGACGCGGCCGGCGCCTCCGCGGGCTTGGCGACCTCGGCGGGCTTCGACTGGCAGCCGCTCACGAAAGCGGCGCCTACCAGGAGCGCGACGACGACTGCCGACCTCACGCCGTTCACTGCTCCTGGAAGTTGTACATCCGGACCGTGACGTACGCGCCGCCGCCCGTCCCGCCCGGGATCTTCTTGGAGAGGGCCGTGAGCGCCTTGTCGAGGGCCGCCCGGCTGTACGCGACCTTCGCGTTCCCCGTGAGGACGCCCTCGTAGAAGCCCGGGGCCTCGTTGGTCGCGGTCTCGTTCGAGATCAGCGCGCCGAGCACCTGCTGGTTGCCGCCGCCGTTGATGCCGACGCCGACGTAGCCGCCGGTCACGATGATCGGCCCTTCCCACGCGAAGTTGCCGGTGATCGTGAAGTCGCCGTCCTCGACGATCAGGATCCCGTAGCCGCTGCTGTTGCCGCTGACGCGCAGCGCATTGAAGGCCGACGTCGGGTCGACCGTGCCCTTGACGTACACGATCTTCGGGTTCGCCGACGTGCCCCAGCACGTCGACGAGTTGTAGCTGCCGCTGCAGCTGCCGCCGACGCTGTTGAACTTCGCGGAGCCCGACGAGGTGGTCGTCGTGTCGGTCGCCTTCACGTACGTGCTCGTCGAGCTGCTCGACGTGGTGATCGTGATGTCCGCGTAGCCCTTCACCGCGTTCACGAAGTCCGTCACGGACGCGGACGTGAGCGCGGCCGCGGCGATCGTGTCATTGCCTTCCGCGTTGAGGACGCCCGCGTTCGACTGGTGGAGCCCGACGACGTTGTCTTTCTGCGTGGCGGTCACCGAGGACTCGATCGCGGCCGCGTGCTGCATCACCGGCCCGCCCGAGGGAACGAACTGGTCTTCCGGCCCGACCGAGATCCCGAGCAGCGACGATTTCGGGGTCGCGACCTTGCCGCTCAGGTCGTAGTTGCGTCCGTCGACCGTGAACGAGTTGCCGGTGAAGTAGGTGTCTGACTCGTACCCCGGGAACGACAGCGCCGCGTTGATCTGACCGCTCGCCGGCGCACTGGGGCTGAGGAGGTTGGCCACGCGCACGACGACGACGTTGATCGTCCGCGTCGCGGTCCCGAACGTTCCCGTCGACGTGAGGATGACGTGATCGTTGGTGTCGTTCGTGGCGTTGCCGGAGGTTTCGACGGTGACGCCCGTGATCAGGGAATCGTTCGTCTGGCAATCGTTCCGGATGCGGACCGTATACGTGCCGGACGTCGCGGTGAGCCCGGGCATCGCCGAGTTCACGGTGCCGACGACCGCCCCCGTCGTGCAGCTCGCCCCGGCGAGGAGGCCGTCCCAGTCGGTGTTGGCGATCAGCGTGTCGTAGGCCGACTCGAGCCCGGCCTCGGCGATGTACCGCGCGCGCGTGCTGTCCGCGAGGTTGCGCGAGATCTGCGGCTCGTACGCGCTGACCGCGAGGAACGCGAGGACGAGCGCGGTGAGTACCATGAGGGCGATCATCGCCACGACCACGGCGACGCCGCGCTCGTCCCGCAGGATGGCGCGTGCCCTGTTCACGTCGATCACTGCTCCTGGAAGTTGTACATGCGCACCGTGACGTAGGCGCCGCCGCCCGCCCCCCCGGGGATCTTGCCGGCGAGCGCGGTGAGCGCCTTGTCGAGGGCCGCCCGGCTGTACGCGACCTTCGCGTTGCCCGTGAGGACGCCTTCGTAGAAGCCGGGCGCCTCGTTGGTCGCCGTCTCGTTGGAGATCAGCGCGCCGAGCACCTGCTGGTTGCCGCCGCCGTTGATGCCGACGCCGACGTAGCCGCCGGTCACGATGATCGGCCCTTCCCACCCGAAGTTGCCGGTGATCGAGAAGTCGCCGTCCTCGACGATGAGGATGCCGTAGCCGCTGCTGTTGCCGCTGATCCTGAGCGCGTTGAACGCCGACGTCGGGTCGACCGTGCCCTTGACGTACACGATCTTCGGGTTCGCCGACGTGCCCCAGCAGTCGGCCGCGTTGAAGCTGCCGCCGCAGCTGCCGCCGATGCTGTTGAACTGGGCGGAGCCCGACGAGGTGGTCGTCGTGTCGGTCGCCCTCACGTACGTGGTCGTCGTGCTGCTCGACGTGTTGATCGTGATGTCCGCGTAGCCCTTCACCGCGTTCACGAAGTCCGTCACGGACGCGGACGTGAGCGCGGCCGCGGCGATCGTGTCATTGCCTTCCGCGTTGAGGACGCCCGCGTTCGACTGGTGGAGCCCGACGATGTTGTCGTCCTGAGCGCCGGTCACCGAGGACTGGATCGCCGTCTCGTGGTGCATCACCGGCCCGCCCGAGGGAACGAACTGGTCTTCCGGCCCGACCGAGATACCGAGCAGCGATGAGGCCGGACCCACGAGGTTGCCGTTCAGGTCGTGGTTCCGTCCGTCCACGCTGAACGAGTTGCCGGTGAACCGCGTGTCGGACTCGTACCCGGGGAACGACAGCGCGGCGTTGATCTGGCCGCGCCCCGGCGAGTTCGGGCTCACGAGGTTCGCCACGCGCGTGACGACGACGCTGATGGTGCGCGTCGCCGTCCCGAACGTCCCCGTCGACGTGAGGATGACGTGGTCGTTGGTGTCGTTCGCCGCGCTGGCGGCGTTCTCCGCCGTGACGCCCGTCATCAACGCATCGGTGCCCTGACAGTCGTTCCGGATGCGCACCGTGTACGTCCCGGCCGTCGAGGTGAGGCCGGGCATCGCCGTGTCCACGGTCCCCATGACGGCGCCCGTCGTGCAGCTCGCCCCGGCGAGGTAGCCGTTCCAGTTCGCGTCCGCGATCAGCGTGTCGTACGCGGACTCGAGGCCCGCTTCCGCGATGTAGCGCGCCCGCGTGCTGTCCGCGAGGTTGCGCGAGATCTGCGGCTCGGACGCGCTGACCGCGAGGAACGCGAGGACCAGGGCGGTGAGCGTGATGAGCGCGACCACCGCCACGACCACGGCGATCCCGCGCTCGTCCCGGAAGATGGCTCGGACTCGATTCATGGTCTCACCTCGTCGTCATCGGTTGCGCACGCGGGCGCGGATCGTCGACGTGACGGAGACCTTCTGGGCATTCGAAGTCGCCTGATTGTCCGGGGCCGTGACCACGGTGATCTCGACCGTGCGGATGTTCAGGGCGTTCGCCGCGACGTGGGCGTTGGTGACCTCCACGTCGTCGGCATTGCGATACGTGAAGGTGATGCTGCTGACCTCCGTGAGCGTGACGGGCGAGGCGTCCACCATGGATTCTTGCCGGCGCAGGTTGCCGCTGACGAAGTCGTAGGTGATCTGCTCGCCCCGGTTCGTGCCGCTCACGGCCACGAGGACGTTGGTCTGGATCAGCGAGTCGGCGTTCCAGTCGTTCGAGATGGTGAACCCGGTCTGCGGCGGCGCCAGCGCCTGGATCGCGGCGAAGCTCTGCGTGTTCCGCGGGTCCCACCCGCCGCCGCGGATCTCGTTGGCGAGCCGCTGCACGACGAGCCGCGCGTTCTGCTGGGCCTCGGAGCGGTTGGCGCCGACCACCCAGGTCTGCGAGCCGGTCTGGATGAGCGTCAGGAGCCCCGCCATCACCAGGGCGATCACCGCGGAGGTGACGAGCATCTCCGCCAGCGTGTAGCCGGCTTGCGAGCGCATGGGTCTCAGCGTGGTCATCGCTGCCTCAGCACGGTCGTGAGCCTGACCTGTCGCTCGGCGTTGGCCGAGCGGCTCACGCCGACCGGCACGTAGAAGACGCTGACGGCCACGACCTTCATGGTGGCGCTCGGGTCCGTGATGCTCGTGGTCCGGCGATACCCGTTATAGCCGCCGGTCAGCGTTTTGTACGCTTCCGCGGGGAAGTTCGCCGCCGTCACGTTCGTGAAGCCCTGCGCCGTCGCCGTGCTGAGCGCGAAGGCCTTGATGTCCTCGATCTTCTGCTCGGCGAGGAACGTGGCCGTGGTCTCCTGCTGCGCGGACGAGATCCCGCTCGTGCCGAGCTGCATTCCCGTCGCGATCGCCGTGAGGCCCACGGTGATGATCGTCATCGCGACGAGTACTTCGATCAGCGTCATGCCGCGTTCGTTGGCGATCATTGGATGGTCACCCGCCCCGACGCGGCCACCACGACGTTGAGGGTCTGGTTCGTCGCGGGGTCGCGCACCGTGTAGGTCGCCGCCGTACTGGCGTTGCCGAGGTTCGTGAACACGACGTTCGCGGTCGAGCCGGAGATCTGCATGCTGTTCGCGAGCTGGATCGTGCCGTCCGACTTGGTGACCGCGCCGAGGTACGTGGTGCCGCCCGTACACGCGGCGCTGGTGTTGAGCATGTACTTCGCCTTGTTCGACTCGAGCACCATGCACACGATCGTGTTGCGGGCGATCGCGAGCTGGCGGGCGCCGTTGATGATCGTCGCGAGCTCCTGCGCGGCGCCCTTCACGCGCGACGCCTTCAGGAACGAGTCGAAGTACGGCCACGCGATCGCGGCGATGATTCCCATCACCACGAGCGTGATGAGCAGGTCCGTGAGGCTGAACCCGCGCGCGTCTAGGACACGAAGACGTCGAAATACCATGCCATGAGGCTCCGCCCCCAGAGGAGGGCCGCCGCGCCCCCTAACGCAAGAAAGGGACCAAACGGGATGGGGTCCTTTCGGCCCTTCTTCCCAGTGCTGAGAACCGCGAGGGCACCCCCCCCTCCGGCGACCACCGCCAGGAACAGGGCGACGATCGTAAGTTGCCATCCCAGAAAGCTTCCCAGCATGGCGCCGAGCTTCATGTCCCCCCCGCCCATACCCCCGCCGCTGGCCACGATGATGGCGAAGAAGCCCCCCCCCGCGACCATGGCGCCGATGACCGAGTCGAGCCACGGCACGGCTCCGGTTGCCACATTGGCAACGAGACCTGTCACGACCCCAGGCAGCGTGATCGCGTCGGGGATGAGCTGGTGCTCCAGGTCGATGAATGTGATCGCGATGAGCGCGGCAAGCAAGAGCAAAGCAGGGACGAGCGCGGGCGAGAGGCCGAGCACCAGGTGCGCGAGCGCGAACGTGCCGGCGGTGAGCGCTTCGATGAGCGGGTAGCGCCACGCGATCGGCGCCTCGCACGCGCGGCAGCGGCCGCGCAGGGCCACGAACGAGAGCACGGGGATGTTGTCGTGCCAGGCGATCGCGGCGCCGCACGCGGGGCACGCCGAGCGCGGTCCCCAGAGGCTCCGACGATGCGGCAGGCGCGCGACGACGACGTTCAGGAAGCTTCCGACGACCAGCCCGAGGGCAGCGATCGCCGCGACGGTCACCAGGACTCCTGCAGCTGCCGCCTCAGCGCGTCGGCGAGGAACGGGTCGAGGCGCTTCACGACCTCGTACTGCGTCATCGCGCCGTCCACGTCGCCGCGGCGGGCCAGCAGCGTCGCGAGCGAGAAGCGCGGCGGCGCGATGTCGGGATCGATGCTGATCGCGCGCGTGTACTGCTTGATCGCCGAGGCGTCGTCGCCGAGCCGCGCGAGCGCCGTCCCGAAGTTCGTGCGCGCGAGCGTGTGCTTGGGCTCGAGGCTGAGCGCGTACCCCAGCGGCCCGAGCGCCGCCGACGGGCGCCCTTCACGCAGCAGCGCCACGCCCATCATCATGAGCGTGTCCGTGTGCGTGGGATCGAGCTGTAGCGCGGTCTCGAGATGGCGCCGCGCCTCGTCGACGCGGTCCCACTTCAGCAGGACGACGGCGAGATTCAGATGCGTGCGCGCGCGCTCGGGCCGCAGGTTCACCGCGTGCTGGAGATGCCAGATCGCCGGCGCGGTGTTGTTCTGGTTGCCGAGGTACGAGCCGAGGTTGGCGTGGCAGACGGCGCACGCCGGCTCGGAGTCGACGGCGTAGGTCCAGAGCGTCTGGGTGTCGCGCCACACCTGGACCTGGTGCCACGTCATCACGGCGAGCACGACGATCCATCCCGCGAGCGCCGTCGCGGCGCAGGCCGCGATCGACCGCCTGAGCCGCCCGGACGCGACGAACGCCGCGGCGTGCGCGGCGGCGGCGCCGATGAGCACGGCCCACGGCAGGCACGAGAGGTAGCTGTAACGATCGTGCGCCAGCTGATGCCCGGAGTGAATCACGCCGGTGACCGGGGCCAGGATGATGGCGTACGCGACCCACGCGCCGAGCAGCCACGGCCACCGCGCCCGCATCAGGAGCGCGGCGATCGACACCACGAGCACCACCACCGTCGGCACGAGGAACTCGCGGGCGAGCGGATCGAGCACGCGCGGCAGCTCGTACACCGGCGAGAGGCCGAAGGGCAGCAGCGTGGTGGTCACGTAGAACCAGAGGCTGTAGCACCCCATCGCGACGCGGGTCGGCCAGGGATACTGGTCGAACGACGTCAGGAACCGGTTCACGTGCACGGCGTAGTAGGAGACGGCCGCGCCGGTCAGTCCGAGCGCCAGGTACGGGATTTTTTCCAGGACGACGGCGCGGCCGTCGCTCCAGGTCCGTCGGCCGAGCACGAGACGGCGGAGCGGGTAGATGTCGAGCGCGACGAGCAGGAACGGCAGCGTCATCACGATCGACTTGGAGCCCAGCGCGAGCGCGTAGGCGGCGAGCGAGCCGGCGAAGAGCAGTCTCCGCCGCGACGAGTGCGCCGAGACCGCGGCGAGGTACGCGAGGATCGTGACGAGGAAGAAGAACCCCGACAGGACGTCGCGGCGCTCCGTCACCCACGCGACCGATTCCGCGCGCAGCGGATGCACGGCGAAGAACACGGCGGCGACGAGTGCTCCCAGGCGCGCGCGCTCGGGGCCGACGCCGCTCCGCCCCCGCAGGAGCCGCGCGACCACGGCGTAGAAGAGCAGCACGTTCGCGATGTGGAGGAGGACGTTGGTGAGGTGATAGCCGAACGGCCGCATCCCCCACAGCGTGTAGTCGAGGCTGAAGCTGAGCCACGTGATCGGGATGTAGTGGCCCATCAGCAGGTTCGTGAAATCCCACCGGAGCTGGGTCCAGCCGAGCCCGCGGAACGACGGATTCTTGAGCACGTTGACGTGGTCGTCCCACTCGACGAAGTCGTTCGCGAGAGACGGCCAGAAGGTCACGGCCGTGAGCACGACGAGCAGCAGCGGGATGCCGCAGACCAGGAGCCGAGCTCGAACGGCCATTGATGATCTCCTCGGCGTACGAAGGGGGAGGCGCGCGCCTCCCCCTTCGCCGAAACTCCCTGAGCGCGTTACGGGACGGTGACGCTGGTCCCGTCGCCGGAGGCGGAGAGCGTGAACGTGTCGCCGGACACCGTGTACGTGTAGCTCTCACCCCAGCCCCCGGGCGGCGTCGGGACCTTGCCGAGGAACGGACCGCCGGTCTGGCTCTGCGCGTTGGTCACCGTGTTGGTGAGCACCGTCAGGTTGGCGATACCGGTCGTCGGGAGGTTACCGGTGTGCGCCTGATAGAGCGAGATCGCCGAGGCGACCGCCCGCAGGTCGGCCTGGGCCTTCGCGATCCGCGCCCGCGCCTGGACGTTGGCGAAGAGCGGAATGGCGATGGCCGCCAGGATGCCGATGATCGCCACGACGATCATCAGCTCGATCAGCGTGAAACCTTTCTGGTTGCCGATCTTGAGCCGCTTCCTGAAGAACTTCGTCATGACTCCTCCTTTGGTGAGAGACACCTCTGGTCCCTGTGTGGGCAACGGGCCGCACACCCAGTGCCACAATCTACAATTCGACCGCGGCTTTTCCCTTCAACTACTTACGAGGGGCCACCCGGATGCCCACTGGCTTGAATGACACCACTGGTCAGCCGGGGTGACCAAAAACGTCACCCCGAGCGGGCGCGCCGGGAGAGCGCGCGGACGCTGTGCTTGCGGAGCTTGTAGCGGAACTGGCGGAAGCTGACCTTCAGGAGCTCGGCCGCGCGAGTCTGGACCCCGCTGGTCCGCTCGAGGGCCATCTCGATGTAGCGCTGCTCGATGCGCGCGAGCGTGGCCTCGAGATCGAGGCCCGTCGCGGGCAGGTCGACCGGCACGTCGCCCGCGAGGCCGGGCTGTCTCAAGTCGGCCGGGAGGACGTCCACGTCGATCACCGAGCCGCTTCCGAGCACCATCGCGCGCTCGATCACGTTCTCGAGCTCGCGGATGTTGCCCGGCCACCGATGCGCCTCGAGGATCGCGAGGGCTTCCGGCGACACCGTGCGGACGGCCTTCTCCTGCGCGGCGGCGACCTTCTGGATGAAGTGCGCGACGAGCGCCGGGATGTCCTCGCGACGCTCGCGGAGCGGCGGCAGCTGGATCGGAATCACGTTGAGACGGTAGAAGAGATCCTCCCGCAACACACCGTCGGCGACGGCACGCGCGAGGTCGCGGTTCGAGGCGGCGATCAGGCGCACGTCGATGGCGACGTCGCGGACGTCGCCGAGGCGCCGCACCTGGCGCTCCTGGATCGCGCGCAGGAGCTTCACCTGGAGCGACGGCACGATCTCCGTGATCTCGTCGAGGAACAGGGTGCCGCCGTCGGCCGAGCTGAACAGGCCTTCGCTCGACGCGATCGCGCCGGTGAAGGCCCCCTTCACGTGCCCGAAGAGCTCGGCCTCCATGAGCGTCTCGGGCACCGCGCCGCAGTTCACGGAGACGAACGGGCCGTCGCGGCGGTCGCTCGCCGCGTGGATCGCGCGCGCGACGAGCTCCTTGCCGGTGCCGCTCTCGCCGGTCACCATGATGGTCGAGCCGCTGTCCGCGGTCTTGCGGATCATGTCGAACACGGCCTGCATGCGCGGGCTCTTGCCGACGAAGTTCTCGAACGGCCGGTCCTTGGCGAGCTGCCGTCGCAGCGCGCGGTTCTCGTCCTTGAGCCGCTTGCGCTCGAGCGCGTTCGCGAGCTTCACGCGGATCTCGTCGAGCTTGAACGGCTTCGTGACGTAGTCGTACGCGCCGAGCTTCATCGCCTCGACGGCCGTCTCGGTCGACGCGTAGGCCGTGACGACGACCACAACCGTCTCCGGCGCATGCTCGAGCGCGGCGCGCAGCACGGCCATGCCGTCCGTCTCCTGCATCCGGAGATCGGTCACCACGAGGTCGAACGTTTCGCGGCGGAGGTGCTGGATCGCCGCGTCGCCGCCGCCCGCGAGCGTGACCGCGTAGCCGGCCTGGCGCAGCGTGATCGAGAGCAGCTCGCGCATGCTGCGCTCGTCGTCGACGACGAGGACGCGCGTCTCAGGCATGGCTCGGCACGGTGAGCGTGATCGTCGTGCCGCCGCCCGGCACGCTGCGGACGTCGACCTCGCCGCCGTGGTCGCCGATCACGCGATGGACCAGTGGCAGGCCGAGGCCGCTCCCCTCCGGCTTCGTCGAATAGAACGGCTCGAAGATGTGGCCGAGGTCCTTGGCGGCGATCCCGCGGCCCGTGTCGGCGACCCAGATCTCGATGCGCGCGGCGCCGGCGGTCGCGCCGACGGTCAGCTCGCCGCCGTCGGGCATCGCCTCCACCGCGTTCAGACAGAGATTCCACAGCGACTGGCGGACGGCGTTGGGATCGACGTCGGCCCAGAGCGGCGGCGCGAACGCGCGCACGACCTTCACGCCTTCGGGCAGCGGGCGATGCTCGAGCAGGACCAGGACGTCCTCGAGCACCGCGGCGAGGTCCGTGCGCGTGCGCTGCAGCGGCGTCGGCCGCGCGTAGGCGAGGAAGTCGCGGATGATGCGGTTCAAGCGGTCCGACTCGCGCGTGACGATCTCCCGGAGGCTGTCGCGCTCGCCGGGCTCGATCGTGGCCGTGCCGATCAGCGCCTCGATGGCGCCGGTCATTGACGCCAGCGGGTTGCGGATCTCGTGCGCGATGTTCGCCGACATGCGGCCGAGGCTCGCCAGCCGGTCCGCGTGCCGCATGCGCGCTTCCATCTGGCGCAGCGTCGAGAGGTCCTCGCACGCCGCCACGAGCCCGAGCGGGACACCGGCCGCCGAGCGCAGCGTCGAGAACGTCACCAGCGCGGGGATCGTGTCCCCGTCGGGGCGGGGGATCAGCACCTCGCGGCGGATCGAATCCATCGCGTGGCCCTGCAGGGCGTCGGTGACCTCGGCGAGGTCGATCGCGTCGCCGGCGAGGTCGCGCCAGGTCGACGCGCGCATCGACTCGGCGCTCCGGCCCATGATGGCCGTCGCCGCGCGGTTGAAGCCCGTCACGCGCTGCGTCCGGTCGAGGACGATGAGTCCGGTGCCGACGCACTCGAAGACGAGATCGCGGAAGGCTTCGAGATCGAGCAGGTCGCGCTGGCGCGTCTGCAGCTCGCGCTGCGTCGAGCGGTACCGTTCGGCCACGCCGCCCGCCACGATCGCGACGATGAGAAACGTGGCCGAGTTGAGGAAGATCGTCACGACTTCGAGCGCGGTGGTCTCGTGCGGCGGCTCGAAGAAGTAGGTGATGGGGAACACCGTGTCGCCGAAGACGAGCCCGCTGTAGAGGAGGCACGCCTCCGCCGCGATGGCCAGCGCGCCGGGGCGGGAGAGCAGCACGCAGGCGCCGGTGACCGAGAGCACGTAGAGGAACGGAAAGATCGAGCGCGCGCCGCCGGTGGCGGCCACGATCGCGGTGACGAGCGCGATGTCGAGCGTCGTGAGCAGCGCGGCCACCCGCCGCGAACGCGGCGCCACCCGGCGCACGAGGACGGCGATCGAGGTGCCGGTGGCGACGAGCAGCACGAGCCCGAGGAGCGGCGCGTTGCGCGCGACGTCGGACGTCGTGAGCGGAACGGTGACGACCAGGAGCCCGGTGACGGCCAGGCGAGCCCACGCGAACGCGCGCAGCAGCCAGGTGGACTCCAAGGCGGTCACTTACTTGACGAGCGTCACCATCTTGAAGATCGGCATGTACATCGCCACGACGAGGCCGCCGACCACCACGCCGAGGAACACGATCATCATCGGCTCGAGCAGCGCGGTGAGCGAGTTGACGGCCGTGTCGACCTCGTCGTCGTAGAAGTCGGCGATCTTCGACAGCATGTTGTCGAGCGCGCCCGTGTTCTCGCCGACGTTGATCATGTGCACCACCATGGGCGGAAAGACCGGCGTGCTCCGCAGCGGATCTGCGAGCGTGCGGCCCGCCATGACCGCGCTGCGCGCCTGGAGCACGGCCGCCTCGACCACGCGGTTGCCCGACGAGCGCGCGGTGATCAGGAGCCCCTCGAGAATCGGCACGCCGGACGCGAGGAGCGTGCCCATCGTGCGCGTGAAGCGGGCCACGGCCACCTTCTTGATCAGCGTGCCGATGACGGGGATCTTGAGCAGGATGCGGTCGATGACCTTGCTGCCGTTGTCGGTCGCGTAGTAGCGCTTGAGCGCCCAGATCCCGCCGGCGATCCCGAGGATGATGAAGATGATGAACTTCTGCGTGAAGTCCGACAGCCACATGACGACCTTGGTCGGCATCGGCAGCTCCGCGCCGAGACCCTCGAACATCTTCGCGAACGTCGGGATCACGAAGATCATCATGAAGACGATGACGAGGAACGCGACGCCCATGATGGTGATCGGGTACACCATCGCGCCCTTGACCTTGCGCTTCAGCGCCGCGGCCTTCTCGATGTACCCGGACAGCCGCTGGAGCACGACGTCGAGCACGCCGCCCGACTCGCCGACCGCGAGCATGTTGGTGAACAGGTCGTCGAAGGCCTTCGGATATTTCCGGAACGAGTCGGCGAGCGCGGTGCCGCCCTCGACGTCCTTGGCGATGCGCGCGGTGACCTCGCGCAGGGTCTTCGATTCGCTTTGCTCGGAGAGGATCGCCAGGCACTGCGCGATCGGCAGGCCGGCGTCGATCATCGTCGAGAACTGGCGCGTGTAGATCGCGAGGTCCTTGTCCTTGACCTTGCCGCCGACCTTCGAGCCGCCGCTCCCGAACAGCCCGGCGCCGGGCGCCTTCGGCTTCTTCTCCTCGACCGCGGTCGCGATGATGCCTCGCCCGCGGAGCACCGCCACCGCGCCGAGCCGGTTGTCCGCCTCGATCTCGCCGGTGACCGCTCCGCCGGACGCGCGTCCCCGATATGCGAACGTCGCCATACTGTTGAGCCCCAAACCTTGACCGCCCATGGCGGTCAAGGTGTTTCTGCGTGCGCGCCTAGGACATCGTGACGCGCAGGACTTCGTCGACCGTCGTGGTCCCGTCGATGACTTTCGAAAGGCCGGACTGGCGCAGCGTCTTCATCCCCTGCGCCTGCGCGATCTCGCGCAGCTCCGTCGTCGGCGCGGCCTTCAGGATCGCGTCGCGGAGCTCCTGCGAGACCGGCATGACTTCGTAGAGCGCGATCCGGCCCTTCATCCCGGTGAAGTTGCAGACCTGACAGCCCTTGCCCTTGTAGAACTGCGTCTTGCCGAGGCCCGTGGGCACGTGGCCGTACGGCACGAGCGACTCCTCGTCGGCCTCGTACGGTTCCTTGCAGTCCTTGCACACCTTGCGTCCGAGGCGCTGCGCGAGGATCAGCTGCAGTGCGGACGCGATGAGGAACGGCGGGATGCCCATGTCGACGAGGCGCGCGACCGTCGACGGGCAGTCGTTGGTGTGCAGCGTCGAGAACACGAGGTGGCCCGTGAGCGCCGCGCGGATGGAGATCTGCGCGGTCTCGAGGTCGCGCGTCTCACCGACGAGGATGACGTCCGGGTCCTGCCGCAGGAAGGAGCGCAGCGCGGCCGCGAAGGTGCGGCCGACGCCTTCGTCGACCTGGACCTGGTTGACGCCCTTCAGGTTGTACTCGACCGGGTCCTCGGCGGTCATGATGTTGTGCTCGGGCGAGTTGATCGTGTGGATCGCCGAGTAGAGCGTGGTCGTCTTGCCCGAGCCGGTCGGGCCCGTGATCAGCACCATCCCGTACGGCTGCTTGATCGCGTGGCCGAACTTCTCGAGGCTCCACGGGTCGAAGCCGAGCTGCGTGAGGTCGAGGTTCAGCGCGTCCTTGTCGAGGATGCGGAGGACGGCCTTCTCGCCGAAGATCGTCGGCAGGATCGACACGCGGAAGTCGATCTCGCGCGTGTTGTAGCGCAGCTTGATGCGCCCGTCCTGCGGCATCCGGCGCTCGGCGATGTCGAGGTTCGACATGATCTTGAGGCGCGAGATGATCGCCGGCTCGAGCCGCTTGGGCGGCGCCAGCATCTCGTGCAGCACGCCGTCGATGCGGAACCGGATGCGGAAGACCTTCTCGTACGGCTCCCAGTGGATGTCGGAGGCGCCCTTGCGGATCGCGTCGACGAGCACCATGTTCACGAGCTTGACGACCGGCGCTTCGTCCGCCGACTCCTTGAGCTCGAAGACGTCGACCTTGCTCGGGGTGTCGTCCTCGACGACCTCGACGTTGCCGACCTCCGCCGACAGCGCGGTCATCACGTCGGTGACCGCGTCCGACTGCGCGTCGTAGTTGCGCTCGATCGCCTTGCGGATCGCGGCCTGCGAGGCGACGACGGGCGTGACCTGGAGGTTCGTCATGAACGCGACGTCGTCGAGGGCGAAGACGTTCGTCGGGTCGGCCATCGCCAGCGTGAGCGTCGAGCCCGACTTCTTGATCGGGAGGACCTCGTACTTCTTCGCGATGGCGTCCGGGACGAGCTTCAGGACCTCGGGGTCGATGTCGAGCCGGGACAGCGTGATCGAGGGGATGCCGTACTGCCGGGACAGGAAGCCGATGAGCTGCTCTTCCTGGACGAAGTTGAGCTTGAGGAGGATGGTGCCGAGCTTCTCGGTGCTTCCCCGCTGCTCCGCCAGTGCCTTTGCCAGCTGCTCTTCGTTGATGAGCCCTTCGGCGACGAGAAGGTCGCCGAGACGGCGGGTCACGGGTTGCCCGAGCTTGGCCTGACGCATGGGTGCCGAGACTATCTACTGTAGCCCACCCACCCGTTTCAACGTGTCAACAAAGGCACGGTAAGCCTCGTCCTGGTAGAGGACGAAGACGACGCGTTTCAGCGTACTTCCGCCCGCTTTGAGGTGGGTCACGACGGCCTGGATCATGGCGTCCGCCGACTGCGCCGGGGGCACGTGGCCGACCCCGGTCCCGAGCGCCGGGAAGGCGAGCGAGGTGAGCTTGTGCTTCACCGCGAGCGCGAGCACGGCCTGGGTGGTGCGCGCGATCGTCTCGGGGTCCGTTTTCAGGTCGGTGCCCATGACGGCCGCGTGGATGATGTGCGTGGCGGGCAGGTTTCCGGCGGTGGTCAGGACCGCTTCTCCGACGTCGACCGGACCGAGGCGCATCGCCTCTTCCTCGATCACGACGCCGCCGCGCTTCTTGAGCGCGCCCGCGACGCCGGTGCCCATGACGAGCGCGGTGTTCGCGGCGTTGACGACCGCGTCGGCTTCGAAGAGCGAGATGTCGCCGCGCTCGATGCCCACGGTCGCGAGACCGATCTTCGTCTTCATCGCCGCCGCTCCGCCGCCTTCACCGCTTCCCAGGCCTGCTCGAGATCCGCCTGCGGCACGTTCTCCACCGACTTCCCCTGCGCGCTCAGTTCCGCCTCCATCTCGGTGAAGCGCCGCCGGAACTTTTCGGTCGCGCCGTGAAGCGCGTCCTCGGCGTCGATCGACGCCAACCGTGCGGCGTTCACGAGGGAAAACAGCACATCGCCGAGCTCCTCGCGGATCCGGTCCCGATCGCCGGCCGCGAGCGCTTCGCCTGCTTCGTCGATCTCCTCGCGCACCTTCTCCCACGCGGCGCGCGCGTCGGGCCAGTCGAAGCCCACGCGCGCCGCTTTCGATTGCGTGCGCTGCGCGCGGACCAGCGCGGGCATCGCGCGCGGGACGCCGTCGAGGATCGAGCGGTGCCGGCCCTGCGCGGTCGCTTCGCGCTGCTTCAGCGTCTCCCACTGCGCGAGCGCCTCGCCGGGCGTCCCCACGGCGGCGTCGCCGAAGACGTGCGGGTGGCGGCTCACCATCTTGTCGACGAGCGCGGCGAGCACGTCACGCATCGCGAATTCGCCCCGCTCCTCGGCGATGCGCGCGTGGAAGACGACCTGGAAGAGCAGATCGCCGAGCTCCTCGGCGAGCGCGCGCGATTCGCCCGCGTCGATCGCGTCGAGGACCTCGTAGGCTTCCTCGATGAGGAAGGGCTTCAACGAGGCGGGCGTCTGTTCGCGATCCCACGGACAGCCGCCCGGTTCACGGAGCCGCGCCATGATTGCGAGGAGTCTGTCGAAGAGAGCGGCGGGGGCCTGAGTCATCTCGCTTCCCGTGCGGTCGAATCAGTATACAGGAAGGGTTTTGGGCCTACGAGGTCTGGATGATCAGACGGCCGGGCTCGATGCGAACGCCGTCGATCGCCTCGGGCATCGGTGAGCGGAGCAGGCGGAGCGCCGCGGGATCGAGCAGGACGCGGAGCATGACTTCGGGCAGGGGCAAGCGTCCGATCCAGAACTGTTGGACGTCGAGCCGAAGCCAGCGACGGTCGCGCGCGGCGCCCGTGCCCTCGAGCGTCACGCGCGCGCGGATCGCGAGCCACACGCCGCGATCGAGCCATCCCGCGGGCAGGACAGGGGTGAGCGCCGACAGCGGCGCCACGCCGAGGAGCTGACGGAGCGGAAGCTGTCCCGCGATGTCGGCGTGGCCGTCGGCGGGAAGACGCACGCCGAGGTTGCGCAGCGGCATGTCGGCGGTCTCGACGAGATGCCGCGCGAGGAACGCGTTCACCTCTCGCTCCGAGAGCGTCACGGTGTGCGGCCGCCCGCTTCCCGAGCGGCGGATGACTTCGAAGATCTTCTGCTGCGCCTTGAACCCGTCGCTGGGGGCCACCGGGCCGCCGGCGACGTCGGGCGTCCGCATGGCCTGAAAGGTTGCCCACGCCCCGCCACCGACGAGAGCGATGAGGATCAGAACGGTCAGGCATCCCGAGCAGCCGAGGCGCAGCACCCACACGACCCTACCACCAGTCCCCTCCTAAACCTCCATAGACAATGGTCTTTGGCTGGCTCAGGCGGAGACTGACCGAGCTGATTTGACAGATACACACTCACTTGATATATGAACTATGTACTCAATGAGGTCGGCGGGAGGCCGACGATAATCATCAGGAGGGCAAGGGCTATGGCCATGGAGCGTTGGCGGCCGTTCGGCACGATGGAGCGTTGGGACCCGTTCCGCAATCTCGGCGACATTCAGACCGAAGTGAACCGCCTCTTCGACAGCTGGAGCGGTCGTCCGGCAACGTCGGCGCTCGCGGATCGGATGTGGCTGCCGGCAGTCGACGTCCAGGAGACCAAGGCCGACATCGTGCTCAGCTTCGACATCCCCGGCGTCAACGAGAAGGACGTGCAGGTCTCGATGACCGGCGATCTGCTGACGGTGAAGGGGGAGCGTCGGTTCGAGCGCGAGAGCAACGGCGACCAGAGCTACCACCGCGTGGAGCGGCTCTACGGGAAGTTCGAGCGCAGCGTCCAGCTGCCGTTCCCGGTGCAGACGGACAAGATCAAGGCGACGTATCGCGACGGCGTGCTGACGATCAAGCTCCCGAAGGCCGAGGAGCTGAAGCCGCGCGAGATCAAGATCGACGTGCTCTAAGCAGTTTCGAGTAGTTCGCCGGGGGAGGCTTGGAGGGGGCCGCCTCGGCCCCCTCCAATACCAGACGATGTGCTGGCGCCTCCAACTATGAGAACGGAGACAGGAGTCATGGCAAAGGTCATCGGAATCGACCTGGGAACGACGAACAGTGTTGTCTCGGTGGTCGAAGGTGGAAATCCCACGGTCATCGCCAACCAGGAGGGGAGCCGGCTCACTCCGTCGGTCGTGGGATTCACCAAGGACAACGAGATCCTCGTGGGCCAGGTCGCCAAGCGGCAAGGCATCACGAACCCGGAGAACACGGTGTTCTCCATCAAGCGGTTCATGGGCCGCCGCTACGACGAGGTTCTGCAGGAGATCAAGCTCGTCCCCTACAAGGCCGTGAAGGCGAGCAACAACGACGCGCGCGTCGAGATCCGCGGCAAGCAGTACTCGCCGCCCGAGATCTCCGCCATGATCCTGCGCAAGCTGAAGGAAGCCGCCGAGGCGTATCTCGGCGAGAAGGTCACGCAGGCGGTCATCACCGTGCCCGCGTACTTCAACGACGCCCAGCGGCAGGCCACGAAGGACGCCGGCAAGATCGCCGGCCTCGACGTGCTCCGCATCATCAACGAGCCGACCGCCGCGGCGCTGGCGTACGGCCTCGACAAGAAGAAGGACGAGACGATCGTGGTCTACGACCTCGGCGGCGGCACCTTCGACATCTCGATCCTCGAGATCGGCGAAGGCGTGTTCGAGGTGAAGGCGACCAACGGCGACACGCACCTGGGCGGTGACGACTTCGACCAGCGCGTGATCGACTGGATCGCCGAGGAGTTCAAGAAAGAGAACGGCATCGACCTTCGCAAGGACCGCATGGCCCTCCAGCGCCTCAAGGAAGGTGCGGAGAAGGCCAAGATGGAGCTGTCGAGCACCGTGCAGACGGAGATCAACCTGCCGTTCATCACGGCGGACGCGAGCGGGCCGAAGCACCTCGTGCTGACCCTGACGCGCGCCAAGCTCGAATCGCTCGTCGCCGACCTGATCGAGCGCACGCTCGGTCCGGCGCGGCAGGCGATGCAGGACGCCGGCGTGAGCGCGAAGGACATCAAGGAGGTCATCCTCGTCGGTGGCCAGACGCGCATGCCGAAGGTCCAGGACGTGGTCAAGCAGCTCTTCGGCAAGGAGCCGCACAAGGGCGTCAATCCCGACGAGGTCGTCGCGGTCGGGGCCGCGGTCCAGGGCGCCGTGCTCACGGGCGAGGTGAAGGACCTCCTCCTCCTCGACGTGACGCCGCTCTCGCTCGGCATCGAGACGCTCGGGGGCGTGATGACGACGCTCATCCCGCGCAACACGACGATCCCGACCAAGAAGAGCGAGACGTTCACGACTGCGGCCGACAGCCAGACGTCCGTCGAAGTCCACGTGCTCCAGGGCGAGCGCCCGATGGCGCGCGACAACCGCACGCTCGGCAAGTTCCACCTCGTGGGGATCCCGCCGGCGCCGCGCGGCGTGCCGCAGGTCGAGGTGACGTTCGACATCGACGCGAACGGCATCCTCAACGTGTCCGCCCAGGACAAGGCGACGGGCAAGCAGCAGAACATCACGATCACCTCGTCGTCGGGCCTCACGAAGGACGAGATCGACCGGATGGTGAAGGAGGCGGAGTCGAACGCCGCCGAGGACGCGAAGCACAAGCAGGAGATCGAGGTCCGCAACCAGACCGACTCGCTCGTGTACTCGACCGAGCGCTCGCTCGGCGAGCACGGGTCGAAGCTGCCCGAAGCGGACAAGAAGGCGATCGAGGACGCGCTCGGCGAGGCGAAGGAAGCGCTGAAGACCGACGACGTGGAGCGCATGAAGCGCGCGCAGGAGACGCTCATGCGCGCGGCGCAGAAGCTCGGCGAGGTCATGTACCGCGAGAGCCAGGCTCAGGGACAGCCCGGTCAGCCCGGCGGTCCCTCCGGCGGCCCGAGCGCCGGCGGCCCGAAGGAAGGCGAGGTCGTGGACGCCGAGTTCGAGGACCTGGGCGACAAGAAACAGTAGGTGACCACCGTGCGACGCGACTACTACGCGGTGCTCGGGGTCACTGCGACCGCCGCGCCGCGCGAGGTCCGGCAAGCGTACCGGCGCCTCGCGCGGCAGTACTCGCCCGACGTCAACTTCTGGGACGAGCGCGCGCGCGTGCTGTTCGAGGAGATCGCCGAAGCGTATCGCGTGCTCAGCGATCCGGCGGCGCGCGACATGTACGACCGCTTCGGGACCGCGGCGGGCACGCGGGACGCGCTCGCGCCAGGCCGCCGGGGGGACGACGTGCACATCGCCGTGGACGTCGCGTTTGCCGAGGTGGCGCGCGGGGCGGCGCGCACCCTCGGTGTCACCCGCTTCTCGCCGTGCCGCGCGTGCGGCGCGCGCGGGCGTGTCGCCGGCGGAGCCGGATGCCCCGCGTGCGGCGGGCGCGGGGTGACGCGCGTCACCGAACCCGTCGCGTTCACGATGCCGCCCGGCGTCGACACCGGTGTCCAGCTGCGTGTGGCGGGCGAGGGGAGCGCAGGCCCGTTCGGCGGACCGCGCGGCGACCTCATCGTCAGCACGCGCGTGGCCGAGCATCCGTTCTTCACGCGCAAGGGCGACAACGTGCACTGCGAGCTCGCGCTCAGCGTGTGGGAGGCCTTGCGCGGCGCGCGCATCAAGGTGCCGACCCCGCAGGGCGAGGCGGCGATCATCGTGCCGCCCGGCACGCCGTCGGGGCGCGTGTTCCGCCTGCGCGGCCACGGGCTCCCGCGCCTCGCGCACGACGGCGCGGGGGATCTGCACGTCACCGTGCGCGTCGCGATGCCGGAAGGGCTCGACGCGCGGACCGAGGAGCTCGTGCGCGACCTCGAACGGCTCCTCCCGATGGATCCCCGCCATGGCCTCGAGAAGTTCCGTGGCGGCGCCGCGTGACATGACCGACCGCGGACGGCCCCTCTACATGATCGGGGTGGTCGCGGAGATGCTGAACGTCCACCCGCAGACGTTGCGCTTCTACGAGAAGAAAGGGCTGCTGCGCCCGAGCCGGACGGTGGGACGCACGCGCATGTACTCCGCGGAAGACGTGGAAGAGCTCGCGCGCCTGCTTCGTCTCACACGTGACCTCGGCGTGAACCTCGCCGGCGTCGAGATCATCATAAAGATGCGACGGCGAATGCTCGATATGCAGAAGCAGATCGAAGACCTCCTCGCCTACGTCCGCGCCGACGGCGGCACCCCGCCGGTGCGGCGTGGCGACGACGAGCCCCGCGCGGCGCTCGTGCGCGCCGCCTCGGGCCAGCTCGGCCCCGTCGATCTCTTCTGAGAAAGGTCGCCATGACAGACGAGAAGGATCCGAGGGATCTCAGAGTCCCCGATGTGATCAATATCCTCCCGCTCCGCGGGACGGTCTTGTTCCCGCACGCGGTGGTGCCCCTTGCGGCGGGACGAGCGTCGTCCGTCCACGCGATCGAAGACGCGATGCGCGGCCCCCGCCTCGTCGGCGCCATGATGCAGAAGGATCCGGCGACCGATGCGCCGGGCCGCGACGGCCTGCACGACGTCGGCACGCTCGCGCTGATCCACAAGGTGCTCAAACAGCCCGACGGCAGCCTGCGTCTCGTCGTTCAGGGCCTCGGGCGGTGCCGTCTCGGCGACGTCGTGCAGCACGCGCCCTTCCTGCGCGCGCGCATCGAGGCCGTGGCCGAAGAGACCGGAACGTCCGACCTCGAGGTCGAGGCGCTGGCGCGCAGCGCGACCTCGCTCTTCCAGAAGGTCGTGGCGCTCACGCCGACGCTGCCGGACGAGCTCGCGAGCGTCACCGCCGACGCCGAGAATCCCGGCGCGACCGCCGATCTCATCGCCGGCGCCCTCACGACGCTCGCCTTGCCGGTACGCCAGGGTCTCCTGGCGGCGATCGACGTGAAGGAGCGGCTCTCGCGCCTCGTGGCCGCGCTCGGCAAGGAGGCGGAGGTCCTCGAGCTCGGCTCGAAGATCCAGTCCGAGATCCAGTCGGAGATGTCGAAGACGCAGCGCGAGTATTACCTGCGCGAGCAGCTCAAGGCGATCCAGAAGGAGCTCGGCGAGACCGACGACCGCACACAGGAGGTCGACCAGCTCCGCGAGAAGATCGAAGCGGCCGGGATGACCGAGGAGGCGAAGACGGAAGCGCTGCGCGAGCTCGACCGGCTCGCGAAGATGAATCCGGCCGCCGCCGAGTACACCGTCGTGCGCACGTATCTCGACTGGCTCGTGACGATGCCGTGGACGCAGGAGACGACCGACGACATCGACATCGAGCGGGCGCGTGCGATCCTCGACGAGGACCACGAGGGTGTCGGCAAGATCAAGGAGCGCATCCTCGAATACCTCGCGGTGAAGAAGATCCGGCCGGCGGGCAAGGATCCGATCCTCTGCTTCGTCGGGCCTCCCGGCGTGGGCAAGACGTCCCTCGGCAAATCGATCGCGCGGGCGCTGGGACGGAAGTTCCACCGCATCTCGCTCGGCGGCATGCGCGACGAGGCGGAGATCCGCGGCCACCGGCGCACGTACATCGGCGCGCTGCCGGGCCAGATCATCCAGGGGCTGCGCCGCGCGGGGACGAAGAACCCCGTGTTCATGCTCGACGAGATCGACAAGCTCGGGATGGACTTCCGCGGCGATCCGGCGTCGGCGCTGCTGGAGGTGCTCGACCCCGAGCAGAACGGGACGTTCCGCGATCACTACCTGGACGTCGCGTTCGACCTCTCGCGCGTGCTGTTCGTGACGACGGCGAACGTGATGGACACGGTGCCGCCGCCGCTGCGCGACCGGATGGAGATCATCCCGCTCGCGGGCTACACCGAGGAGGAGAAGATCGCGATCGCGCAGAAGCACCTGGTGCCGAAGCAGGCGACCGAGCACGGCCTCGTGGCCGGCGAGGACGTCACCTTCACGCCGGAGGCGCTGCGGCTGCTCGCGCGCGGCTACACGCGCGAAGCCGGCGTCCGCAACCTCGAGCGTGAGATCGCGAGCGTCTGCCGCAAGATCGCGCGCCGGCGCGCGGAAGGAAAGACCGAGCCGCAGACGGTGACGCCCGACATGGTCACCGGCTTCCTCGGCGTGCCGCGGTTCGAATTCGAGGAAGTGGAGGAGCGCACGCGCGTGCCGGGTGTCGTCACGGGGCTCGCGTGGACGCCCGCGGGTGGTGACGTCCTCTTCGTCGAGGCCACGCGGATGAAGGGCAAAGGCACGCTCACGCTCACCGGTCAGCTCGGCGACGTCATGAAGGAATCGGCGCAGGCCGCGCTCTCGTGGGTGCGCGCGAACGCCGAGCGCCTCGGCATCGCGCCCGACTTCTGGGAGAGTGCCGACATCCACGTCCACGTCCCGGCGGGCGCCATCCCCAAGGACGGGCCGTCGGCCGGCGTGACGATGGCCTCGGCGCTCGTGTCGCTGCTCACCAATCGAGCGGTCGCCGGGGGTCTGGCGATGACCGGCGAGATCAGCCTGGCGGGTCGTGTCCTGCCGGTGGGCGGGATCAAGGAGAAGGTCCTGGCCGCGCACCGGGCCGGGGTCCGCACCCTCGTCCTGCCACGCAGGAATGAGAAGAATCTCCTGGAAGACGTTCCCCCGGACGTCCGGGAGGTCATGACCGTGCACCTCGCGGACTCGATCGAGGACGTCCTGCGGGTGGCCCTCGACAGCCGGGGCGCGACCACGTCGCGCCCCGAGCCGGCGATGGCCTAAGATCCTGTTTTCGCTGCTGTTCTATCTTCTTCCTTGAGGCTCTGCAACGGAGTCGCTAAGATCGAGACGTGACCCGATTCCTGGTGATCCTGGCCGCTGCTGCCGCGGTCCTGGCGGGGGCGGCCCCGTCGGGTGCCGAGACCTATCAATTCGTGGGGCCGGACGGCACGGCCCATTTCACCAACGCCCCGAGCGATCCCCGATACAAGCGCATGGCGGGGGTGCCGAAGAATAGCTCTGGAACGGCGGAGGGCCTGCTTCGCGTGCCGTCGTCGGTCTCGACCGCTTCGCTGACCGAGACCATCAGGGAGGCGGCGCAGCGCCACGGCGTCCCCGAGGATCTGGTGTCCGCGGTCATCCGGGTGGAGTCAGGCTTCAACGTCCGCGCCGTCTCGCGCAAAGGTGCGCGGGGCCTCATGCAGCTGATGCCCGGGACGGCCGCGATCCTCGGCGTGCGCGACTCGTTCGATCCCGTCGAGAACATCGACGGTGGCGTGCGCCACCTTCGCGGGCTCCTGGATCGCTACGGCAGCAACCTGCCGTTCGCGCTCGCCGCGTACAACGCCGGCGAGGGCGCGGTCAACACGTATGGCGGCATTCCGCCGTATCCCGAGACGCAAGCCTACGTCGGACGGATCCTCGCGATCCTCGGCGGAGAGCCGCTGCTCAACGTCTCGTCGTCCGGCGCGAACTATCGCTATCTCGCCGAGGACGGCGCGGTCGTGTACAGCAACATCCCGCCCCGCGTCATCCGCGCCAGGCGCTAGCCCGGCCTCGCTCGATCACGCTCGCGACGAGCGATCGAGCCCTCGATACTGAATCGCTTCCGCCACGTGCTCGACGGTGAGCCGATCGTCGCCCGCGAGATCCGCGATCGTCCGCGCGACTTTCAGCACGCGGTCGTGGCCGCGCGCCGAGAGCCCGAGCCGCGTGATCGCCGCCACCAGCACGCGCTCGGCGTCCGGCGGCAGGAGACAGTGGCGGCGGACCTGGCGGTGAGTCATCTCCGCGTTCGTGCGGATGCGCAGGCCGGCGAACCGTCCCGCCTGGCGCGCGCGCGCCGCGACGACGCGCTCTCGCAGCACGCCTGACGTCTCCTCGACGCCGTCCGTTCTCAGCTCTTCGGGCGGCAGCGCAGGCAGATCGACGTGGAGGTCGATGCGGTCGAGGAGCGGCCGCGAGATCTTCCCGAGATACCGCTGCCGCTCCGCGGGTGTGCACCGGCACCGGTCGAGCGCCGCGCACCCGCGGCGACACGGGTTCGCCGCGGCGACGAGCTGGATGCGCGCGGGGAAGTGACCGACGGACCCGAGGCGCGCGATCGAGATGTGCCCGTCCTCGAGCGGTTGTCGCAGCGACTCGAGCACGTTCACCGCGAACTCGGGAATCTCGTCCATGAAGAGGATGCCGCGGTGCGCGAGCGTGATCTCGCCGGGGCGCGGCGGGTTGCCACCGCCGATCAGCCCCGATGCGGAGATCGTGTGATGGGGTGCGCGGAACGGCCGCGCGCGCATGAGTCCCGCGCTCGCGCTCAGCAAGCCGGCGACGCTCCAGATCGTGGAGACCTCGATCATCTCGTCGGCGCTCAGGGGAGGAAGGATCGCGGGCAGCCGTCGTGCCAGCATGGTCTTGCCCGCGCCGGGTGGTCCGACGAAGAGCACGTTGTGTCCGCCGGCGGCCGCGATCTCGAGCGCACGCTTCGCGTGCGCCTGTCCACGGACATCGGCGAAGTCGAGCTCCTCCTGCGCCGCCGCGGTCGCCCCGCCGAGGAGCGATGCCGTCGCGAGCAGGCGCGCCGCCGCCGCGGCCGGCGACTCCGTGGCCTCTCCATTCAGCGTGGCAACCGCGTCTGTCAGCGTGGGCGCCGCCATCGCGCCGACGTCGTCGACGAGGGCGGCCTCCGCCTCGTTGCCCGCCGGCACGACCAGGCGTGCGATGCGACGCCGCCGGCAGGCGAGCGCGACCGCGAGGACCCCGCGCACCGGTTGAATCGAGCCGTCGAGCGCGAGCTCGCCGACGACCGCGATCTCCGGCGTGCGGCCGTCGCGCACGCACCCCGTCGCGGCGAGGATCCCGAGGGCGATGGGCAGGTCGAACGCGGGACCGGTCTTGCGAAAGGTCGCGGGCGACAGGTTCACGGTGATGCGGTCCGAGGGAAAGGCGAAGCCCGCGTTGCGGATGGCCGTGCGGACGCGCTCGCGACTTTCCCGCACCGCGGAATCGGGGAGCCCGACGATCTGGAACGAGGGCAGCCCCGGTGCGACGTCGACCTCGACGCTGACGAGCGCCGCTTCCACGCCGACGAGCGCTGCCGAGAACACGCGCGCGAGCACGGCGCGATTCTTCGGCGCGGCGCCGGGCGGGTCAATGCCGCGAATGAGATACGGTGCTAGATTGTTGCGGCATGGGCCTCGAGCCGCTGGCGGACAGCACTCGCCCGTTGCGGCCTACCGTCCTGGTGGTCGACGACGACGCCGGCCTCCGCGAGTCCTTTCGCCTGATCCTCGAGGACGAGTACGAAGTCGTCGACGTCACCAGCGGCCACCAGGCGCTCGAGGTCGTGCGCGCGGCCCAGGTCGACGTGGTGCTGCTCGACATCCGCCTGCCCGAGCTCGACGGCATCGACGTGCTCGGGCGCATGAAGCAGATCGACGAGCAGGTCGAGGTGATCCTCGTCACCGCGGTGAAGACGGTGAAGACCGCCGTCGCCGCCATGAAGCTCGGCGCGTTCGACTACGTCACCAAGCCGTTCGAGGAAGAAGAGCTGCTGGCGACGATCCGCCGCGCGCTGCAGAAGCGCTCGCTCGAGCGCGAGGTCGTGTACCTGCGCACCGAGCTCGCGCGCCGCTCGGGCCTCGACGACATCGTGGGCCAGCATCCGGAGATGCAGAAGCTCTTCCGCACGATCTCGCAGGTCGCCGCGACGTCGAGCACCGTCCTCATCAGCGGCGAGAGCGGGACGGGCAAGGAGCTCGTCGCCCGCGCGATCCACCGGATGGGGCCCCGCCGCGAGAAGCCGTTCGTCGCCGTGAACCCCGCGGCGATCTCCGAGACGCTCGTGGAATCGGAGCTGTTCGGCCACGAGAAGGGCGCGTTCACCGGCGCCTACCAGCGGAAGCCCGGGCGGTTCGAGCTCGCCCAGGGCGGCACGCTCTTCCTCGACGAGATCGCGTCACTGAAGCCCGAGATGCAGGCCAAGCTCCTGCGGGTCCTCCAGGAGCGCGAGCTCGAGCGCGTCGGCGGCACGCGCGCGATCCGGCTCGACGTCCGGATCGTGGCGGCCAGCAACGTCGACCTGCGCCAGGCCGTCGAGCGCGAAGCCTTTCGAGCCGACCTCTATTACCGGCTCAACGTCATGCCGATCATGGTGCCGCCGCTCCGCGACCGGCGGTCGGACGTCCCGCTGCTGGTCGACCACTTCATCCAGCGGTACACGGCCGAGCTCGGGAAGCGCCACACGACCATGACGCCCGAGGCGCTGGCCGCCCTCCAGGAGTACCCGTGGCCCGGTAACGTCCGGGAGCTCCAGAACGTCATCGAGCGGGCGGTGGCGCTGGTCGAGTCCGGGCCGATCGGGCTCAACGACCTCCCGACGGACGTGCTCCTCCCCGACCATCGCCTGCGGGTCAAGCAGGCGGAGAACCTCCCTCTCAAAACCGCGACAGACGAATTCGAGCGCCAGATCGTGCTGCGAGTCCTCGAGCGGGTGCAATGGAATCGCAGCGAAGCGTCGCGGATCCTGGGCATTCACCGCAACTCACTGAAAGTGAAGCTGAAGCGCTGGGGCGTCGATGTTTCCGATGATGAAACGTAGGTGCGATGCCCTGACTCGCAGCAGAGTGAACAGCGACAGTGCATCGCAAAAAAATGGACTTCGCGTCGCGCACTTCGCCCGCGAAACACTTCCGGGTGGACGCCTCCTGCACAGTGGCTGGTCGTGCACCGGATTTTGCACGTCGACGAAGCAATACATGAATCAAGCAGTTAGCACTCGCGCGGCGCACAGCCCACGTGGCGGCCCGTTTGCTCCTGGCTCTCGCGACGATCGGCGCGGCAGTCTCAGCGTGAGGGTGACCGGACGGCCGACTAAAGGAGAGAGCCATGAAGAAGGTTCTCGGAGCGGTCGTGACTCTGGTGGCCCTGCTGCTCGCGGCAGGGATCATCGAGTCGGGTGTCACGGACACCACGCAGGTGTTCCAGGCCGTCGGCACGGCGGACGGGGGCGGCGGAGGGTCGGGCGGTCCCTAGTGCCCCGACCCGCGAGTCCCGCCGGAAAAATCGGCCGGCACTGACCGCGCGGGGGGCGGATAGAAAAGTGGGGTCCGGACCGTGGACCATGATGCAGCCGTCGCGGGGCCCGTCGCGGCCGGC
>Ga0194128_10002374_pt1 | contig 30562 bp, 22 predicted proteins | sample TA2KigCa65mmetaG_FD_148650 | JGI IMG/M metagenome (GOLD analysis project Ga0194128, IMG submission 148650) | Freshwater microbial communities from Lake Tanganyika, Tanzania - TA2015037 Kigoma Deep Cast 65m | ecosystem: Environmental > Aquatic > Freshwater > Lake | place: Tanzania: Lake...
CCGCGCCAGATACTCTCGTCTCGCCTGTGGTCCCACCGTCGCTCCCATGAAGTCGTCCTTTCATGGGTAACCCAATTTCTGGCGCGACGATGCCCCGCTCGGTAACACTTACCATGGCGCGATACGTTACCTTGACCCGCTGCGGCGTCGGTTCTAAGCTTGTCGAACGTGTCGAGGCTCCGGTCCGTCCTCGTCTCACTCACCGCCGCGTGGCTGGCGGTGCACCTGCTGGTGATGACGGGACCCGCAATGCTTGCCCTCGCAGGAACTCCTCCCTCAGACCTCATCTGCACCTGCGCGCACGGCGTGGACCACGGTTCGTGTCCGATGCACGGGAAGCCGACGGACTCGAGCCGATGCCGGATGCGAGGGACATCGCACGACCTGGCCACGCTGGCCGTCTCGCTGCTCGGTTCGCTCGTGATGCCCACCGTCATCGTGGCATCGCTGGCTTCGCCGTCGCCTGATTCGATCGGATATCGTTCGCCGTTTCCGGCGAACTGGATCGTCCCTCCGGAACCGCCCCCTCCTCGCGCATAGCCCCACTCTCGTCACGTTTCAGCAGTCATCGCCTTGCGGCGATGTGAGAGAGGGCCCATGCATCGACGAGGTTTAACGATCGTCCGGATAAAGCCGGACTCCATGCACGTTCTGCTCTTGGTAATCGCGTTTGTGCTGAGCGCAGCTCCTCGCGCGCTCGCACAGGGCGAAGCGGCCGTTCACGGCATCGTGACGGCCCAGGCAGACGGATCCGCGCTGCCGGGCGCCGTGGTCGCCCTCGAGGGCGCCGCCCTGCCGGCACCATTACAGGTGACGACTCCGCCAGATGGGCGTTTCGTCTTCCCGCGGCTCGTCCCTGGCGACTACGTGCTGACGGTCACCCACAGCACGTTTCAGGAGCGGCGATACCGGCTCTCGCTGAGGCCGCGCGAAACACTCAACATCGACGTGGCGCTGGCCCTCCGTCCGGTACAGGAAGCGGTGGAGGTCACCGCGCAGTCGATCTTGTCCGTCTTCTCTCCTGACTCGACGCACCTCACGGCGGAACGGCTTGCCGAGCTTCCCTTGACACAGCAGACAAGCCTTCCGGACGCCATCGTGACTGCGGCACCAGGCATGATCCGCGGCCACGACGACTTCGTGCACATCCGCGGCCATGAAGTGGCGCTGAATCCGTCGATCAACGGCGTGCAGTTCTGGGAGAACACGCACGCGGTGTTCTCCCCTGGACTCGGCGTCGACTACATCGAGTCGATGAACGTCATGACTGGCGGCTTTCCCGCCGAGTACGGCAACCGATTCGGCGGGATCCTGGACGTCGTCACGAAGTCGGGCTTCACGGTCAGGAACCGAGGCTCGGTCACGCTGGGCGTGGGGTCGGCGCGGCGGCACAACGCCGGCGGCGAATTCGGGGGGCGAACGGATCGCGTCGGATATTACGTGAACCTGACAGGTTTCATGTCGGATCGATTCCTCAGTCCGCCGTCGCCGCGCTCCATCCACAACGCCGGCCGCGGCGTGCGCAGCTTTGGCCGCCTGGATGTCCGAGCCACCGAGCGCAGCCAGATCAAGCTGGTGATGATGGGCGACGGCGTGAACTTCGACCTGCCGATCGACGAGCGGGACGAGCTCCTCCGGCCCGACTTCAAGCACGTACAGCGGGCCCGATCGGAAAGCCTGATCCTCTCGTGGGATCACGTTGGGTCTTCCGAGGCCGTGATGCAGGCCACCCTGTATCAACGCTGGTCGCGTGTCCAGCAGCTCCCGGAGAACATCGACCGCTACGGGACGCAGACGGATGCTGAACGCACATTGGACACGGTCGGCGTCAAGAGCGACGTGACGCGGCTCTACGGCCGGCATGCGGTCAAGGGCGGTGTCGACCTTGCGCTGCTGCGGCCCCGCGAGGATGTGTATTTCCTCAGTCAGCCCTGGATCGATTTCACGCATCTCCCCGAGGTGAACGAAGGCCACGTCCATTTCCGAGGTCCGAATCTGGGCGCCGGGATTCCGCGGCCGGTCGTGTTCAACGGCCGCAAGACCGGCGGGCAGGCCAGTCTGTTCATCCAGGACAGGATGCAGCTCACGTCGACCTTCACATTCGACGCGGGGCTGCGGTTCGACCGCTACAGTCTGGCGATCTCGGAGTCGCACGTCAGCCCCCGGCTCAACGCGGCCTATCGGTTCCCAGGAGGCACGGTCTTGTTCGGCTCGTACAACCATTTCTTCGTTCCGCCGCCGGTCGAGAACGTGCTGGCGGGCAGCGCCGGTCTAACGCGGCTCGTCGCGGAGATTGGACGGCCCCTGCCACCGCTAAGGGCGATCAAAGAAAACCAGTTCGAAGCCGGTCTGACGCAGCCCCTCGCGAATGTCATGAATATCGGCGTCACCAGCTACCACCGTCTCAGCGACGACCCGGCACACACGTCGCTCTTCCCTGATTCCAGGTTCTACACATACGCGAGCTTCGACAAGGGAAAGGCGTACGGCGTCGAGGTCAAGGCAGACGTTCCGCGGATTGCCCGTCTCGGCCTGTCGGGGTACTTCAACTACGCGTTTGGGCGCGTCTGGTTCTACAACCCGATCATCGCGGGATTCACGACCGAGGCCGCGCATCTCGCGGATACGAATCGATTCCTCGCCCCGATGGATCAGACCCATACGCTGACGTCGGGTCTGACGTATCAGGACAGCCGGACGGGACTGTGGGGTGCGGTCGCGCTGGAATACGGGAGCGGAACGCCTGGTAGACATGCCGACGCCGATACCCACGAGGACGGCGAGACGCACGAACACGCAACCGGACCCGGGCTCTGCGGAACGCGCTGCCCCTCGCACTTCACGCAGAACCTCACGATCGGGTGGAACGCGGGCGCGAACGGAGCCAGCTCACGTCTGTTGCTCCAGTTCAGCATCGAGAACCTGTCGAACAGGATCTATCTGATCTCGAAAGAGAGCACCATGGTGCAGGGGCAGTACTCGATTCCGCGTCTCGTCTCCGCGTCGGCACGGCTGCGGTTCTGACCGAGCAGCGCCTGCTGCTATCATCTCGCCGTCGTGCGCCAGCGCGAGGCGGCCGTCTGTTCGATCCTGGTGTTCGTCACCGCCTGTGGCAGCGGCGGTGGCAGATCGACCACGGGTCCCTCGGCGCCGTCAGAGCCGATCGTGAATGTCACCGCGAGGGGGTTTGAACCACCCGGCGTAACCGTCGCCGTCGGCGGCCGCGTCCGGTTTCAGAACTTCGACGATCGACCCCACTCGATCGCGTCGAATCCCATCGAGACGCATACCGACTGTCCACCCATCAATGAGGTCGGACTCCTGTCCCCGGGCCAGGTCAAGACGACCGGTGCGTTTCCGGAGGCCAGGACGTGCGGATACCACGACGAGCTCTCCGAGGGGAGGACCCTCCTCACGGGCACCATTACAATCCGCTGACGTCAGCTGAAGATGTCCAGGCATCCCCGCGCTCGATGTTGCGTGCTGCTCGTGCTGGCGATCTTTCCGCTCGGCCACGCACGCCTCGGCGCGCAAACGGAACACGTTCATCCCGCGCCTGCCGATTCGGCGGCGTGGACGTGGTCGTGGGACGCGAGAGTGTTCGGCGGCTGGAACTACCAGCGCCGGAAGTTCCGCGATTTCCAGCGCGTCGAATCGCAGAACTGGTTCATGGGCAGCGGCGAGCGCCAGATCCGCGACGGGCGGCTCGGCGTGCACACGATGCTGTCGCTCGAGCCGTTTACGATGCAGCGCCTCGGATCCCCGCAGGTCTTCCAGACGGGCGAGACCTTCCGTCAGGCGCCACTCATCGACTATCAGCACCCGCACGATCTCTTCATGGGTCTCGGCGTGCGATGGACGCGGCCGGTGGCATCCGGGCGCGTGTTCGCGGAGCTGGCGCCTGTCGGGTCGCCCGCGATCGGCCCTGGCGTGTTCATGCACCGGCCGTCGGCGGCGGAGAACCCGACGGCGCCGCTCGGCCACCACCAGATGGATGCGACGCACATCACCCACGGCGTCGTCACCGCGGGCGTCGAACAGCACGGGTTGACGTTCGAAGGATCGTGGTTTCGCGGCGCCGAGCCCGACGAAAACCGCAAGGATATCGACTTCGGCGCCCTCGATTCCTATGCGGGCCGCCTGTCGTGGCGTCGTGCCGAATGGAACGCGCAAGTCAGCGCTGCGCATCTCACGACGCCCGAGTGGGTCCACCCGTTCTCCGACGTGACGCGGCTCGCTGCGTCGATCGGGTACACAGGCTCCGACGGGCGGCTCGCCGCGCTGGTAGCCTGGGGTCAGAACCGCGAGATTCACGGCATTCTCGACGCCTACCTGGTGGAGGCGACGGTGCGCACTGACGCACGCCACGCCTGGTACACGCGCGTCGAGCTGACCACCAAAGACATCGTCGGTGCAGGCGGACGCCACCCGCCCGGCTTCGTGCACTTCCATCCGCTGTCGCGGATCGGCGCGTTGACCGGGGGCTACGTGTTCGACGCGGTCGACGCGATGGGAGGCCGCGTCGGCATCGGCGGGGACGTCTCGGTCTACCGCGTCCCGCCGAACCTCAGGGAGAACTACGGCGCGCCGGTCTCGTTTCACCTGTTCATCCGGTACCGGCCCATCGGCGCGCAGCTCCACGCCGTCCACTGAGGCGCCGAAGGTCCGACCGTTGTAGCGCTGCAGCGCAAACGTGATCGTCACCGTCACGATGCCCTCAAAGGGGAGCGGCGTGTAGCGCCACTGCTTCACCGCCTCGATGGCCGTGCATGCTGTGCTGCGCCCTCCTCGAGAGGGAGCAAGGCTGGTGCCGTTGCCCGGATAGGCTTGCCCGGGTGCACCGTCTGTACGAGTTTGGCGCCCGCCGATCGGGGCCACTCGACCGTCCGTTGAATTGACCGAACGCGGGGCCGCGCGCGCCTCACAGAATGGCGCCCCATGCGGACAAGTCAGTCGTCTTTTCGATTCCTTGTGCGTCGTTTGGTGTGGGGCGTGCTGGCGGTGGCCGCGTTCGTGTCGGTCGCTGCCGCTCAGAACACGCTGTCGCTGCAGGGCACGGTACGCGACACGACCGGTGCGCCGATCCCTAATGCGCGCGTCAATGTCGTCGGCGTGACCCCGGAGCGGTTCACGATGACGGATGCCGCCGGCCGCTATTTCCTCGAGGGCCTGCCCGCGGGCCAGTACACGCTGCGGGCAGACTTTCCGGGGTTCGCGCCGGTGGAGCTGACGGTCGATGTCAACAACGAAGCGCGGACCGTCGATCTGGCCTTCCAGACCTTGACGGCCGCTGAATCGCTGACGGTGACCGCCGCGGCCGGCCGCCAGGAGCTCGACGTCCCCTCGCAGTCGGCGAGCCGCCTGAATCTGACGCCTCGTGAGACGCCCGCGATGATCGACATCATCACGTTCGCGGCGGCCCAGGAGCGTGGCCTGCGTAACGCCACCGAGGTCCTGAGCAGCGTCCCGGCGGTCACGTCGGCGTTCCTGCCGAGCGCGCAGGGGATCACTGCGATTCGAGGCTTCTCGGCCGGTGCGGTCTCGATGCTGTTCGACGGCAACCGCGTCACCACCTCGACGATGATCGTGAGGAACTACGATAGCTGGAACTTCGACCGCATCGAAGTGTTGAAGGGGCCGGCGTCCGTCCTGTACGGCGAGGGCTCGCTCGCCGGCACGGTCAACTTCGTGCCCAAGCGGCCGGATTTCAACGGGCGGCGCGGGGAAGTCCTGCTGGCCTACGGCGGCCTCGAGACGAGCCGCGTGGCGGCCGGTACGACGGGTCCGTTCGCGAACGGCCGCGCCGCCTATCGCGCCGATATTGTCTGGAACAAGAGCGCCGGCTACATCAACGATTCCCCGTCGAACAACGTGTCGATGAACGGCGCGGTCGACATCAAGCTGGGATCCACGGCGACGCTCGGGCTTGCCGTCGACCATTACCGTGACGACTACGACAACGCGTACTTCGGCACGCCGCTCGTGCCACGCTCGGCCGCGCGCGAGCCGTCCGACCTGGTCACCGACAGCCGCGGATGGGTCCTCGATAAAGCGATGCGCGACGCCAACTATCAGGTCAACGGCGCCATCACGGAAGTCCGGACGACATGGGGGCGCACGCGGCTCGACTGGCGCCTGTCACCTGACTGGAAGATCACCAACGATCTGTTCGTGTACGACAAGTTCGGCGAGTGGAAGGGCTCGGAAGTCTACACGTTCGTGCCGGCCACCGGCCTCCTCAGCCGCTCGACCGTCGGCATCAATCACGAGCTGCGATTTTACGGCAACCGTGTGGCGGCGTCGGCCGACAGCCGCATTGGCGGCCGGCGCAACCGGTTCACCGCGGGCCTGGAGGCCAACAAGAGTACCTTCTTCTCGCCGCGCCGCTTCGGCGCGACCACGTCGGTCGATCCGTTCGCTCCTGTGCGAGGCGCGTTCCCGCGCGAGGATAACGCCGCCAATTTTCCGGGCGCCGGCAACCGGACCGACTTTGATTCGGCCGTCGTGCAAGTATCGACATTTGCCGAGGATGCGTTCTCGGTCGTCCCGCGCGTGACGCTCGTGGGCGGCGTGCGCCACGATCACATCGACGTCGACCGCGGCATCAACGATCTCAACACGGGCGTCATCACGTCGTTCAGCCGGACGTTCGACCCGGTGTCCTGGCGCGGAGGCGTCGTCGTCGACGTGCTGCCGCAGACGCAGCTGTTTGGTCAGTACACGTATGCCGTCGGGTCGGTGGCCACGATTCTGCTGATCTCACAGGCCGCCGCGGCATTCGATCTGACGACCGGCACGTCGGTCGAAGGCGGGATCAAGACAACGGTCGCCAACGGCCGCGTCGACGCCACCGCGTCTGTGTTCACGATCGAGCAGGACGACATCATCACGCGCGACCCGACCAATTTCAACATCACGATCCAGGGCGGGAAGCAGGCCTCCACCGGTGTCGAGTTCTCGGTGTCGACCGAGTGGGTGCGCGGCCTTCGGCTCCACGCGACGGCGGCCTTCATGGATGCGCGGTTCGAGAAGCTTCTTGAAGCCGGCGGCTTCGACCGCGCGGGAAACGTACCGACGAACGTCCCGGAACGCACCGCGAGTTTCTGGGCCGGCTACCAGATTCGGAACACGCCTGTCACGATCAGCGGCGGCATTCGCTATCAGGGCCCCATTTTCACGAACAACGCCAACAGCACCGAACTGGCCGGCTTCACCATTCTCGATGCGCAGGTCGGATGGCGTATCCGAACCGGTGAGATCACGCTCCGCGGACGCAACCTGACCGACACGCTCTATGCCGACTGGACCGGCGCGAGCGTGAGTCAGGTGATGCTCGGCGCGCCGCGTACCGTTGACGTGAGCTACCACGTGAGGTTCTGACCGCGTGTTCGCCCGGCTGGTCCGCCTCGACATCGCGAACCTGCTCCGCGACAGGCGTCTCGCGGCCACGCTGACCGCCTTCAGTGCGGTTTTCGCGCTGGCCGGGATCGCCGCGTGGCGCGAGGTCCAGGCGGCGGCCGAAACGAAAGCGGCGGTCGCAGAGGCCGAGCGGCAGCGCTGGCTCTCGCAGGGCGAACGCGATCCGCACACCGCCGCGCATTATTCGATCTACGCGTTCAAGCCATCGCTCGCGCTCCAGGCAGTCGATGCCGGCATCGTCCCGTTTGTCGGTGAAGCCGTCTGGCTCGAGGCGCATCTGCAGAACGATCTGCTCTTCCGGCCCCAGCAGGACGCCACCGTGTTCGAGCGGCTCGGCCTCGTCGATCCGGCGGGCCTGTTCGTGCGCTTCGCTCCGCTTGCCGTCTTCCTGCTGGCCTTCGCCGCCGCGGCACGTGAGCGCGAGCCCGGCGTACTGGGTCTTGCGCTCGGCATGGCGCCGACGCGGAGCGCGTACCTCGGCGCCAAGGTGGCGAGCGTCGCGGGTCTCGGCGTGCTCGCGACCGTGGTTCCGATTGTCGCGATCGGAGCCCTGAGCACCGCGACGAACCCTTCTGGCAGCGCGGAACAGGCAGGACGATTGGCTGGATGGGCCGCCGGCGCCGTCGCCTACGTCGCCATCATGTCGACGATCGCTGTGTCGATCTGTGCGCTCGCGCGATCGGTGCAAGTCGCGTGCAGCGCGCTCGTGTTCGCGTGGGTCGCGCTGGTGCTCGCCGCGCTGCCAGCCGCGAGTGCGGTGGCCGAATGGAGCCGCCCGCTGCCGTCGTTTCAGGAGATGAAGCTGGTGCTCGTCGACGAAGCGCCGGCGTACTGGACGCCGGAATCAGGTGCGGAACAGATCGCCACGATCCTTCGCCAGTACGGCGCACCGGATGTCGACGCGCTCGCCGCGAAGCAGATCAACGTACGCGGCGCGCAGCTCGATCTCGCGGAGCGTCGTGCGCAGGCGGTATTCGATCGCGAAATCAGCGGGTTCTACGATCGCCTTGCCGATCAGGATCGCGCGTACGCGCGTCTGGGCTGGCTGTCGCCCGCTATTGCGTTCGACGTCGCCTCCGCCGCACTCACGGGCACCGATTTCACGCACCACCGCGATTTCATCGACGCCGCCGAGCGGTACCGCCGCGCGCTGGTGAATCGCCTGAACAGCGATCTCATCCCGAAACCCGCCGTCGGCGGGCGGGAGCACACCAACAACGCCGACCTCTGGTCGCAAGTGCCCGCGTTCGAGTACATGCCGCTGCCGCTGTCAACCGGCGTTGCGCCGTCGCTTGCGGCCCTGGCGGCACTCGTGTGCTGGCTCGCCGGCGGCGCCGCCCTCGTCGCGCACAGCGCCACGCATGTGCGGCCATGATCGGGTACGAGTGCCGGCGCGTGGCCCGGTGGCCCATGGTCTGGGCGATCCTCGCCCTGCTGCTCGGGGCCGGCACGTGGGGTGCACGGAATGCGGCGCGCCTCCACCGTGATCAGGCGGCCGACATCGCCAGGATGACCGAGGCGGAAGCGGCCTGGTACGAGGACATCAGGGCCAGGGCGGCTCGTTACGGACAACCATCGACCGAGGAAGTGCCGTACTGGCAAGATCCCACCGGCGCGTCTGGCTTCAGCCGCTATTTCCTCCGCCGCTTTGCCGCCAAGCCGCATCTTCCACTCTCGACGCTGGCCGTCGGGCAGAGCGACCTGCAGCCATTTGCCGTTCCACTCCGGCTCGAAACGCTGTTCGGTGGCGATCGCGTGTACGACTTCGAGCCGCCGCGCGCCTTGGCGACGGGAATCTTCGATCTGAGCTTCGTGCTCCTGTTCGTGGCGCCGCTCTGTCTCGGGATCGCCGTGGCAGTCGTCGGCGCGCAGGAGCGCGATCAGGGGATTCTGCCGCTGGTTGCCTCGCAGCCCGTGAGGGCGGCGCACTGGTGGTCGGTCCGGCTCGGAGCGCTCGCGGTGGTGCTCGTCCCCGGTGTCGTGGTCTGCGTGCTCGCCGCGCTGGCCGCTGCGGGCGCGCCCATCGTGGCAGCGTGGCCCGAGACGGTTGCGGCGACGATGCTCGTCGCGGCGCAGACGCTGTTCTGGATTGCCGTGGCCGGCTGGTGCGTGGCGCGCGGGCACGGCGCTGTGGCCACCGCGTCAACAGTCGTCGGGATCTGGCTAGTGCTGACGATCGCGCTGCCGCTTGCCGGATCGCTGGCGCTTCGCGCGGTCGCGAGTCCGCCGTCGCCGGTCACGGATGTCGACGAGCTGCGGCGCATCACGGACGACGTGCAGGGAGAGGCGGATGAAATCGTGCGCCGCGGACTCATCGCGCACTTCGGACCGGACGCCGCCGTCATCGACCCGGGCAGGCTCGACTACGCCACGCGTCTCGTGCTGATCACACAGGAGATGGAACGGAGGCTCCAGCATCAGGAGGTGCGGAGGCAGGAGTACAGGCGAGCCGCGTCACTCGTCGCCCGCGCGATCTGGTGGCTGTCTCCGCCAGTCGCGTTTCAGACGGCTCTGACCGATCTGGCGGGAACAGGCACGGCGCGCCATCACGTGTTCCTCGATCAGGTGCGTGCCTTCCAGCTCGAGCTTCGCGATTTCATGTACCCGCGAGTGCTCGCGCAGCTGCGATCCGGACCGTCGCGTTCGTGTGAGGGTTGCCCGGGGCGTCTGACCTTCCTCGACTATGAAGCGATCCCGTCGTTCGCGATGGGTGACCTTCCCACAGCGCGCCGCGTGGCCGCCGCGGTGTCGACGGCCTCCTGGCTGGCGCTCGTCGTAGCCGCGATCGCCGTCGCGGGCGTGGGCAGGGGTGCGGCGTGGGCCCTCGAATCGTAGTTCGTCTGTCGACGCTGATAATCGCCGTGCTCGCGGGCGTCGCGTCCGCCGCCGCGCAGGCCGTCTTTCCGCCCCCGGCGGAACCCTTGCGCCTCCAGGCGAGGCGAATCGCCGAACCACCGCGCATCGACGGCGTGCTCGATGAAGCGGCATGGGCGGAGGCGGAGGTGGCTCGTGACTTCGTGCAGGCCGAGCCGAGGCAGGGTGAGCGCGCCGGCGACCAGACCGAAGTCCGCGTGCTGTTCGACGGCGACAACCTCTACGTCGGCGCCATCTGCTTCGATTCGCGCGGCGCCGACGATCTGCGCGTCCGGGACCTGCGGCGCGACTTCGATGAGACGACGGACGATTTCTTCGGCGTCGCGATCGACGGCGTACGGGATGGCCGCAGCGCGCTGGTCTTTCGTGTGAACCCGGGAGGCGGGCTGCGCGATCAGCAAACGATCGACGGCGCGCCGGTCGACGTGGAGTTCGACGCGGTGTGGACGGCTCGCACCGCGCGCACCGACCGAGGGTGGACCGTCGAAATTGCCATTCCGTGGCAGACGCTTCGCTACCGGCTCGGCGGGACGAGCTGGGGCATCAACTTTCAGCGCGTCACGCGGGGGACGAACGAGAACAGCGGATGGTCGCCGTGGCCGCGCGTGGCCACGCCCTTTCGCATGGACTATGCGGGGTTGGTGACCGGCATCGAGCCTCCACCTCCGAGCCGCAATCTCCGCGTGCTGCCGTACGCGCTTGGCGAGCGGCGCGACGGACGAGACGTGGAGCGATCGAAAGGCCACGTCGGCGGCGATCTCAAATGGGCGGTGTCGCCCAGCGCGGTGCTCGACGTTACCGTAAATCCGGATTTCGGACACGCCGACGTCGATAGGCAGGTCGTCAACCTGACGCGGTTCTCGGTGTTCCTTCCCGAACGCCGGCAGTTCTTCCTCGAGAACCGATCGCTCTTTTTCAGCGGCAACGGGTCGCGATTCGAGCCCTTCTTCTCGCGGCGGATCGGCCTGGACGACTCGGGCAATCCGGTTCCGATTAAGGCCGGCGGCCGGTTCTCTCTCAGAAGCGGCCCGGGTGCGTTCGGCGCGCTCGCAGTCTCGCAGGACGGCGCTGATTCGTCATCGGACAGCCAGTTCGGCGTGCTGCGGTACGTGGCGAATTTCGGCGCGCAGAATCGGCTCGGCGGCCTTGTGACGACCCGTCACGATGCCGACGGCCGCACCAACATCGTCGGCGGGGTCGACGGGTTCTGGCGCATGACAACGACGTCATTCGTGCGCGGGACGGTCACGGGATCGACAACAAACGGCTCGGGGAGCGGGCTTGGCGCATTCCTCTGGACGGCGAACGAAGCCAGCTGGGGGTATGTGGGATACGTCAGCGAGGTGGTGACGTCCGGCTACGATCCGCGCGCCGGCTTCATCCTTCGAAAGGACTACGTTCGCATCGGGCCCGCGGTTTTTCTCGACTGGCGTCCGGCAGGCCGTCCTTCCTGGATTCGTCGGTTCCGGCCGGCAGCGATCCTCGAGCACTACGTCAGCCCATCATCCGGTGCGCTGCAGGAAAGCTGGTTGTCGATCAGACCGATGACGGTCGAGTTCCAGAACGGCGGGCTTCTGCAGTACGAGTTCCAACCGAACTGGCAGCGCCCCTCCGCGCCGTTCAGACCTCTCCCGGGCATCGACATCGCGGCCGGCGCGTATGACTATTCGCGCCATCTGGTGACGATACAGACCGATCCGTCGGCGAGTCTGGCCGTGCGCGTGGAGGGCGCCACCGGAGGGTATTTCGACGGCTCACTTCACACCGTCCGCGGCGTCGTGCAGGCGACGCCGGATCCGCGGCTCGCGGTCAGCACCGACTACACGCTGAATCGTCTCGTGGATGTCGGAGCCACGCAGAAATCCGTCTCGACACACCTGCTTGGTTTGGAGACGCGGGTGGCGGCGAATCCACGGCTGCAGTTCGTCACCTTCACGCAGTGGAACACCTCGGCGCGGCAGCTCTCCGCGAATGCGCGACTGACGTGGGAATATCAGCCGCTGGCGTTCTTCAACGTGATTTACAACCACCGCACGGCAGTATCGGGCCTCGACGTGTCGACCCTGCCGCCAGCCGGGTCGCGGCAACTGCTCGTGAAGGTGACGTGGCTCCTGCAACTCTAGGAGTTTTCCAGCCAGTTGTTTTGCGATTTCGACCATTCATCGGTTTTCCATCCGCGTACAACTGTCCGATGGGTAGCCTGCGCGAATGCTCCCCGCGCGGTTCCTCATTGCATCCGTCATCCTGATGTGCGCTGCGGAAGCGGCCCTGGCGCAATCGCTGACGGGAACGATTCGAGACGACACGGGTGGCGTCCTGTCCAATGCGGTCGTCGAAGCGGTGCCGTCCACCGGCGGACCTGCATCCGCCGCGGTCAGCGGCGAGGACGGCCGATATCAGCTCGCACTGCCGTCGACCGGCCGCTACGACGTGTCGGTCCGTCGATCCGGGTTCGCCGAGCAGAACATGCGCGGCGTCGATGTCGCGGAGGCGCCCGTCACGCTGGACGTTGCGCTGCGGCTCACCAGCTTTGCAGAAGAAGTGCGCGTGGCCGCCGATTTCGGCGAGACACACGCGACGGGCTCGCGTCTCGGTCTGAGGCGCGAGGAGATCCCGGCCTCGGTCGATATTGTCACGCAGGACGTCATTCAGGCGCGCGGCGCCGACACCGCGTCGACGGCACTGCGGCATACGACGGGATTGACGAGCAGCCTGCGGCCCGGCGCGAGCGCCGTGTTCTCGTCGCGCGGGTTCATCGAGAACAGCATCGGCGTCCTGTTCAATGGGGTCCGCGTCCAGAGCTCGACGGTCACGATGCGGAACTACGACGCGTTCAACTTCGAGCGGGTCGAGATCGTTCGCGGCCCGGCGTCGGTGATGTTCGGCGAAGGACTGGCCGCCGGCGCGATCAACTTCATTCGCCGCGAGCCGGCGCCCGGCCGTGCGCGCGTCGACGCGCTGCTCGAAGCCGGCGATGCCGGGCGGTTCAGGTTTGGCGCGGCAGCGGCGGGATCGGCCGGAATGCGCAGGAGTTACACGGTGTCATTCGCGCGCAATCGCTTCGGGACACACGTCGACGAGACGGTCCACGAGTACAACCACCTGACCGGCGCGCTTCGTGCGCAGGCCAGGCGGGTCAGTTTTGGCGTCGAAGGCGATTTGCTGGTGAACACAGTCGACGATCCGTACTGGGGTACTCCGCTCGTGAACAACGAGATCGATGCGCGGTTGTACGGTCGGAACTACAACCAATCGCCCAACAATCTCTACGACGACACCGTCGGTTGGGGGCGCGTGACGGCCACGGCGGCGCTGCGCCCGCGGCTGACCTACACGGGACAGCTGTATGCCTACCGCGCGGATCGTGACTGGCGGAATTCGTACGGCTTCGAAGTCCTGCCGGCAACGGGACGGGTGCAGCGCCGTGCTGTCGAGAACCTGGCCTACGACCATCGGCTCTGGGGCACACGGCACGATCTGACGCGGGATTTCACGATTGCTGGCAAGCCGGTTCGCGTAGTCGGCGGTGTCGACGTTGCGTTGACCGATTTCTCGAGCCCGCGCAGTTATGGCGCTCGCGTAACCGTCGACCTGCTGGCGCCCGAGGCTCTGGCGTTCGACGCGCCGCCGCGCGCGGACGACCGCCGCGCCAATCTGACACAGACCGCGGGATATGGCGAGGTACGCCTGACGCTCGCCGCTCCGCTGACGGTCGTGGTCGGCGGACGCGCCAGCCGTCTGCAGAACGATATCGCGCGGCCGGCGAGCCGCGTCGCGTTCTCGCAGACGTTCACGCCGCTCGATGGCCGCGCGGGGCTGGTGTATTCGCCGCGGTCAGGTATCTCTGTCTACGGCCAGTACGCGACTGGGTCGGAACCGGTCGACGCGCTGGTCATTCTCGGACCCGAGAGCCGCGACTTCGAGCTGGCGCGCGCCAACATGTGGGAAGGCGGCATCAAGGCCACGGCGGCGCAGGGTCGCCTCGATTTCACTGCGGCGACGTACCGCATCGTCAAGACCGATCTCACGACGACCGATCCGAACGATTCCACCCGGACCGTCCAGATCGGCGAGCAATCGTCCCGCGGGGTCGAGCTGGCGATGGTGGCGAGGCCGGACGACCGCTGGTTGATCGAGGCCAACATCGCGGCACTCGACGCGCGCTACGACCTGTTCTTCGAGGGCACGACGTCGCGCACCGGCAATCTGCCGCCAAACGTCCCTGAGCTTGTGTTCAACCTGGGTACGACAGTGCGGCCGCACGCGATCGTCGAAGCCGGCCTGTGGCTCACGCGTGTCGGACGTCGGGCCGCCGACACGACGAATACCGTGTTTGCGCCCGCATACACGACGGTGGATCCGTTCGTGCGCGTGGCATTCGGCCGGGCAGCCGACCTGACGCTGAGAGTCAAGAACCTGACCGACGAACGATACGTCGAATGGGCGACGCGCGCCTTCGGCGTGACGAACGTCTACTTCGGCGAGCCGCGCCGAGTTGTGGTCTCGCTGCGGGTGTGGCTGCCATGACGCGCTCGCTCGAGATGGGCGACCGCACCGGGATCGTCGTCGCCGTCGCCTGCGCAATCCATTGCCTCGCGGCGCCGGCGCTCGCGGCGTCGATGCAGATGGCGGGTGTGCTCGTCTCCATTGTGGCGACCCATGTCATCAATCTCGTGAGCTGTCGCTGCAGGGAGGAGGGTGCGTCATGTGTCACAACCCCGTAGTTGCCGCGGTCGCCGCCATGCTGGCGGGCCTCGTCGCTATCCTCGCGGCGGTCTGACAGCGAGAACCTCGCCGACCGCTCGTTGGTCGATTCGAACCATTCATTGGTTTTGAGAGGCCACCGGCCGTCTCTGTCGCTAAGGTTGCGACCGTATGCTCGAAGCCGTCAATCTGACCAAGCGATATAACGGCGTCACGGCGCTCGACGACCTGACGCTCCAGGTGGCACCGGGCGAGGTCTTCTGCCTTCTCGGCGCCAACGGCGCCGGCAAGACGACGACGATTAACCTGTTTCTGAACTTCATCCAGCCGACCTCGGGCACGGCGAGGATTGCTGGGATCGACGTCACCGAGCAGCCGCTCGAGACCAAGAGATACGTCGCCTACATTCCCGAGACCGTCATGCTGTACAAGAACCTGACCGGCCTCGAGAACCTCGAGTACTTCAGCGCGCTGGCGGGGCATGCCCATTACACGCGCGCGGATCTGCTCGGTCTGCTCAGGCAGGTCGGACTGCAGGACGGGGCCGCGGATCAGCGCGTCGGTGCGTACTCGAAGGGCATGCGTCAGAAAGTGGGGATCGCGATCGCGCTCGCCAAGAACGCCAAGGCGCTGCCGCGCGCCGCGCTGCTCGCCGCGGCGTACGTGGCCTATTTCGCGACGTTCGTAGCAATTGCCTTTGGCGTCTCCGCGCTGGCGCGCTCCTCGCGCGCGGCGCTCGTGGTCCTCCTCGCGTTCTGGTTCGTCAATAGCCTGATCGTCACGAGGGCGGCCGCGGACTTCGTCACCTGGCTCTACCCGACGCCCTCCGCCGTCGAATTCCAGCAGGCGCTCGAACAGGATCTATCGAACCCCGAAGACATGCGAGTTCGTCTCGAGCAGTGGCGGCAGGAGCTGATGCGCGAGTACAACGTACAGTCGCCGGAGGCGCTGCCGATCAGCTTCCAGGGCATTTCGCTGCAGGAGGGCGAGAACCACGGGAATGAGGTGTTCGACAGACACTACGGACGGCTGTACGACACCTATGTCGCGCAGAATCGCGCCGTGCAGTGGACGGGCGTCGCGGCGCCGATGCTGACGATAGGAACCATTAACGCGGGTTTCGCGCCCGTGGTTGACCGAATGCCCCTTATGCGGCCCCCGCCCTCCGCCAGCACAGCGCGGATCATGCGCCGCGTGAACACGCCTGTCAACCGACCGTGTGAGCACGTATACCGCGGACGCACCGTTCCTGATCGCGCCGTCGTGGGTAACCGATCCATCTCGTCAGCGGTGGGCGGCATCGCCTCGTGGAACCGCAGGTTTCCGCCCTCCTCGATATAGACGCCGTCGAGCACGAGCGCGTGGACGTGGACGTTCAGGAACAACACCTCACAATACCCAGTCGTCGAGCATCACCGTCCAGTACCCATTCCATCCCCTCGCAGGTGTGCCACTCGAGGTCGTTCGGGTTTCTCGACACGCCCACCTCCCATTGACCGTCCGTGGGCCTGACGGCGTGGATCTCAACATCCCGCGATGGATGACCGAGCCGGCGGCGCGTCGGTTCGTGGTCGTGGATGTCGCGACAGTTGCGGTCGAGGCGTTGCGCGCGGCCTGCGATGTACTCCGCACGTATGAGCGCTTGAAGCGTCCGGAAGGCGTCACGGATCATCCTCGGTCACAGGCACTCCAGCCCCACCAGGAGGATGCGCGTGAAGCAGCTGCCGTTCGAGTGGCATCAACGCCGCGAGGCCCCCACCGTGGAGATCGTGCTCGAGCCCACGACGATCGAGAGCGTGATTACGCTGATGGCCACCGCACTCATTGCCGTGGTGCGCGGCACCGCACACGTCCAAGAGGCCGCCGATGACGACCAATGACGCCACGATCACACTGGAGCACCGGCGTCGCCGAGCGGTTGTGTACTTGCGCCAATCGTCGGAAGGACAGGTCAAGCACCATCTCGAAAGTCAGCACCTGCAGTACGCCTTGGCCGACCGCGCCCACGCCCTGGGCTTCCGCGACGTCGAGATCATCGACAGCGATCTCGGCGCGAGTGCGGCGGTGGCTGCCAAGCGTCGGGCCGGCTTCGAGCGGCTGTTGGGCGCCGTCGCGCTCGGCGAGGTGGGGCTCATTCTCAGTCGAGAGCTCTCGCGCTTGGTGCGCACCGACCGCGACTTCTGCCAGCTCGTCGAACTGTGCCAACTGTTCGGCACGCGCGTCGGCGATGAGCACACCCTCTACGATGTCCGTCGCATGGACGATCAGCTGGTGCTGGGCATCAAGGCCGCCATGAGCGTGGTCGAGCTCAAGATCCTGCGCATGCGGCTGCTCGAGGGCAAAGAGAACAAGGCCAAACGGGGCGCGCTCTACCCACGCCTGCCACCTGGCTATGTGTGGGACGCGACCGGACAGGTCGTCCAGGATCCCAACCTCCGCGTGCAGGAGACCATTCAGCTGATCTTCACGACATTCCGTGAAACCTGGAGCATCCGGCAAACCTTCAAATGGTTTCGGGACCACGACGTCGCAGTGCCGGTCACCCAACCGAGGGGAGGCCGACTGGTCGTCCAGTTCCAGCCACCGCGGCCCAGCTTCATTGCCGACGTCCTCCACAATCCGTTCTATGCGGGGGCATACGCCTGGGGGCGTCATCCGGTGGAGGTCGTCTGGCGCGACGGGCAGCTGCGCAAGCGGCGGCTGCCGGTGTTGCCACCGGAGCAGGCGCGGGTCTTCCTGCGCGACCATCACGAAGGGTACATTGACTGGACGACGTTCGCGGAACACCAACGGATGATCGCACGCAATAACTTCCGCGGCGACGCCGACGACACGGCCGGGACGGCACGAGCCGGCCAAGGATTGCTCACCGGCCTGCTGCGGTGCGGGCGCTGCGGCCGCAAGCTCCACGTGCGCTACTGGGGCAAGGCGGGGACGAGCGCACGCTATTTGTGCACGGGGGATTTCGCGGCGACGGGTGGTCGCTACTGCCTCGGGTTCGGCGGCGCCACGGTCGACCGACGGTTTGCGGACGAACTGCTGCGCGTCCTCTCACCGCTCGGCATGCGCGCGAGCCTCGAGGCGCTCGACCGTCTCACGGCCGAACAGGACGATCAGCAGCGTGCACGGCAGCGGCAGGTCCAGCAACTCGAGTACGACGCGGCGCGCGCCTTCGAGCAGTACAACGCGGTCGACGCGCGCAACCGGCTCGTCGCGTCCGAGCTCGAGCGCCGGTGGAACCAGACGCTCGAGGAACTCGCCCGCCGCCGTGCACACGTGGCCACGCTCGACGCGCAACGTGCACCGGTCACGCTCGAGGAGCGCCACGCGTTTGTGGCCTTCGGTGAGCGGTTCGCCGACGTCTGGCATCAGGCCGCGTGCCCGATCGAGCTGAAGAAACAGATCGTCCGGTCCGTCATCGAAGAGATTCTCGTCGACGAACGCCCACCCGGTCGGCTCTCATTCATCGTGCACTGGAAGGGCGGCAGTCATACCGCCTTCGAGATGGAGAAAGTGAGTCCGAAAACCGTCCACCGGACGGCCGACGCCGATCTCGAGGTCATCCGCAAGATGGCGTCGCGTTACGGCGATGATGCGATCGCGCGCGTACTCAACAAGCTCGGGCGACGAACCGGGAAGGACAAGCCGTGGAGCGAAACTGCCGTCAAGACCGCGCGCCGCAATCACGGCATCGAGGGATGCGCGCAATCCGTCGTCGATCCGGAGGTGTTGACCTTGAACGCAGCAGCGCGGTACACCAACACCAGTGACACGACGATCAAGAAACTGGTCGATGCCGGCGTCCTCCCGATGCGGCAGGTCGTGCCATTCGCCCCGTGGGAAATCCAACGCGCGGATCTCGAGAGCGAGCGCGTCCGAGTCGTACTCGATCGATTGAAGCGAACGGGACGCGTCGTGCTGGGGGATACGTTAGACACGCAGCCAGAACTCTTCTCATGATTCACGGCAGGTGATCATGCCAGGTATCGTGCGCGGCCGTTCAGATTGAGGGCTGACCCAAACCGCTGGATGATCGCCACCGCCCCGCCGCGGCCACCGCGTGCCCCGGCCTGCCGCGTGCGGCGCCGGACCAACCCGAGCACCGCCCGCGCGAAGACGCCCGAGACCGCGCGGCACAGGCCGTGGTCCCACGCCAGCACGTACCGCAGGCGATGCGGCAGGCTCAGCACCCATTGCCGCACCGGCACGACCGGAAACACGTCATCGACGAGATGCGCCGCGCGCTCGGCCATGCGGCGGCCGCCGCAGCTCGGACAGACCGCCCTCCCTTTACAGGAAAACGGCACGAGCCGATCGAGCCCGCACCGGCCACAGCGAAACCTGGCGAACCCGCCGGCCAGGAACCCGCAGCGCAGGAATCCCCGGAACTCCTCCTCGATGAACCGCGGCAACGCATCCCTCTCGTAGACGCGCGCGGCTTCGGCCCGGAACGTCTCGAAATGATCGCGGACCACCTGATACAGCACGCCCTGCGCAGGCGACTTCGGCGTGTAGGCGGGGGAGGGGCGTCCCACGCCCCGGACGTCGCGAAGCGCGCGCCACAGGCGTCGCGGCGCCGTTTCCCAGGAAATCCACGGATCTCGATGACGGCCCCGCGTGAGGGTGGCAGATTCTGCGTACGCGCCAGCGCCCGCCGATGGCAGAATCTGCAACGTCCCTGCGCGACACCTCGCCACGGTCACCGCAGGCGACCGGGGTGTTTATCGCCGCGACCGGCGCGTGCGGCGCCGGGTCCCAGCGACCGTTCTGCGTGCCGCGCGGGGCACCAGCATCCGCACGTCCTCGACGCGGCCCGCCATCACGTCCCGACCGAGCGGCGTCAACGTGAGCGTGTGGTACTGATCGGCGGACATCGCGATCAACCCCGCGGCACACGCGGACTCGATCCACTGCTCGATCAGCCGCGGTGTGCAGTCGTGGAGCAGGCCCGTGGTGGACACCCGCGTCAACTCGACCGGGAGCCCGTCCGTGTGTCCGACGAGCATGGCCGCGATCTTGCGCCGGCCGTACGGGCGCGGGGCCCGCGCGATGCCCGACAGGATCTTCCGGAGCACCAGGCGATCGGCCTCACCGATCGGCTCACGACGATCGCATGTGCCGCACGCCCCGCACGGCTCGCGCGCCGCCGGATCCCCGAAATACCGAAGGATGGTCGCGCGCAAGCAACTGACGGTGTCGGCATACGCGACCATCCGGCGCAGCTTCGCGTGGTCGAGCGCCCTCCGGCGTTCGCGTTCCTCAGGCGTGATCGCCACGCGCGACCGCCGCGCGTCGTCCGTGCGGGCGTGGTCGATCAGGAACTCTCGCGTCTTCACGTCCGCGTAGTACCAGAGCAGCGTGGCGGCGGCCGGACGGCCGTCGCGCCCCGCGCGGCCGATCTCCTGGTAGTACGCCTCGATCGACGCCGGGAGATCGGCATGAATGACGGCCTCGATGTCCGGGCGATCGATCCCCATGCCGAACGCAGTGGTCGCGCACACGACGCGGAGCGCACCCGAGGCGAACGCCTCCTGCACGCGCGTGCGCGCGGCGTCCGGCATCCCGCCATGGTAGGCGCCGGCCTGGACACCGGCGGCCTGCAGCACGGCGGCGGCCGTCTCCGCCGCAGCGCGCGTCGCCGTGTAGACGAGCGCCCGACGATCGCCGACCAGCGAGGGCAGCAGGTGCTGCTTCTCGGTCTCGCCCGCCACGGGACGGACGCTCGGATAGATGTTGGGCCGATCGAAGCCGGCCACGACGACGTGCGGCGCGCGAAGGCCGAGGAGCTGGACGATGTCGTCGCGCACTTCCGGCGTGGCCGTGGCGGTCAGGGCGGCGATCGGGGGACGTCCCGGCTGGCCGTCGGCGCGGCGGCACGCGACGGCCGCGGCCTCGAGGCGCCGGTAATCGGGTCGGAAGTCGTGGCCCCATTCCGAGACGCAGTGCGCCTCGTCCACCACGAAGCGCGCCACAGGCAACGCCTCGAGGAGGCGCACGAACGTCGGGGAGGCAAACCGCTCTGGCGCGACGTAGAGCAACTGCAGCGCGCCGGCGCGCGCGGCCTCGAGCGCGGCGCGGCGCGCCTCGGACGACTGCAGCGAGTGCAGCGCCGCCGCCCGGATGCCGCGCCGCGTCAGGTCGTCGACCTGATCCTTCATCAGCGCAATGAGCGGCGACACCACGATCGTGATGCCCGGCAGCAGCACCGCTGGCAGCTGAAACCCGAGCGACTTGCCCGACCCGGTCGGCATGACGGCGAGCACGTCACGGCCGTCGAGCACGGCGCGCACGAGCGCCTCCTGGCCGGGGCGAAACGACGTGTGTCCGAAGTGCCGCCGCAGCGACTCGATCACATGGACCATGGGGTGAGGACGTCTGTGTCGACTATAGAGCGTACCGATTGCGGCCCTTGGCAGACGGCACATCACGGCACCAAGGGGGCGGGATTCGACGTTTACGACCACGCGATACATCAGGACGCTGAGCGGACACGTCGACGTCACCCACGGCCCACACGCTGATCGTTTTCGTGCCAAGCAGCTATTGATGCGCTTCGGGCTTGACAGCGCTTCGGGCTTGAGCTTGACGAAAACCGCGGTCTCTCGTACCGTCGATTCATCGTCTGTGGCGATGGGTCGCCACCCCCTCCACTCGGCCCAGGTCCCGTGGAGGCCACTCAACTTCGCTCGCCACATTGGCCAGCGGACGCGAGCCCCGAGAGTCCGGTCGGTTGTGTCTCGGCGTCAGCCGCCCCGTCGGTCCGGCCCAGGTCCGATCGACGGACCCACGGCGAACAACCGAAGCTCGATCGAGGGAGCGCCACATAGGCCCTCCGCAGATCGGCAGGCACCGAGGGCGGACATGACCCATACTGGGCGCACCCGCGAATGTCCGGTCACCGGACGCGCATGCAGCCCCCCTCGCGACGGAGTGAGCGGCGCTCGTCACATTCACCAGCGCACGCCCTCCCCGCAAATCAGGTGGACCGCTAGGCCTGAGCGCCACAGCGGCCCTTCCTGATCCGCGAGAGATCGCCTCGATCGCCTACATCGCCATCGAGGGCCGAGCTCGCCACCCTGTTCACAACGGATGGTTCGGATTGCCGGGGAGAAGGTGTATGAACTCGCACCCGCCTTTCGATTCGTCGCATACTCCGACCGACGCTGACCTCCGAAGCGAGGACGCGCCGGACTATGGCGGGCTGCCAAACCGCCTGTTGACTGCCTTCGAAGTAGCGAAGTTCGTTGGCTGCCATGAAGAGACGGTTCGTCGTGCGTACCTGCGCGGCTTGCTCGTCTCGCAACGCTTCGGCATTCGAGGAGGGCGTCACGATCGCGGGCTTTCTGGACCGGTACTACGAGAACTACGTACTGGCCGAAGGGCTACGCGATCCGGTGACGATCCAAAGCCGGCTGAAGGCGGTCAGAGCAGTAATCGGCGATCTGCCGGTGAACGCGCTCGAGAAGCCGGCGGACATCCTGCGGTTCAAGGCTGCATTCCGCAAGGGCCGCGAAGTGGCCACCGTGAACCGCGCGTGGAGCACGCTGCGCGCGGCGATCAACTGGGGCCGGTTCCAGGACCCGCCGTACCTCACGACAACGCCGTTCCACCGATTCGGCGTGACGATCAAAGTGAAGGAGGAAACGAAGCGCGATCGCCGAATCGGACTGCAGGAGGAGCAGGCGCTACTTGCCGCGTGCTCCGACACGGGCGGTCCCGAGCACAAGTACGCCGGGCCGAGCATGCACGACCGCATCATCGGCGCACTCGAAACGTGCTGTCGTCGAGGCGAGATGCTGCGGATTCAGAACCGGCACATCGACTGGGAGCGGCACCAGATCGCCATTCCCGGCCGGCACGCGAAGGATGACCTGCACTGGCATGACATCCGTCACGAAGGCGCCTGCCGGCTTCTGGCGGACGGAGTGGATATCCGCACGATTCAGTTGATGCTCGGCCACGCCGACATCAAGCAGACGCAGCGGTATCTCAACATCACGGACGAAGAACTGCGGAAGGCCATGACCGGCGTCTGGGAACGCCGCCGCCAGCTCCGGGCGGTCAGTCAGTGAACCCGGTCCGGCTGAAGCCGGACGCTACGTACGTAGCAGGGAGTGCCCGTAAGTGAACTCGAGACTCCACCGATTGTCAGTCAATTGTCAGTCGGCCCCTCGAAAAGTGGCGCGCCCGGCAGGATTCGAACCTGCGACCCCCGGCTTAGAAGGCCGGTGCTCTATCCAACTGAGCTACGGGCGCGCGTTCCTCAGTCTACCGCCAGCCTCACGTCGCAGTCGCGATCCGTGTAGAGTAGGCGCACCACTCAGGAGGATCGCACCGATGTCTACCCTGCTCGCCTCGGTCCTCGCCGCTGGCCTGTTCCTGCTCGTCCCCTCCGGCGCCGCAGCGCAGACGGGCAACGCCCAGAATGGCAAGGCACTCTGGGACTCGCCCGCGACCATGTGCCGGAACTGCCATGGCACCAACGGCGAGGGCGGGTTCGGCCCCGATCTCGCCGGGCGCCATCTCACCGTCGCGCAGTTCCGCCACGCCGTCCGCCAGCCGTGGGGCGTCATGCCGGCGTTTGCCGCGTCGCAGATCAGCGACCAGGAGATTGCCGACTTCGTCGCCTACTTCGACGGCCTGCCGGCGGTTGCGAAGCCGGCGCCCTGGCGGTTTCCGGCGCAGCCCAGCGCGCCGCCGGGCCAGCGGCTCGCCCTCGCCACCTACGGCTGCGCGCAGTGCCATGGGCCGACGCTCAACATCCTGCGCATGAACCTCGGCGCGGTCGGCGCCGACTTCGAGTGGGTCAAGGGCATGGTCTACGACCACGTGAACCTCATCGCCGCTCACTGGAAGGCGATTGGCGAGGCGCCCCCGCTGCGCGCGCGGATGGGCGACTACACGCCCGCGCGGGTGCCCGAGTCGATGCTCCGGGAAATCTGGATGTTCGCGCGCGACCTGGGCTACCGGCCGTTCATTGCCGGCCGTGTCAGCCCGGGTGCCGCCAGCGCGAGCGGCGTGACCTATACCCTGACGGTCGAGGCCCACGGCATACCGAAGCGGGGGCTGACCGCCGAAGACCTGACGATCGCGCTCGTCGTCCCGGCGGGAACGACTGTGGTGAGCACCACGGGCAACGGCTATCAGGGTGTCCGCGCGGATGCGGCGCTCAAGGCCACTGCCGCGGTCTGGCAGCTCGCGAAGATCGCGCCCGGCGAACACCAGACCTACTCGCTGACGCTGTCGCGCGCCGGCACCGCCGCCGACAACGTGCGCGGCGCGATACGCTGGACGAAGCCGGCCGTAAAGACGGGGCCAATCGACGAGGTCGCCATCGCGCTGGCGCCGCTCGCGGGCGGCGCCACGCCGTAGTGGAGGCGTCGGAGCGCGAGGGATCGCCGGGCTCTGTCGGGCGCCCGGCGATACCCCGACCCCCGATCCCCGATCCCCGCTTCTCTACCTCCCCAGCTTCCCCTTCTCCTCGGCGACGCGTTTGTCGAACGCGGCCTCGCCGCTCTCGAGCTGCTTGATCCACGCCCCCGGCTCCAGCAGCAGCGGATGCGGCCGCACGCCCTTCCGCATGGCATCCACGGTCTTGGCGAACACCGCCTGCGGATGCCCGCCCAGGGTGATGTCGGGCGGCGGCTCCGACTTCAGGATCTTGAAGCTGCGGCGCGCGTCTTCGATGACGTTCTTGTGGCGCGGGTTGTTGAAGATCGGCACGCCCCCGTTCGGCGTGTTGCCCGTCTGGAACATCACGCGGTACTGCCGTCCGCCGTCCTCGACCGATGTCACCCACGACGTGCCGCCCTGCGTGTGGCCCGGCACGTGGATTGCCCGCAGCGTTGTGCCGCCGAGCGACACCGTGTCGCCGTGCCTGAGGACGCGGTTCACCCTCACCGGCTCCCAGCCGAGCGCGCCGAGGGCCGAGTTGTCGTGCCCGCTCTCGAGCGCCTCGGCGTCGCCGCGCATCGCCACCACCTGCGCGTTGGTCGCGCGCTGCATCGCCGCATGCCCGTCGATGTGGTCGAAGTGCGCGTGGCTCGACAGCATGATCCGTATGTCGGCGACCTTGAAGCCCAGCTTCTCGACGCTGCGCTTGATCCCGTCGTGCATCTCGTTCATCCCGGTGTCGATCAGGATGTGCCCCTGCGGCGTCGTGACCAGATACGAGGCGATGTTCACCGCGCCGACATAGTGGATGTTGCCGACGATCCGGAACGGTTCCATCGGCTCGCTGTACGAGCCCGTGAACTGCTGATACCACTCACGCGAGAACTGCGCTGGTCCCTGCTGCGCTCCTGCCGTCGCTGCCGCGACCGCCAGCGCACCTGCCACAGCCAAAGCACGCATACGCTGCCTCTCCTTTGGCGGGTTCGCCCCGCCTACGACACCGAGAATTCCTCGACCTGGACGTCGAGCAGATGGTTGATCCGCACGCCGGCGATGCCATCGACCTGCGCGGTCGCGCCGCTCCGGGGCGTCGTGTGCACGACGGTGCCGTTGACGGCATAGGCGATCTGGGTCCCGGCGACGCGCACCTCGAGCGTGTTGGTCGACGTGCCGTCGGCGCCCGGCTGCCGCACGGCCGCGTGCGTCATGCGCGCGACGTCCTGCACCTTCTCACCCGTGCGCTGTCGGATGATGAACGTGCCGTCCTGCGCGATCAGAAAGTAGCTATAGCGCTGCCTGGCGCCCTCGAGCGCCTCGCCGCCGAAGATGAGCCCGTAGTAGTTCGTATGGCCGCTCGGCTTCATCAGCCAAAACGTGCCGCGCACGGTGAACGTGCCCTTCGCGCGATGGGCAGCGTTCCAATACGTCCCGGCGGGCCCCCCGGTCACGCGGAAGCCTTTGCCGACGGCCGCCACCTTGACGTTCGGCACGTCGTCCGGGTCAGCGGCGCTGGTGCTCCGATCGATGCGGACCTGCCACCCCTCGGGCGCCTGCGCCAGGACGGGAGTGGCCGTGAGTACGGTGAGGATCAGAAGGGCGATGAACACGGGCATGGACTGCGACTCCTCCGCTGAGGCCTGGGGCCTGGATCTGACCGGGGCGGGGATCGAACCCGCGGCCCGCGCATTAAAAGTGCGCTGCTCTACCACTGAGCTACCCGGCCATGGACTGAGCTGGTCGCGAGCGGCTGGCCGCGCGACGCCCGGCCGGATACCTCGTCGCGACCGGCTATCACCTGCCGGCTCTCACCTACCGGCTACCGGCTAGAAGCGGAGTGTACCACGGCCATACGGCGCGTTTCGGCCGCGGGCGCGTTCCACCCATTGTGCGGAGCCTGTAACGTAGGCAGCGCATTTGCAGACTTACGGGTACATCATGGCCAGGAAACCGGTTCAATCGGGGACGCTGGCGTTTCGCCCGGGCCGACGTCGCACGTCGCTCATCGAGTGGAACGACCCGGCGACTCAGGCGCACGTCCTCGACTGGCGACAGCGGGCCCACGGCTTCGGTCTCGACGTGGACGAGCGCGAGGAGATCGACCGCGGTCCGTTTGGAGGGCCGCCCGAGCGCCTCCTCCAGGAGGATGAGCCCGAGGCGTTCGCCGATCAGCCGGTCGCCGTCGACGAGGACGACGCCTCCGCAGACGACCTCGAGCAGCCGGTCGAGGCCGCGGCCCCGGAAGACGTCGACCTCGTGCGCCTGTATCTGCAGCACATCGGCAGGCGGAAGCTGCTCAAGGCCCACGAGGAAGTCGCCATCGGCCAGCGCATCGAAAACGCCCAGCGCGACCTCGTGGCGGCCCTCGCCGCCATTCCCGCCGCCGTGCAGACGCTGGTCGCGCTCGCCGACCGCATTCGCGCGAAAGGCGCTCCGGCGGCGGATCTGATCCTGCTGCCCGAGGGGGGCGAGCTGCGCGAGCAGCACGTCGCGCCGGTGCTCCGCGCCCTCGCGCGGATCACGCGCCGGCAACAGGAGATCGACGACATCGCCGCGCGCCTCGCGCGGCCGCGCGTCGGGGTCCGGACGCGGCGGGAGCTCGAGCGGCGCCTCGACCGCGCCCGGGAGGCGCTCGCCTCCACCCTTGCGGCCCAGCCGATCCGCCCGTCGCTCGTCGACGACGTGGTGGTGGAGCTGCGCGGGCTCGACCGGCAGTTCCGCGCCGCAGAGCGGCGCCCGCGCCCCGAGCGCCTGGAGGCGGCCCGGGCCCTTAAGACCCGCGCCGGGCTGTCGCGCGTCGAGTTCCGCAGCCGGTTCGCGCGCGTCGAAGCCGCCGAGGATGTCGTCCGCGAGGCCAAGCGCGAGCTCATGGAGGCCAACCTCCGCCTCGTCGTCTCGATCGCCAAGCGGTACATGAACCGCGGCCTCTCGTTCCTCGACCTGATCCAGGAGGGCAACATCGGCCTGATGAAGGCGGTCGACCGCTTCCAGTTCCGCCGCGGCTTCAAGTTCTCCACGTATGCGACGTGGTGGATCCGCCAGGCCATTACGCGCGCCGTGGCCGACTTCGGCCGGACGATTCGGCTGCCCGTGCACGTCATCGAGTCGCTGAACCGACTGGAAAAGGAGCGCCGGGCGCTCCTGGCCGAGCAGGGGCGCGAGCCGACGCCGCACGATCTGGCCGAGCGGCTGAAGATGCCCACGAGCAAGGTCCGTCTGCTGCTCGACGCACGGAAGACGCCGTACTCGCTCGACATGAAGATCGGCGACGACGAGTCGACCGAACTGAGCGAGGTGCTGCGCGACGTGTCGGTGCGGACCCCGGAAGAGGCCGCGCTCCAAACCGATGCCGCCAAGGAGGTCGAGCGGGCGCTCGAGCCGCTGTCGGATCGCGAGAAAGAGGTGCTGCGCCTGCGCTACGGCCTCGGCACCGACCGGGAGCACACGCTCGAGGAGATCGGCCGGCACCTGTCGGTGACCCGCGAGCGGGTGCGGCAGATCGAGAGCCGGGCGCTCCAGAAGCTCCGCAGCGCGAAGCGGCACGAGCTGGCCGCGGCGGCCCGGCGACGACCGGCGTAAGCACCCACAAGTGGACGAGCGACGGGTGCCTCCGCACTCGTCGCATCAGAGCGGCGCCGCGCGAGGTCGTCCGTAAGCCGCTGCCCCGACCGGTCTGGCTCGCCGTATGCACCCTGAACCCTCCGTCGAGGCGTGGCGACCCCGCCACGCCAGTCGGAGGCACGCCAATGGCTGACAAGCCGATGCGGCAGCGACCCGAGCGCTACGAGGATACGGACAACCCGCATTATCCGCCGCGCGTCACCGGTTCGGCGCCGGCACTCGTCGCGGGCCTGTGGTACGTGCTCGCGCCGATTGGGCTCGTGCTCCTCGTGCTCCTGCTCTACTGGATCGGGCGGGGCCCCGAGGTGGACGACGCGGTCGAGCCAACGACCGGTGTCCAGCAGGAGGCGACGCCCGGCGGGGGTGAGCCCGACTCGCGGCACGACACGCCCGAAGGGGAGCGCGAGTTTCGCGGCGGGCGCTGAACGTGGCGACGCTGCCGGCGCCGGCCGCCCCCGCGTCACGTCCACCGAAAGAACCTGAGCGCGAGCAGAAACGGCACGACGCCCCACGCGGCGAGCAGGATCAGCTCGGCGCCGACGGCCGCGATCCCGGCGCCCTCGAGAATCACCGCCCGCAGCGCGTCGTTGAGGGCCGTCAGCGGCAGCGCCTGGATGACGGGCTGCAGCGCGCCCGGGAAGTTGGCCGTCGAGAAGAACACACCGCTCAGCACCCACATCGGCAGCATCACGAGGTTGAGGATGCCGGAGATCGCCTCGAGCGTCCGCGGCCGGCTGGCCGCGAGCAGGCCCAGGCCCGTGAACGAAAGCCCGCCGACGAGCGAGACGACCGCAATCGCCCCGATCGACCCGTTGATCGGCATGCCGAGCACGAGCGCGCCGAAGGCGAGCGGAACGGCCACCTCGGGACCGAGAAAGACCACCCGCCCGAGGGCCTGCGCCAGCAGATAGTCGCCCTTGCGCATCGGGCTGGCCACCAGCCACTTGAGAATCTTTCGGAGCCGCGCCTGCACGACGGAAAAGCCGATCCCCCACATGCCGGTGCTCATGACGTTGAGGCCGATGATGCCGGGAATCAGCCAGTCCACGTAGCGCGACCCGGGCACCACCACCGGCTCCTCGGACGCGGTCCACGGCTCGGGGCGGCCCGCGGCGCGCTTGAGCGCCTGGTCGGCGACGAGGCGCGCGGTGCGGCTCTCGTCACGCGACGCGTCGAAGCGGTAAGTCGGCGGCTCGGTCGGAACGACGATCACGTGCACCTCGCCCTCGCGCAGGGCGCGCACCTCCTCGGCCGGCGCCAGCTCGCGCAGCGCGATGTCGCCGGCTGCGCGCAGGGCGGCCCCGACCGCTGCGGCATCGGGGCCCGCCGCCAGACCGACCGGCACCGGCCGCACACCCGGCGCCGGAAACGCCACGGCGAGCGCGACCGACATGATGATCGGAAACACGAACGCCCAGAAGAGCGCCTCCGGCTCACGGACGAACTCGCGCAGGCGCGCGAGCGTGAGCTGCAGGAGCGGCTCAGTCATCACGCAGATGCCGTCCGGTGAGCGCCATGAACACGTCCTCGAGCGTCCCCTGCCGGGTCACGACCCTCGGCGCACCGAGCGTCTCGATCAGATCCGCCGGGCGTCCCTCCGCGATGACCCGCCCGTGATCGACCACCGCGACGCGGTCGCACAGCAGCTCCGCCTCGTCCATGTCGTGCGTCGTCAGGACGATCGTGCCGCCGGCGGCGCGAAAGCCCTCGAGCACGCTCCAGAGCTGCCGGCGCGACCGCGGGTCGAGGCCCGTGGTCGGCTCGTCGAGAAACAGCAGGTCGGGCGCGCCGGCGAGCGCACACGCGACGGCCAGCCGCTGCCGCTGGCCGCCCGAGAGCTTCCCCACCCAGCTCGTGCGCTTGCTCTCGAGCTCGACCAGCCGCAGGAGCTCGTCGACCGGACGGCCCCGGTGGTAGAAGGCGCGAAACAGGCGCAGGGTCTCCTCGACGGTCAGCTTCTCGGCGAGGCGCGTTTCCTGGAGCTGCACGCCGAGGCGCTGCCTGAGCGCGTCGCCGTCGGCCCGCCACTCGAGGCCCAGCACCTCCACGTCGCCGGCGTCCGGCCGCAGCAGCCCTTCGAGAATCTCGATCGTCGTGGTCTTGCCCGCGCCGTTCGGCCCGAGCAGACCGAAACATTCGCCGCGGTGGACGACGAGCGACAGCCCGTCTACCGCGATCACGTTGCCGTAGCGCTTCGTCAGGCGCTCGCAGCGGACGGCGGGAGGGTTGGTCATTTGGGGTAGACTGCCAGATTGTGCCCCCGGTGGTCCTGATTGCGTCCTCAGAGTACTTGCCTGCCCTCAAGGAACGCGAGACGACCGGCGAGGTGCTCGCGTTCACCGAAACTCAAGCCCTGCGGGCGCTCGACGCGATCACGCGCCAGCGTCCGCCGCTCGTCATCCTCGAGCGGCAGTTCGCCGCGACCTCGCGCGGGGCCGCCCTCGTCAACCGGATCAAGGCCGACCCGTCGCTCGCCGGCTGCGAGATCCGGATCGTGGCGCCCGACAGCGGGGCGAAGGTCGCGACGACCGTGCCGCCCCGAAGCGGCGATGAC
>Ga0194128_10002376_pt1 | contig 30548 bp, 30 predicted proteins | sample TA2KigCa65mmetaG_FD_148650 | JGI IMG/M metagenome (GOLD analysis project Ga0194128, IMG submission 148650) | Freshwater microbial communities from Lake Tanganyika, Tanzania - TA2015037 Kigoma Deep Cast 65m | ecosystem: Environmental > Aquatic > Freshwater > Lake | place: Tanzania: Lake...
GATCCGCCTCGCGCAGGATCTTCACCATCTGCTCTTCCGAAAACCGGCTCTTCTTCACGGGGGGCTTCCTTTCGTCGGGAGCCATTCTCCCAGGAATCAGCTGGGCCGAGAAACCCAGATCAGGTCACACCGACTCCGAGGCATCACCGCGCCGCTGCAAGCGGTCTTGAAGCCACTCCTCGCTACGCCGCTCTTCGCGCGATCGCCTCGAGCCCATCGCTCTCCTCGATCCCCAGCGCCAGATTCATCCCGTTGTAGAAGTTCTCGATCGCGTTCAGCAGCACGAGCTCCGCGATCTCGCGTTCGTCGAAGTGAGCGCGCGTTTCGGCGAAGGTCGCGTCACTCACTTTCTTGGCGAGCGTCGCTTCTTCCACGAACGCGAGGGCGGCACGCTCGCGAGTGGTGAACGCGTGGCTCGCGCGCCACTCGTGGAGCGCGTCGAACTTCGCGATGCCGAGGTGCTCGCGGATGGCGTAGGCGCGCTTGATGTCTTGGCAGAACGCGCAGCCGTTCAGCTGCGCGACGCGCGTGGTCGCCAGCAGGCGCAGCTCACCGGGGAGCTTCGAGCCGAAGCGCTCGAAGAGCTGGAACGCGAGTGAGATGCGCCAGGCGGCGGGCACGCGGTTGTAGACGACCTGTGAGGGCGTGATCGAGCGGCCGAGCATGCGGCGGATCGCGGAGTCGAGCAGCTTGCCCAACAGGCTCGGCGGCTTCTCGATCGGTTCTAGGCGCATCGTGTCTCCTTGTTAGGCGCGCTCAGGCTCGCGAGAGCGCAGCGCGATCACGACGAGGATCGCGCTGGGCAGGTAGATCACGGGGAAGTCTTCGATCAGGTGGAAGGGCGGCAGCGCGCCGGTGAGCACGTCGAACACGTGGATCAAGGCGTGGCCGGCCTGGAAGAGCGCGGACATCGCGGCGAGCGGTGCGCGCCATGCCGGCGTGCGCGCGGCCCAGAGCGCGGCGATGCCGGAGGCGGCGTAGGCGACGCCGACGTCGCGCACGAGGTGCGGGTTGAAGGCGCCCGTCGCGGCGGCGACGCGCGCGAACCACGGCTCGGGCACGAAGAGCATCGTGAGTCCGTTCGCGACGAACGCGACGCCGAGAATCATCAGGGCCCACCACGTCGCCCCGCGCGCGTTCATGCTTCACTCCTTCGCGATGCCGCAGGACCCGCACACACCGAGGGGCGCGTCCGCCGCGAAAGGTTCCGCGGAACCTTTCGCGCCTGCGATTCCCCTCCAAGCAGTGGAGGAGCGGCAGCTCGTGGTGGAGGCGCAGCGCGGCGACGTGCTCGCGATGTCGCAGCTGATGGACGCGCTCGCGCCGTGGATCGCGCGCATCTGCGGCGGGATCGCGCTCGACCACGCCGATGACGCGGCGCAGGAGGCTCTCGTGCAGGTGTTTCGCGATCTCCGGGATCTGCGCGAACCCGCTGCGCTGCGCGGCTGGGCGCGGCGCATCGCGGTGCGCGAAGCAGTGCGTCACGCGCAGCGCGCGCGCAGCGAGGCCGCGCGCGGTGATGACACGAGCGCGCTGGTCTCCGAGGCGCGCGATCCCGGCGTCGCGCCCGACGTGCGCAGCGTGCTCGCGCAGCTCGCGCCCGAGCAGCGCGCGATTCTCGTGCTGCGCGATCTCGAGGGCCTCAGCGAAGACGAAGCTGCCGCGCAGCTCGGCGTCGCGAAGGGCACGGTGAAGTCGCGGCTCTTCCGCGCGCGCGAGGCGTTCGCGAAGCGGTGGGCGGAATGAGCGCCGAGGCGGAGCGACGCTGGCCGAGCGCGCGCGTTGGGAATGTCGCGCGGCTGCGCGCGATCGCTGCGGCGCGCCCGCATCTCGCGTACCGCGAGCGCGTGATCGACGCGCCCTTCGACGTGGTGTGGTCCGTGTTCGGCGATCTCGAGAACGGCGTGCCGCAGTTCGACACGTACGTGCGCTGGCTCCGCATCGAGTCGCGCGAAGGAGAACGCCTCACTCTGCGCTCGAACGCGCCCGTGATCGGCCCCGCGATGAAGTTCGAGGCGATCTACCGCGAGGGTTGGTGCGTGATGCGCTCGTTCGAGGGGGAGGTGGGGATGGCCGCGGATGCACTCGACGCGGGGCGCACGCGCGTCGCGCACGTCGAGGGCTCGCGCTGGCTCTGCGCGCTCGGGCGCTGGTGGTTCATGCGCACGATGGCCCGCGAGCTCGAGACGCTCGCGCGGCTGTGCGAGGCGCGACGTTGAGCGCTAGCGGCAGGAACCTGCCGAATCGCAGGTTCTGCGTCAGACGCCAGCACCGCGATTCCCTCGAGATCAGCAACTTGCGCGCCGAGCTGCGAGATAATCGCCAACTCAGCGTCAGACGCCGAGTTGGCGATTCTCTCCGGGAACGCCCACGTCTGCGCGAGAGTCGGGCTCCCCAGAGGAGCCGCCGATGTTCGAGCGCAGCGATCCGTCCCGCATCGATCTGACGCAGCCGATTCGCACGGTCTCGTTCGAGAATCCGAGCGGCGCGAAGGGCGCGGCGGCGACTGCGCACGGCGGAAGAAAGGGCGCGCCGTCGCGCATGATCGCGCCGGGCGAGCGCGTCGTGCTCGCGGACTTCGCGGGCCCCGGCTGCGTGCGGCACTTCTGGCTCACGCTGCCACCGATGCCGCCGCACGAGATGCGCGCGCCGATTCTCGAGATCTACTACGACGGCGCGCGCGAGCCGTCGGTGAGCGTGCCGGTGCTCGACTTTTTCGGCTGTCCGCTCGGCCGGCCCGTCGCGTTCGCATCGCTGTGGAACGCGACGCAGGAGGCGCGCGGCTTCAACTCGTGGCTGCCGCTCCCGTTCCGCCGCGCACTCCGCGTCGAGCTCGTGAACGCGAGCGCGCGCCGCTTCCCGCTCTACTACCAGCTCTCCCTAACAACCGGAGAGGTCGCGCCGGACGTGGGCCTCTTGCACGCGACGTTCCGCCGCGAGAACCCGACGCAGCTGAAGCGCGACTTCCACATCGCCGAGGGCCTGCGCGGCCCCGGTCGCTTCTTCGGCTGCAACGTCGGCATCCGCGTGCTGCCGGACGAAGGCTTCAGCTGGTACGGCGAGGGCGAGGTGAAGATGTTCCTCGATGGCGACCGCGAGCACCCGACGTGGTGCGGCACCGGGCTCGAGGATTACGTCGGCAGCGCGTGGGGCATGGGCGCGCACGCGACGCCGCTGCAGGGCGCGCCCCTGATCACACAGGCGCAGGGCGCGCCGATGCCGGAGTTCGTCTCGTTCTACCGCTGGCACGACCCCGACCCGATTTGCTTCGCGCGCGAGCTGCGCGTCACGCTCCAGCAGATCGGCGCCGTCGCGGTTCCGCGCGGGCAGACCGCGCTGCGCGAGCGCCTCGAACGCGAGGGCCGCGCCGCGGGTGGCGGCTTCTTTCCGCTGCGCGGCGCGCTCGAGGCGTTCGGCATCTGCGAGCGCCAAGACGACGTGTGCGCCACCGCGTTCCTCTACCTGCGCGATGCGCAGGAAGTGCCGCGCATCGACGCGCGAGCTGCGTGTGCGGATCTCGCTCGTAGGAGTTGGGAGGTCGCCAGTCCTTTCGAAGCGATGCTCGGGGCACTCACGCCCTGAGGAGACTCACCATGCGCGTCGCATGTCTGCTGATCAGCTTCGTCGTCACGTGGATCGCAGGAGAGGTATGCGCAGAAGCCCACGCGGGCTTCACGCAGAGCGCCCTCCGAATCCCACTCGCGACGGGCGGAACGCGTGTGACGCAGCTGTTCCTCTGGTACCCGACCACGGCACCACCTCAGGCGCACGACTATGGCGGGCAAGCCGGAGTGGTCGCGCCGAACGCACCGATCGCACCCGGCGCGCATCCGCTCCTGCTGTTCTCGCACGGTTATCTCGGAGCGGGAGACCAGAGCATCTTCCTCACCGAGGCCCTCGCGCGTGCGGGATACGTCGTCGCCGCGATCGATCACGCCGATGCTTCGCGGAGCTCTGGGCGACGGGAGCCCCCGAGCTTCGCGAACCCGGCGAGCTGGGATGATGCGAAGTTCCGCGACCGCGCGAACGACTTGCGTTTCCTCCTCGATCATCTGCTGGATCGCGCGCGCGACTCGCGGGATCCACTCGGCGCGCGAATCGACCCCGACCGAGTCGGCGCGGTCGGCCACTCGCTCGGTGGCTACACCTTGTTAGGGGTCGGCGGCGCCAGAGCGAGCTGGCGAGACGATCGCGTGCGCGCCCTCGCGCTGCTCTCGCCCTATGTCGCGCCGTTCGCAGGCCGCAAGTCGCTCGGCGTTCGAGCGCCGGTGATGCTTCAAGGCGGCACGCTCGACGTGTTCATCACGCCGTCGCTTCCGCACATCTACCGCCAGCTTTCCGCGCCGAAGTACTTCGCGACGCTGCGCGGCGAGAATCACTTCGGGTGGACGAACCTCGCCTGCCTCGGCCGCACCACGGTCGACTGCGCTCGGAGCGGAAACCCGCGCGAGATCGTCGCCCTCACGAGCGCGTTCTTCGATCGGCACTTGCGCGCGAAGCGCGCACCGCGACTCAACGAGAAGGGCAGCCTCGCGAGCTACCGAGCGAAGGTCCTTTAGCTCGTAGGCGCTGCGCGTCTCATCGCATCCGCCCGCAGCTCGCCCTTCGCGACTTTGCCGCCCGACGCGCGCGGCAGCGCACCCAGCACCACGAGGCGCTCGGGCCACCACTCGCGCGAGGTGCCGCGCGCCTCGAGGTGCTTCGTCAAATCCTCGAGCGTGAGCGACTCCCCTGCGCGCAGCTCGGCGTACACGCACACGCGCTCGCCGAACACCGCGTCGGGCCACGCGACCGCTGCGGCGAGCGCGATGGCGGGATGACTCGACACGGCGTCCTCGACCGCGGGGCCGCTGATGTTCTTGCCGCCGCGGATGATGAAGTCCGCGGTGCGGCCGACGATCGAGAAGTATCCGTCCGCGTCGAGCCGCGCGACGTCGCCCGTGAGCATCCAGCCGTCGCGCGTGTAGAGCTTCGCGTTCGCGGCGACGTCGTCGTAATAACCGCGGCACGCGAGCGGCCCGCGGCACGCGGGGATGCCGTGGCCGCTCGCGGTCACGTCTTCACCGGCGTCGTTGCACAGGCGCACGCGCATCGAGTCGATCAGGCGGCCTGCGGTCGTGAGGCGCTTCTCCTGCGAATCCCGCGTGGTCGTGCGCGAGAGCGCGCCCGTCTCGTTCGAGCCGTAGAACTGGAGCACGAGCGAGCCCGTGCGCTGCTCCCACTCGAGCGCGCGTTCATAGGGCACGGCCTCGCCGCCGGTGTAGAGCGCGCGCAGCGAGGAGAGGTCGGTGCGATCGAGCGCCGGCGAGTTCAGCATCATGATGAACTGCGTCGAGACCGCGGCGAGGACCGTCACGCGGTGGCGCTCGATCGCAGCGAGCGCGGCTTCGGGCGTGAACTTCTCGAGCACGACGCAGGGCGCGCCGAGCGCGGTGGGCGTGAAGTGCGCGGTCCAGAGGCCGAAGCCGAACGGCGCGGGCAGCACGGAAAAGAACACGTCGCGCGGCGTCATCTCGCCGGATTCGACGGCGAGCTCGTGGAAGTGGAACCAGCGCGCCTGGTGGTGGGTCACGCACTTCGGAAGGCCGGTGGTGCCAGACGTCGAGTTGAGCAGGAACAGGTCCTCGGCGCCGAGCCGCCGCGACGCGAGGTCCGCGGCGCTCACGCTTGTGCGAGGCGCGGCGGCATAACAAGTATCGCCCGCATCGAGCTGCGCCTCCGCGACGACGTGCTCGCGCAGCGGCAGCCCGGAGTCGCGCAGCTCGGCGAACAGCGCGCGAAGATCGAGCTCGCGCATCGACGCGCGCGACACGAGCGCTGCGGCACCGCTCTTCGCGACGAGGTGCCGAATCTCCTCGCGCCCCGCGCGCGGGCCGATGCCCATCACGACGAGCCCGGCCTTCTCACAGCCTACGAACGCGACGTGCACGCCCGGCCCATCCGGGAGCACCACCGCGACGCGCTCGCCAGGTGTTAGGCCGAGCGCCGCGAGGTGCTCCGCGAAGCGATCGCTGCGCTCCGCGTACTCGCGCCAAGTGAGCGAGCCCGCGTCGCCGAGGAACGCCGGTGCATCGGGCTGCGTGCGGGCGAGAGCGTCGATGCGCGTGGCGAGCGTCTGCATGAGGCGCGGGAGAGTTGCATAACTCCAGCGCCGCTGACTTACGCAAGAACGTCCCCAACTCCGAGTTACGCAATTCGCGCCTATGCCAGAATGCGCGCTCTCGGAGGCGCCATGCACGATCTTGCCGCTTTGCTCGATGCCGCGAAGAAACTGAACTCCGACGTGACGGCGCTACGGCGCGCGATTCACGCGGAGCCCGAGCTCGGGCTCGAGAACACCGCGACGCGCGCGAAGCTGCTCGCGTCGCTCGCGGGCCTGCCGCTCGAGATCGCGCAGCACGCGAAGTCGTCGGGCGTGGTGGCGACGCTGCGCGGCGCGAAGCCGGGCCGGCGCATCTTGTTACGGGCCGACACCGACGCGCTGCCGATGCCTGAGGACAACGACCTGCCGTTTCGCTCGCAGCGCCCGAACACGATGCACGCCTGCGGCCACGACGCGCACACCGCCATGCTCGCCGGCGCCGCGCGCCTGCTCGCGGCGCAGCGCCACGCCTTCGAGGGCGAGGTCGTGTTCATGTTCCAGCCCGGCGAAGAGGGCTACGCCGGCGCGAAGGTGATGCTCGACGAGGGCATGCCCGAAACCGACGGCGCGTTCGCCATCCACATCACGCCGCTGATTCCGAGCGGCATGATCGGCACGCGCTCCGGCGCGCTGCTCGCCTCCGCGGACTTCTTCACGATCACGATGAAGGGGAAGGGCGGGCACGGCTCGATGCCGCACGACTGCCGAGACCCGATTCCGGCCGCGGGCGAGTTCGCGACCGCGATTCAGACGTTCGTGACGCGCGAGATTCCCGTCTCCGATCCCGTCGTGATCACCGTGACGCGCATCGTGGGCGGCACGACCACGAACGTGATTCCGGAGACGGTGGAGCTGCAGGGCACGATCCGCGCGCTCTCGGAGCGCTCGCGCGCGAAGGCGCACGCGGGCCTCGAGCGCGTGGCGAAAGGCATCGCGGCGGCGCACGGCGTCGAGGCGATCGTGCAGCTGAACGCGGGCTACCCCGTCACGGTCAACGACGCGAAGTTCGAGGACTTCTCGCGCGGCGTGGCGCGCGACTTGTTGGGCGAACGCGGCGTGATCGAGTTCGACGCGCCGGTGATGGGCGCCGAGGACTTCTCGTACGTGCTTCAGCGCACGCCGGGCTCGATGGTGTTCCTCGGCCTGCGCCCGCAAGATCCATCGCTCGCCGCGCCGTGCCATTCGAACCGCATGCAGATCGACGAAGACGGCATGGCCTTCGGCGTGGCGCTGCACGCCGCCGTCGCGCTGCGCTTCCTCGGCGGCGCTCCGCTGTGATTCGCGCGCGCCTGCTGCTCGCGGGCGCAATTTTGCTCGCACTCGCGGGCGTCGTCCTCGCGCTCGGCCGCGGCGTGTTCGGCGAGCACGTGGGCGCCGGCGAGATCGCGGGCGCAGCGCTGCCCGCCGAGGTCGTTGCGGGCCGCGCCGCGGAGCAGCGCGGCGCGATCGAGCGCCTGTTCGCACCGGCACCGCCAGACGCCGAGGCGTCGCCGAAGCAGGAGCAGTACGGCGGTGATCTCGGCGGCGTGAGCGCGGATCCTGCCGCGCTGCCGGAGAAGTCGATCCTGTTCGGCGATCTGCACGTTCACACCGCCGTCTCGATGGACGCGTTCCTGATGAGCCTGCCGATCGCGGGCGGCGAGGGCGCGCATCCGGCGGCCGATGCCTGCGACTTCGCGCGCTACTGCTCGGCGCTCGACTTCTGGTCGCTGAACGACCACGCGGAGGCGATCACGCCGCAGCTTTGGCAGGAGAGCGTCGAGTCGATCCGCCAGTGCAACGCGGTGGCGAGCGACCCCAACAACCCCGACGTCGTGAGCTATCTCGGCTGGGAGTGGACGCAGGTCGGCGCGACGCCGGAGACGCACTGGGGCCATCGCAACGTGATCCTGCGCGACCTCGCGGACGACGCGATTCCCGCGCGCCCGATCGCCGCGGCGAGCAACCGCGTCGGCGGGATCGGCAGCGCGAACGTGTTCGCTCGCGGCGCGCTCGTGGCTTCGCGCGTGCACGATGGCGCGGCGCACGACTTCGCGCGCAAGATCACGGAGCTGCAAGACACGCCGCGCTGCGCCGAGGGCGTCGCCACCCGAGAGCTGCCGCGCGACTGCATGGAGAGCGCCGCGACGCCGGGCGAGCTGATGGCGAAGCTGCGCGAGTGGGAGAGCGCGGCGCTCGTGATTCCGCATGGCACGGCGTGGGGCTGGACGGCGTCGCCGCTCGCGACGTGGGAGACGCAGCTTGGTGACGATGCGCACGACGAGCAGCAGCGCTTGATCGAGGTGTACAGCGGCCACGGCAACTCCGAGGAGTACCGCGCGTGGCGCCCGCTCGTGCGCGATGCGAACGGCGAGCCTGCGTGTCCGCTCCCGACGAAGGACTACGTGCCGCTGTGTTGGCGCGCGGGCGAGATCATCGAGCAGCGCTGCCTGACGAACGGGGCTGAGGCGAAGGAGTGCGCGGAGCGCGCGGAGCTCGCGCGCGCCGAGTACGCGAAGGCCTCCGGCGGCGCAGCGGAGCGCGGCACGGCGGACGCGACCGTGCCGCTCGCGGGCGGCGCCGACTGGCGCGATGCTGGGCAGTGCCGGGACTGCTTCCTGCCCGCGCTGCAGCTGCGCCCGCTGCTCAGCGTGCAGGTCGCGCTCGCGCTCACGAGCTTCCGCGACCCTAACAAGCCGTGGCGCTACCGCTTCGGCTTCATCGCCGCGAGCGACGTGCACAGCGCGAGGCCCGGCACGGGCTACAAGGAGTTCGCGCGCCAGCGCATGGTCGACGGCCAGCTCGATGGCCTCGCGCGCGACGCGTGGACCGCGCCCGCGAGGCTGCCCGATCGTGCGGTCGCAGCGAGTCAGGCGAAGCCACGCGGCCTGTTCGATCTGGGCGAGGGCCCGCCCGACGACCGCACCGGCAGCATGCTCTTCACCGGCGGGCTCGTTGCCGCGCACTCCGCCTCGCGCGAACGCGGCGCGATCTGGGACGCGATGCAGCGGCGCGAGGTGTACGGGACGAGCGGCCAGCGCACGCTGCTCTGGTTCGATCTCGTGAACGCGCCCGGCGGCGCCGTGTTGCCGATGGGCAGCGAGACGCAGCTGCGCTTCGCGCCGCACTTCCGCGTGCGCGCGATCGGCTCGCCGAAGCAAGCGCCGGGCTGCCCGGACTTCGCTGCGAGCGGGCTGCCCGCCGAGCGCCTCCGGCGACTCTGTCTCGGCGAGTGCTTCAACCCCACCGGCGAGCGCCATCTCGTGACGCGCATCGAGGTCGTGCGCATTCGCCCCCAACAAGTTGCCGGCGAGCCCGTCGACGACCTGATCGAGGATCCGTGGCGCGTGTTCCAGTGCGAGCCGAGCGCCGCCGGCTGCACGGTCGAGTTCGCGGACGACGAGTTCGCCGTGCGCGCACGCGACGCGGTTTATTACGTGCGCGCGATCGAGGAGCCGACTCCCGCAGTGAACGGCGCCGGCCTCGCGTGCACGCGCGACGCGAAGGGCGAGTGCATCGCGATCGAAGCGGCGCCCAAGGGCGCCGAGGACGATCGCCTCGCGCTCGTCGAGGAGCGCGCGTGGTCGAGCCCGATCTACGTCGACTACGTCGCCGCGAGCGCGAGCGAGGAAGCTGCGGCGCCGCCCGGGTCCACGAGCTCAGCGGACGCCGCACCGCGCGCGCGCACCGCACCCACAGAAGAAGACACGGGCTGGAGCGAGCCCGCGTTCGAGAACTGACCCCCGATCATTCCGGCCGGGCCAAAATGTCCGCCCCACTCGACTCGAGGAGGTTCGATGTCCGATCACGGCCTGATTGCCCCGGTTCTCGTGCTCGTCGCGTGGACGTGCGTGATGTGGTTCTGGATGTACGCGACGCGAGTTCCTGCGATGCGCAAAGCGAACATCGACATGGAGGAGCTGCGGCGAACGGGCGCGCCGCTCGTGCTGCCCGCCGAGGTCGCGCGCGTCGCCGACAACTACAACCACCTGCACGAGCAGCCGACGATCTTCTATGCGCTCGCGCTCGCCGCGCAGCTCGCGGGCGCCGCCGACGTCACGAACGTCGCGCTCGCGTGGGCTTACGTCGCACTGCGCGTCGTGCACTCGTTCGTACAGGCCACGCAGAACCTGATCCCGCTGCGCTTCGCCGTGTTCGCGCTGGCGTCGTTCACGCTGATGGCGCTGCTGGTGCGGACGCTCGCGGCGGTGCTGTGAAGAACGAAGAATCGAGGGGTCAGCGTCAGACGCTCGCCCCTCGATTCCTCGGAGTCGCGGAGTTGCGCAGGAAGTTGCGAGAGAATCGGCAACTCGGCGTCAGACGCCTTCTCCTCGATTCCGGCTTGGGAGGCTCTCCATGACCAACCCCGACACCCGCCCGCTCGGCGACGTTGCGAACAGGCTGCTCTTCGAGAACGAGCTCGTGCGCGTTTGGGAGATGAACCTCGCGCCCGGCGAGCGCAGCGACCGGCATCGGCACGAGCTGCCGTACTTGCTGTGCATCCTCGAGGGCTCGCGCATCGACGCCGAGGTCGCGGGGCGAGGCAACGTGGAGATCCCGGTCCAGCCCGGCGCCGTGTTCTTCGTTCCCCCCGGCGCGACCGAGACCGCCGTCAACAACAGCCGCGATCACTTTCGTGAGATCCTGATCGAGCTGAAGCAGCCGGCCACGGCGCCCGTGAAGCTCGCGGTCGCGAACGCACCCCGCTGAAAGGAGCCCCCATGCGCATCACCGAAGACGGTCCGAGGACGCTCAGCGCCGAAGCCGCGTGGACGCTGTGTAAAGCGACGATCGACAAGGCGAACGAGCTCGGCCTGAACATGGTCGTCGCCGTGTGCGATCCCGGCGGCAACCTGCTCGCGTTGTTACGGAGCCCGCGCGCCTTCCTCGTCTCGATCGGCGTCGCGCAGGACAAGGCGTTCACCTGCGCCCAGTTCGCGTGCATGCCCACCGACAAGGTGAACGAGATGATCACGCGCAGCGGCGAGACCGTGCGCCTCGGCGTGATGGTGCGCCCGCGCATGGTCACCTTCGGCGGCGGCGTGCCGGTGATCGTGGACGGCGCGCCCGTCGCCGCGCTGGGTGTCTCGGGCGGATCCGAAGCCGACGACCTCGCGTGTGTGCGCGCAGGGCTCGCGGCGATCGGAGCGGACACGAGCGTAGGGGCGGAGACGGAGTAGGGAGCACAAGAAATGGATCAGTTTGAGACGACGAAGAGCGGCGTGAAAGTCGCGAAGGACTTCCGCTCGAACCTCATCATCGATCGTTATGCCCCTGCCTTTGCTCAGATGCGCGCGAGCAAACGCGAAGACATGAGGAGCGAGAACAGCGAGGATGCATTGACCTGAAACGTCTTTCGCTCGCTTCGCCAGCTGAACCCCCAGAGTTGGGTTCGTGATCTTGCTGGCCTTTGCAGCCCGAGCATTTCGCTCGATGCATTCGAGGGCGCTTCAGTCCGCCTCTGGCAGCAAGTCCGTCCACCTCTCGCTCTTCTCGCGGGAGGAGACGAAGGGCCTTCGGAGGTTGACGTTGTGATCGAGTCGGAGAACTGGGTCTGGTTCGTCGAAGCAAAGTTCAAGAGCGACATCTCGAAGCGGACGACAACGCGAGAGACGCGTGACCAGATTCTCCGGAATCTCGACGTCGGATCGAACTATGCGGGAGTGCGTCCTTTCCATTTCACACTGCTTCTTACCGATACGGGCCGGAGTAAGCTCGGTGTCGACAAGGTTCGCGAGTATCAGGATCTGAATCGTGTCCGGCGGCTGTTGCCGCATCGAGCTGATCAAGCCAGAAACCTTGCATCGGTGACCCTTCTCGAGTGGCGATCTATCGGGGCGCTTCTCGAGCGCGCCTCGCAGGCGGAGGATCCGTACGAGAAGCTCGTCTCGACGCGGGCGCTCGAGTGGATGCGCAAGAAGGGCCTCGCCTAGCTCCGCCTCACGTCCCGCCGGTCACCATCAGCACCGTGCCCGTAACAAATGAGCTCGCGCGGCTCGCGAGGTAGACGACGCTGCCGGCGATCTCGTCCGGGTCGGCGATGCGCTTCTGCAGCGAGAGGTTCGCGCTGCCTTCGAGGAAGCCGGGCGTCTGCGCGGCGCCCTTCATCATGTCCGTCATGAACGAGCCCGGCGCGAGCGCGTTTACGCGGATTCCCTGCGCGGCCCACTCGGCGGCCATCACGCGCGTGAGGTTCACGAGCGCGGCTTTGCCCGAGGTGTAGGCCGACATCGCGGGGATGTAGATGAACGCGCCCACGGTGACGACGTTGATGATCGAGCCTCCGACGTTCGCAGCCATGATCGGCGCAACGAGCTGCGCGAGGCGCAGCGGACCCTTCACGTTCACCGCGTGCAGCTTGTCCCAATACTCCTGCGTCATCTGCGCGACGGGCGTCGGCACGGGATTGATGCCAGCGTTGTTCACGAGCACGTCGATGCGGCCGAAGCGTGCGCGCACGCGCTCGACGAGCGCGGGCAGCTCCTCCCAGCTCGCGACGTGGCCCGGCGCTGCGAACGCCTCGCGCCCGCTCGCGGCGCTGATCTCTTGCGCCGCGCGTTCGCACGCCTCGGGCTTGCGGCCGTTCACCGCCACGTTCGCACCCGCGCGCGCGAGGCCCTCCGCCGCGGCGCGCCCGAGCCCGCGCGTCGCGCCTGTCACGAGCGCGACTTTTCCGGTGAGATCGAAGACGTCCAGCATGTGCACTCCTTGCCGCGAGATCGCGAAGCGGCGGATGCTATGTGCGATGGACGACGCGCGCGCGAGCGAAGTGCAGGAAGAGATCTGCGCCGCGCTCGCATCGCGCGGCTTCGCGATCGCGCAGGTCTTTCTCTCGCGCGAGGAAGTGCTCGCGCTGCGTGAAGGCGGCGAGCGCCGCCGCGCAGCGGGCGAGTTTCACGCGGCGCGTATCGGCCGCGGAGCGAGCGCGCAGCGCGAGGCCGCGGTTCGCGGCGACGAGATCTGCTGGCTGGATGCCGCGAGCGCGACGGCGCCGGAGCGCGCGCTGCTCGCGCTCCTCGATGCGCTGCGCCTCGCGCTGAACCGCGAGCTCTTCCTCGGTCTCGCGGAGCTGGAGGCGCACTTCGCTCGTTATGCCCCTGGCGCCGGCTACGCGCGCCATCTCGATCGCTTCCGCGACGACGACGCGCGCGCGATCTCGCTCGTGCTCTACCTGAACGACGCTTGGCGCGACGAGGACGGCGGCGCGCTGCGCATCTTCGCGAGTGCGGGCGCACAGGAGCCCGCGTGCGAAGTGCTTCCGCGCGGCGGCACGCTCGTCGCGATGCGCAGCGACGCGATCGCGCACGAAGTCGCGCCGGCGCGCGCGGAGCGCTGGAGCATCGCGGGCTGGCTGCGCAGGCGCGAAGTCGCGCGATAGCCTGCGCGCCCTCGGAGGCAGACATGGCGCGCGTGCTCGCGTTCTCAGGCAGTGGCCGCGGCGATTCGTTCAACAAGAAGCTGCTCGCGCTCGCAGCGCGCGGCGCGAGCGAAGCGGGAGCGTCCGTAACAACCATCGAGCTGCGCGACTTCGCGCTGCCGCTCTACGACGGCGACCTCGAAACGCGCGAGTACCCCGCCGGCGCCGCGCAGCTGCGCGAGCTGCTCGCCGCGCACGATGCGCTGCTGCTCGCGTGTCCCGAGTACAACGGCGGGATTGCGCCCTTGCTCAAGAACACGCTTGACTGGATGACGCGTGCGCCGGGCGGGAAGGCCGACCCGCGCGTGTTCGCGGGGAGGACCGCCGCAATCTGCTCGGCCGCTGCGGGTCCCTTCGGCGGAATGCGCGGTCTGCGCTGGGCGCGCGAGCTGCTGACCAACCTGGGCGTGCTCGTGCTGCCCGATCAGGTCACCGTGGGCAGCGCGTTCAAGGCGTTCGACGCGAACGGCGAGCTGGTCGAGGAGTGGCAGCGCAAGGCAGCGGCCGCCCTCGGCGCGGATCTCGCGAAGCTCGCGGATGCGCGCGGCGTGAAGTGACGGGGCGCCCGCGAGAGTGTGGCGCTCGATGACGAGGTGAGTGTTGCGTGGAGTGCAGTGCGTCGGAGGTGCGATCCGCGTCGTCGAGGCGCCTGCGCCACGCGGCGACGGGGTGCGCGTGCGCATTCGCAGCGCGGGCATCTGCGGATCGGACTTGCACTTGATCTCGCCCGCGAGCCCGATCGGGCAGCCCACGAGGCTTCATCGCGTTCGTGCTCGCGCTGCTGGCGCTCGACCTCGGCGTCTTCCATCGCAAAGCGCACGCGGTCACGGTGAAGGAAGCGGCGATCTGGAGCGCGATCTGGGTGACGCTCGCGCTCGCGTTCAACGCGCTCGTCGTGCATTGGTTCGGCGCCGAGCGCGGCCTCGAGTTCTTGACGGGCTACCTGATCGAGAAGGCGCTCGCGGTCGACAACATCTTCGTCTTCTACGCGATCTTCGCGTACTTCGCGGTGCCCGCGGTGTATCAGCACCGCGTGCTGTTCTGGGGCGTGCTCGGCGCGCTCGAGATGCGCGCGATCTTCATCTTCGCCGGCGCGGCGCTGATCTCGCAGTTCCACTGGGTGATGTACGTGTTCGGCGCGATCCTCGTGATCACCGCGATCAAGCTCTTCACGATGCCCGATGACGGCATCCACCCCGAGCGCAATCCCGTCTACAAGCTGATGCGCCGCATCCTGCCTGCGGTGAACGAGTATCACGGCGCGCGCTTCACGATCGTGCAGCAGGGCAAGCGCTACGCGACGCCACTGCTCGTCGTGCTGCTCCTGATCGAGTGGACCGACCTCGTGTTCGCGGTCGACTCGATTTCGGCGATCTTCGCGATCACGAGCGATCCCTTCATCGTCTTCACCTCGAACATCTTCGCGATCCTCGGCCTGCGCTCGCTGTTCTTCATGCTGCAAGGCGTGATCGGCAAGTTCCATTTGCTGAAGCCCGCGCTCGCCGCGGTGCTGCTCTTCCTCGGCGGCAAGATGCTCTTGATCGACGTCGTGAAGCTGCCGATCGCGGTCTCTCTCGGCGTCGTGGCGGCTTTGATCGCGACCGGCGTGATCGCTTCGCTCGCGCTTCCACCGCGCGCACCGGCTGCCGCGGATCGGTAACGTCGCGGCCACTGCAGGAGAATCGCGTTGCGCTCACTCCCTCAACTCTTCGCGAACAATCGCGCCTGGGCTGAAGGCATGCGGCGCCAGGACCCCGAGTTCTTCACCAAGCTCGCGCGGCAACAGACGCCCGAGTACCTGTGGATCGGCTGCTCCGACAGCCGAGTGCCGGCCAATCAGATCATCGGCCTCTTGCCCGGCGACGTGTTCGTGCACCGCAACGTGGCGAACGTGGTCGTGCACACGGACCTCAACTGCCTCTCGGTGCTGCAGTTCGCGATCGACGTCCTGAAGGTGAAGCACGTGATCGTGTGCGGTCATTATGGGTGCGGCGGCGTGGGCGCGGCGCTTCGGCGCCAGCGCCACGGGCTCGTCGACAACTGGCTCGGTCACGTGCACGACGTCGCCGTGAAGCATCAGGCCCAGCTCGCCGCGCACGCGGACGATGCGCAGCGCCACGCGCGGCTGTGCGAGCTCAACGTGATCGAGCAGGTCGTGAACGTGAGCGAGACGACGGTGGTGCGCGACGCCTGGGCGCGCGGCCAGGCGCTCTCGCTGCACGGCTGGATCTACGGGATCCAGGACGGCCTGCTGCGCGACTTGAAGATGACGGTCGAACGACCCGACGAGGTGAGCGCGCTTCACGTCGCCGCGATCGCGAACCCGTAACCAGCGAGGAGCACGCGATGCAGGATCTCCCGCACACGTACTCGGTCAGCGCGCAGTCGAAACCCGAGGGCGACGTGACGCTCGCGTCGGCGGGCCTCGCCGCGATCGCGTCCGCCGCGCCCATCGAGTTCGGCGGCCCCGGTGATCGCTGGTCGCCCGAGACGCTGCTGGTCGCCGCGGTCGCGGACTGCTTCACGCTCTCGTTCCGCGCCGTCGCCGCGGCCTCGAAGCTCGCGTGGATTTCGCTCGACGTGAGCGCGAGCGGAGTCCTCGACAAGGTCGAGCGCGCTACGCGCTTCACGCGCGTCGAGGTGCGCGCTGCGCTGCGCGTGCATGCCGGCGTCGACCCCGCGCGCGCTCAACGCTTGCTCGAGCGCGCCGAGCAGATCTGCTTCATCAGCAACTCGCTCGTGTGCCCGCGGCACCTCGAAGCGAGCGTGGACGTGGTCGCGTAGCCGCGATCTCCCTGCTCCCTCCGGGGAAATCGTCCCTTCGGCGTCTGACGCTCAGTTTACGAAAATTCGTAAGGTCGGCGTCAGACGCCATTCTTACGGCGCTTGGCATCCCGCTCAGCGCGCTTCGCCGCTCCAGCGCGCGAGCACTTGGCGGTCGCCGTCGAGCGGCGCTTCGGCGAGCTCGCAGCGCGGCCCCAACAACATCGTCGCGCGCCGGCCGGGCTCGAAGTACGTCCAGCGCGGCAAGCTCTCGTGGCTCGGGTCGCCCGTGCGCGCGAAATGGATCCACGCGTTCTGGATTTGGCGCGTGAAGCGCGGCGCGGCGGGGCCGATGCCGGTGAGGCCGCGCGCGAGCGGATGCCGGCCGGTGCCGAACACGAACGGCAGCTCGATCGCGTGGCAAGCGCCGATCGTTCGCGGCGCAGCGGCCGCGCGCCAGTTCACGACGTAGGTGTGCACCGTGCCGCCCGCCGCGTGGTGCGCCTCGGCGAGCCGCGCGGCCGGGCGCACGAACGTGCGCGCGCTCTGGAACGAGTGCCACACGTCGCGGGGCCCGCAGTCGGCACCGCGCTCGGCGAGCGCGTCGCGGAACTCCTTCGCCGCGCGCTTCGGCGTGGGCGCGTGCGAGTAGAGCTCCGGCAGCGCATCGCGGAAGCGCGCTTCGAGGTCGTCCTGCTCGAAGCGCCCGAGGCCCGTGTCGACGACCGCGAACATCTTCCACTCTTCGGAGGTGACGCCCGTCATCAGGTCGATGCGTGAGGTCGCGCCGCGGCGGATCGCGTCGAGCGGCGGCTCCGGGATCAGGTCGCCGTCGACCGCGGGCAGAAACGCCATCAGCTCGCTCGTCGACGCGCGCGCGGCGATCACGTCGCGCTGCGCGCGCAGAATCGTGTCGAACGGGAGCTCGGCGAGCGCCTCGAGCGAGGGTCCGCCGAGCGCGGTGAGAAAGCGCAGCGCGACGCCGCGCGCGTCTTGCTGCGAAATCACGTGGTCGCACGCGCCGCTCTGCGCGATCGCGCGGCGGAACAGCTTGCGCGCGCGCGGCGCGCCGAGCAGCGCGCCCACGGACATACCGCCCGCGCTCTGGCCGAACACCGTGACGCACGCGGGATCGCCGCCGAAGCGCGCGATGTTGTCGCGCACCCACTCGAGCGCGGCGATCTGATCGCGCAGGCCGAGGTTCGTGCTCTCGCGCAGCGCCCCGCCGACACCGAGACCGAGCTGCGCGAAGCCGAGCGCGCCGAGTCGATAGTTGATCGTGACGACCACGACGTCGCCGCGCGTCGCGAGGTCTTCGCCGTTGTAGATCGGCGTCGCGCCGGAGGCGATCAGGAACGCGCCGCCGTGGATCCACACCAGCACCGGGCGCCGCTGCGCGTCGCAAGCGGGCGTCCACACGTTGAGGGTGAGGCAGTCTTCGCCGGCCGTGCGACCTGCGGCGTTGATGAATGAGAAGAAGGGCAGCGAAGTCTGCGGCGCTGCGGGTCCGTAAGACGCTGCGTCGCGCACTCCGCCCCACGGCTCGGGCGGCTGAGGCGGGAGGAAACGGCGCGCACCTCTCAGGGACGCAGCGAACGGAATGCCGAGAAACGAGAGCACGTCGCCGGCAGGTCGGCCTCGCACTTTCCCCGCGTTGGTTTCGACGACTGCGTCCAGCGCTGCGGCTCCAGAGAGGGGAAATCGCACTGTACAGCGATGGCCGGCGAACGCTGGAGCGCGGGTGAGAAATTGCGCGGCTCACCAGCGCGCGAAGACGCTCCGCCCCACCTCGAGGGTGTGGAACACCGCCGCAACCGCGAGCGCCGCGCCGAGCGCCGGCCCCGAGATCAGTCACTCACGGAGCAGCGCGGTGTAGGTCGCAGCGGACAGCGGCAGGCGCTCGGATGCGCCGCGGCCGCGCGGCGCAACTCAGCCGGCTGCGTTCGCGTCGAGGTCGCGCTTCAGCGTGCGCGAGGCCAGCACGAAGTGCAGCGCGGCCCACACGTAGAGCAGCGAGGTCCACGCGAGCGCTTTGCCGAGGCTCGCGGGGTTCGCGGCGCCGCCGAAGGCATCGGACAATGCCCCTGCGAGGAAGGGCCCGCCGCCGAGTCCGATCAGAGTGATTAGGGACGCGATCAACGAGGACACGAAGCCTCGCATACGATCGGGGATCATGCCCTGCATCGCGGCGCCCGCCGGCGCGCTGTGCACGAGCGAGAGGCCGCCGGCGAGCGAGTAGAGCACGACGGAGAGCGTCGCGTGCTCGGTGGATGCGCCGACGAACAGAGCGGGGCACGCAAGCAGGCAGCACAGCGCGGGGGTGAGCAGCACGGCCCGCGGATTCGCGCCCCACTCGCGATTCGTGACGATGCCGCCGGCGACCGCGCCGATCGTGCTGACGATCGCGGCCCATACGAGGCCGAGCGAAGCCTGCGAGTTCGACATGCCGTGCACGCGCTCGAAGAACGCCACGACCCACTGCGCCGAGGCGAAGATTGCGACGCTCGTGAGGATCGTGCCGAGATACGCGTGCAGCAGAGCGGGGCGCTGCGCGACGAGCGCGCCCACTTCGCGCAGGGGGACCGGCGCGGCGGGCGTGAATGCGCGCCCCTCGGACCAGCCGCGCGGTGGCTCCTTCAGCAGCCACGCAAACAGCGCGGCGAAGGCGAGCCCGAATACGCCGGCGCCGAGGAAGAAGCCGCGCCAGCCGAACGCTTCGAGCACGCCCAGGAAGCCGAGCGCGCCCGCAGCGAGTGCGCCCACCGTGGCGCCCGCGTTCGCGAGCGCCATCACGCCGCCGCGCCGCTCCGGCGCGACGTAGTCGACCAGGAGTGGGCTGTTCGTCGCGCCGGCGCTGGCTTGGCCCGATCCGGTGATCAGGCGCGTCGCGAAGAACGCGGCGAAGCCTGGCGCGAGCCCGCCGAGCAGCGTCGCTGCGCTCCACACCGCGATGCCCGTCGCGTAGATCGCTCGACGCGAGAGCCGGTCCGCGAGTCGCCCGAGCAGCGGCGCGCACACGCCGTACGCGACGGCGAACGCGGTGACGAGCAGGCCGAGCTGCTTGTCGGAAGCGTCGAACTCGTCGCCGAGCGCCTTCATCGCGACGGCAAGGGTCTGGCGGTGGAAGAACTCCACGAACACCGCGCCCGCGAGCAGCGCGATCACGAGGTTGACGTAGCGCGGCGAGTAGCGGGGCGCGGTGTCGTTCACGAGCTGCGCTTGTTATTGGCGGACGAACGTGCCCGAGCCGGCCGTCGCGTTGTGTCCGTAGCGGCTCGGCCGCCACGAGATCGTGTTGTGGTTCACGCCGTCACCGTCGAAGTCGGCGACCGTGAGGTTGACGCGCGCCGCGCTCCAGCTTCCGCCCGCCGCGTCATCGAGCCGCGCGCGCGGGATCGACACCTCGAGCGCGTATCCGTCGCTCGTCTCGCGCGCCGCGCACGCGATCTTCGTCGTACTCGCGAACATCTCGAGGACGCGGTCGCGCTCGGCCGCCTGCTGCGGTCCGCAGAACGCCGTGATCGACCTGCCGAGCTCGCCCGTGAGGCGCGCCACGAGGTAGTCCATGTTCTTGTTCCGGGCCGTCTCCGGCCGCGCGTCGAGATTGATCACGACGTGATCCTGCTCGCGCAGCGTCCGATGCGTCGTCGACACGACGTCGTCGTCGCGCACGTGCACGGCGAAGTGGATGCCCGCGTCGTCGTAGCGGGTATCAAACGCGAACGATGCATCGGGCGCACCGCCGTAGTCGCCGTGGCCGCCCTGCTCGCCGGGCGCGCGCACCGCGAAGGCGAGCGGCGCCCACTCGGCGTGGTCGGCGTCCGTAACAACTGGGCGTGAGGCGCGCTTCAGCGCGAAGCCGTTCTCGGGCAGCACGATCGAGCTCGTCTCGACGCTCAGCGGTGCGCCGTTCGGCCCCGTCGTCGCGAGCGTCCAGCGCACGTGCGCGGGCTCGATCGCCTCGTACGCGGCGGGCGCGCGCGCGCGAATCGGCAGCTCGAGGTTCGCGACGTCGCCGGGCGCGACCGTCGCGCTGAGCGTCACGTCGCCGGCGTCGAGCTGCGGGCTGCCTTCCGCGCGTCCGCGCACCTCGAGCGCGTGCTTCCCGTCGTTCGCGATCGAGAAGCGTGCGGTGCCGCTGCGGAACGCATCCGCGTCGCCGCGCAGCGGCTCCTGCACGATCGCGCGCGGCAGCGCGAGCACGAGGGCGCGCTGCTCCTCGGTCACGACGTCGTGCGGCAGGATCCCGTCGAGGCGCAGGTTCGCGATCACCGGGCCCTGCTTCGTCATCGAGACATGCGCGACCTGATCGAACTCGCCCCACGGCGTGCCGCGCAGCTCGCTGCCGCCGCCCGTCGTCGCGAGCGTGATGAACTGCCGGTTGTTACGGACGTGCTCGGTGTAGCGGTGGTAGTGGCCGGCGAAGACCGTGTACGCGCGCTCGTCGAGCAGCCGCTCCACCTTCAGCCAATCCGCGTTGATCGAGGGAGCGGTCGGCTGGCCCGGCAGCGGCTGCTTCGGCACGTCCCAGAGCGGCTGGTGGATGAACACGAACGTCCAGCGCACGCCCGCGTTCTCCCGTAACACCTTCTCCACGTACGCGAGCTGCTCCGCCTGCTTCCACGGACCCGGCAGCTGCGTCTTCGGATCGTGCACCAATCCGAACAGCTCGGAGTTCAGCGCGAGGAAGAGCACGTCCTGATACACGAAGTGGTAGTAGGACGCGCCGAAGCGCTCCTTCCACACTTCGGCCATCACCGCGTTGCTCATGTCGTGATTGCCGGGCACGTAGAAGAACGGCATCTCGAGCTTCGCGGTCGCGGCCTCGAAGCTGTCCCACTCGGCGGCGAGCTTCGCGCGGTCCTCGCTGTAGCCCTCGATCAAGTCGCCGACGCTCATCACGAACTCGGGCCGCACGAGGTTCACCTTCGGCGGCATCACGTCCTCGAACACGCCGTCGCGGTGCTCGCCGGTGCGGTCGGTCACGACGACGAAGTCGAAGTCGCCCTCCTCGCGCAGCGGCGCGGGCTTCGTCCACGGCGCCGCACCGGTCAGGGCGGGAAGCTGGAACGAGGCGAGGGGCAGCTTCGCCGCGACCGTGGCGACGCAGCCGATCGCGGCGGCGGCGCCGAGGAGAAACAGGGGAAGAGATTGGCGACGCATGGAGCCTCCTAAGACGGAAGAGAGGAAGACCACGATTTTGCCTGTGAGTTCCGCAGCCTTCGCGGCGACGCGTTCCGGCAGCTCCGTTCGATCGTCAATGAGGTGCAACCGCAGGCCTTTCCTGGCGCGAAGCCGCTTCGTTACTTCCGAATCGCGGAGGTCCTCGGGGCCGAGCGTGAAATCCGGTTCCGTGCGGCCTGTGGCCGAGAGCGCGAGCACGTTGAGCGGGCGCGTGTCGTTGCAGCGGCGCTGCTCGTCAGCGATGGCAGTCAGCAGCGACTGGAACGCGGGCTCGAGGTGCGCTTCGTCATGGATCAACAGCGCGTCTTGCCCGAGGAGGCCGGCGTGCAGCGGCTTGCTTCGGAAGCCACAGCCGTATCCGCCGAAGAGCAAGCGGCTGCCGATCATGTCGACGGTTCCGACGATGATGGCCGGGCGGGATGGATCTCGCCGCCACGCGGCGTTGTCGGCGAACTCGCCTCGCAGCGTACTGATGGTCAGCGGGTGCTCGGCGGGCACCGCTGCCAACCCGTCGAGGGCATCACGTATGTGCCGCGCTCCAGGCTCGAGGAGTCGGCTGCGCAGCCGCTCGGCCTCGTCGGTGGATTGGTCTACGACCGTGCGCCGGTTGACGACGTACACGAGCCTCCGCGGCAGCCGCGGGTTCTTAGCGAGCGCGAGCATCCACAGGGCTATGACGCTTGTCTTCCCGAGGCCAGTCGGTAGATCGCAGGCCTTGGGAAAGTCATTCGCAACAAAGCGCTCGTACAAGGCACGCTGCCATGGGAACGGTGGATTCCCGGTAAGCAGCGTGAAGTCGTCGTCAAAGACCATGGATGACCCGAGGAATCACGATCGCGACAGCGCCCGCGCGGTCATGGCGGCCAGAGGGCGGCGGATCCGTGAGAAGTACGCGTTCGACGACGCGAAGCGCGAGAGCGTCGTTCGATAGAGCTAGAGGCTCGATCGACTGCGTTGGTTCGATTCGGTTTAAGCTCGATCGACCCGCTCGCCGCATGCCGGGCCCTCGGCTCGAATGCAACGAAGCACAACACACCGTTGCGACAGATCCGGTCACAACCAACGAGATGCTCTCGCCCACGGAGCGGGCGGCCCGAGCCCAAAGTCTCACTGCACGAAGCCCATCCTATGAGAGGCGTTCGCCGTCAGTCAATCGACGAATCGAGGATCACGGCGGGATCTGGCGCGCGCTTGGATTGGCGGATCCGGTGCGCCCCCCCTCACTCCCCCCGCACCACCTCCGGCAACACGTACTCCCCGCTCAGCGCGTCCGCCTTCGGCTCGTACATGCGCACGACGGCGATCAGCGGCCGCGGCGAGCGCGGCGTCGGGAGCCAGTTCTCGTGCGCAGCGGCCGGCCGCTCGGGCTGCAGCGCGATCGTGAGCGAGCCGTCGTCGCCGAACACGAGGCCCGGCGTGCGGTCGCCGATGCTGTATCGTGCGATCTCGTTCTCCACGAGCTTCGCGGTCGCGATGTCGTAGACGATCAGCGACCAGAACGCGCCGACCGGCGGCGTCGCGCCTTTCTCGAAGCGCAGGCGGTAGCGCTTGCCGCCGGTGAGGAGCGCGCCGCCCTGGTCGGTGAGGATCGCGGCGTAGAGGCTCTCTTCGGGGAGATTGCCGTAGCCGCCTTTGACGACCGTGGCGCGCGCGAGGAAGTCGTGGCCGTAGCGGCCGACGAGGCGCGGCGTGATCCAGCCATTCACGCTCGGGCGCGAGGCCTGCATCGACGCGTCGACGAGCCGCTTGCCCGCTTCGAAGGCGCGCTCGAGACCACGCTTCGTGTCTGCATCGAGTTTCGCGAGATCGAGGTCGTGCGCGGGGCCGATGCCGACCGCGTCGAGTTGGGCGATCAGCGCAGCGTCGCTCGCGCGCGGCGGCACTTCGCGCAGCGCCGCGTTCAGCACGTCGAAGTACGCGAGGCCCGCGTGTGCATCCATCGGCGCAGCGTTCACTGCGGGCCCGAGCGCCGGCTTCTGGCCCGGCACGTACTCGCTGAGCGGCACGGTCCAGATCCCGTCGATCAGCGCGAGCGCGGCGGGCGCGTCCTCCGCGCCGTTCACGAGCATGCGACCTAACAACCAGCCCCGTGGCGTCTCGGTCGCCACGGGCGTCACGCCTTCAGGTAGCGAGCCCGCGTAGCCCGGCGGCACGAGCGCGAACATGCGCTCCGCGGTGCCGGTGGTGCGACGGCCGATGTGCTCGACCTCGGAGTAGAAGTTCGTGACCGCGATCGTGTAGTAGCGGCCGGCGGTGTCGGGCACGTGCAGCAGCACGGGCTCCTGCGAGACGTCGTACCAACCGGAGAAGTAGAGCGTGTCGTGATTCGGCATGCGCAGGTTGCCCTGCGTGCTCGGCGTGACGAGCGCGCCGTAGCTGAAGATGCGGTTCACGGGCGCGTACACCTGCTGATCGTTTGCCGTGGGATGCGTCTCGTTGTGCATCTGCTGCGCCATGTCGACGAGCGGATAGCCGTACACGTAGGCGAGCGTGCCCACGTGGAAGGCGAGCTCTTCGCGCACGATCGCGTCGTTGCGCGCCTGACCCGCCGCAATCACGCGCGCCATCAGCGCGGGCGCGAAACGCCAGGCGAGAACGCCCCCGAGCGCGAGGGCGCCTAACAACACGAAGGGCCAGCGGCTCCGCTTGCGCTCGCTCACTTGCGCTCCGGGTCGACGTTCTTCGCTGCGCCGAGGAACGCCGGTGCTTCGCCGCCGCCATGCGCGAGCACGCTGGTTCCGCTCACGTAGCGCGCGAGCGGAGACGCGAGATACAGGCACGCATCCGCGACGTCTTCGGGGTCGCCCATTCTGCCGAGTGGGATCGTGCGACCCACGCTCGCGATGCCCGCCTCATCGCCGTAATGCATGTGCGCCTGCTCGGTGCGAATCAGGCCCGCGGTGACGGCGACGACGCGCACGCGCGGCGCCCACTCGACCGCGAGGCTCGCTGCGAGCGAGAGCAGCCCCGCCTTTGCGGCGCCGTAGGCCGCGGTGCCGGGCGAGGGGCGGATCGCGGAGACGCTCGCGATGAACTCGATCACGCCGCCCTCGGGTTGCTGCTGCATCACCGCGTTCGCGCGCTGCGCGCAGTGGAGCGGACCCAACAAGTTGAGCTGGATGATGCGCTCGTGAAAGCGCGGCGAAGCGGTGGCGGCGTCGGCGGCGGGCGCGCCGCCCGCATTCGCGACGAGCGTGTCGATACGGCCGAAGCGCGCGGCGACCTCGTCGGTCATGCGCGCGACTTGCTCTGCATCGCGCACGTCGCAGGCGAAGAACGCGGCGCTGCGTCCGCCGAAGCCCGGCAGCGCGTCGGGCGCGTTGCGCCCACAGATCGCGACTTCGGCGCCGGCTTCGAGGAAGCGCTCGGCGATGCCGCGCCCGATGCCGCGCGCTCCGCCCGTAACGAGTGCGACCTTGCCGCGGAAGTCGAGAGCCGTCGCGAGGCGGGGCGCACTCATCTCACAGCCCGATCGCGCGCGCGACGAGCTCGCGGTGCCAGCTCGCATCGCCGAGCAGGTTCGCGGAGGAACGCGCGCGCTTGAAGTAGAGGTGCACGTCGTACTCCCAGGTGAAGCCGACGCCGCCGAGAACCTGCAGCGCGTTCGCCGTCGCGAACGAGAACGCCTCGGTGGCGGCCGCTTTGGCCATCGACGCCGCAGCCGGCAGCGCCTCGCCGCCCTGCGCGGCGACGCAGCCGGCGTAATAAACCGCGGAGCGCGCGGCTTCGATCTTCACCATCACGTCGGCGAGCTTGTGCTTCAACGCCTGGAAGCTGCCGATCGTGCGCCCGAACTGCACGCGCTCCTTCGCGTACGCGACCGCGAGGTCGAGCGCGCGCTGCGCGCCGCCGAGCTGCTCTGCCGCGAGCGCCACGGCCGCGCGCTGGAGCGCGAGATCGAGCGCGGGCCACGCGGCGCCTTCAGCGCCGAGGCGCGCGCTGGCGGGCACGCGCACGGAGTCGAGACGAAGCGCCGCGAGGCGTCGCGTTTGGTCGAGCGTCGGCAGTGCCTCTCTTGTGAGGCCCGCCGCGCCCGCGGGCACGGCGAACAGCGAGACACCTGCTTCATCCCGCTTGCTGGGTGCGCGAGCGGCAATCACGAGCAAGTCCGCGCTCGCACCATCGACGACGTAGCGCTTCTCGCCGCGCAGCACGTAATCGCCGCCGCTGCGCTCCCACGTCGCGGCGATCCCCCTCGCGTCCCACGCGCCGCCCGTTTCCGCGAGCGCGAGCGTCGCGCGCGTGCGTCCCTCCGCGATGCCGGGAAGCAGCGCTTCCTGCTGCGCGTGGTCGCCCGCGGCGAGGATCGCGTTCGCGCCGAGGCACACGCTCGCGAAGAACGGCGACGGCGCGAGCGCTTCCCCGATCACTTCTTGCAGCGCGACGAGCTCGACCCAGCTGAGCCCGAGCCCGCCGCAGCTCTCGGGAACCACCACCGCGGTCCAGCCGAGCTCGCCTGCGATCTGCGCCCACAGCTTCTCGTCGTAGCCGAGCGCGCTCTCCATCGCGGTGCGCACCGCCGCCGCGTCGCACGCCTTCGCGAGGAACGCGCGCGCCGTGGCGCGCAGCTCCTGCTGCTCCTCGGTGAAGGCGAAGTTCACGGCCGCCGTCTCCTCACGTTCTACGAGCCGTACACCTTCTGCGCCGGCGTCGCCTTTCGTAACAAGTCGTGCACCGCGGCGCCGATCTCGTCCGCCGCCCAGCGCGCGCCCTTGTCGAGCTTCGGGCCGGCGCGCCAGCCGTCCGCGATCGAGAGCTCGCCCCCCGCGATCTCGAACGTCTGCCCCGTCACGTCCTTCGACTCGGCGCTGCATAGCCACGCGATTAGCGGCGCAACGTTGCCGGGGTGCATCACGTCGAAGCCGGTCTCGGGCGCCTTCATGCGCTCCGCGAATGGCCCCTCGGTCATGCGCGTGCGCGCGGATGGCGCGATCGCGTTGCTGGTGACGCCGTAGCGCGCGAGCTCGGCGGCCTGCACGAGCGTGAGCGTCGCGATGCCGCCCTTCGCTGCGGAGTACGCGCTCTGGCCGACGCTGCCCTGCAGGCCCGCGCCGCTGCTCGTGTTGACGATGCGCGCGTTCGGCTGGCGCCCCGCCTTCGACTCGTTGCGCCAGTACTCGCAGGCGTGGTGCGCGAGGCAAAAGTGGCCCTTCAGGTGCACGCGAATCACCGCGTCCCACTCTTCTTCGGTGCACGAGACGAACATGCGATCGCGTACGAAGCCGGCGTTGTTCACGACCGCGTCGAGGCGCCCGAAGCGCTCGAGCGTCGCAGCGAGTAGCGCCTGCGTCTGCGCCCAGTCCGCGACGTCGGCGCCGTTTGCGAACGCCTCGCCGCCCGCGGCTTTGATCTCGGCCACGACCTGCTCGCCGGGCGACTCGCCCGTGCTCTTCCCGTCGAGCGCGACGCCGAGGTCGTTCACGACGACGCGCGCGCCCTGCCGCCCCAGCTCGAGCGCGTGCTCGCGCCCAATCCCACGCCCCGCGCCCGTGACGATCACGACGCGGCCTTCGCACAGCTTGGTCATCGAATCACCTCGTCAGAAGAAGCGCGGGGTCTGACCCCGCAGCGAGCTCGCGCCTCAGCACCGCTCCAAGATCGTGACGTTCGCTTGCCCGCCGCCCTCGCACATCGTCTGCAGGCCGTAGCGGCCGCCCGTGCGCTCGAGCTCGCTCAGCAGCGTCGTCATGAGGCGCGTGCCGGTGGCGCCGATCGGGTGGCCGAGCGCGATCGCGCCGCCGTTCGGGTTCACGCTCGCGTGGTCGAAGGGCAGCTCCTTCAGCCAGGCGAGCACCACCGGCGCGAACGCTTCGTTGATCTCGACACTCGCGATGTCGCTCGGCTTCATGCCCGTCTTCGCGAGCGCGCGCTTCGTCGCCGGGATCGGCGCGGTGAGCATGTAGATCGGATCGTCCGCGAGCACCGAGAGGTGATGCACGCGCGCGCGCGGCTTCAGGTTGTGCTCCTTCACCGCGCGCTCCGATGCGATCAGCACTGCGCTGGCGCCGTCGCTGATCTGGCTCGAAACGGCGGCCGTGAGGCGCCCGCCCGGAATCAGCGTCGGCAGCTTCGCCATCTTCTCGAGCGAAGTGTCAGGCCGCGGGCCCTCGTCGCGCTCGACGCCGGCGAGCGGCGCGATCTCGTTCTTGAAGCGCCCCTCCGCGGTCGCCTTGCCCGCGCGCTGATGGCTCGCGAGCGCGAAGCGCTCCATGTCCTCGCGCGAAATGCTCCACTTCTCCGCGATCATCTCGGCGCCGCGGAACTGCGAAACCTCCTGCGTGCCGAAGCGCTCCACCCAGCCGGTCGATCCAGAGAACGGGTCGTTGAACCCTAATGACTGCGCGAGGGTCATCGCCGAGGAGATCGGGATCGCGCTCATGTTCTGCACGCCGCCCGCGACCACGAGGTCGCTCGTGCCGCTCATCACGGCCTGCGCCGCGAAGTGCACGCTCTGCTGCGACGACCCGCACTGGCGGTCGATCGTCACGCCCGGCACGTGCTGCGGCAGGCCCGCCGCGAGCCAGCACGTGCGCGCGATGTCGCCGGCCTGCGAGCCGATCGTGTCGCAGCAGCCGAGAATCACGTCCTCGACCGCGCCGGGATCGACGCCAGTGCGGGCCATCAGGGCCTTCAGCACGTGCGCGCCGAGATCGGCCGAGTGAACGCGCGAGAGGCCACCGCCGCGTTTTCCGACCGGTGTGCGAACTGCGTCGACGATGAATGCTTGAGCCATTGGCTAGGCGCCTCCGAGGAAGGTTTGACCGGGGCCGATGGGCAGTGCGCCCTCGAGCACGGCGGCGCGCACGCGCGCCAGGTGAAACGGTGCGCGGCCCCACGCTTGGTCGAGCGACCACGCGCGCCGCATCCAGAGGTGGAGATCTTGCTCCCACGTGTATCCGATCGCGCCGTGGCACTGGAGCGCCATGCGCGCGCCGAGCTTCGCGGCCTCGGTCGCAGCGAGCTTCGCCATCGAGACGTGCACGCCGCGCTGCGGCGAGCCGTGCGCCACCGAGACCGCGGCGCGCATCACCACGGGGCGCGCGTACTCGAGCTTCACCTTCACGTTCGCGAGGTGGTGCTTCACGGCCTGGAACGAGCCGATGGGCTTGCCGAACTGCTTGCGCTCGCTCGTGTAGGCGACCGCGAGCGCGAGCATGCGATCGCACGCGCCGATGGCCTGCGCCGCGCACGCCAGCGCGCCGCGATCGAGCGCGGCATCGAGCAGCGCTCTCGCCGCGTCCCCGCGCGCGACGAGCTGCGCGCGCCGCTCCTCGAACGCGACGCTCGCGATGCGGCGCGAGGGGTCGTTCGCGGGCTGCAGCGTGATGCGCGCAGCGTCGCGCGGCACTGCCCACAGCGAGTCGTCGTGGCGGGGCAGCAACAGCAGATCCGCGATGTGCGCGTCCTCGACGAGCGGCGTGACGGGGTGGCCCGCCGTAACAACTGCCTCGCCTGCGGCGATGCGCGGGAGCCACGTCGCGGCGAGCTCGCCGCCCGCATCGCGCAGCAGCGGCGCCGCCACGGCCATCGTGGCGACGAGCGGCTCCGCGAGCGCGGCGCGCCCGGCCTCCTCGTGAATCAGCACGGCCTCGATCTCGCTGAGGCCCATCCCGCCACTCGCCTCGGGCACGAGCAGGCCGGGCACGCCCACCTCCGCGAGCTGCTTCCACAGCGCGCGCGAGCGGCCGCTCTCGGTCTCCCACAGCTTGCGCAGCGTCTCCGGCGTGTGCTCCTTCGCGAGGAAGTCGCGCACGGTCTCCTGCAATAACAACTGTTCGTCCGTGAAGCGGAAGTCCATCGCTACCTCGGCATCCCGAGAATGCGCTCGGAGATGATGTTGCGCTGGATCTCGTTCGTGCCGGCGTAGATCGGGCCCGAGAGCGCGAACAGGTAGGAGTCGAGCCACGTGCCGACGCCTTGCGCGCCGGGCGCTTCGGGGAGCAGATCCCAGCGGTCGCCGAGAATCTCGAGCGCGAGCTCGTGCATGCGGATGTCGAGCTCGCTCCAGAAGATCTTGTTGAGGCTCGACTCGGTGCCGATCTTGCCGCCAGCGAGGAGCCGCGAGACGGTGCGATACGTCTCGAGCGTGTAGGCCTCCGCGTTCATCCAGCAGCGCACGACTTCGTCGCGCACCGCCTCCTCGACGTTCAGCGCGTTGTCGCGCAGCAGCTGCACGAGGCGCGCCGCGGTGTCCTGAAAGCGCGCGGGGCTGCGCAGCATGAGGCCGCGCTCGAAGCCCGCGGTCGACATCGCGACGTTCCAGCCCGCGCCCTCTTTGCCGAGCGTGTTCGCCACGGGCACGCGCGCGTCGTCGAAGAACACCTCGGCGAAGCCGGTCTCGCCGTCGAGCTGCGCGATGGGGCGCACCGTGATGCCGGGCGTGTTCAGCGGAACGAGAATGAACGTGAGGCCGTTGTGCCGCTCGCTGTTCGGATCGGTGCGGAACATTCCGAACAGCCAGTCGGCGAAGGCACCGCGCGAGGCCCAGGTCTTCTGGCCCTTCAGCACGTAGTGATCGCCTTCGCGGCGGGCGGTGCTCGTGATGGCCGCCATGTCCGAGCCCGCGTTCGGCTCGCTCCAGCCCTGCGCCCAGACTTCTTCGCTCGACGCGATCTTCGGCAGGAAGCGCGCCTTCTGCTCCGGCGTGCCGTACTCCATGATCGTCGGCCCGAGCAGAAACACGCCGTTCTGGTTGATGCGCTTCGGCGCGCGCGCGCGGTAGTACTCCTCCTCGAAGATCAACCACTCGAGCAGATTCGCGCCGCGCCCGCCGTACTCCTTCGGCCACGGCACCATCGCCCAGCCCGCGGCGTCGAGCTTCTTCTCCCACGCGCGGTGCTGCGCTGCGCCCGCAGCCGTGTCGAACGACGCGAGCGGCTCGCTCGGCACGTTCGCCTCGAGCCATGCGCGCGCTTCGGCGCGGAAGGCGTTCTCGCGATCGGTGTAGGTGAGGTTCATCGCTGCTCTCGGATCCCAGGAGCCGGGGACGTTCCGCAAGTAAGTAAAGGAGGCGCTGCTTTACTTTCTCGCGGAACGTCCCCGCCTTCGTTGTCTTGCCTCGTT
>Ga0194128_10002377_pt1 | contig 30548 bp, 24 predicted proteins | sample TA2KigCa65mmetaG_FD_148650 | JGI IMG/M metagenome (GOLD analysis project Ga0194128, IMG submission 148650) | Freshwater microbial communities from Lake Tanganyika, Tanzania - TA2015037 Kigoma Deep Cast 65m | ecosystem: Environmental > Aquatic > Freshwater > Lake | place: Tanzania: Lake...
GCTTCACGTAGGAATTCCGGCAAAATCAGCGGCGGTTCCAGATCCGGTATCTGTTCGATGAGATCGATGTCCTGCAGTGCCACTTTTCCGATGTACAGGCGCTTCAGGTCGCCGCCATTCTGAACGAAACGCTCAATGAGGCGCAGTCCGCGGAAGTACACCAGGCTCTTGGTGAATCCGCCTTTCTGTGATGTGTCTCCCAACCCCCGTTTCATGGCGATGCTCTGGTGCAGGGCCTTCTCCGCGTCGTACCCCAGTTCACTCTCCAGATACCGACGCGTCTCCGCGAGGGAATGTTCCAGGGAGTATGCGAGACCGAGGACGTTTTTCATCGGATTGTAGCGCCGTTCGGACCAGAGTCCGATGACCTGATTCTGGTTGTAAATCGCAAGTCCTTCCTGCGTATCCAGATACCCGGCGCATCCCCGACGCAGCAGTGCCCATGGCTGATGGTCACCGTTTTCTGATGTCAGAACGTGCGTTTCGATTTCATGGGCAATGAGAGACGCCACGTGCTCGGGTGCGAACAGCGCAGCCGCACGTATGTACACATGATTGCCTCCTACGGTGACATCCGCGACCAACGTATCCCGGATGCTGACCTGCCAGTTATGCAGCGCATACGCCTCCAGTATTTTTTCGAAGCGTTTTCCTGCCTTCGTCGCGTTCATCAGGCTCTTGCGTGGCGGAGGCAGGTCACAGGCAACGCGGGCGTTCAGAACGGCCTTGGCATCCGTGATCAATGCTTTTTCCGGCATGCCGAACATGCGACCGGAAATTTCGGTAAACCGTTTCGCGTCGCCGCGCGCACGCAGCATCTGCGTTCTCAGTAGGAGCTCCTGTCGCTTTTTTTCCAGAAGCACACCGAGCGGGGAGTCGTCGCCGACCGGGTTCTCCAGCCGTTTTTCCGCTTCGGAGAGATCAAGTTCCGGTTCTCCATACACGAAAGTGGGGTTGTAGAGTGTGTCACTCTGCAGTTGTGCCAGCTCTTCCGTCAGGTTGATCGGTTTGATCAGCTTGAGGAGCAGCAAATCCCTGTCGATCTGCTCATAGAAATTATCGACGGCGCGGAGATCCGTCTTCTTCATGACAGATGCGCGTTTCATATCACCCTCTTTCTTGGAAGGGTCGATGAGGAACCCCGCGAGATCGCGTCTTCCGATGCGCACCTGCTCTTCCCCTGAAATCTCTTCTGCAGCAATCACCGTCGGTATTTTTTTCCCGAGGAGGGTGAATTTCACCTTGTATGTGTCCTTTTTCCCCGCTTCGGGGATCAGACCGTCTTTCTCCAGAAGCCCCCTGACGAGCGCAGAGGAGAAGACCGTGCGTTCGCGGTCACTTGCGATGAGACAGGGGACCGTAATCGAGGAGCCGTCACCGAGCGTGATCTGGATGCTCTCATGGATACCGAGAGTCGGTTTGCCTCCGTGTTCTGCAGATTCTCTCTTAGCGGATTTTTCCCCGAAGAGATCCTGTCCGATGCGCACACCTTTTTCCGGAGAGTTCACTTTGATGCCCTGCACGCGTTCCAACCGGGACCGCAGCGGCGCGAGGTTGGCGATCTGCACCGTGAGGCCTGCACGTGCATTCACCTCGAGCAGTGCCGGACCCATGTCCTGGTCGATGGTGATGTCGCACGCAAGGTACCCGATATTCGTGATGTGCTGGATACGTGAGCATGCCAGAAGAATCTCTTCCCAATGCGGAATAACGTGCCCCGACGGCGACTCGCCATGTGGGAGCTTATCGAGCATGTGGTGGTACTGCGCCGCGTGTGTGGTAACGCCTTTGGCGATATCGATGCCGATACCGATACCTCCGAGGTGGATGTTCGCTTTACCATCACTTGCTGCCGTCGGAATCCGCAGCATCGCCATGACCGGGACGAGATTGAAGACGATGACGCGGATGTCGGGCAGGCCTGCGGGCCGGAAGCGTGCGAAGCACTCATGGGGGATGAGAATCTGTTCGAAGAACGCCGTATCGCGAATACCCTTCAGGGAGAACTTGCCGTCGAGGATATCCTCGATGTGTTCCGTCAACTCTTCATTATCGATCGGGACTTTGCCGTTGCGGAGGTATCTCCCTTGCTCGTTCCGTCCGTTCAGGACGATGATCCCTTCTCCTCCGAATCCCTGATTTGGCTTCAGGACGCAGGAATCCGGAAGTTGGGAGAAGTCGAATGAACGCAGTTGTTCGCGACTTTCGATCTTGCCGTACAGTTTGGCAACCGGAATGCCCCGCGCCGCAAGGTAGGCCTTTGTTTTCAATTTACTGTCCGCGAGTGCCGTGGCTTTCGCGGGGTTGAATGGTTTGATATAGAGCAGACTCCTTGCGTTGAGTCCCAGAATGCCGTGGGATTTGAAGAGGGAGAGCATCATGAGCTCTTATTCTTCTTGTAAATGCCGGAACACTTCGCGGAAACGGAAATATTCAACGACTCTCAACCCCGTCCAGCGTCCGAGAGCGATGTTGATCAGAATTGTGAGCAACACGGTTTCCGGATAGGCGAGAATGACGGACTGGAGGAGCGTCCACTGCACGATGCAGACGCACGCCAGTGCTGCTATCACCGTTTCAGAAACGCCGATAATGGCTCCCCAAAGCCCTTCTTCCGCTTTCACAGTCAGGAAGGTTTCCGCGAGGGTCGACATGATGAGGAGGACGAAGATGGTGTCGCCGGAGAGCGTGATATCGTAGAACGTTCCGATGCCCAGCAGCACCAGCACCGTGAGACTCACGACCGTGAGAATGATCGCGACTTTCGGTATATGGAGCAGCCGCCACCGGCGCATGAATGCTCTCGTTGCGTATCCGGTGATCAGGATGAAGAGGAGGAAGAGCAGCCCGACACCGGGTCCGAGCGCGAGAAAACTGAGTGCGATGATCGACGGGGTATACAGACCGAATGTCGTGATGCCGATGATCTGCTTGAAACATGCGAGCAGCGTCGCGATGACAGGAAGCATCAGAAGGAGGATCACCGTCTGACTGGAGACGCCGTGTGTCAACATGTAGTTCACGAGTGACGAAAGCAGGTTCCACGGACGAATGCTTACGCTCTTCTCGTCGACGACGGTGTAGTCGATGTCGCGCTTGTCGAGTTCCCCGAGGAAGGTATCAAAGTTTTCGGTTCCAATGAGCGGATTGAGCGCTTCCTTTCTGGTGACGAGAATACGGTCCGGGCGGATGACGGAGAACGGTCCGCGCGCCGTTCGGGCGATCGTCGCGATGCCGCTCTGGCTGATGAGGACGACAGTCTGACTCTGCACGGAACCGAATTTCTGCTCTGCACCCTCCACTGCACGCATGAGCGCCTGCAATCCTTTGACGCCGTCTGTCCAGAGTACGAGTGCCTGCGCTCCGTTGAGAGCAGCACTCTCTTCGTTGATCACGTTGAACAACGCTTCTTCAGTACTCAGGGGGAGCGGCGACGTTTCCGGTTGCAGTACCCGCAGATATACGCCTGCATCCTGTGCAGTCTGCAAGTGTACTGCAAGTTTTTCTTCATCGATGGAGTCGTCAGTAATGAGGACGATCTTCCGCTCGAAGACGACGATGGTGCGCGCATCCTTCACCGTTGTTCTCCTGCCTTCAATCATCGTGTCGATTTCCAGTCGTACATTCAATATCCCGGGTCTGTCCGGCGTCAGCACCGCTTCCACAGATCTGCTGATCGGGACGTTACTTTCACCGCGGTACCACCGGAATTGTGTGGAGCTGCCGAGGTTTCTGCTTCCCGAGGCGTCCAGTACGATGGTGCGCCCTACGCCGACTTCGGCAGGGCCTGTGATGATGGCTTCAGGAAGCGAAGGAACAGGTATTTCCTGCGCACCGGCGGTGAGTGGCGTTACGAGGAATGCCGTTAAGAATGCGACTCTGCGAATCATATGGAAGGATTGTACCATGACGATTTGTTATGCGTGATCCGTGATCCGTGATCCGTGATCCGTGATTTGTTAGTCCTTTCCTTCGAATCACAAATTACAAATAACGAGTCACGAATCCCTCCGTCTCCTAGCCACTCTCTCCCGTGTTTTTGCCGAGTGCATTTCCTTGTATCTCTGGAGCTGTGGGTACAGTTTCTCCGCGCATCGGTCGACGGCTTCCACCACGTCCGGCCTGCGGGACTCCGCACGCAGGATTTTCGCGGGCAGCGTCACAGTCAGCATCACTTTCATAGCATCACGTTCCTTTTCGGTTTTCCGGTATTCGGCTTCTATGCGTATAGCAGATGACTCATCCTTCAGGCGCTTGCAGTACGTCGCCAGTTTCCCCACCTTCTTCGCGATCTGGAGCATTTCCGTGTCGCTGTAGTGGAAGCCTTTTTCGAAGTGCTGGATGTTCATAAAAGAGTGCGGGAGGGATGAGAGTTAGTCGATTCTACCACATTGAAGATTCCAATGCTTTCTGCTATACTTATGGGATTTACCAAACACACATATGGCAGCAGAAACCGCATCACAGTCCGTTCCACCTGAAGCGCCTAAGTTGAAGCCCGAAGAGCGTGTGGGGCAGATCATAGACAAGCTTGATGCGTTGAGCGCACAAGTGGCCAGCAGCGATGCCGACAAAACATCGAAGATTGATGCAAGCATATCTTCATTGAAGGACCTTCTCGCAAATGAGGAAGACAGAAAGGCAATTCAAACAGTCAGTGCGGAAAAACTTCAGACATTGCGGTCGAAAATTGACTTACTCAAAACTACGGAAGTGAAAGACAAGTTGAATGCCATTCCTGGTATCAACGATATCGTTAATGATACCCGCACCAAAGTAAGCGCGGTTATGTCGTTGGAAGATCAGAAGATCGCTGATCAGACAGCAGATGATGTGGAAAAGAACCCTGTAGGATTTTTTGGGAAAATAACAGCCGGATTCAAGAATATTCTTTCAACAGCGAAGGAGAGTCCGGTCGAAGCAATCATGGCTATGGTGACCATGGTTGCCGAACAGTGGAACACCGTGCAGGATTTCCTCGCTGCGAAACTCGGGCCCGTACTCAAGCCGCTCTCCAAAGTCACCGGGCTCCTCGGTATCGGCATGATCGGTCTGGATCCGCTGCGTGAGAAAATTGTCGATAAACTCGCTGCGAAAAACAAAAAGGAGGTGAACACGAAAAACGTAGGCCGTATTCGCAGGGCGTATGAGGCTCTGCAGAGTCAGGGGATTCCGGAAGACAAGCTCATCGATGAGCTTGTTGCAACAGCGCCGAATATTCCGAAGAGCGAAGCAGAACTGACGGCATTTGCAGCAAAACATAAGCCGGCTCCTGCACCTGCTACTCCTCCTGCTGCGGCCCCCGCAGCAGCACCGGGTGCGGCACCTGGCGCAGCGCCTGTTGCTCCTGAGGCACAGAATACGGTTCCTGTAATCAGTGCCGCTGTCAGCGGCATCGATGTGCAATACAAAGGCAGGAAGATGGAGGTCCGTGTTCTTTCCGATGGAAAATTGAAAGTTGGAGACAAGGTATGGGGTTTGAAGTTAGCAAAATCGGATGGCGGAGTAGAATCGAGTTACGTGAATACCTTCTTGACTCTGAGAAGCATCGGAACGTACCAGGAAAGCGTTTTCATCACACTTGGTGAAACAAGTGGCCAATTCACCCTGCCAAAGGAATCCGTTCCCGATTTGCTGAATAGCATCATCGAAAATAAGCCTTACACATTCACTCAGCAATCGCCCGGCAAATTCTACGGGACTACAACACGCGAATTGCGTTTCGAAACTGTATAAATCTCTATGACCCCCGTCTCCGCAATTGAAATTCTCGGCAAGCTCAAGGAATCCGCACCAAACTTGCAGGCGCTCCGTGATCAGATCGATGCGGTTCCCGATACCGATCAGAATGCGATATTCGATCATCTTTCGCAGGAGATCGTGAAGCTTCAACCTGCGGAACAGGTTGTGGTGAAGCAGAACCTGAAAGATCTGGAAACCCAAACCACGACGCACGTCACGAAGAAGTCGCTCGACTCTCTTCTGAATGCCGTGCGCACCAAGAACCCCGCAATGCTGCCTGAGGCAGCACCTGCGCCTGCACCCACCGCACCTGCCGAAGCGCCGAAGAAAGAATCTTCGTACATCAATTCCGTCGGAGATGCAGTCGCGAGTGTCGCGGATACGGTACTTCCCGAAACGGTATCCAGCCGCATGTCGCGCGGTCAGAAAATCGCCGCGGTCACCGCGGTTTCTGCCGGTATCGTTCTTGCGGTCGCTGCCATCTGGAAGGGATGGGACGGAGTGAAGAAGATGGTCATCTATGGAGGTGCTGCTATCGCCGGTGCAATCGGAATCGACTGGGTTATGGGGAAGATCAGCAAGTCCGGAGGCATCTTCAACGCGCTGCGCGACACATTCATGCCGTGGAAGAAGTACGGACTTGAACGTGGGCCATACAATGAGGCGAAGAGCTTGTTCAAAAGCAAGAAGGAAGCCGCCGCCGATGAAATCCGTACCAAGTACTTCGGAGGAAAGAATTCTCCGGAGTACGAAGAATTTATGAAGGATATGAGGGAGGAGTATGGAGATAAGACGAGAGTTGTCGATGGTATTGAAATGACGACAGTATCCCAGGCTTTGCCCCTCTATACGAAGGCAATCAGCGAGGCGCTGTACCCCATTCGTCTTTTCCTCGAGCAGAATAAGGAAGGAATTACAGCCATCGCACTTTTTAGCTATGGCATGTCCGACCGCGTGAGGGGAATTATCAATGGAACTATCGGTCTTACCAAAGATGGAATTCTGGAATTGATGCGGTTTATCAAAAATTCTGTGGTCCATCATCCCATTCTTTCGCTGCTCGCGGTTACTGGTGGCATGTATGGCATGAAAAAGGTCGGTGATATGGAAGTTCCGAAAGATCCGAAGAATCTTCAGTTGTGGTTTGAAAAACAGCTTGCTTCGGGTGCCGAGGGTCTCGATGAATTTGGAGAGACAGTAATATCTGACGAAGACTGGGGAATGCTTGCGGGCATTTTGCAGGGGTCGGCAGATGCAATTACCAAGCTGAAAGACAAAACTGCGGAGCTTCTGAGTAAGGCGGGTCAGACTGTTACGGAAGCAATTTCGTTGTCACCCCAAGAACTTGTGGAAAATAAAAACAGGTTCGGTATCGGATTGTTTGTGCGATTTATGGAGGGTATCCGCAATTCCAACCGCGCACTCGATCCGCAATACGAAGCATTGAAGAGATTTACGAAATCCATCACGTACCCTCTCAAGGCACAGGACATTGCTACTCTTAAAGATCTCACGAAAGATTTTGGCATTCAGATAGAGGAGGAAGCAGGTTGCTTCGTCTACAGGATGCGCGACGAAAACGCCGTCTGGCACACGAGGCGGTTGTGTATCAATCCTGCATTGCCCCTTAAGGAACAAGCTGCGATGGCACGTATCTTTATTGCCGATCCGAATAGCGGAGAGGCGCTGAACCAGTTTGGAAAGCCCCTCGATCAGCTGCGGGAACTTTCGCAGTATATTTTCTTTAAAGATGTAAAAAACGAAAACGAAGCACGGGAGAAACTGAAGGCAGAAATGAATAATGGAGGCGTAATCGTCATACGCGGAGGAATCGCGTATCTCTATTCGGTAGCGGAAGGTGGAGTGAAGCAGTTTGTTGTTGCTCCTTGCGAGGTGGTGAAGCATCTCTTTAACGGAGTCACCGGAAACTTCTCCATGGCAGAGGCTGCTTTGGATTATGCAGAGGGACTTCTGCCCGTCACGATTTTCGGTGCAACTTCCACGCTGCTCCAGGGTGGCGGATTTGGAAAGTTTGGATTCAATTTCTTGTGCCGCACGGCTCTGTATCCCATTACGGGTACGTTCGAGACCGGAAAACTCCTCTACAAATCTGTGTTTCTTCCTATGCGGCAGGGAAAGATGGCGGAAATTCTCCTCGACCAGCGCATTATGGTTTCCGCGACGTTCAACCGCAGGCTGGCACAGATGAAATCTGTGGCAACTGCAATTTTGCCGAGTCTGGAGGTGAAAGCTTTGAGTATTCAGTATCGCGAACTCGCCGCTCTCGAAGAAGCGAGAGGGCTAATCGCAAAGGCTCGGTACAATGCTATTGGCAGACTTGGGTACATCGATGCTGCACAGAGTGCACTCAACCGTATGAAGAGTCCGCTCAATGCAGGTCAATTGGCACTGGATGCAGGACCGCTCGATGAAGCGATCTCAAAATTACATGAGGCAATTGCACCGGGATCGAAACCTCTGACGACTGCTAGTTTGGTACCAAAAGTAAAAACAGTTGCACCCTCGGTCACACCCACACCAAAACCTGCAGCAACACCCACTCCCAAACCCACTCCAGCAACGGGTCCAAAGCCAGCGCCAACAACGGCTCCGAAGCCTTCCGCGTCTGCTGTACCCGAAGCCCCTGGTGCTTCCGCGGCAGCACGAGTGGAAGAGGCAGCTTCGGAAATTACCGACGAAGCGAAACTCGCCAAGTTGGCGGCAGCCCCCGGTGTATTCAAAAACTCACGGGAGTTTCTCCGGCTTGCACAGGAGCAGGGTCTCGTCCGGGTGAATCCGGATCTCCTTGCGCTCATCGACCAAAGCCCGGGTGCACAGCGTATCCTTGATGGTGCTCTGGATGCTGCGAAAGGAGGAGAGTTTGCGGAACTGAAGAATGCTCTGAAGGCTGCGAACGGGGCCCGGAACCTCCGGATCGGTCTCAATGGCGTCGGTCTCGTGGGTGATGTCTTCGGTTTCTACATGGCGATGTCCGACTTTCAGGCGAACGGCTGCAAGATCGAACTTGCGAAGCAGACGAAGAACCAGGCGCTCATCGATATCTACAGTCACATGCGTCTCGTGAATACCGCGGAGATGGCGCAGTCCGGAGTATCCGGAGTGGTCGGTGTGGGGACGATGGTGTACGCATACTGGAGCGGGCAGTCTTTCCTTACGGCCATCAGCGCAAGCGGAGCTCTCATTCTCCTTCCGGCCGCAGTCGCGACTGTTGCGGGTTCCTACATGGCACGCAAAGCGACTGAAGTTTCGGAAACCTGGCTTCGCAATTCAAAAGACTGGGTGCAGGCACTTACACCGGCAGAAATTCTCGAGAAGCTCGATGAACTGGGTCCGGGCGAGCGAAACAACAAAAGCGCCTTCGGTCTTATCGACTGGCAGGAATGGGGAAAGGGGACCATTGCAGAACAGGGTGCTCGCTGGGCATTTACCAGCCGTGAATCCTATGAGGCGTGGGAAAAATCCGGTGAAAATACCATCGAGGGGGCAAACCAAGGATCTCGCTACGAACTGACCAAGGCATACATCATTCATACAAGTGCTGTCTCCTGTCCACAAAGACCCGGCGAACCGGATGCGGAATTTGAAAAGCGCTTTGACCAGTTCGTCATCGATCAGATGATGTTTATTGGCAATGCAACCCAAGGGTCGTTCAGCCGGATGCTTGGTGATTTTTATGAAAATGCCCGCACGCATGCTTCCCTTATGGCGCGCTCGAGGCAGTTACGGCAGGAAGGGCGTGCCGAATATCTTGAATGGCAGGATGAACAGAGCGGCGAGAAGCGAAGCTTCAACGTTGCCGACTACCAGGATACGACATGGGCGGGCAAAGGAGACGTTCCATCGCAGATGTCACTCATTGGAAGGCAGACAGACGTGGATGGAAGTTTCCGCATCGCCCAACTTGTTTCTTTGCGCAATACCCCGGGTGCGACGGTCGAACAGAGGAAGTTTGTCGTAAAACAGCAGCTTCTTCTTTCTATTCACGATCGCCTGAATAAACTGAACGGCCGCATGGAGAGCGGAGATTTCGACGGTGTCATGGGTTGGGACAGCGAAGCAAAGGCTGCATCCAGACTTGCTGCGGCACAGATGGTAGAAGAAATACTCGAAGCGGAATCAGGAAGGCTTGTTGGCCTTATGGAGACTCCCAAGGGAGTGGGAATAGAGGACTACAAACAATCGGTGGGTTCGCTGACAAGTCTTTGCGACGAAAAAGACATGATCCGCTTCCAGAGAGAGGCAGAACAGCGCGGGCTTATAACCTCCGGACAGGTGACGGATCCGGAATCTCTGAAGCAGAGACTCTCCGTTCAGGGAATCGCTGGTTCACTGATGACGACTGCGAAAAAGGGAGAGGCAACGCAGCAGCTTGAAGAGCGTAAGAAGGCTCTGAAGCCGGAAGAAGTCGCATCACTCTCCAGGTCCGCGGGAGAAACGTATCTCACGGAAACCGGTGTGAAGAATAAAGGAGATTACTGGCAAATTCAGTATGGTCAGTGGTTCAACAAGTATCTCTACATCAAGTTCCTCGACGGCACATGGCAGGTTTCCCTTGGTAACTTTGGCAATGGCCCATGGAACAACCCGGCAACATATGGTGTTTCTGTAGGGTTCGATGCAACGAGTGGTCGTTACAACAAAATCATCCGTGATCTGGAGAAGATCAACGCGGACTACCGAAAGTAATATACTGCGAACGTGCACCTCTCCTTCTCCCAGGTTTCCACCGACGCTCGCTGCCCGCGGCTCCATTCGACAAGCTCAGGGTCTCGGGCTCATAGTTTCAACATGCAAATCAGTTTTTCGCAGCTCCAGGTCTATGGACAATGCCCGCGGCAGTACGAGTTTGCGTTCGTCAAAAAACTGTCGCGCGTCATTTCCGCTGGAGAGAGTTTCGGATCGAGCGTGCATAACGCGCTGAAGAAGTGGGGAGAGGAGGAAGTGAAAGCGATGAGCCATAAGCGGTCAGCGATAAGCGGCCAGCTCACACTACTTCCGCAGGATGGTGCAGTGAGGTATAGCTCACAGCTTACAGATGATCGCTTACGTGCTCTCTGGCATCAATCCTTCATCGTGGAGGGGTACCCCTCCAAAGCAGAAGCAGATGCGGCACGTGTGAGAGGGGAGAAGTTGATGGAGCATTTTTATGAGTGGTGGCAGAAAGAGGAGAGGGATGTGATTGCCGTTGAAGCAGGTTTTTCGATTCCAATCACCGGTCACCAATCACCAACCACCCTCACTGGACGTTTCGACCGCGTCGAGCGTGACGGCGAGGGGGTGCGCATCATCGATTTCAAGACGACGGTGCCGAGGGATCAGGCATCGGCGGATGCCGATCTCCAATTGTCCATCTACGCTTTGGCTGCGCAGGAGGCATTTGGACTTCCGTGTACGACGCTCTCTCTCCTGTTTCTTTCGGAGAACGGTGTCATCGAGAGGATCACACGCCGTTCAGCATCACATCTAGGTGAAGCACAGGAGCAGATTGCACGGCTGCGAACAGGGATGGCAGCAGGGGATTTTTCCCCTTCACCTTCACCGACAAAATGCCATCGTTGTCCATTCCGAAACGTTTGTGATGCCGCCGTTCCCTGACGTATGCTCCCGGTATGAGCCTTGTGCTGATCGACTATCCGTTCTTGATCTGCGTGATTGTCATGATCACGTCGGAGATCACCAAGCATCTGTTCACCGGGTTCACCAGTAACATCTGGTTCGCACACGGCGGTATGCCGAGTTCCCACAGCGCGTTCGTCACGTCGCTTCTCATGGTCATCGGCACCATGACTGGTCTGGGTTCTTCCGAGTTCGCCATTGCATCGGTTTTTGCCGGCATTGTCTGGTACGACGCAGCGTTTGTCCGGAAGCAGGTGGGCAACCAGGCCAAGGCACTCAATGTGCTCCAACAGTTCCAGCAGTTTTCCGAACGCGTGGGACATTCGCTGTCGGAGGTGTTCGGCGGCATCGTCTTCGGGGCTCTCATGACGTGGTGGATTCTCACCGAGCTTGGCGAGTGGAATGGATGGATGGGGATGATGTAAGGGTAGATTGAATACGAGAGTACTAGGGCACTGGATTATGTGGAGCTGCAGATTGCCTGTAGTCTCTTTAATGTGAATTCCAGTATTCCAGTATTCCAGTATTCCAGTATTCTATCCTCATGTTCCACTCTCAATTATTCACCAAGACCAGCAAGTCGAGCCAGAGTGATGCGTCGAGCGTGAATGCGGACTTGCTCACGCGTGCGGGGTTCATCCACAAGACGATGGCGGGTGTGTACAGCTACCTGCCTCTCGGTTTGGTGGTGCTGAGGAAGATCGAGAATATCATTCGCGAAGAAATGAATGCGATCGGAGGTCAGGAGATTCTGATGTCCGGTCTTTCGCCCCGCGATAACTGGCAGAAAACGAACCGGTGGGAAGGTTTCGATGCGCTCTTTCGGTTACCGGCTGCCGGTGATCAGGAATACGCACTGAATCCTACGCATGAGGAGTTGGTTACGCCCATCGCGAAGGAATTCGTCCAGTCGTATAAAGATCTTCCCTTCGCGTGCTATCAAGTCCAGACCAAGTTCAGGAATGAGCTACGCGCGAAGTCAGGCGTATTGCGCGGCAGGGAGTTTCTCATGAAGGATTTGTATTCTTTTCACACGGATCAGGAAGATCTGGATGCGTTTTACCAGGTTGCACAAGGTGCGTACGATGCCGTCTTCCGCCGTCTCGGTCTTGCGGATCGCACGTACCTCACTTTTGCGTCCGGCGGAACATTTTCGAAGTACTCCCATGAGTATCAGGTGCTGCTGCCGGAGGGGGAGGATACGATCTACATCAGCGAAGAGGCGGAGAAGCAGGGGAAGCGCATTGCTGTGAACAAGGAGATTTTCGAAAAGGGAAAAACGGAGTGCCCTGTGACCGGTGGCAAGAGTTTCCGCGAGGAGTGCGCATCGGAGGCGGCGAATATCTTCAAGCTTGGCACCAAATTCAGTGAGCCGTTCCAGTTGCAGTACACCGACAGTCAGGGGAAGCGTTTCCCGGTCATTATGGGGTGCTACGGTATCGGTGTGTCGCGCCTCATGGGCATTCTTGCGGAGGCATTTGCCGATGAGCATGGATTACGGTGGCCTTCTTCGGCAGCTCCTGCCGATGTTCATGTCGTTCCCATTGCGAAGACGAAGGATGAGGAGGCGTACACGAAGGCTGTGGAACTGTATGACGCTCTGATTGACGCAGGCGTCACAGCGATCTTTGATGACCGGATACAGTCTTCGGTAGGTGAGCGTCTTTCCAACGCCGATCTCATCGGGGCGCCCATGCGGGTCGTCATTTCGCCGAAAACTCTCAAGGAAAACTGTGCCGAAGTGAAAGATCGCATGAGTGGAGCGGTGAAGATGGTGCCGATGCCGGAGATCATTTCGGTGCTTTCCTGATTGTTTTTGGAAATGACGAGAGATACATTCTGTGCCCTTTTACTATGCCGGAAGTTACGCAGCAGAATGGGGTATTCTATGTCGTCCGCGATGCGGCCGAGAGCAGGCTCGATGCCGTTGTCCGGCATTTGCCGCATCCGAATATCATCACTGGACGCTGGAGGACAGCGCTGGCTGCCGCAGGGTTGGCGGCACATCCTTTTTCCCAGATTGCCTCCACTATTCTGTATGGTTGCAGCGGCGTTCTGGACTGGTTCGACGGCATGAAAGCGCGGCGGAACAACATGATGACGCACGAAGGCGAGCGACTGGATCCTCTCGTCGATAAAATTATCAATCTCGCGTATCTCTCGTACCTTTCGGTGTTGAACATGCAGGATCCCTCCTTTGTTGCCGCTGCCGGTGCGAATATTTTTGCGGATTACTTCTCCCAGCGTGCGAGAGGGCCGTTGATGCCGCAGGTTGAAGAGGGAATCCGCGCGACGTGTTCTCCTGAAACGTGCACACCCGTCGATCCAGCGGAAACAATACGCAGCAACCGAGCGGTTTTTGCAGGGAAGCTGAAAGTCCTTTTCCAAACTCTGGCGATCGGTGGGACGTTGGCTGCCGGTGATGATGCGAGAATGCAGACCGCGGCCACTGTGACACTCTGTGTTTCAGCAATACTCGGGATTGCCGGCACAATCCAGCGTCGCCGCATGCGCAAGCGTGCAAAAACGCCTCATGACAATCTCTGAGTAATGGGGTATGCTTTCGGTACTCCTTCCGCATTGCGTATGAAAAAGCTCTCTCTTCTCCTCGGCACTCTCGGCGGCGGCCTGGCCGGATATCTGTTCAGCAATACGCACCTCCGTGAACAGTTGAGCAACGCCAAAGATGCCGAACACGCGGCGAAGTTGCTCGGCCAGCACTTACAGAAAGATGGCAAGAAACTCGCGAAGCAGGTGCAGGAGTTCATCGAGAGCGATGAGGTGCAGCGCAATATTCGTAAGGCAAAGGTATTCGCTCAGCAAAAGATGAAGGAAGCGAAGAAGGAATTGGACAGCGCACTGGCGGCCGGTCAGAAAAAAGCGTCTGCGACTGCAAAGAAGAGCGTTAAACGCGCAAGTGTAGCAGCGAAGAAGACTGCCAGGAGGATGCAGACGAAGGTCCGGAAGCTCGTCTAATTTTCCCGGACATTCCATTCTGGAATCACTTGCATTCCTGATTCTGCGGGGTTAGCGTTGTCTCTCCCTAGTTTTCTTCACACCTTTTCCATGACGATCCGTACTTTTGTTTCGGCCGCTTCGGCTCTGGCGCTCCTCGCAGGAGCAACCCCCGCACTCGCTGCGGTAGAACCGCTCCCTGTTCCTCTTGTCCGCACAACGGGGCACGAGAATCTTCGAGAGCTGTACATGAAAGCCATCTTTGCCGACACGGGTCTGTCCCGCATGGATCGCATGGAAGCGTTGAGTGACCTTACCGGACGCTCCCTTCTCTCACGTTCACAGGTTCGCTACTCCCAGAGAAACTTCCGCCGCCATGTGCTTGGGTACCTCCGCGGTCTCGACTACCGCGTCCTGAACGTCACCGGAGACGCACGCAAGCGCGGACTCTTCGTCCACGACAACATGCTGCCCGGAAGCCTGGTCATCACCGGTTCCGGCGAAGACAGCAACAGTTACTGGAACTTCGATCGCCCGACCCGCCGCGATGCGGAACAGGCGAACATCGATGCTGCTGCGCATCTCTCGAAATAAGTACAATTTATTCTCACGGATCTCAAACCGCCCCTCCGGGGGCGGTTTTTTCGTTCGGGACATTGGCGTGAAACGCATGGCAGCCGCTTTGCTTCGGGGAGCGGCTCCTCTACAATTCCGGTGAAATTTTCCCCATGCGTTTCATGTTCACTTTCTTTTACGACCCCTTTTCCGACGTGCTCGCGACGGTGTGTGTTGCCGGGGTCCTCGCGCTCTTTACGGCGACGGTATTCCGCATTCTCATCGGTATGCGTGGCACAGGTACTGACAAGATGGTTCTCATTGCCGACAAGATTCGTACAGGAGCTATGGCGTTCCTCTGGCGTGAGTACCGCGTCATCAGCGTCTTTGTTCTTGTGGTCGGCGGATTGTTGTACGTCTTCCTGGACACAGGCTTTGCTGCCGCGCAGGCGGGAGACTGGGGTATGCCGTACACTGCCGGGAGTTTTGTGCTCGGAGCTCTGTGCTCGGTATGTGCAGGGTTCATCGGCATGCGCACCGCGACTGCCGCAAACGTCCGCACAACCCACGCGGCGCGCACCAGCCTGGGTCAGGCACTGCGCGTAGCATTCCTGAGCGGCGCGACGATGGGTCTCTCCGTCGTTGGTCTGGGTCTCATTGGCCTGAGCGGCGCCTTCCTGTTCCTGACGGTGCGTGAGGGGCTAACAGTGCCGCAGGCACTGCAGGCACTGACAGGATTCAGCTTCGGTGCATCTTCTGTAGCCCTCTTTGCCCGTGTCGGTGGAGGCATCTACACCAAAGCGGCGGACGTGGGGGCGGATCTGGTGGGAAAAGTGGAGGCGGGTATTCCGGAGGATGATCCCCGCAACCCGGCTGTGATTGCCGATAACGTAGGTGACAACGTCGGTGATGTGGCAGGCATGGGTGCCGACCTGTTCGAAAGCTATGTCGGCTCCATCGTCGCGGCGATGCTCATTGCACTCAGCATGCAGTGGAGGGGAAGTGCGGTGGAGGCTGCCATTCTCTTCCCGTTGCTTATTTCCGCGCTGGGTGTGGTTGCTGCCATCATCGGAAGCTTCGCAGTCCGCGTGAGCAAGGGGAGCAGTGCAGTGCACGCCGCGCTGAAGAACGGTCTCTTTCTCGCATCGGCTATCGTCATCGCAGGTACCTTCTTCATCGCACGCAGCACTCTGCCTGCGAATGTGTGGTTCGGTGTCTTCGTTGCCATGACGAGCGGCCTCATCGCCGGTCTCATCATCGGTATGCTGACCGAGTACTACACGTCCGGTGACTACAAGCCGGTGAAGAAACTGGCCGAGGCGGCAAAGACCGGTGCAGCTACCACAGTGATCGGCGGTCTTGCCCTGGGGTATGCATCCACCTTCTGGCCGACGATGTTCATCGTGCTTGCGATCGGTATCGCATTCCAGCAGGCAGGTCTGTACGGTATCGCGATCAGCGCCGTCGGTATGCTCTCCACGCTCGGTATTTCCTTGGCAGTGGATGCGTACGGTCCGGTTGCGGATAACGCGGGAGGTATCGCTGAAATGGCGCAGTTACCCAATCAGGTTCGTGCCCGCACCGATGCGCTGGATGCAGCGGGAAACACCACGGCTGCGATCGGTAAGGGTTTTGCCATTGGTTCTGCTGCGCTGACTGCGCTCGCACTCTTCTCGGCATTCACCACGGCTGCCGGCCTCAGTGCCATCAACCTCATGAATCCCAACGCACTCATCGGTCTTCTGATTGGCGGCACCCTGCCGTATGTGTTCTCCGCTATGACCATGAACGCCGTCGGTCGTGCAGCATTTTCCATGATCGAGGAAGTGCGCAGACAGTTTCGGCAGATCAAAGGACTCATGGAGGGGACAGCCGAAGGAGACACAGCACGCTGTGTATCCATCGCTACTGCTGCCGCGATCCGTGAAATGATGCTTCCGGGTCTCATGGCGGTCGTCGCGCCTGTAGCCATCGGTTTCCTGCTTGGAACGGAGGCACTCGGCGGTCTGCTTGCAGGTTCGCTGGTCTCCGGCGTGCTCATGGCTATCTCCATGGCAAACTCCGGTGGTGCATGGGACAACGCCAAGAAGTACATCGAAGCGGGAAACCTCGGCGGCAAGGGAAGCGATCCACACAAGGCTGCTGTCGTGGGTGACACGGTTGGTGATCCCTTCAAGGACACGTCCGGTCCGGCGATCAATATTCTCGTGAAGCTGATGACGATCGTATCGGTTCTCACCGTGGGGCTCTACACTGCCACGGGGTTGATCGGGTAGTTTCAGTGATGTTCAAAGAAGGATAGAAAAGGGGCGAAGAGCCCCTTTTTGATGCGGAGGTGTCACTGTACAGTCCTCCTCCTATGCCTCATCCGGAGATACCAGCACAGGCGGAATCGGTGTCCGATACAGCATTTGCTGTACTAGCGGACAGGGGAGTACCTGCCGAGTTGATCGACAGAGTCCTTACGCTCACACGTATGTACGGTCCGGAGCTCCTCACGGCGGTATTGGGTGCAGTTGGCATCCACATGATCAATCGTGGCAGCAGCAGGTACGGAGATGTGCGCGAAAACATGAATGCAGAAGAGAAAAATGCGGTGGTGCGCGATGCTTCGGGTAAGGTGCTCGCCGGTACGGCCGCATTGGCGACGGTTGCGTTTACTGCAGGCAATCCGCTCTTTGCCATTCCGGAAGTTGCCGCTTGTCTCACATCTCTTCGGCCGTATCTCGACAGTCGTTTCCCGAAACTCGCCACGATTTCGGAGAACATCCGTGCGGATATCGGACTTGCGGGAATCGCTGCGGTTACGGGCATCGCAACTGCTTCCGCGTATGCCAAAAACTGGTGGGATGCGCTACCGCCTCTAGGATTGTCTGCGATCTCCGCGGCATTCGCCATCGGCGGCGAGAAAGCGCGGGAAAAACTCTATCGTATACTCACCATTTCCGGCGGAACGGCGATGGTCGCAGGCTCCGCACATGCCATGTCGGAGGCACTGCAACAGCACAACGGCGTCGGGACGGTGATGGCAGGGGTATTTTTGGCGCTGAATGCTGCGTTCACAAAAAACGAGATCCGCGAGGTCCTCCGAATGGGAAAGGGGCGTTAATCAGGATGCTACCTCTTCCAGTCGTCGTCTTCGCATATTCTCCGCATGTTCTCTGGTATTGGAGATTCTCTCTCTATACGTATGTTCCTCCTGAGGAATATTGTAGGTTGCCGCAAGAATATCCAGTGCCTCTTCATTCGATTCTGCAATATGGAAGAGATCAAGCTCAAAATCATTGATCGTACCTGCTTCAACACATTTATTTGTAAGAAATGAGATGAGATCATCATAAAATCCATCGTAGTTCATGACGATGATGGGGACGGGATGCTTCGTGCCGAGCTTCTTCAGTTGTTTCAACGTGACGAATTCAAAAAATTCATCCAGAGTGCCGAATCCTCCCGGCGTCACGATAATTCCAGTCTTATCATCCTCGGATTGCCGCATTGAGGCATCGACAAGACCGATTTTTCGTGGGCCGAAGAATGCACATTCCACGACGTCATTGCGATTGAGAACTGCGCAGACTTCCTGCTCAAAAGCACTTTGATGACCGTTTAAGGAGATTTTAATGCCCCCGATCGGAACACCGGACTCACTCGCTCCCCTGAGAGGCGCTTCCATCTGCCCCGGACCGGCGCCTGTCCACGCCGGAGTCTTGAGTAGTGTTGCCACTTCTCGTGCGAGTTCGAGTGTCTCATCGTAGAATTTCCCTCCCGGTTTGGTTCGAGCCGATCCGAAATACACCACTCCTCTGCCTATGCGCTCAATGAGTTCATATGCCGCGAGTGTTTCGCTATGCATTTGCTCTGCACTTTTACGGTGTTGCATCTGATTCCGTGCTTCTCTGTCGTACCGCGCCGCCAGTCGCTCTTTAATTCTCCGCATCGTGGATTTTGCAACGCGGCGTTGCGACTTCGGCAAAATCGCGATCTGCGGTTTGAAGATGGCCTCGCAGAAATCTTCATGGGTGCTGGAAATCCATTGCTCCAAAAAATTGTTTCCCAAGTCCTGCATTGTGGGGTCTTCTATTTTACCGATTTCCTCCTCAGCGATATCGAGAACGTCGTCTGCAAGCTGTTTCATAATATTAAATATAGGCTTTATGACCATTCTGTCAATGTACTACCTCGGCTTGATTTTCTCTGCCATTTCATTAGGATACTCAGCGGGCTGCTTGTGGTGAGTAGGTCGAACCACTCCCCCGTGACATCTCCCGAAGCAATGCCCAGATTTTCGTATGAATCCAGCCAAGAGAACCGCATCGAAAGACCAAAAGAACCCCCAGGGGAAGAAGAGTGGAAGCCCCCACCTACGCCAAGGCTTCGGTGGGCAGGCTCGTTTCATCGTGGTGACCGGAGGCGTGTGCAGCAGTCTGGGGAAAGGCATCGCCACGGCATCCATCGGCGCCATCATGAAGTCCTGTGGACTGAAAGTATCCGTGCAGAAGCTGGATCCCTATCTGAACGTGGATCCCGGTACCATGAGCCCGTTCCAGCACGGCGAGGTGTTCGTCACGGATGACGGTGCGGAAACGGATCTCGATCTCGGTCACTACGAACGGTTCATCGACGAACCGATGAGCAAGCTCTCCACCGTGACGTCCGGGCAGATCTATCAGTCCGTGATCTCACGGGAGCGCCACGGTGATTACCTTGGCAAGACCATTCAGGTCGTTCCCCACATCACCGATGCCATCAAGAGCCGCATGAAGGAGGCTGCTGCGAAGAGCGGAGCGGATATCATGCTCATCGAAATCGGAGGCACGGTGGGGGACATCGAAGGGGAGCCGTTCCTGGAGGCAGTACGTCAGATGCGCGCGGAGATGGGTCCCGAGCGCGTGTTTCACGTTCATCTCACTCTTCTCCCGTACCTTGCGGCCAGCAAAGAACTCAAGACCAAGCCCACACAGCTTTCCGTACGGGAATTGCGGAGAATCGGTCTGCATCCGGACATGATTCTCGCACGGGCGGATCATAAGATTCCGAAGGAGCTGCTCGACAAGATCAGTCACTTCTGCGGCGTGGACAGGAGCGCGGTCATTCCCGCGATCACGCTGCATTCCATTTACGACGTGCCTCTCGCGCTGCAGGAATACGGCATCGCCGGTATCATTGCACAGAAGATGGGGCTCGCTCACGTAAAGCCGAACATGCGCGAGTGGGAGGAAGGAGAAAAGCGTCACGATCAGGCGTCGAAAATCGTCAAAATCGCGCTCGTAGGGAAGTACACCGGTCTCGATGACGCGTACCTGAGTCAGATCGAGTCCATCAAGACTGCTGCGATCTTCGAGAAGAGGCGCGCGCACATCGTGTGGATTGACTCGGAAAAACTGGAGAAGAAGGATAGCGCTCTCTGGTCACAGCTGAAATCTTGCGATGGGATCATCGTTTCCAGTGGCTTCGGCAAGCGCGGTGTGGAAGGCAAGATTGCCGCAGCGAACTATGCGCGCACCAAGAAAATACCGTACCTCGGTCTCTGTCTCGGTTCACAGATCATGACGATTGAGTTTGCGAGAGCGGTCTTTGGTGATTCCAAGATCACCAGTGAAGAATTTGACGAAGAGAAGAAGCTTTCGCCCGAAAAATACGTCGTACACTTTCTTCCAGGTCAGAGTCATGAACGGAGCAAGGGGGGGACGCTGCGACTCGGTGCGTATCCCTGTGTGCTGAAGAGCGGTACGAAGGCCCGGGAGGCGTATGGGAAGCGGGAGATTTCCGAACGGCACCGTCATCGCTACGAATTCAACAATGATTTCCGCGACAAACTCGAAGCCGCTGGTTTCGTTATTTCCGGGACATCTCCAGACGGTCGTTTGATGGAGATTGTTGAAGTTGCAGATCATCCCTTCATGGTCGGTTCCCAGTTTCATCCTGAATTCCAGAGTCGTCCGCACAGGCCGCATCCGCTCTTTGCTGCTTTTATGAAAGCAGTGGTTGCTTCCTAGTAATCCAATCTCTGGTTTTTGGTTTTGATGGCGTGGAGGAGTCCGTTGAATCCGTCGAATCGTTGCACGACGCTCTTCGTCGCTTTCCAGACGGTTCGCATGGTGTCCACCCAGCCTGCATTCCTCAGTCTGAACTGCACTTTTCGTTTGCGTATCTCTTCGAAGAGGTTGCGCATGGTTGGGGGTGTCCCTTCAGGGAGCCGCACGGAAGTGAATGTGTCCGTGTGCTGGTCGTGCAGATGACTATCCGCTCCTGCGACCATCGGTAAATGCAGTTTGCGTGCGAACCGGCGTGCCTCAGCATTCCGCGCTCTTCCCATTCTGCCGTTGTATTCCACAAATGGCCGGAATCTCTTCGCCAGAAATCGCTGCCTGTCCGGAGGAAGTGCGGAAAGTCCCTCGGGTGCCCAGTAGTGCGCCAATACCGCGGTATGTCCGCGCTCTTCGACTTCGCTGAGAAGGTGTTCCGCGTCCATATCGATGGGTCCGAACATGGTTTTCGACGGGTTCGCAGGTTCGATGACTTCACGATAAAAATTTTCCAGCTCACCTGGTGTTTCCGTGTGTATCAAAAAGTCGACGTTGCCTTCGCTCACCTTCACCTCGATGCCCGGAACGATTTGCGGATGGTCACCGAGGGTATCGTAGGCGCCGATTCTCAGATGATCGGTGACGCTCAGGACGAGAGACGGATGTCCCTTCAGGAGATCGGCGATGTTTTTCGGCGACAGCTCACCATCCGAAACGGATGTATGACAATGGTTGTTAAACCTGTATTTGACTGTGCCGTACACAGAGACAGAGTATTGCCTTGGTTCCCTAATTACCAGTGCAGTATGCTGGAGGTATGTCCATTCTCTCCCTGAACGACCTCTCCCTTTCGATAGGGGACCATGCGATTCTCAAAAACATTTCATTTTCAGTGGAAGAGGGTGAGGTGATCGGTCTCATAGGTCCGAACGGTTCCGGGAAAACCACGCTGTTCAATGTCATTTCGGGGTTCCTTGCTCCTACGAAGGGGAATATCACTTTCGAAGGCGAGGACATTACATCGCTGGATGCTGCGAAACGGGCACGGCTTGGGATAGGGCGTGTATTTCAGAACTTCGGTATTTTCCGGGAGATGACACTCCTCGAAAACGTTCTCGTCGCGTTGGAGGCTTTGCCAGCAGAAGAGCGTTCGGGACTTGGGGATCTCGCGAACCTTGCCACGGACACCATCGCCATGGTCGGACTCACCGCTCATGCACAGAAAAAGGCCGGATCACTCTCCGGCGGACAGATGCGGCTTCTGGAAATAGCGAGGACCCTGAAGAGCGGCAAGAAATTGTTCCTGCTGGACGAACCCACAGCCGGCGTCAGCCCGAAGATGACCCAACAGGTGGCCGATCTCATCAAGGAATTGAAACGGGAGAAGAAGACAGTATTGATAATCGAGCATGATCTGCCGTTCATCAGTCGTATCTGCGATGAAGTGGTGGTTCTGGATGTCGGGGAGGTGGTACTGAAGGGCCCCCCCGCGGAGGTAAAAAAGAGCAAGCAGTTGCAGGAAGTGTACTTCGGGGCCGATCCGACAAGTTAGTGTTTGCTTTCTTCTGTTTACACCATCACAATCCCTTCCTCTACCCCTTTTTTATGAAAAAACTCCTCGCTCTCTCCTCGCTTCTCGCCTTCAGCCTTGTGGCCTGTCAGCCGACGGCCGACGGTGGTACCGGTCCGATCAAAATCGGTTTTATTGGACCGATTACCGGTGACGTAGCATCGCTTGGAGTGGATGATTTGAATGGCGTGCGTCTCAAGGTCGATGAAATCAATGCGGCCGGAGGTGTGCATGGCAGATCGATTGAATTGATCATCGAGGATGCCCGTTGCAACGGCACAGATTCTGCTTCTGCGGCGCAAAAACTTGTCAGTGTCGATAAGGTGGTGGCTATCGTCGGTGGTTTGTGCAGCGGTGAAACACTTGCAGCAGCACCAATCGCCGAGTCGGCAGCTGTCGTACTCCTTTCCCCGACATCAAGCAGTCCCGACGTCACGGCTGCTGGCGACTTCACGTTCCGCAACTATCCGAGCGATGCCCTGAAGACAAAGGCCATGGTGAAGTACTTCAAGGACAACAAGATCTCTAACGTTGCGATCATTGCCGAGAACACGGATTTCGCAATCGGATTCCGCGATTCCCTGCGAAAAGATCTCGGTAAGGACTTTGTGTTCAATGAGACTGTCGAGCCGGGTACCAAGGACTTCCGAACGCTCATGACCCGTCTCAAGAAGACAAATTTCGATGTGTTCGTTGCGGACGGTCAGAGTCCTCCCACGATCGCGTTGATGATCGAGCAGATGCGCGAGCAGGGTCTCATGCAACTCGCTATCACCCATGATGCCGGACAGACCGAAGAGACCATTGCTCTCGGTGGCGACAGCGTAGAAGGTTTCCGCGCGATTAACGTTGCCTCGTTGAGTCCCGAGTCCGAGTTCGGAAAGAAGTTCATCGCAAAGAACGGCCCGGCACAAGCAGGTTTGGTATACGCAGGCTATGCCTACGATGCTATGGGTGCCCTGGCGCAAGCCATCGGTGAGGTTGGAACAGATGGTGCTGCAATCCGTGATTATCTCTATCAGATCCCTTCGTACACGGGCACTGTCGGCACCTTCAGCTTCGATGAAAACGGCGATGTTGTCGGTATCAACTACAAGCTGATGGAAGTGAAGGACGGTGTGTGGGTCGAATTGGCGGATGCACCTGCAATGTAATCGATTTTCAGAGTATCGGGGGAGGCCTGCAACGGCTTCCTCTGTTATTCTGGGTGCATGCAGCTTCTCTGGAACGGCGTTGTGGCAGGTTCTCTTGCTGCACTGATTGCGGCGGGTTTAGCTCTTGTGTACGGCGTGCTCGGGGTATTCAACCTCGCGCTTGGGGAGTTGGTGCTGCTCGGGGGATACGCCACGTGGTGGCTGCATCAGGTTGCACATCTGCCGCTGATCATCAGCATCGTAGGCGGACTCATCTTCGGCGGACTCTGCACATGGATCACGTTCGAAGTGTTCGTGAATCCGTTCTACAAACACCATCGGTTTCTGCCGCTCGTTACAACCATCGCTCTCAGCATGATTCTCGACGGCCTGATTTTACTCATTTTTGAAGAGCGCCCACGCAGCATCCTATCCACCGGCAAGCACATTTATGAAGTCGGGCCCGTTCATGTGACGCTGGAACAGATCGTTCTGACGCTCATCGCACTCGGAATACTCTGTGCTTTTGCATGGATGTTCCACTCTACTGCATTCGGTAGGCGTATCAGGGCTGTGGTACAGCATGATCACGCCGCCTTGAGCCTGGGTATCAATGCGCCGCTCCTCCATAGGTTTGTATTCATCATGAGTGGAATTTTTGCAGCTGCGGGTGGCATCTTCATCGGCATCGATCAGAATCTCACGCCCATTTTTGCATTTCCACTCACGATCAAGGCGTATGCAGCCATCATCGCGGGCGGCAAAGGGAATTTCTGGGGAGCGATTCTGTGCGCATACATCATCGCGTTCCTTGAACAGTTTATTGTCGGGGTTCACTGGTTCGGACTTTTCTATATTCCCGCCGGGTACCAGCAAACCGTCGCATTACTTTTCATTATTCTCTTTCTACTATTTCGGCCGCAGGGACTTTTTTCTCATACTAAGCGCACCGCATAATGGATTTTCTTCTCCATATCATCGCGCTGATGGGGATGATGCTTCCGGCAATCCTCGGCTATAACTTGATTTTCGGCAGGGGAAAAATTCTCCACTTCGGTCCCGTCGGAGTTTCCGTAATGTCTGCCTATGCGGGTGTTCTCGCCCTGACGGCGACACAGAGTTTTGTGCTTGGTGGCATCTCTGCGCTTGCGAGCGCACTGATTGTTTCGACATTTTTTGCCTGGCTTTCCCTAAAACTGGAGCCCGATGGTCTCGGTGTTATGTCGATCGCTGTACATTTGGCCATTCTTGCTGTTGTCCTGAACTGGAATGGGCTTACGCGTGGTGCGCTTGGCATTCCAAGAGTTCCCAGAATGCCGTTCCTCGACTCCGTTGCGGATTTTGCTCTTCTATCCGTCATGATTGCCGCATGTGTTGCTGCGGGAATGCATCATGTAGACCGTAGCAGCTTCGGGCGCAAACTGCGGGCGCTTGCGGAGCATGACTGGCATGCGCGCTCACTCGGTATCGATAAGGCGTATGTACATTTCACAGCATTTCTCATCGCCGGTGTCTGCTCTGCGGTCACCAACTTTCTCTTCCCACAGTATCTTGTTTTGCTTCACCCGAATGATTACCAGTTTCCCGCACTCGTTTTTACCGTCATGTTGGTGGTTGCTGGAGGGCCGGGCAGCGTCATGGGGGTAACACTTTCGACGATATTACTCGTTAGCCTGAAGGAAGCGCTGCGTTTTGTTCCTCTTGCCCCTTCGGTGCTCGGTCCTGTGCGCCTGATGCTCTTCGGGGCAATTTTGTTTGTTGCGGTGTGGTGGAGGAGGGATACGCTGTTTCCGAAGGCGAGGAGTGTTTGATGTGAGTATTGGGGAGGGGAGTATTGGAATATTGGGGAGGGGAGTATTGGGGATTGGAGTATTGGGGATTGGGGATTGGAGTATTGGGGAAAGGAGTATTGGAATATTGGGGAAGGGAATTTTATGATCGTCGTTTGCATGATTGGATGAGTCCGTTGAGCAGTCGTCCAACAGTGTTCGTGAGTTCGATAGCAGTTTTTGCATCTTTTACAAACCCCAGCCTCATGGCGATCAGAAGAAAGGCACGAACTTCAATGCATTCTCCCCGCGCAATGGTGTATTTGTGTGCCTTGTCTGGGAAAGTATATCTTCCAAAACCTTCGCCTATATTTGCTACGACACTTGTCGATGCCCGTCGCATTTGCTGCGTGAGGCCATATCGCTCTTCAGGAGGGAATTGAGACGTAATCTTATAGATCTCTTCCACGAGATCCATTCCCATTTTCCATGCATCCAGATCTTCGAATGTTTTCATAAGGTGTATGATTGTACACCATACTTCCCAATATTCCAACATTTCCCAATATTCCAATATTCCAATATTCTTACCCCAATGAATCTTTCGCAAACCATCCTCAACATTACCTTCAGCAACCCCACTGTTCTTGCCTCGGGGATCTGGGGTATTACTTCATCGAGCTGGAAGGCTGCCGCAAAGTGCGGAGCAGGGGGAATCACGACCAAATCCCTCTGGCCTGAGGAACACAAAGGCAATGTGAATCCGACGATCATCTCCACCGACACGTGGATGCTGAATGCGGTTGGGGTTCCGGATGCCGGTCCGGAGAAAGCGCGTGAGGAAATAGGGGATTTTATGAAGGATCATCCCGTTCCGCTCATTGCGAACATCATCGGACTCAATACCAAGCAGTTTGCGACGATTACAGCAGCCATTGCTCCATTGCAACCCGATGCATTTGAAGTGAATCTCTCGACGCCAACCTTCCTGAAGCTTCGGGGGAAGCTCTTCGCCGAGGATAAGAAGGAGATTGCGACGATCGTGAAGGCGATAAAGAAGGAGGCGGGCAAGATCCCGGTATTTGTGAAACTGACACCGAACGTTCCGAACATCGGGGAGCTTGCCAAAGCTGCTGTTGCCGCCGGCGCCGATGGTATTACCGCTATCAATACCGTTGGTCCGGGCATGGCGATCGATCTCCGGAGTCGCATGCCGATTCTCGCAGCGCATAAAGGGGGACTTTCGGGTCCGGCACTCAAACCCATTGCCGTTCGCTGTGTTGCAGAGATCTACGAAGCAACGGAAGGTCAGGTACCCATCATCGGGACAGGGGGTGTCTACACCGGTGAAGATGCCATCGAGATGCTGCTGGCCGGTGCATCCCTCGTCGGGGTCGGTACGGCGGTCGCGACGCGCGGTGCGGATATCTTCCAGAAGATTTGCGACGAGATACAGTACTGGTGCACGAATGAAGGTGTGGACAATGTTTCCGACCTCGTTGGAGGCATGCATCAGGAATTATTGAAACGGGGGAAAAAGGGGACGGAGATGAAGCATGTTTGAGTATTGGGAACGAGAGTATTGGAGTATTGGGAACGAGAAGATTGGAGTATTGGGGGACGACAATATGAGCATATTTGCGATTCGGAGCCATTGTTTGCTGTGTCCCCATTCCCTACTATTCCAATACTCCTTTCCCCAATATTCCACTCCCCAATATTCCACTCCCCAATACTCCAATACCCCTCATGTCCTCCATCCCTCTTACATCCACACTTCCAAAGACCTACCGGATCAAGAATATCCGTCAGGAGACCGAGCAGGTGCGTACATTCACGTTTGACGGGTCACTCGGCGCAAAACCAGGGCAGTTTGTCATGGTGTGGCTTCCCGGCGTCGATGAAAAGCCGATGAGCGTCGCCTACGACGATGGTGCCGAGACCAAAATTACGTTTTTCGCCGTCGGTCCCATGACGAATGAGCTGGCGAAGTGCAAAGTTGGGGATCTGGTTGGTCTGCGCGGCCCCTTCGGCACGTTCTACACATGGAAGCCTGGGGAGCACCTTGCGCTTGTAGCGGGAGGCTATGGGGCAGCACCCATGTACTTCGTTGCGTGTGAGGCGGTGAAGCATGGCTGCACCATGGAGGTCATCGTCGGCGCGAAGTCCAAAGATCAACTTCTCTACCTGGAGGAACTGGAAGGCCTGAAACACGTCTCACTGCATGTGGCGACGAATGACGGAACGCAGGGGTTCAAAGGATTCAACGTGACGGTGCTCGACGAGCTCCTCGGTGTCACGCAGGATCCGAAAACGAAGGAAACGGCCATCGATCGGGTGTTTGCCTGTGGACCGGAGCGCATGCTGAAAGCGTGCAGCGATGTGTGTACCAAGTATTCTGTTCCGGGGTTCTTCTCTCTCGAGCGCTACATGAAATGCGGATACGGTATCTGCGGCAACTGCGTCATGGACCCGACAGGGATGCGTCTTTGCATCGACGGTCCTGTAGTCAGCAACGAAATCTGTGTCACACTTCCGGAATTCGGCAAGTATCACAGGGATGCGCTGGGGAAGAAGCAGGACTGGTAAAAACTGTGCACATTTGAAAATATGGAAATGTGAGTTCCTGTAGGGGAGATTCGTCAATCTCCGCGTAGGGGAATTATCACTCTTTATTCTGGAGTGCTAGACAAACAGGTGCCGGAATGGTAGACTTCTCCTGTTCTAATTTTTTCCCACCTACTCCATGTGTGATGGTGGTTGCGGAGGCGGTTGCGGTTGCGGCAAATAAGCTGCGGCGCACTGCCCCAAGACGGTCAGCCTAGGCTGACCGTTTTTTAAAGCCGTATGGTTCTCTCCACCCAGATGACTTCCATCTGTTTTCTGCTCGTGCGCGGATAGAGTTTGTTCTTTCGTATCTTCACCGGTACGGGTTGCTCATCGCGCGTGCGCAGGACGATCAGGGCGTGCAGACCGAAGCCCAGCAGCATCATCAGTGCGCCGAAGGCGACGAGTCCCACATTGATTTCGGAAACATCCGGTGCGGCAGGCATCACGACAGTCTGCTGAAGGAGCATTTCTTGTACCGGCGCATTCAGCACGAGTGCCCCCTGTCCGGAGAAGAGGAGTTGCCCCTGTGAAGGCACAGCGTCGGTTACACCCAGGACGGAGGTAACGAGGCCTGCGAGGAGCAGAGCGGACCCGAAACGACCGTGACGTGTATGCTTGTTGGAGTGCTTTTGCATTTGTTATTATTATACACTATTTTAGCATTATACGCAATATACGTTAAAAAACCCGATTACCAATAACGAATAACGAATAACTCCTCGCCTCTCCTTTTCAGCATATACATTCCTGTCTACAATCACTTGCACCAGGCCCCGTCGTCTAACGGTTAGGACGCCGGATTTTCAATCCGATAACGCGGGTTCGACTCCCGCCGGGGCTGCCAATTCTTGGAAGAGAAACCTGCGGTTTCCCTTCCAAGAGCCATCCCTTCCCTTCAATGGAGTCGCTCCAGACAGGCAGAGCCTGTCTTCGCGACAGTTACTTGATGCCGGAGTTCGACTTGCTTGGCTTGCTTGCCTGCCGGTAGGCGAGTCCGCCAGAGGCAGACGAAGTAGGGGTTCCTGTGGGGCTGCCAGTTCAGATCAACGTCGCTTCGGGAACAGCAAACAACAGCCTGTACTGATCGCGATGATGAAGAGCGATGAGCCAACAATCCACACAGGTTTGTTGAGGATATTACTCGTCACAAAGAGCGGTATGCCGACGATGAATGCGATGAGGACACCCCAGAAAACGCCGCGTGCGTCCAGCCTCTCCCAGTAGAGGCTCAGTACTGTGGGCACCACGACGCACGCCGCAACGGTGTTGAAGATCCACCACAAGTGCTTGAGACCGAATCCGGGGATCGTCTCTGCGGCAATAGCCACAAGGAAGCCGAGGACGGTGATTCCCAGCATTGCCATGCGCGAGTGAAAGACGCCCTGCTTGTCGTCTCCCGTCTTGCAGACGACATCCGTGACCCACAGGGAACTTGCTGCATTGAGACCGGAGTCGAGAGTGGAGTAGAGAGCGCTCAGGAGCATTACTGCGAACACGGCAAGGGCACCGGCGGGAAGGAACGTGCTCACTGTTGCGATCCCGATGAGAGACACATCCGCACCTTCGGGAAGCGCTACGCCCAAAGCTCCGTTCGCCGCGAGAAAGCCGAGAGTGGAGAGCGCGAGCGGTACGATACCGAATATGATCGCGCCGAAGAGGAACGACGCTACGAGGTTCTCTTTCTTCAGCGCGAATGCACGTTGCCAGTACTGCTGGTCGGAGATGGCACCAGAGATGAGACCAATCGAAGTGACGATTCCGAAGGAGAACGCCACGCCGGGATCGAAGATATTCCTGAACTGCCCCGTTGCACCTCCGAATCCTGCTTGTACCGCGCTCCATCCGCCTGCCGCTGAGATCGTCCACGGCACCACGATCATGACACCAAGCACGATCAGGATGAACTGCACGAAGTCCGTGACGATGGAAGACTCCAGGCCGGAGATGAACGAATAGATCAGAACTGTCGCGGCCATGATGAGCATTGCATGCACGAAGGGAATGCCCGTGAGTAGCGACACAAGGTGCCCACCAGCGAACAGCTGCACAGCCACAGCCATAAGCTGATAGAAGAAGTACGGAAAGAGGTACATCCTGTGCACGCCTTCGCTCTTCAACCTAAAGTGAATCCATTGCGGGAGGGTGTAGCCGTCGGGGAACAGTTGACGGATGCGTGGCGCGAAGAAGATATAAAGCAAGAGCGCGAGGATATTCGGAGCTGTGAACCAAAAGATACCTGCCAGTCCTTGCTGGTATGCCGACTGCACTGACACGAAAAGTGCTGGTGCCCAGATCCACGATGCTGCAATGCTCACCGCGCCCAACCACCAACTCACATCACGCTCTGCGACAAGGAACCCCTGAATGGTGTTGTATCGCTTCCAGCGGGCGAAGAAGAAGGTGACTGCCACCATGAACACACCATAGAGTACAAGCAGCAGATACCCCTGAGATGCAGTGAGTGAGAGCATAGATGTATGGAATTAGGACTGGCAGGTACCCCATATCTTAGACACACTCTAGACAACTTCCCCCGAAAGATATGGGCAAA